>Ga0307509_10001580_pt1 | contig 38322 bp, 30 predicted proteins | sample 10_EM_MG_FD_202245 | JGI IMG/M metagenome (GOLD analysis project Ga0307509, IMG submission 202245) | Populus trichocarpa ectomycorrhiza microbial communities from riparian zone in the Pacific Northwest, United States - 10_EM | ecosystem: Host-associated > Plants > Roots > Unclassified | place...
GGCGCGCCGGCGCCTCGACGGTGGGCACCCGGCTGTGCAGCACCGGCCCGAGCGGCGTGACCTGGCTGCGCGTCGCGGCGTTGGCCTGCTGCGGCACCTCGCGCTGCGTGGCCGACTCCGCGGCCATGCCCGAGCGCGCGGCCGAGCGATCACCGTCGAGGCTGACCGTGCGCGGCACCATCCCGGCCGGGCTGGGCGCGCCGCTGCCGGTGGCCTGGCGGACCGGCGGGATGTTGGGCGCCGCGGCCGGCGTGTTCGGCACGCGCGGCGCCGCGGTGGTCCCGACGGGCGTAGGGGGCGCCGCCGGCACCGGCTTCGCGATCGATCGGTGAGGTGTCGCGGTGGGCGGCTGGACAGCAGCGACTCGCGACGCGAGCTCGCGCGGCGCGGGACCGGCGGCAGGACCGGCCTTCGCGGTGAGCGGGGGCCTCCGATCGCTCGCGTCGGTCTGCGGGGCCCGCGCGGGCGCCTGGTCGCGGCCGTGGATCGCGGCAGGTGCGGGCGATGCGGGTGCCGTGCGTGCGGGCGTCGGCAGCGGCGCGTGAGGCTTGGGTGGTGCGGCGCCACGCGGCTGGGCGATCGGCTGGACGGGCGTGTGTGTTGGCTGCGGCCGGGATGGTGCTGCCGCCTTCGCGGTGGCGGCGGGCCTCGACAGATCCGCCGGCAGCGGCGGCGTCGGGGGCGTGCGGCCTTGCCCGGAGATCTGGAAGCTCGGCTGCACGATGTCGCCGCCCTGATGTGGCCGCGAGATCGGCTGCGATGGCACCGCGGGCGCGGTGACCACCCGCGGCCCGGTCCGTGGCGGTGTGGCCGGCGTGGGTGCCGGCGCGGTTGCGTGCCGCGGGGTGGGATGCGCCGCCGCCGGGGACTCTCGCCGCGAGGTCGCGAGCGTCGCGGCGGGCCGCGGCTTCGCGAGTGGAGCGATGCTGGGCGCGCGATCCGGTCCCGAGGTGTGGCTCACGGAGGTCACGGCGTCGCGCGCTGCCGCCGGTTTCTTCACCGCGTCGTGGTCGTCGGCCTTCTTCTTGGCGGCGGCCGTCTTGTCGGTGGCACTCCGGGTCGGCTCCGCGTCGCTCTTGTCTGCGTCCTTCTTCTTGGCGGCGGCGGTCTTGGTCGCGTCCTTCGTGTCCGCGTCCGGCTTCTCCGAGTCCTTCTTATCTACGTCCTTGTTAGCTGCGTTCTTCGTGTCCGCGTCCGGCTTCTCCGAGTCCTTCTTATCTACGTCCTTGTTAGCTGCGTTCTTCGTGTCCGCGTCCGACTTCTCCGAGTCCTTCTTATCTACGTCCTTGTTAGCTGCGTTCTTCGTGTCCACGTCCGGCTTTTCCGAGTCCTTCTTATCTGCGTCCTTGTTGGCTGCGTTCTTCGTGTCCGCGTCCGGCTTCTCCGAGTGCTTCTTATCTGCGTCTTTGTTATCTGCGCCTTTGTAATCTGCGTGCTTGTTAGCTGCGTCCTTCGTGTCCGCGTCCGACTGCTCCGAGTCCTTCTTATCTGCGTCCTTCTTGTCCGAGTCCTTGTTGTCCGCGTGCTTCTTGTCCGCGTCCTTAGGCTCCTTAGCTGGGTCCTTCTTGTCCGCGTCCTTCTTATCTGCGTCCTTCTTCGGCGCAGATGCCGCCGCGTTGGCGCCATCGTCGGCCTTCGTGCCGGCCTTGTCGTCCGACGTCTTCGCGTCGGCGCCATCATCGCCTGTCCTGGCACCGCCCCCGTCGCCCAGCTTCGGGTCGCGGCGCAGGTCGCCGCCGGGCGCGTGGTCCCTGCCGGGGCTCGGGTAGTCACGCTTCTGGGTGTTCTTCTGATCGTTGTCGTCGACCAGCCTCGCGTGGTCCGGGCGTTGGGTTCTCTCCGGAGTGCCCACGGCGGTCATCGCGATGCGCGGTCCGTCACCGAGCTTCGCGTCGGCGTCGCCGTCCCCGCTGGCGAACCGGATCGGCGTCATCGCAGCGGGCAGCGCGAGGCCGCGCATGTCGTACGCCTGTGTGTGATAGCTGCCGCGCGTGCCGGACCGCAGCGCGGCATCGGGCTCCGCGGGCTCGGCCGGTCCGCTCACGAGCGTCGCGGTTTGCAGCCGCGGCTCGTCTGCGGCCCGCCCATGGGACTTGCGCGCGTCGGCGTCGGCTTCGGCCGCGTCGCGGACCTCGGCGGTGTTGCGGGGCTCGCCATCGAGTGCCGCATCGTCGTGTTCGCCGTCGCGCGCCGCGTTGCCGTCGCGGTTCCCGCGCTCGGCGCCGTCCTGGGCCGCGGCCAGCTCCGTGGCGAGCGCGCTCGCCACCGTCGACATCAGCTCGCGCAGGCTCGCGCCGACAGCGCGCGCCACCGCGTGCGCGCCGCCGCGGTTCGCGGACGCAACCATCCGCCGCACCGCCTCCTCGATCGCCGCCGCCGCCAGCTCGGGCGGCGTGCTCGCGCGCGACGCGGGCTGCGCCTCGACGGCCTCCGCCGCTGCGTCCACCGGCGGTGCCTTGGCGGCGCCGGTCACCGCGTGCGCAGGATCGCTTGGCCGATCTTCTGCAGGTGCCAGCGCCGCGGCGGCCGCGAGCGACCGCGTCAGCTTGCCGATGACCTGCTCGACCGCGGGGGCATGCGCGGCCGCGTTCGCGTCCAACCGGATCGCATCGAACAGTTGTCGCGGCAGCGCCTGGAGGTCCGCCGGGCGAGGCCGCGGCGGCAGCGCCTGGGCCGTCGCGAGCGTGCGCTTGCCGAGCGCGCTCATCATCGTGTCGACGCGCACATCCTTGCTGGCCGCGTGGGGATCGCGGCGCGGAACATCGCGACGGCGACGAAGTGCGCGTTCCCGTTCTCGTTGCTGCGGCCGACGGGTCATGGCTTACAAAGTGATTTACGGATGCGTGGCAGAGAAGATTCCCAGTTGCACGCGATCCGTATATTGATTTTCTATGCGCCGGTTCATCGCAGTAGCTGTGGACCTCTCGGTCGTGCTTGTCGACGGGGGCAAGCTCGAGCGCGCCGGCGCGAACGCGTGGTCGAACAGCATTCCGGGGCTGGTGGACGCCGCTGTTATCGGATCAGAGATCTGGACAGTGGCGGTTGGTAGCTCGGAGTTGCATCGGTTCGGCCTCGACGGTGTCTGGATAGGCGCCATTCCCCTACCCGGGACGATTACGAATGGCCGCTGGCTGACATCAGCATTTGTGCGCGCCGCGGTGTGGCAGTGCGACGTGCCGTGGGCAGTGCGCCAGGATGGCCCAGTCGCGCTGCCGCCCGCTGCCGTCGCCGCGCCGATCTCCGACGGGAAATGGCTGATCTGGAACAATGGTCACATCGGCCTCTGGCGCACGGCCAGCGAGCTGTGGCGGGTCCAGCACGGAGACACGATGACGCTCATCGAGGTCTCGCCGCTATTCGACGGCCGGCTGATCGCGCTGTGCATGCGCGAGCGTACAGGATCTGAACTGCGACTCATCGTGCTCAGTGCACGAGATGGCACTGTGTCCTGTAGTTTGCGGCTCGCGGGGGTGAAGCGAATGCGGTTTGCGCCACGCCGCGGCACGGCGCTGGTCCATGTCGGGGAGCAGGTGATCGCGATCGATCTCCGGTTCGGGCGGGTGCTGCGCGAGATCTCCGTCGGGCCCGAGCTCGCGGACTTCGTGGTCGACGAGACAATGCAAGCGGTGGGCTTGCTCATCCCCGACGGGGCGTTCGCGCTGCGTTACGCGGATTTCGAGCGCGGCCTGGTGCCGCCCGACGAGCCCGCGCGGAAAAGCGCCGAGCCGGCCCGCGCGCTCGAGGGGGATGACGCGCCACCGATCAATGGTGAGCCGGTCAGCCCGCCCGTGGTGGCCGAGCCTTCCGAGGTCGAGCCCGTCATCCCCGTCGAGCGCCCTGCGCCGCCACCGCCGAGCGACGCGCGCGCAGCGCCGGGACCGCTGTGGGCGTTTGGTCCACACGAGGAGTGGCCGCTGGCCGGTGCGCTCGAGGCCAGGCGCGCTCTCGAGGCCAGGCTCGACCTGCTCGGCGCACGGCTGTGGAGCGCGATCGCCGAGGCGTGGGACACCGGGCGGATCTCCCAGCCCGATAGCCGCGAGCCGCCGTTCGCCGCCGAGGTCGCCGGCATCCTGCGCCGCGGCGCCGGGCGTGCCGCCGCGCAGCTCGCCGAGGCTCGTGCGCAGGTCGCCGAGCTCGAAGGCGCGCTCGCCGCCATCGATCTTCCCCGCCAGAAGCGGCTGATCCCGCTCGAGGTGCTCGGCCGCCAGTTCGGCCTGTCGCCGCTGGCGGTCTCGGTGCTGCTCGTGGTCGCCGGGCCGCACCTGCGCGGCGACTACGCCCGGCTCTACGGCGTGCTGACCAACGACCCCGCGCGCGCGCTGTGCGACGAGCTGGTGGTCACGCACATCCTCGGCGTCGACAAGACCGACGCGATCGCCCGCGAGCTCGAGCGCGATCGCCCGCTGCGCCGCTACGGCCTGATCGGGGTCGCGGGCGACGCGCCGTCGCGGCTGTTTGCCGCGCTGACCGTCGATCCGATGGTCGTGCGTCTTATCCGCGGCGGTTCGCTCGATGTCGACGCCGATCCGCACCTGCGGCCGCGCGTCGCCGACTGTGCGCTGGACCAGGTGCGCGTGCCCCCCGCGATCCTGCGCGAGGCGATCGCGGTGCTCGGCGTGGCGACCGATGCGCCGGTCCGCATCGTCGTGCGCGGCCGCACCGGCAGCGGGCGGCGCACGCTGCTCGCGGCCCTCGCCGGGCAGGCCGGCCGCGCGCTCGGGGTGATCGATCTCGCCGGGGCGCCGCGCGAGCCCGGGCGGCTGATCGAGCTGCTGCGGGCGTCGCTGCGCCGCGCGCTGATGCGCGGCTGGATCCCCTGCGTCGACGGCCTCGACTTCGTCGCCGACGACGACGCGAACCTGCGCGACGGGATCGCGACGATCCTGCGCGATCACCCCGGCCCGCTCGCGCTGCGCCTGCCGCCGCTGGTCCGCGCGCCGCTCGATCCGGGCTACGTGACGCTCGATCTGCCGGTGCTCGACGAGCACGACCGCCACGCGGCGTGGCAGGACGCCCTCGCGCGCCGCGGGCTCGCGGCGGCCGACGCCGCGGATCTGGCGGCGCGCTACCGCGTCGGCCCCGGGGTGATCGAGCGCGTCACCGCCGGCGTCGGCGAGGCCCTCCGGCTCGCGCCGGGCACCGTGCCCGACGCGGCCGTCGCCACCGCCGCGGTCAACACCGCCGTGCGCCAGCACCTCGAGAGCCGGATCGGCGACGTCGCGACGCGCGTCCGCCGCCAGGCCACCTGGTCCGACGTCGTCCTGCCCGAGGACCTCGTCGACAGCCTGCTCGAGATCACCGGGCGCGTGCGCTACCGCAAGAAGGTCTTCGAGGAGTGGGGCTACGGCCGGTCGATCACCACGTCGCGCGGCATCACCGCGCTGTTCTCCGGCGGCCCGGGCACCGGCAAGACGATGGTCGCCGGCGTCATCGCGCGCGATCTCGGCGTCGAGCTCTACCGCGTCGACGTCTCGCGCATCACCTCGAAGTGGGTCGGCGAGACCGAGAAGAACCTGGCCAGCCTGTTCGACGCCGCCGAGGACGGCCAGGTGATGCTGCTGTTCGACGAGGCCGACTCGCTGTTCGCCAAGCGCACCAACGTGCAGACCAGCGTCGATCGCTACGCCAACATGGAGGTCAACTACCTGCTGCAGCGTCTCGACAGCTTCGAAGGCATCGCGATCCTGACCACCAACTTCGGCTCGGCGATCGACCCGGCGTTCCGGCGCCGGCTCAGCTTCCGGGTGACGTTCCCGTTCCCCGACGAGGAGATGCGCGAGCGGCTGTGGCGCGCGCTGATCCCCTCGGAGGTGCCCCGCGTCGACGCGATCGACTTCGGCGGCCTGGCCACGCGGTTCAAGCTCTCGGGCGGCTACATCCGCAACGCCAGCCTGCGCGCCGCGTTTCTCGCCGCCGAGGAGGGCCTGGCGCTGACCCAGGACCACATCGAGCGCGCGATCCGCGCCGAGTTCCGCGAGATCGGCAAGCTGGGCGACACCGGCATGCTCGAGTAGCCCCGCGCGGCCGGATCGTGCCGCGACCATCACACCAGGTCGCGTTTGCTTCAACCCATCACGTTCGCGATCGCTTGAAATGCCATCATCGGCGTCATGGTCAGTTCATCACGACCAAGGATGTAGTGCGGGAGCGACGCGCGTGGCCGCGATCGGAACGATTGACGCACAATTTTCCGTCACAGCTGTCGCGCGGGATCGGCGAGACGCGTCCCGATCGAGCTTCACGGGCGCGTATAGTTCCGCCGCCTCGTACAGAGTTTCGGATCCACGAAGCGATGCAAGGAGCCTCGAATGCCGCGCTCGAAAAGCTATCCGGCCTACCTGTTGGTCTTCACGTGCCTCGACCTGTTCGCCTGCGGCGCCGATGTGGCCCAGGACGATAGCAGGTTGAACGCCAGCGCGGCGAATGGCGGTGATGTGTCCGCCGTCGATCGCGAGGTGCCGGAGCCCGGCGCGGAGGTCAGCGGCCAGGACGCGCTGCCGAACGTGACGGTGTGGATCGCCGGAGATTCCACCGTGGCGAACGGGAGCACGCCATGTCCCCGCGGCTGGGGTGGTCACTTCAAGCCGTACTTCAACCCTCAGGTAACGGTCACCAACGCCGCTGTCGGGGGGCGCAGCGTGCGAACCTGGCTGTTCGACGTGCAGTCCACCATGGACAGCACCGGCGAGTGCGTCCTCGCGCGGGATGCGGCGGGCGTTCCGACGCTGCAGGCGCGCTGGCAAGCCATGCTGGCCGGCATGCGGGATGGAGATTACCTGTTCATCCAGTTCGGTATCAATGACAGCGCGCCCACTTGTAATCGACATGTCGGCCTGGCCGCCTTCAAGCAATCCTATGGCATGATGGCACTCGCTGCCAAGGCTCGAGGCGCTCACCCGATCTTCGTGACGCCCCTGAGTGCGATCGCTTGTACCGGCAACGTCGCCCACGGGACCCGGGGCGGCTACGTCACGGCCACCAAGGAAGCGGGCGTGCAGTACGGCGTTCCCGTCATCGATCTTCATCAGAAGAGCGTGGATCTCTATAACTCACTGGGCTTCTGCCCGATCCCCGGTGGCGGTGACGTGAGCGAGATCACCCCTGGTGCCGTCGGGGCATTTTTCTGCGCCGATCACACGCATCTGGAAGACGCGGGGGCCGTACAGATCGCAGGGCTGGTTGCCGAAGCACTGCGTGACCAGGGCATTGGGCTGGCCAGCTATCTGCAATAGCCGCCGCCCGGACGCCTGGCCCGATCTCGACGGCATGCTCGAGGCGCTCACCGCGCGGTACGCAGCCACCGTGCATTGAGCGGCGCGCGGTCGACGGTACTCGGGCCGGCTGCCATCAGGGCACCACGACGATGACGGCATAGTCCTGGGTAGTTCCGTTGGCGGCCGTGACACGGTAGTGCACGGTGTTGGTGAAGTTATTGGGGGTCGTGCCGCTGATCTGCGGGACCCCGCCAATCGTGATGCTCGTGCCGGTGGTGGTGAACGTGGCGATCAGCGAGGTGAGGTTGGTTGCGACGGGCACGTGCGCAACGAAGAACAGGCCGTCGGACCCGCCGTTCTGGAACACCGCGATGGCGTCTGCGCTGAGGCTCGGGTTGTCGGCGACCCGGAAGCGGTAATCGGTGATGTCCTTGCCGGCTCTCGGGCTCACCGTGACGGTGACAGTGTAGCTCAGGGTCGAGCTATCGGCGGCGGTCACCCGATAGATCACCGGGGTGGCGAAGCTGTTGGCGGTGGTGCCGCTGATCTGGGTGACGGTCGCGACCGATACGTTGGCGCCCGTTGTGGAGAATGTCGCGATCAGCGGCCCGATGTCGGCGCCGCTGACGACGACGTTGATCGACGTGCCGTCGATCGTACCGATCGCGTCCGCGGTGAGGCTCGGGTTGCCCGCTGCGAGGAAACGGAAGTCGGTGATCGCTTTGGCGCTACGGGGCGCGACCGTGACGGTCACGGTGTAGTCCTGGCTCGAGCCGTCCGCGGCGGTCAGGTGGTAGATGACGGGGCCGCTGAAGTCGTTGGTGGTGGTAGCGCTGACCTGCGGTGCGTTTCCAACGGTGATGCTCAGGCTGTTTGCGTGAAACGTGGCGACCAGCGCGGTCACGTTGGTGCCGGTGGGCACGGTGACAGCGATCGCGGTGCCGGTGATCGTCGCGTTGGCGTTGGAGCTGAGACCGGGATTGCTGGCGGACAGGAAGCTGTAGTCGGTGATCACCTTGGCGGTGGCCGGGAGCAGCGTGACGGTGACGGTGTAGTCCTGGGTCGAGCCGTCGGCCGCGGTGACGCGGTAGGTGACCGGGTTGCGGAAGTCATTGGTGGTCGTACCGCTGAACTGTGCGGCGCCGGCGACGGTGACCCGCGAGCCGGTGGTCGAGAACGTCGCGACCAGCGCGGTGAGGTCGGTCGTGGCTGGAACGACGGCCGCGATCGAGGTGCCGCTGATCGTGGCCGCGACGTTGGCGCCGAGGCCGGTGTTGTTCGCCGACAGGAATCCGAACTGCGTGATCGCGTTGGCCGATCTCGGAGCGACGGAGATCGTGACTGTGTAGTCCTGGGTGGTCCCATTGCCCGCGGTCACGCGGTAGCTGACCGGGCGGGCGAAGCTGTTGGCGGTGGTGCCGCTGATCTGTACGACGGTCCCGATCGCGACGCTCGTGCCGGTGGTCGAGAACGTCGCGACCAGGGCCGTGACGTCGGTGCCCGACGGAACGGTCGCTGCGATCGCGGTGCCGGTGATCGTCGCGACGATGCTGGCGGGCAGCGCCGGATTGTTCTCCGACAGGAAGCCGAAGTCGGTGATCGCCTTTGCCGCGGCAGGCGCCGCCGTGACGGTGACGATGTAGTCCTGCGCGGAGCCATCGGCGGCGGTCACGCGGTAGGTGACCGGGGTGGCGAAGTTGTTGGCGGTCGTGCCGCTGACCTGCGCCGCGTTGGCGACGCTCACGCGGGCGCCGGTGGTCGCGAACGTCGCGATCAGGGCGGTGAGATCGGTTCCGGATGGAACGGTCGCCACGATCGAGGCGCCGCTGATCGTCGCGCGGACGTCGGCGCGCAGCGCGGGGTTGTTGGTCGACAGGAATCCGAGCTCGAGGATCGCCTTGGACGATCGCGGAACCAGCGTGACGGTGACCGTGTAGTCCTGGGCTGAGCCGTCGGCGGCGGTGACGTGGTAGGTCACCGTGGCCGCGAAGTCGTTGACGGTCGTGCCGCTGATCTGGGGCGCCCCGGCGATCGTCACGCTGGTGCCGGTGGTCGAGAACGTGGCGGCGAGCTCCGTGATCGGCGTGCCAGCGGGAACTCTCGCGGCGATCGAGGTGCCGTTGATCGTCGCGGTGATATTGGCGCCGAGGCCGGGGTTATCAGCCGACAGGAACTGATAGCTGGTGATCGCTTTGGCCGATCGGGCGGCGACCGCGACGGTCGCAGCGTAGCTCTGGATCGTACCGTCGGCCGCGGTGACCTGGTACGTGACCGCGGTGCCGAAGTTGTTGGCCGTGGCGCCGCTGACCTGTGCCGTGCCGGCGACGCGAACGATCGTGCCGGTGGTCGAGAACGTCGCGACCAGCGCGCTGACGTCGGTGCCCGATGGAACGGTCGCCGCGATCGCGGTGCCGTTGATCGTTGCGACGACGTCGCGGCCGAGGCCGGCGTTGTTGACCGCCAGGAACCGGAAGTCGGTGATCGCCTTGGCGGCTCTCGGCGCCACCGTGATCACGACCGTGTAGTCTTGGGTGGAGCCATCAGCCGCGGCGATCCGGTAGATGACCGGGGCGGTGAAGTCGTTGGCGGTCGCGTCGCTGACCTGGGCGATGCCTCCCACGGAGACGCTCGCGCCGGTGGTGGCGAACGTGGCGACCAGCGCGGTGACTCGAGTGCCGGATGGCACGGTGGCGGTGATCGACGTACCGTTGATTCGCGCGGTGATATCGGCCGCGAGGCCCGCGTTGTTTGCAGCGAGGAAGCGGTACTCGGAGATCGACTTGGGCACTACACGTGCTGCCGAGAGCGTCGCGACGTAGTCCTGGAACGATCCATCGCCGGCGGCGATCCGGTAGGTCACCGGATTGCTGAAGTCGTTGGCCGTCGTGCCGCTGATCTGCGCGGTTCCAGCGATCGTCACGCTCACACCCGTGGTCGAGAACGTGGCGATCAGGGCGGTGACGTCGGTGCCTGCCGGGACTGTGGCAGCGATCGCGTGACCGGCGATCGTGGCCGAGATGTCCGCGGCGAGTGCGGGGTTATTCGCGGCGAGAAAGCTGAACGCGGTGATGGCTTTCGCGTCGCTGCCAGGTGGCCCGCCGCCATCGATCGTATTGCCGCTCCCCGCTCCGCCACCGCATCCCGTCGCGGCTGCAACACAAGCGACGATGAGACTCCAGACCACTGCAGGTACTCTGATAATCATGGCACCGGCCCCCTGAGACCGAACGCGCACACTGCCACCACGGACCCGCGTGCGCCAGCGGTCGCGACAGCGGGATTGCGAGGCGCGTAGTCGTGATCGCGGAGAGTGGCAATGTGCAAACGGGTGTGTGCAGTCAGGACCTGTCGATCAAAAGCCGACCTCGTCGGGTTGTCGCCAGGTCGTCTTTGGATCGATCTGTCGCCGTAACCGGCGACAACTTGTACGGAATCGTCGCTCGAAGGCTCGCGACTTCCGAGGTATCGAACAGTGCCGCAACGGCACTGCGATACCTCGGGAGCCCGTGCGGATGTGCCCGGTGCCCAGTCCGGTCGGTTTTGGCCTGCGCGCGAAGCGACGCGATCCACGGGTACCGGGGTACCCGGTCCGGGTGGCTCCGGCATGCGGTGCGACGCAACGTGGTCAGGTCACCGTGCCCTCGGCGGCTCGGCCTCTGGACCGCGGTCGCGCTCGTCGTCGTCGGCCTCCCCCCACCGAGCTCGCCCCTCAAAAATGGTCGACATCTCACGCAAGCTTCATGAAGTTGCCGGGTGGGGCGGGCGCAGTCTTGGAACATTCCACGCGCGCCCACTCCACCTGTCGCCCGCGGCCCTGGTCCGCGATGGTTCCGCCGCGTCCTCGCCGGCCTCGCTGCCGTGTACTTCGTCGCGCTCGTCCGTCACCCGCCGCCGTGGCCCGGTCTCCGGGTGGCCGGGTTCTTCACCGAGGCGACCTGCTTGTTCCCGCGCGCGCGTACCGTATCGAGTGACTTCCACCTCGACGCGTGGTCATGCCGGGCCCGGCGCTGGGAGCCGATCGATCCGCGCGCGTACTTTCCGATCGAAGCCAATGACAAGGAGTCTCGGTTTCAGCGGTTCGGCTACTTCTACCAGCGGAACAAGCCATCGCTCGAGGCGCTCGATGCCTGGATCGCAGCGCGCCACGCCGTGACGCAGGACGGCCTCCCCGGCGCGATCGGCGGCATCCGCCTCGCGACGGCGACGCGCCCGATCCCCGCGGTCGGTTCGCCGATCGAGCGCTACGTCTATCATCCGCTCGACAAGGTGCCGGCGGAGCAGCGCAAGGACATCTACAATACCCCCGCGGCGATGCGGCGTGCGCGCTGCCCGGAGCCGCCGTGAGCGAGCCGCTCGATCTCATCGCCAACGTCGAGCGCGTCATCGCGACGCAGCGCGATCGCATGTTCGCGCCGCAACCGATCGAGCGGCTCGCCGCGATCCGGGTGTTCGTGCCGCTGGCGATCCTCGGCTTTCTGTCGTCGCGGGTTGTCCACGCCGATGACTGGCTGTCGAGCGCGGGCTTTCATCCGCCGCCGCTGCTCGACGACTGGCGCCAGCCACTCAGCCTCGCTCCTGTGCAACCGACCACGGCGTGGCTCATCGCAGGGGCCCTGGTCATCGCCGGGCTCGGAGCCTCGCTCGGCGTCGCGACGCGGTGGACCACAACACTGTTCGCGGGGCTGCTCGCGTACACGACCCTCGCCGATCGGCTCGAGGCGTTCACGGTCTCCAAGCTCGGGACGATCTTCGTGGTCGCGCTCGCCTTGTCGCCATGCGGCGCGCGTTACTCGGTCGACGCCTGGTGGCGAGCTCGCCGAGCTCCGCAGTCGCACGTACCGACGCTGTGCGAAGGCGGCAGCGTGCGGTTCTTTCAGATCCTGATCCCGGTGTTCTACTTTTCATCGGGGATCTGCAAGGCGACCGGCGACTGGCTGACCAACCCGTACGTCCTCTGGACCCACCTTCACGACTCGTATCAGACGCCGGTGAGCCTGTTCGCCGCGAACCACGCGCCGCCGTGGATGTGGACGGTGCTCCAGGCGACCACGCTGGTCTTCGAGGTCGGCGCGCCGCTGTGGTTCGGATGGCGCCGGACCCGGCCGTACGCGTTCGCCTACGGCGTCGCGATGCACGCGACGATCGGACTGATGTTCGGGCCGGTCATCTGGTTCTCGCTGCTGATGATCGTGGTGCTCGCCGCGAGTTATGCGCCGGTCAAGGTACCCTGACCGGGGTTGCTTTTGGGCCGGCAACCGATGGGGGTCATTCGTGCCGGGCATATCGCTCGTAGCCTCGCCTCGGCCGTAGACTCGCGGTATGGCGCGCCGCAGCTGGGATCTGTATCGCGAGCTCGATCCGGGCAGCGACCAGCCACTGTTCGTCCAGCTGGTCGCCGCGATCACCGACGACATCGTGAGCGGCCGGCTGGCTCCCGGTCAGCGCCTGCCGGGCAGTCGTACGCTCGCAAAGAGCCTCGGCGTCCATCGCAACACCGTGGTTGCCGCGTATGCGGAGCTCGCCGCCGAGAGCTGGATCGTGTCGCGGCCGGCGCAGGGCACCACGGTCGCCGCGACCCAGCCGACCCACCTGCCACGCGCGCTCGCAGCGCCGACACCTGCCGCCGCCGAGGCCGGGTACGATCTGCCGGTCGCGGTCGCGCCCCGCTATCACCGCTATCCGCGCGGTACGCTCGTGCTGGCGCGCGCGGCTCCGGACGTCCGGCTGCTGCCGATCCGCGAGCTCGCGAGCGCATATCGCCGCGTCCTCGTGCGCCACGGCCCGAGCCTGTTGTTCTACGCCGATCCGCAGGGCCATGAGCGGCTGCGCGCGCAGCTCGCGCTGATGCTGACGTCGACGCGCGGCGTGGCGACCACCGCGGCGACGCTGATCGTGACCCGCGGTAGCCAGATGGCGGTCGACCTGGTCGCGCGCACGCTGCTGCGGCCGGGCGACGTCGTGGCGGTCGAGGCGCTCGGGCACCCGCTCGTGTGGTCCGCGCTGCGGATGGCGGGCGCCGAGCTCGCCCCGGTGGCGATCGATCGCGGTGGCCTGATCATCGACGAGCTCGCGGCGCTGGTGGCGCGTCGGAAGGTCCGCGCGTTGTATGTCACGCCGCACCACCAGTTTCCGACCAACGTGGTGATGTCCGCGGAGCGCCGCCGCGCGCTGCTCGACCTCGCCCGGCGCCATCGCTTCGCGGTGATCGAGGATGACTACGACCACGAGTTCCACTACGAGGCGCGCCCGGTTGCACCGATGGCGAGCGCCGATCGCGCCGGCTCGGTGATCTACCTCGGGACGCTGTCGAAGTTGCTCGCGCCCGGGCTCCGACTCGGTTTCGCGGTCGCTCCACCCGCGATGATCGAGCGCATGGTGGCGGTGCGCGCCGCGATGGACCTGCAGGGCGACCACGCGACCGAGTGCGCGGTCGCCGAGCTGTTCGAGGATGGCGAGGTCCAGCGCCACACCCGGCGGATGCGCGCGATCTATCACCGGCGCCGCGATGTGCTCGCAGCCGCGCTCGCGCGGGAGCTCGGCGGCGCGCTCACGTTCGAGATCCCGGCCGGCGGGATGGCGATCTGGGCGGCCGTCGCGAAGTCGATCGACGTCGAGGCGTGGGTGCGAGCTGCGGCCGAGCGGGGTGTCGCGTTTTCGGGCGCACGATTCTACGACCTCGAGGACCGCGTCCAGCCGTTCGCACGACTGGCTTTCACGTACCTCAGCGACACCGATCTCGTCGAGGCGGTCCGCCGGATGGCACGCGCGCTCACCGTACCGCGGCGAGTGTCCAGTCGATCGTGACGTCGGTGCCGCGGCGATCGTGCGCCCGGATCACGAGCTCGTGCGAGCCCACGGCCAGTCCGCGCAGCATCGTGAAGTAACCATCGGAGACCGCCGGCTGCGGCCCGCCGGTGATGCAGCCGTCGAGCCGGGTCGCGAGGCTCGGATCGCCGGTGATCGTGAACGTACGGGGGCTCGTGACCCGGTACGCCAGCGTGCCTGGCAGCGCGACGCCGTCGAGCGTGACCTCGATCAGGTCGACGGAGCTCACGATCGGCGCGATGCCGGCCGCAAGGAAGCCGAACATCGACTGTCCGGGGTCCGGACGAAAGGCTCGATCGGGACATGGGTAGTCGTTGAGCGATGCACTCGGGCTGATCAGGATCGGCCGGTGCGCGGGCACGGTGCAATGCCGATGGAGGGTAGCGCCGCCGCCCGGATCGACCACGCTGGCGAGGAAGACCACCGCGCCGCGATCACCGGAGCCGCAGTCGGCGCCGGTGGCGTCGAAGATCGGGTTATGATCGGCCGGCTCGCCGTAGATCCACTTCCACCAGCTGTGCGCCCACAGCGTCATGTCGATACCAAGCGGAGCGACCTCGGCGTTGTACGCAAACAGCGGCGCAGCGGCGACCGCCTGATCCGAGACGGCGACGACCTCCGAGTCCGATCCCGAGACGCCGACCTGGTCATCGGTACACGCCGCGGCGAGCGGCAATAGGGTGGAGGCGAGGAGCGCGATGTGGAAGGCCTTCATGGGGGTCATCTTTGGAACACCAGGCGCGACCTCGCGAGTACCAGTTCGTCGATCGCTGCTAGTCCAGGTCCAGCTCCCGGATCTCGCCGGCGGCCCGAGTTTTCGTCGGGCGTGTGACCAGCCGTCCCGTGCCGCGAGTGGCCTGTCGCGAGCTGCCCAGCTCGACAAGCATGACGCCGAGCTGGTGACGTGCCTGAGGTGAGCCCGGCGGGCCGAGCTCTCGTGCGGATCCACATCGGCGGGACCTGGCAACCTGGCAACCGCGGTCGCGTGCCTGCGCTCGCGCCGCTCTGGGCCGGGCACCTACCGCACCGTACGCCGCGCAGCGATATATGCAGATCGCACCATACAGTGAGGTGTCGCGCTTGACTGGCGACCGACGGATCGCGTAATCGTCGCGCATGGGAAGCGCGGCAGGACGCCAAGACTTGCCGTCGCGTGCCAGCTACTCTCCACGATCAAGAGCGCGAGCTACGCACAACACGGCCCGACCTCGGCGAAGTAGCGGACCTCGCGCCAAACGGAGTAGCTACATCTAGGCCGTCACGCGTTCTGACTGCCCATCGCTACTGCGCGCAAAACGCCGGGTGGATCTGTGCTGCAACGCGGCTGCTGCACGCATCGAGGCGGCGCCGCTGGACACAATTTGTTAGCTAGCGCACCAACGTTCGGGTGAGGTGCTGCAGAGCAAATTGCGTCACCGTGATCTTAATCGTGAGGGCAAGGTAAGATGCTGGAAACTCTTAGTTGGATTTGGCAGTTGTTTCGGGGCGGAGCGAATACACCAGCCAGGCCATGCATTGGGGAAGACGTTTGCCTGCCCTTGAAGGTGGCATGGCCGATGCTTCGTCCCGGCTACTGAAAACGCTTTCAAACAGAATTTTACATACCCTCATCGAGGCCGAACGCCGAATACGACGTTCGGATCAGGAAGCATTCGACCAGATGGTAGACCAAGGTGGAGTGGGGAACGCCCCGGATAGTGAGAGGCAGCTCTTTCGTGCATTGTTCGATCTCCAAAGTAAGTGCTTCGAGCTCATACAGATATCCCCCCAAGGGATATCTGTCGACATGACAGTCCGCGAGCTGGCCGCGGCGTGGCTCGATGCCAGCGACGCGATCAAGGTCGCCTGCGCCCGTCCTGCCGGCATACCCAATGCCAAGCATACGGGGCTGTTGGCCTTGCGTATCACACATCAGGTGCTCGTCGAGTTGCTCGAAATAGAGCCAATGCTGCCAGATGTCGAGACGCCGAAGCTGCGCGCCATCCTGTGCCGGCTCAGTTCGAAGATCGGTCACCTGCTCGCCGTGCTCGCGGAAGCATCCGAAGCGCAAGACGGCCGCCGCGCCGAATCATCCCTGACAGCCGTCGATGCTGCGAGCGTCAATCCTGCTGCTCAGTTGCGCCAGCTCGGCGACGACGACACGCGGTTGTCATCGGTCGTCTGAGCGCCGGGGTGGTTTGCCACTCGACGAGTTGGCATCTACTCCGCTCGGACGTGGGGTTCCTGAGCCCGACGTAGATCGCGCCATCGGTGCCGACGGTGAGGCCGGTGACCGGATCGAACGCGACCGGCCCGCTGGAGATCCCGATCTGCGGAGACACCGACGCCGAGCTGCTGAACCCCGACCAGCCATGACGTCGCGACACACGGTGACCAAGACCCGCGGTGGTCACGGCGCTGGTCGCGCGACTCGCATCGCAAGCGGCCGGAGATATACCAGCCTGCGCCAGACCCACTCGAGCGGACCCACGCGAAACCACCGCAGCCACAAGTGGCACGTGACCACCTGGAGCGCGAAGATCGCGAGCGCGAGGCCCAGACAGGCTGCCGCGCCGAGGCGGCCGGCCCAGCCCAGCCCCCATCCGTAGAACACGAATGTGCAGATCACGCTCTGGGCGATGTACGTGGTCAGCGGCATGCGGCCGGCGGGCGCGACGAGCTGCAGCACCCGGCGCCATGCGGGGCGCTGGATCAGCAGCACGACGATCGCCATGTAGGCCGCGGCGAGACCCAGGAGGCCGGCCTGTTGCAGCGCGCCGATCGCGATCCGCGCGGCGGTGGTCAGCTCGTAGTCCTCGAACGCGCCCAGCTGCATGGCGGCCGTCATCGCCGAGCTCGCGGCACCGACCGCGAGGCCGTACCACAACAGCTTGCGAAACAGCGCGAGGCGGCCCGCGCCTTCGCGGTCGAACCAGCGCTGAGTGCCTGCGACGTAGCCGACCAGGAACCGGCCGATCAGCCAGGCGGAGTACCAGAACCAGATCGGCGCCTCCCATACCAGGGCGATCCGCAGGTGTGCTGGCATCATGCCGGTGAAGCTCGCGCTGCGCGTCGCCGCGGCGAACCGCTGCAGCTCGACGCCGACCTGCCCGGGCTCGAGGAACACGCCGCCCAGCGCCTCACCGAGCACCGGGATCAAGCCGAGCAGAAACGGCACGAAGATCAGGATTCCCGCGCAGACCAGCCGCGTTCGATTCGACGCGCGCTGAAACACCAGCAGTCCGAGCCCTGCAATCGCGTAGGTCCAGGTAACGTCGCCCCACCACAGCACGATCACGTGCAGCGCGCCGATCGCGAGCAGCACGGCCAACCGGCGCAGGTACATGCCCATGACCGGCTCGTGACGCTGCTGGGCACGCAGCAGCTGGGCGGCGAATCCGAAGCCAAACAGGAACGTCAGCATCGTCTGCGCCTTGCTCTCGACGAACAGCACGACGAACCACGCCGCGGCCCGGTCGACCACGGCCTCCTTGGCCGGCGGCCCCCAGGCCCGTCCGCCGAAGATCCAGAACACGTTGACGATCAGCACACCGCACAGCGCGAAACCGCGCAATACGTCGAGTGCAACCACCCGTTCGCGCACACTCACTGGAGCTAATTCGGACATCGATACACCTGTGCCGCAGTTGACACCATAACCAGCGGGCGAGTTGCCCGGCTCGCGACTGCGACGGCGAGCCAATTGCGGGTGTCTCAGGCGAGGCCCGCCGGCAGCACGGTCACTCCGATAGCACGATCTCTTTGGTGTCCGGAGGATCGAACGCGGCCCTTTGACGTCGGCCTCGGCCGTCACGCGAAAGCGCGATTTCTCGGTATTGGCGAACGCCGCGGCCTTGCCCAGCACGCCCATCGAACGTGTTTGCCAACAGCTTCATGGCTCATTCCTTCGCACAAATAACGGTGATGCGAAAACCTGTTCTATTGAAAAAAGTGTCGGCTGTCACTGCCGTCGCGGCGGCTCGAACATCGATATGTGCAGTCAATATCGCAATCGGCGCTGTGCACACAAAACAACCCAGCTCGCACGGCGGCCCGCACGCGACCCGACGCTTGGCGAATTCCGATCGGGAGCGCCAAAAACTCTGCGACGAGCGGCGCGAACCCGGAACGAGGGATCGGGGCACCGAGCTGGCGGCGACCTTGCGCACGATGATCGCGACCATCGCCGTGACGATGGCGATCGTCGGAGCCACGCTCGGCAGCTATCGCGGTGGGGGCCAGATCGCGTACGCCGCGGTCAAGCTCCCGGTGGTGCTGCTCGGCACCGCCGCGCTGTCGGCGCCCGCGCTGTCGGCGATCGGCGCCGCGCTCGGCCGCCGGTCGCGGCTCGCTGCCGATCTCGCGCTCGTGATGGCCGCGCTCGCATTCGGTTCGCTGCTCCTGGTGGCTTCAGGCGATGCGCGCCGAGCCCTGCGGTACGCCGGGGCCGCGATACAGCGCTCGCGACGCAGCACCTGCGCCGCGGCGACGCCAGCGTTCAGCGCTCCGGCAGCGGGACGAACTCGTGCTCGTCGCCGGGGACCTTGGCGAATCGACCTTCGCGCCAGTCCGACTTTGCCTGCTCGATCCGGTCCTTGCGGGACGACACGAAGTTCCACCACATGTGGCGCGGGCCATCGAGCGGCGCGCCGCCGATGAGGGCGACGTTGGCGGCCGTGCGGGCGCACAGGGTCGCGTGGACGCGGGGGCGCAGCACGATCAGGGTCGCGGCGCCAAACGTCCGGCCATCGCAGTCGACCTCGCCGTCGATGACGTAGGCGGCGCGCTCGGCGTGCTCGTCGTCGATCACCAGCTCCGCGCCGGCGGCGAGCTGGGCGTGGACGTAGAGGGTCGGGGTGAGGACGCTGGTGGGCGCGGTGTGGCCGTAGGCGGCGCCGGCCAGGATCCGCAGCGTCGCGCCGGGGCGCTCGATCCGCGGGAGGGTGGGCTGCGCATGGTGTTCGAACGAGGGGGCGACGTCCTCGTGATCACGCGGCAAGGCGACCCAGGTCTGAAGGCCCAAGGTGTGACTGCCACGGGCGCGGAGCTCGGGTGGCGTTCGCTCGGAGTGGGCGACGCCGCGACCGGCGATCATCCAGTTGACGTCGCCGGCGCGGATGGTTTGCTCGCTGCCGAGGTTGTCACGGTGGACGATCTCTCCGGACAGCAGATAGGTGATCGTGGCCAGGCCGATGTGCGGGTGCGGCTTGACGTCCATGCCGGTGCCCGGTGCCAGGTCGACCGGACCCATTTGATCGAGGAAGATGAACGGACCGACGCTGCGGCGAACGCCCGCGGGGAGGGTGCGGCGCACGGGGAAGCCGGCGATGTCTCGGACGCGGCCCTCGATCACCAGATCGATGGCGGGGGTGTCGCTGAGGGCGCATGACGGATCTGGGTCGGCATCCGAGGTCATGGAGCGATTGTGTACGATCGGATGGCGCCGGGCGACCGCTCGCTGGATCGCACGAAGCTGCGGAAGCGGATCGGAACGCAGGCCGGCTGCCTGCTCCGTTCGCGCGCGTCGTGGCTCACCGGAGCGCAGGAAGCTGCTGGGCGGATCGAGACCGAGGCCGGCGCGGCCAGTCTTCCTCAGCGCGCGTGGATCATCGGATCGCGCGAAGCAGCTTGGGTGGGATCGAGGCGCGGATCTGCATGCCGCCCGGAACGGCCGTGCCTTCGAGCCACAGGACGCCGCACTTCTTGATGATGAGCGCGTCACCGTGCTTGGGATCGCCGAACGCGAGCCAGGCGCCGAGCTCACCGAGCCACGGCTCGTGACCGACGACGGCCGTGGTCTCGTTGCGCTCGGCGATCATCGCCAGGAGCTCGGGGCGTGGTGGCCCGGTCAACAGGTCGGTCGCGATCGGCGCGGCGCGGGCGATCGGCGCGAGCAGCTCGGCGGTCTGCGCGGCGCGCTTCCACGGGCTGGTCAGGATTCGCTCGAACTGGATCTCGAGGGCGCGCAGCCCGCGGACGGCCTGGCGCAGCTTGGCCTTGCCGGGGTCGGTGAGCGCGCGGGCCGTGTCGTCGCGGCCGGGGCCGGCATCTTCGGCGAGGGCATGGCGAATCACCAGCAGTTGCATGGCGCTATTTGACACCCGGCGTGGCGCATGCGAAAGCCGCGGGATGAAGGTCCGCGCCGAACTGCTAGATTCCGGTCCGCGTCGCCATCAACGTACGGTACCGATCTCGCTGGTGTGCGCGCTGGGGATGGTCGTCGCCGTGATCGCCTGTGGCGGCAAGGCGCCGGATCCCGGGATGCCGAGCGATCTTGGCCGCGACGGCCAGCAGCACGCGGTGCACGAGGGCTCGCAGAGCGGTGCGACGCCCGCTCCGGACCCGCAGGGCGAGCCGGACGAGCCGCAGCTGCCGGCGTCGCTGGCGAAGTTTCACGACACGCTCGCGCCGCGCTGGCACGCCGAGCGTGGCCCCAAGCGGATGGCCGACACGTGTGCGGCGATCGCGCAGTTCCACGCGGACGCCGATGCGGTCGCGACCTCGGCGGCCCCGCCCGGCGCCGATGCGGCGGCCTGGTTGGCGGGCGGCAAGCAGCTGACCGAGGCGGTCGCAGGGCTCGATACGGCGTGCAAGGCCAACGAGCCCGCGGCATTCGAGCCGGCGTTCGCGCGGGTGCATCAGCGATTCCACGGCCTCATGGAGGCGGGGGAGCACTGACCCAGCGGATCGATCCGCGCTGGCCTGGCCTGATCGGCGGATCCGGTGCCGGGTGTGCTGGTGGGGCGGGCCGCGCGTCGCGGCCGGCGTGGTACCCAGCACCATGACCAAAGATCTGTGGCTCGGCGCGCAGTACGCGGGGACGCCGCTCGATCCAGCGGACTGCGACCCCGATCCGATCGTCGAGTTCCGGCGCTGGCTCGACGTCGCGGTGGCGGCGCAGCTGCCGACGGTCAACGCCCTCACGCTCGCGACCGTCGATGACCGCGGCCGGCCGGCGGCGCGGATCGTGCTGCTCAAAGACGTCGACGATCGCGGCTTCGTGTTCTTCACCAACTACGACAGCCGCAAGGGTCGTGACCTCGCGGTACACCCGTTCGCGGCGCTCGTGGCGTTCTGGGAGCCGTTGCACCGCCAGGTCCGGATCGAGGGGGCGATCGAGAAGGTCGACACCGCCGAGAACGACGCCTACTTCGCATCGCGGCCGCGAGGCAGCCAGCTCGGCGCGATCGCCTCGCCGCAGTCGCAGCCGATCGCCAGCCGCGCGCTGCTCGAGCAGCGGGTCGCTGAGGTCGAGCGGGAGGTCGGCGGCGGGGTCCCCGCTCGTCCGCCGCACTGGGGCGGCTACCGCCTCGTGCCCGACATGATCGAGCTGTGGCAGGGCCAGGAGTCACGGCTCCACGATCGGGTGCGCTATCGCCGCGAGCGCGATCAGTGGGTCCGCGACCGGCTGGCGCCGTAATCAGTCGAACCGTTTCTGCGGCGGCGCGGTCACGACGGGGAGCGGTTCGGACCGGCGGGCTGCTCGAGCCCGCAGCTCGCGGCGACCTCGTCGCGATACGCGAGCCAGGCGACGAGCGTGGCATCCATGGCGGTCACGATCCCGGCGCGCTCGGCGTCCGGAACGTGGTCGAGGATGATGCGCCAGGCGGCCGCGCGGTGACCACCTTCGACGCTGCGGTGTGCCTTGGTCAGCGCGAGCGACGCGAGCGGCAGGCCGTAGTGCACGACCAGCGGGTGCTGATCGAGCGCAGGGGTCGGGCGGCGCGGCGCGGCGGGCTCGAGCTCACCGCGCTCGTGGTCGGTGCCTTCGAGGAAGATCGTCGTCACCGCACAGGCCTGCGCCCAGCCGCGGGTGCGGGTGTATTGATCGAGCAGCGCGCGAAACCGCCGCGCGGCGGGGCCGAGCTCGATGCAATCGAACCGTGCGACGTCCATGCCGAGGCCCCGGGGATACTCGAGGAACAGCTCGGGGTGCGGCCGGCCGGCGACGATGCCGCCGGTCTCTTCCTCGTAGAGGTTCTCGGCGAGGTCGCGGCGCACGGCGGCGATCGGACACTGCACGTACGCCCAGCCGACCATCACGGGAAAGTCGCGAACGTAGGTCTCGTACTCCTGCTCGAAGTGCAGGTGCAAGCGCGCTTTGTCCACCTGGCCCGAGGTGAAGCTCGACCACGCCCAATGCACCTTGCGCTCCATGATCTGGAGTAGTGCCTGACGAAATGCGTCGCGCTCCACCCGTTCAGCGTACGCCGCCTACCGCGATCGACAATGCCGCGCTGCGAGAGCGCGACGCGTCGCACCTGGCATATTGCGATCACCGCACGGGGTACGAATGTTGCCTGGTCGAATCACTGCAGCGCTCGAATCACCAGGAAGCCGATCTCACTGACCACGATGGCGACGAGGCCGATCACGATCGCGATGCGCGCCCGCGACAACCGCGTAGGTCCTGGTCGGGTCTCGCGATCATGGACGTCGGAGCCCCCGGGGCTTTCGGGAAGCGACAGATCCGCCAGCGGTAGCGGCAGCAGTGCTTCGAATGGCGGCAGCTCGCGGATCCCGCTCGACGAGCGAGACCGCGTCACCGGTCTGGGGCCAGTTCGTCTCGCGGCACCAGCCGGCAGCCCAGGCTTGGTGATGTGGTCGCCCATGTCACCACGTTATCAACTGTGCGCCTGGCACGAAACGATGGTGCCATCGCACGATCTGCGCCGTTGTCGGAGGCCCACGTCGACCCATCGGAAAAGTCCGGAGCGCAGCGCCGGCACCGCCTCGCGACGCGTCATTGGCCGAGCGAGGGCATCATGAGCGCCGGATAGCGGTCTCCGGCGAGCGCTCCCGCGGGCATCGCCGCGTCGATCCGGGCGAGCTCGGCGCTGGTCAGCACCAGCTCGGTGGCGGCGAGGTTGCGCTCGAGGTGCTCGATCCGTTTCATGCCCGCGAGCGCCACGATGTCGGCCCCGCGGGTCGCGACCCAGGCGAGCGCGAGCTGGGCGACCGTGATCCCGCGATCGTGGGCGATCGGCCCGAGCCCGGCGACGCGCTCTGCGTTGCGCGCCAGATTCTCGGGAGCGAACCGGGGCGAGCCGTGCCGCAGATCGACCGCGGCGAGGTCCGCGGGCGTCTGCACCGCGCCGGTCAACAGCCCGCGCCCGAGCGCACCGTACGCGACGAACCCGATGCCGAGCTCCCGGCACAGCGGCAGGACCTCCGCCTCGACGTCGCGGGTCCCGATCGAGTACTCCGACTGTAGCGCCGTGATCGGATGGACCGCATGGGCGCGGCGGACGCTGTGGTAGGCCTCCGACAGGCCGAGATATCGCACCTTTCCGGACTCGACCAGCCGGGCCATGGCGCCCACCGTGTCCTCGATCGGCGTCGCGGGATCGACGCGATGCAGGTACAGCAGATCGATCGTCTCGGTGCCGAGCCGCCGCAGGCTGGCGTCGCACGCCGTGGCGACATAGGCGGGCTTGCCGGACAGGCCGATCAGCCGGTTCTGGGCATCGCGCAGCGTGCCGAGCTTGGTGGCGACGAACGCGCGCGATCGGCGGTCGCGCAATGCCTTGCCGAGCAGCTCCTCGTTGTGCCCGACGCCATAGGCATCGGCGGTGTCCAGCAGGGTGACGCCGCGATCGAGCGCCGCGTGGATGACCGCGATCGCGCGGGTGTCGTCGCTCGGCCCGTACGCCCCGGACAGGCCCATGCAGCCGAGGCCCAGGGCGCTGACCCGCGGCCCCGTGGCGCCGAGTTGTTTCATGATCATGACCTCGCTCCTTTCAACAGCTGCTTGGTGGGGGTCGCCCGGTGCATGACCTCGCTGATCGAGGCGACGGTCGCGCGCGGCAGCCACCGCGCGATGTTGCTTCGCAGGTACGCCTTGAGCCCGCCGCCGACGACGTAGTGCCGTCCGCGATCGAGGCCGCGCAGGCCGGCGGCGACCATGGCGGCGGGATCGGCGCCCGGCGCCGTTGCGTACGGGCAGCTCGGCGGCAGCGCGTCGACCAGCGGGGTGGCCGTGTGATCCGGACAGAACACCATCACGTGCACGCCGCGCCGCCGGTACTCCGCCCACAGGCCCTCGCTGAACGACAGCACGAACGCCTTGGTCGCCGCGTACGTCGTCATGTACGGCATCGGCTGGAACGCCGCGCCCGAGGCGATATTGACGATCGTTCCCCGCCTGCGCGCCAGCATCGCGGGCGCAAACGCCTCGGTCATCGCGACCACCGCCGCGATGTTCAGCGCGACGAGCTGCGCGTTGCTGACCGGCGCGACCGCCTCGAAGTCGCCGTACGCGCACACGCCGGCGTTGTTGACGAGCAGATCGACCTCGAGGCCGCGCGCCGCGACGGCGTGCGCCACGTCGGCCGCGGCGCCGGGCTGCGTGAGATCCGCGGCGACGACGTCGATCTCGCGGCGGTGCCGCGCGCGCAGCTCGGCCGCCACCGCGGAGAGCTTGGGCTCCGAGCGCGCGGTGAGCACCAGGCGCATCCCGCGGGCCGCGAGCTGATCTGCAAATTGTTTGCCGAGCCCCGACGAGGCACCGGTCACGAGCGCGGTCCGTCCGCTGGCGTGGAACATGACCTCAATCTAGACAGTGTCTAGAATCTAGTCAATGGCTAGATTTGGTGCGCGATGAGGTTTGGGCGCGGATCGGTCTATGGTTCGCTCCCATGCCCCGAGCTCGTACCAAGGTTGGCTATCACCACGGCCAGTTGCGCGAGGCCCTGATCGAAGCCAGCCTCGCGTTGATCGCGCGCGACGGCGTCGCGGGGCTGAACCTGCGCGAGGTGGCGCGCGCGGCCGGCGTGACCCACGGCGCGCCGTACCATCACTTCGCCGACAAGGCGGCGCTGCTGCGAGCGATCGCCGACGATGGCTTCACCCGGCTCGCGGGCCTGCTGGCCGACGTTCGCGCGCGTACCGCGGCGGATCCCGCGGATGCGCTCGAGGCTTGCGTGCTCGGTTACGTCGGGTTCGCCCAGGACTTCCCGGCGCACTTCCGCGCGATGTTCTACAAGCCGCCGGCCGACGCTCCCGCGGAGCCCGCGACCGATCGCGCCGGCGAGGCCGCGTTCCAGATCGTGTTCGACATCGTCGCCGCGTGCCAGGCCGCGGGCGCCGCCCCGGCGGGTCCGCCGATGTCGCTGGCGCTCACGATCTGGGCCGTCGCCCACGGCATCGCCACGCTGTGGCTCGACGGTCCGCTCGTCAAGCGGGCGACGGCCCTGCGGACCAAGCCGGACGCGCTCGCCAGGCGCGTGGCCCAGACGCTGGGGGCGCTGCTGGCGGGGCCGTCCGCGCGGTAGGTTCGCAGCGCGGCGCGCCACGCCACCAGCGGCCACGGGCGCCAGTCGATCGGCGGCCTGCGCGGGCCACCCGGCGCCCGACCTCGCGCAGACTGGAGCCATGCCGACCGCGAGCCGCGAGTTCTGGAACGGTGCCCGCTACGAGCCCGACGCGACGACCGGACACTACGAGAGCTGGTTCCAGCGCGCCAACGACGCGAGCGGCCGTCGCGCGTTCTGGATCCGCTACACGATCTTTGCGCCGCGCGGCCGGCCGGCCGACGCGGTGGGCGAGCTGTGGGCGATCTCGTTCGATCGCGAGACCTCGCGGATCGTGGCGACCAAGCAGGTCCATCCGATGACCCGGTGCTCGTTCGCGCGCGATCGGCTCGACGTCGCGATCGACGCGGCGCGGCTCGACGACGGCGCGCTGCACGGCGCCGCCGCCTCGCACGGGCACGCGATCGCGTGGGACCTGCAATTTTCCGGCGGCCAGCCCCCGCTGCTGTTGTTTCCGGAGCGGTACTACGCGACGCCGGTGCCGAAGGCCAAGGTGCTCGTCGGCCGTCCGCTCGCCCGGTTCACCGGGACGCTGACCGTCGACGGCGAGACCCTCGCGATCGACGACTGGGTCGGCAGCCAGAATCACAACTGGGGCAGCCGGCACACCGACCGCTACGCCTGGGGCCAGGTCGCCGGCTTCGACGAGGCGCCCGACGCGTTCCTCGAGTGCACGACCGCGCGGCTCAAGCTGGGCCCGGTGTGGACCCCGCGGATGAGCCTTGCGGTGATGCGGCGTGGCGCCGAGACGCTGGCATGGAATGGGCTCGCCCGCGCGCTCAGCGCCCGCGGGATCTATGCGCCGTTCGAGTGGCGGGTCGAGAGCTCGGGGCCCGCCGGGGACATCAAGATTGCGATCGCGGCGGATCCGGCCGACTTCGTCGCGCTGCGCTACGACAATCCGCCCGGCGGCGCGAAGGTCTGCATGAACTCGAAGATCGCGCGCTGCGAGGTGACGCTGGTGCGCGCCGGGGTCACGACGGTGCTGCACTCGTCGCGCGCGGCGTTCGAGATCCTCGACGACCTCGCGCCGGCCGGCGTGCAGCCCGCCGTGTGAGCGATCCGACAGCGCGGTATCTGCTATATTGTGCATCGTTGTATCCGTTGATGGCCGGGGTGGGGGCGGGAACGCCCGCCCTGGATCGAGACGTGCGGCGGTGTGAGCAGAATCTCCATGATGCGACTGCACGACAGCACTGAAATCTTTGTTGCGGCCGTTCCGCAATCGCCGTTCGAGGAGCGCCGGACTCTGGCGCACTCTGCATCATCGAGGTTGCACTCTAAGGTCTGCATTGTGTGAGGCGCGAGGATCGTCTACAAGCGCCTCAGATGTTGTCTGAAGCGGTCGTTCCTCACGGTAAGCCGATCAAGCTGGTGGTGTGGGACCTCGACGACACGCTGTGGAGCACTGGCGCTCATCACGGCGACCCGCCGACCTTGCATCCGATCGCTCGCGAGCTGATCGCCACACTCGACGAGCGCGGGATACTGCAATCGGTGGTGTCGAGTGATTCCGCACACACGCACGACTGGCTACGGCGGCTCGGCGTGGCCGACTACTTTCTCTACCCGCAGATCGGCGTGGCCGCCAAGCCCGCCGCGGTGAAGCAGATCGCGAGCGCGCTCAACATCGGGCTCGACGCCGCGCTCCTGATCGACGACGATCCCCACCAGCGCGCCGAGGTCGCGCGCGCCCACCCGATCGTCCGCGCCGTCGCGCGCCCGGCGCTCGCGCGCCTCGCGGCGGATCCCCTGATGGGCCACAGCCTGGTCGGCATCGAGCCGCGGCCGCGGCGGCTGCTCTATCTCGAAGATCAGGCCCGCATCGACTGCGAGCGGAGCTTCCCCGGCTCGACCGCCGACTTCAACGCGTTCCTCGCGATGCGGATCGCCGTGGCGCCGGCCGGGTCCGCCGATGTGCGCCGGCTGAAGGAGCTCGTCACGCGAACCAATCAGCTCGGCGCGACCTACAGCGACGACGAGCTCGCGCAGCTGTGCGGCTCGCCACGCCACGCCTGCCTGCTGGTCTCGCTCCAGGATCGGTTCGGCGATTGCGGCGTGATCGGACTCGCCCTGCTGGAGGTCTCCGCCGAGCGCTGGACGCTGCAGCTCCTGGTGTTCTCCTGTCGGGTCGCGTCGCGCGGTGTAAGCACGATCATCTTGCATGCGATCCTCGCGCGCGCGCGTGCCGCGGGGGTGCGCTGTCTCGCGGAGCTCAAGCCGACCGCCAAGAATCAGGCGATGCTGGTGGCCTATCACCAGGCCGGCTTCGCGCAGATCGACACGCGGGGAGACGTCCTGATCCTGGCGCATCCACTGGACGGCATTCCGCCGCTCCCCGCCGGTGTCCGGCTCGACTTCTCCTATCCTCCGGAGGCGACTCGATGACACCGCGGAGCTGGCTGTGCGCGCCCGCGTTCCATCCCCGTCTCATCGCGAAGGCGGCCGAGGTGGCCGCCGACATCGCGCTCATCGATCTCGAGGATTCGATCCCGGCCGACCGCAAGGCCTGTGCCCGCGCCACGCTGCGCGACCACTTCCGCGAGCCGCCCGCCGTGCCGGTCGCCGTCCGGATCAATAGCCTATCGACGACAGACGGCCTGAAAGATCTCTTGTTCCTGCTCGACCACGCGATCGCGCCCAGCGTCGTGCTGCTGCCCAAGGCGATCTTGCCAGCCGAGGTCAGCCTCGCGACGTCGTTGTTCCGGGAGCGCGCCATGACCTCGATCCAGATCTTCGCGATCATCGAGACGGTCAGCTCGCTGTGGTCGCTGCGCACGCTCACCGCGACGCCGCCCGGGCTGTCGGGCTTGATCTTCGGCGCTGCCGACTTCGCGGCCGACCTGGGCGTGCCGCCGACCGTCACCGATCTGCGGTTCGTCAAGCAGGAGATCGCGCTGGCCGCCCGCCGGTTCGGCGTCGCCGCGATCGACTCGCCGTGCTTTCAGCTGCGAGACGGCGGCGAGCTCGACCTCGAGACCCAGGACGCCCGCCGGCTCGGCTTCGCGGGCAAGATCGCCATTCACCCGGACCAGATCCCGATGATCAACGAGCGGTTCTCGCCCTCGCCGCAGGCGGTGGACGACGCCCGCAGGCTGGTGGCGGCCTCGGAGCACGACCGAGCCAGCGCGATCCTGCGCGTCGGCGACAGCATGGTCGGCCCGCCGTTCCTCAAGTACGCGCGCCAGGTGCTGTCGAGCGCCGGGCCGGTCCGGCGCCGGTAGCTCCCACCCGGGTGCGACCGGGTCGTCCTGGCGCCGCCGCCCACGGGCGCCACCCGGCGCCACCGGGGACCACGACGCCGTGGACGCGGAGCGGATTCGACGCTGGTAAACGCGCCAAGGGGATCGCGGAGGTCGCCAACTGCCGCTATACTTCGCCGCGAAATGTTGAGCCGTGCCGAGCTGAAGTTGGCGGATGACAAGTTGGGCGAGCTGCTGCGCAAGCGCACCGCTGGCATGGAGAGCGACAAGGAAGCGGACGAATCGCACCGCGATCTCGCCTTCATGTTCGAGCTCGATACCCAGGTCCGCAACGGTGGCTTCGCGCAGTACTTCTTCAACTCGAGCTGTACGAACGCGTTCGACGCCTGGTTCGCCTCGGATCTGATCGACGGGATGACCAACGAGCTGCTCAGCCACGCGCTGCACCGGCTCGGCGTCGAGTTCGGCGTCGATCTCGAGCTGCATCGCCTGATCGAGAAAGGCGGCGGCGACGCGCTCGGCAAGGCGTACGCCCAGCTGATCGAGATCTACCAGGGCGCGCATCAGACGTCGGCCGATCTCAAGGAAGCGTTCATCGCGTTCACCGATCGGCTCGACGACGACAAGCAGAGCGTGCCGGGGTTCGGCAAGATCAACCGGCAGTACTTCGCCGAGGTCGACACCGACGCTGCGGTCGCCGTGCACGTCCGCGCCGAGCCCGAGCCGTTCCTCACCGCCCGGAAGTGACGCGGGCCTGATCCGGCCTGATCCAGAAGGCGCCGCCGCGTCGGCCAGGCGCTGATCGTCGAGGGATCGCGTAGTCGCCGGGTCGACCGCGCAGCCAGCGTGCTCCGCGCGTGGCACAATGGCGGCCGTGGAAGTGTTCTTCCTCATGATGGGCCTCTGGCTTGTCGTCGCAGTTGCCCTGGGCATGCGGCGACCGCGAGGCTTTGGCGGCGCGGCGCTGCGCGCGCGGCTCGACGCGGTCTATGGCGAGCCCCACGAGCTGGCGCGGGTGTCGCCGGCGGCGTTTCCCGAGGCCGACCTCGAGTTCTACGATCGCGCGCGGGCGGCGTTCGAGCGCAAGCAGTATCACTGGATCGCCGATGTCGAGGATCTGACGCTGTCGCGGATCTACCCGCAGAACCGGACGTTCCTGCGGATGTTCGTCGACAGCGGGCGCATGATCCGGGCGAGCGTCTATCACCTGCATCCGCGCGGCGTCGTGATGTCGATGCTGCAGCTGGTCCAGCTCTATCCGCGCCACCTGCGCGTCATCGAGCTGATCAGCGAGGTCCAGGGCACGTTCCTCGTGACCAGCAACACGCACGGCATCGATCGCCTCGAGCCGCCGCCCGAAGCGAAGATCGAGCGGCTGCGGCTGCAGACGCCGCTCGACGAGATCGTGAAGCGCCACGAGCAGCGGATCACCGAGCTGCTCCGCAGCCACCCCGAGCGCGCGCCGGTCAACTTCGAGACCTTCGACGATCTGATCGCGTCGATCGGCCGCGCCCACGTCGCGATGGCGCGGCACCGCCAGAAGGTCGGGGGGCTGTCGCGCGATGAGCTGGAGCGGCTCAAGGGCCGCCCGCTCAGCGCCAGCGAGGAGGCGTTTCTGCGCGAGGTCCAGGGCAAACCGGAGGCGTGACGTGGTCCGCAGCTGCGCGCGGGCCAAACGCCGGGACCGACACGCCGACGATCGCTCATCGCAGCCGGATCTGGATCGGCGCCACACGGGTGACCGTCTTGGCCGCCGGGAGCGCCGGGGCGACGTCCGCGCGTGTCACCGCGACGTCCGCGCGGGTCGCCGCGCCCGCGTCAGCTCCGAACGCGACCATCTCGGTGACCAGCGTGAACACGCCGCCGGCGGTGGCCACGGCGACAGCGACAAAGAACAAGGCGTCGAACAAAGCGTCGATCGAGCTCATAGAATGTGTCCTCGCCGCGACCTGCCAGGGTCCGGCTCCAGTGGTACGTTGTTGAAGCCCCTGCAACCTATGTCGCGCCTGTTCGTCGGAGTAGCGAGACCTCCTCAACCGCCGTTTGAAATTCCCTCAAGTGAGCAAGACCCCGCTTCACAACCTTCCAGGCTTCATCGCCGCGGCGCGCCTCGGTAACCTGTCGCGGGCCGCGGCGGCCCTGCATCTGACGGTGAGCGCGCTCAGCCATCAGATGGCCGGGCTCGAGCAGCATCTCGGCTGCAAGTTGTTCGAGCGCAAGGCGCGCGGCCTGGTGCTCACCGACGCGGGCGACGAGCTGTTCAAGGCGGTCGCGCCGCACTACGACATGCTCGAGCGCGCGCTGAACCCGGACCGTGACCGCAGCGACCAATCGCTCACGCTGAGCGTGATGCCGTCGGTGGCGTCGAGCTGGCTTTTGCCGCGGCTGGCGTCCTTCGTGGCCGCGTACCCGCAGATCGAGCTCAGCCTCCAGTCGACCTCCGATCTGGTCGACTTCGATCGCGAGGCGGTCGACGCGGCGATCCGGCTGGGGCGTGGCCACTGGCCGGGGCTCCACAGCGAGCTGTTGTTCGATGAATGGGTGTTCCCGGTCGCCAGCCCGGAGCTACTCGCGCGGTTTCCGGGCGCCGACCGCGAGACGCTCGCCGGACTTCCGCTGCTGTTCCACACCGGCGATCGCTGGCGCGAGTGGTTCGAGCTCGCCGGCGGCAGCGTGCCGCGGTGCTACGTGGCCAGCTTCAGCACCACCGAGACCTTGCACCGCGCGGCGGCCGAGGGCCTGGGCGTCGCGCTGGGCCGCCTCACCATGGCCCGCCCGTTGATCGACAGCGGGACGCTGGTGGCGCTATCGACCCGGCGGCTACGCGCCGACTACGCGCACTACCTGGTCTATCCGGCGCGCTCCGAGCGCCACCCGGCGCTGCTCAGCTTCCGGACCTGGGTGCTCGCCGCCGCGGCCGCCTACGGACGCGACGCCGATGAACGGCCGGTGCGCAAGCCGAAGCCGCGCGCCCGCCGGTCCTGAGCGTGGCTCCCGATCGACGTTGCCCAGGTTCAGCGCGCGGAGATGCTCCAGGTCACGACGCTGCCGGCGGTGCTCGTGACCGGGAACGTGACGAACGGCGGCGACACGGTGGGCTCGACCGCGACGCCGTCGACCACCACCGACGCCGCGGTGGCAACGCCGGGCGGCAGCTTCACCGTCATGGTGAACGTGTCCGCCCCGAGGGTCTGGATCGAGCCCGCGACCGACGCGGGGGTGTAGGTCACGGCGAAGCTGTGGCTGGTCCAGGACAGGTTGTCATAGGGCGCCACCGGATCGATGGTGATGCCGTCCGCCGACGCCGAGACCCCGGCCAACCGCAGGCTCGACAGCAGCGGCTGCGAGTGCGCGTGCATGTTGGTCACCGGCCAGTCGACCATGCCGTCCGCCAGATCGAAATCCCAGGTCTGGCCGGCGAGCGCCGGCTCCGCGTCGCCGTGATACGCATCGGGGCCACTCCAGATTCCGTACCAGATGTCCGGATACTGCGTCGCGTGGTTCGCGAGCGTGGCCTTGGCGAATTCTTTCCAGGCCAGCTGGGCCGCCGCCGGGTGCTGCGCGCCGACGCGGGCGAGCCCGTTGATGGTCAAGCCGACGATCGAGTACCAGATCCCGGTCGCGTTGACCCCGGCGCTGGCGAACGCCGCGGGGATCGGTGCGCCTTCCAGGGGCATGCCGAGGCGCGACGGCGCCGAGAGCTCGGTGTCGATCGCCTGGACGAGCGCGGTGGTCTGATCGTCGGTCAAGAGGCCCGGCACCAGCAGCGCCGGCCCGTTGGATTCGATGCACAGGTTGTCGGCGCCGACCTCGAGCGTCGCGCCGGCGTTCAGGTAGCCACGGTCGAACCAGCGACCGCGCCACTGCGCTTGCATGGCCGCGGTCAGCGCATCGGTCTGCGCCGTGATGGCGCTGGCGAGCGCATCGTCGGCGCGGCGCTGCGCCAGCGCGCGCAGCTGGGGATAGACGATCAGCGCCAGCGCGGTGTTCATCGTCGACTCGCCGTCCGCGATGGTCCCCGCCGGATCGGGGGCCAGCTGCACGAACAGGTCATTCCAGTCCGCATTCAGCATGTGCACCAGCCCATGTCTGCCGATCCCCACGGTCTGGGTCTGGAACGCGAACACGCGCGACAACAGCTCGAAGACCGTCGTGGAGACACCATCGTAGGTCCGCACCGGCGCGTCGAGAAACGCGAAATCACGCGTCGCGCCGACGTACTCGGTCGCCGCCCAGATCAGCCACAGCCCGATGTCGCTGGGATTGAAGAAGCTATTGAGCGTGCTGGCGGCGCCGTATCCGGAGGTTCCATACGGCGTGCGGCCGTCCGACGACGTCGCGGCCAGCACGTAGCGGATCGTCTCGCGCGCCAGTCGAGGCTCGGCGTAGATCAGCGGCATGACGTGCTGCAGCGGATCGCGCAGCGCGACATTTTGCCCCCAGCCATAGAGATACGCAGAGCCTTGATTGACCACGTGCGCCCCGAAGTAATCCTCGAGCAGCGAGCCCGAGACCAGGTAGTAGTAGTCCCAGGCGAGCTCGCGGCCGATCCACGGCAGAGCTGGGAAGCTCACCACCGGCGCGGTCGTCGACCACCGCGTGGTCATGTCGGCGAACCGCTGCTGGTAGTCGGCGCGATAGCGATCGATGACCTCGTCCTGCCGGCCGGTCGGCGCGAGCCCATAGAGCAGGTGCAGCGTCACCGACTCGCCGGGCGCCAAGGCCAGCCGCTCCTGGGTGACCAGCACCGCGTCCGATTCGTGCAAGGTACCGCTCGGATCCAGGCTGCCGGTGAGCGCGCCGGCGGCCACCGCGGCGGGCAGCGCCCGCGTTCCGCCGCCGACGAACGCGCTGCCGACGGTATCGAACCCGTCGATCGCGTGGTCGAGCGCGGTGACGAACCACGCCTTGGGCGACGGATCGACCGTGGCGCTCGGCACGGTGAGGTCGCCCGGGACGCGCGTGCTCTCGACCACGACCGCCTGGCGCGCTGGATCGTGGCGCGTGGTCACGGTGTCGGCTTCGTAGTTGTGCGAGCCAAAGCGCGGAAACATCCCGGCCACGCCCCAGTAGTCGACGTAGCTCAGCGCCATGGCGGCGCCCGTGGTGTTGGTGAACGACAGCGTCTCGATCAGGACTTCGTCATCGCCGTCGGGCGCGAACACCACCTGGCTGATCCGGACGCCGGCGTGCGCGATGTCCCGGCGAACGTAGCCCATGCCGAACCGACGCAGCTCGACGGCGCCGTCCGGGGCGTCCGCGCCGAGCGTGCTGAACTGGAAGCCGGGGCCGACCACCCAGCCGAAGCCGCCGGCCCAGTGGCCCAGCGCGTCGTCGAGCCGGTTGGCAAACCGCGGGAACGTGCGGGCGGTGAACAGCTCGATCTGCCCGCCGGGATGGGCGAGCGCCGTGATCGCGTCATTGCCGAGCTGATGAAATGCGCCGGGCGGATCGATCCCTGTCGTCGGCCATGTCGTCGGCCCGGTAGTCGGCGGCTTGAAGTCGTACGCCGGCAGGCCGTGGTCGTCGACGACCCAGGTCCCGAAGTGCCCTGCCCCGTAGGCTGGCTCGTCGACGACGCCGCCATCGCGGCCGGCGGATGACGAGTCGCCACAGCCGAGGCCGCCGGCGAGCCAGAGCAGCGCGCACAGCGCACCAGGACTGCCAAGGGTGGTTCCGAGGTGTCGAGAACTGCCGTCGCGGCATCGTTCGATAGCGCGGAAATCGCGAGTCGTCGAGCGACGAGTCCGTACGGGTGGTTGCCGGTTACGGCGACAGACCGATCGAAACGTCCTGAGCGGCGCGCGCATGTAGAGAGACCGGACAACAGGGTTGGGCACGTGGGGAGCTCCTGCAGGGACTGCGACGAATACTATTGGACTTCGTCCAATGAGGTCAAATACAGTCGACGAACATGCAGCGTGCGATCACACGATGGCAGGGCCTCGCGGCGCTGTGCGTCCCCCTGTCCCTGGCGGCGTGTTCCGGCTCGTCGGCCGCGACGTCTCCGGACGCTTCGGCGCCGCCGGACGGCGGGCTCCCGATCATGACGCACCGCGGCCCGGTCACCGGGATCCTCGACGGCGACACGCTCGCGTTCCTGGGGATCCCGTACGCGGCGCCCCCGATCGGTGAGCTGCGCTGGCGTCCGCCGACCGAGCCGGCGGCCTGGACCGCACCGCGCGCCGCGTCGAGCTTCGGGCTCGCGTGTCCGCAACGCCCCAACGCGCTCACCGGCCAACCGGTCGCTTCCGACGAGGACTGCCTCACCCTCAACGTCTGGACCCCGGCGCGCAGCGGCACGGCGCCATGGCCGGTGCTCGTCTACATTCACGGCGGTGGCTACACCACGGGCGCGAGTAACGATCCCGTCCTTGGCGGCGCGAACCTGGCAGCGCGCGGGCCCGCGGTCGTGGTCACCCTCAACTACCGCCTGGGGCAGCTTGGGTTTCTCGCGCACCCCGCGCTCACCGCCGAGGACCCGAACGGCAGCTCCGGCAACTTTGGCCTGCTCGACATGCTGGCGGGCCTCGCGTGGGTACGGACCGACATCGCCGGGTTCGGCGGCGATCCCGACAACGTCACCGTCGTCGGCGAGTCGGCCGGGTCACTGGCGGTGTGCACGCTGGCGGCGTCGCCCCTGGCGGCGGGGCTGTTTCATCGCATCATCGGACAGAGTGGCGCCTGCCGCTTCGTGGTGACGCCGCTCCACGATGGCGCCGCGGGGGCGCTCGAAAGCGCCGAGTCGCTGGGGCGAGGGTTCGCCAGCGAGCTCGGCTGCAGCGACGCGCCGGACGTGGTCGCGTGCCTGCGCGGCAAACCGGCCAGCGACGTGATCGCCAGCCAGATCCCGTCGGGCTTCCAGGTCGGCCCGGCGTCCTATCAACCGAACATCGATGGCCATGTGCTGCCGGAGCCGCCGTGGGCGGCCTATCGCGATGGCACGGCCAACGCGGTCGGCTACCTGGGCGGCGTCGTGCGCGACGAGGCCACGGCGTTCACCTTGCTGACCGGCACGGCCCCCGCGACCGAGGCGGCGTATCGCGCGGCGGTCCAGCTGCTGGTGCCGGCGCACGTCGATGCGCTGGTGGGGACGCTCTATCCGAGCTCGGGGTACGCGTCGGTGGCCGCTGCCTACAACGCGCTGCTGACCGACATCGCGTTCCTGTGTCCGACGCGTGCGCAGGCGCAGCAGTTCGCCGCGCGCGGCCTGCCGTCCTATCTCTACGAGTTCGCTCGGCTCACCGCGCTGGGGCGCGCGACCGGCCTGGGCGTGTATCATTCGTCCGACGTCGCCTACGTGTTCGGCAACTTCGCCGCGGGCTCCGCGAGCGAGCTGGACAGCGCAATCTCGAGTGAAATGATGGACTACTGGACCCGGTTCGCGGCCACCGGGGATCCCAACCGGCCTGGCAATCCAGCATGGCCGGGGTTTATGATTCCAGGTGATGGCTATGTCGAGATCGGCGATACCACCTCGCCCAAGGTCGGTCTGCACGCCAGTCACTGTGACACGCTGGACAGCTGGCTCGACGGTGGCTGAACAGGGATCGGATCACGCCGTTGCGGCATCGTTCGATAGCCCGGAGGTTGCGATCTTTCGAGTGACGATTCCGTACAGGTTGTCGCCGGTTACGGCCACGGACCGATCGAGAGCGCGCGTGGCGACAAGGCGACGAGCTCGGCGTTGTTCGACACGTCTCGAGGACTGCGCGGGCGGGTGGTGAAGCCGCGCGCCGCCCCACGCGCGCCGGTGCGCAATCGCCTGGTGCCCAAGCCGCGCGCGCCGGTGGGCAATCGCCCGGTGCCCAAGGCGCGCGCGCCGGTGCGCAATCGCATGGTGCCCAAGGCGCGTCGCGAGTTGCTCATCGGCGCCGCGCGCGCGGTGTTTTACCGGCGCTCGTACCACGAGGCGTCGATCGAAGAGATCGCCCGGGTCGCCGGCGCCTCCAAGGGACTGCTCCACCACTACTTCGGTGGCAAGCGCGAGCTCTACGTCGCGTTCCTGCAGGATGAATCGAAGCGGATGCTGTCTCGCATGACGGGGATCCGGCCGCTCGAGCCCAGCGTCGCGACGTTGACCGCTTCGATCGAGGAGTTCCTGAACTACGTGGAAGAGAACCCCGTGGGCTACAGCTCGCTCCTGCAGGGCGGGGTCGGCTCCGATCGCAAGGTCAACCGGATCGTGGCGGTGGCCCGGGACCGCTACGTCAAGCACACGCTCGGCATCATCGCCCCCGGCGGCGCGACGGTCGCGCAGGAGATGGCCGTGCGCGGCTGGATCGGCTGCATCGAGGGCGCGACGCTGCACTGGCTGCGCGCGGGCGTCCCCAAGCGCGCCGCGCTGGCGAGCTTCCTGGTCAGTGCGCTGCCGGCGCTCCTGGCAGCTGCCCACCAGTCGCGCTGAACGGACGCTGCGCGCGGCGCGTCCATGTCGCGGTGCGCTCCCGGCGTCTATTGGACGGAATCCAGTAGTCGCGCCGACGCGGCGATTCCCGATGACGCAGTGAATCCAGGCGGCGATGACGCAGCGCCTGCGGGACTCGGCAACACGGCGACACGGCGAGTCGGGCAAAACTCGTTGACATGATCGCTGCTATTGGCCTATGTCCAATAACAGCTCGAGTGTTTCCGAGCCTCGAAGGAGCTGCCCATGCGTGCCCGGTTCGCCGTGTTGTCTTCGCTAGCGCCGAGCGCCCCCGGCGGTCCGCTGGCCTGCGTGTTGCTGGTGGCGGTGCTGGTCGGCTGCGGTGGCGGGGGCCGTGCGGCGATCGATGCTGCGGCGAGCGGGCCGGACGCCAGCTCGGCCACGTGCGCAGTCATCGGGACCGGAACCGGGCAGTTCAGCTTCGGAACCGACGCCTGCAACAGCTGCGTGTCGACGAGCTGTTGTCAGCCGGTCGTCACCTGCCTCACCGGCCAGGTCAACGGCGAGCTGCCGTGCGCCGATCTGCTGGCCTGCGTCGCGGCCTGCGTCGTCGCCGGTGGAGCGCGGCAGCCCTGTGTCATCGACTGCGCGACCAAGCACTCGGCCGGGGTTCCGGCGGGGCTGGCGGTGCAGAACTGCACGCAGGCGAGCTGCAGCGTGAGCTGTCCGCAGTGACGCTGGAGGAAGAGCTCGCCGGCGATCGATAACCGCGATGCGACGCTCGATAGGTCCCGAGAGGATCCCGCTCGCCAGTGCGCGGTGACGAGACCACGGGCGCGAGCGCTCCCAGGCCGGGCCATCACGGGAATTTGCCAGCGGCAACGACAATCGCACGAGGCTCGTTGGAACGTCCTGATACGCGGCCACGTGTAGACGCCTGAGGTCCCCGGTGCCCGCCACACTGGCTGACCCGCGTGGCGCCCGAACCCAGGCCCGACCAAGACGCATCTGTTAGCGGCGACGCCCCGACGGCGAGACGGCGACGCCCCGACGGCGAGACGGCGACGCCCCGACGGCGAGGACGGCGCCATGGGCGAGGACGGCGACATGGGCGACGACGGCGAGGACGGCCACGACCACTACGACGGCGCCGACTGCCACGACGGCGAGACGCCCACGGCGACGAGACGGCCACGACGACCCCGGCGGCCCCCGCCGACCCGGCCGTCCCCCCGCCGACCCCGCCGCGCCCCCGCCGACCCCGCCGCGCCCCCGCCGACCCCGCCGACCCCGCCGACCCCGCCGACCCCGCCGACCCCGCCGACCCCGCCGACCCCGCCGACCCCGCCGACCCCGCCGCCCCGCCGACCCCGCCGACCCCGCCGACCCCGCCGCCCCGGTCGCCCCCCGCCGACCCCGCC
>Ga0307509_10001581_pt1 | contig 38313 bp, 31 predicted proteins | sample 10_EM_MG_FD_202245 | JGI IMG/M metagenome (GOLD analysis project Ga0307509, IMG submission 202245) | Populus trichocarpa ectomycorrhiza microbial communities from riparian zone in the Pacific Northwest, United States - 10_EM | ecosystem: Host-associated > Plants > Roots > Unclassified | place...
TATTGAAGGCTTAAGGTCTTCAGTCTCCCAGTTCCTGTAGGGCAGGACTGCCCACATCCCCTACGTGACGGATCGTTCGATAATAACTCATTTTGAGAGGAATCGAACTCCTGGGCTCCTGCTAATTTGCACAGGAGGTTATTAGTTTTTTGACATGTTAACCACTGCGCCAGCTAGGCATTTTCACACCATATCGATACAGAAACTAGTCCTTATTCAGTCGTCTTTGTTTTGTTTTTTTCGTCTGATGTTAGACTTTCAGCACAACAACACACAGCTCTTGGTACCTGTAGGTTCTATTCCTCTCCTCTTGTATATTTCCTTTCTTCTCTTTGGCTAGGCTTGCTAGGGATGCATTATTATTGCTGCCAGGTGTAGGAGTTAGGGCAGAAGGATGAAGGAAGTCTGGTTTGCTGGATTATAAGAGGATCAGATCCGAACTTTTCCATAAGTTGTGCAGCACATAAGCAGATAGATACCTAACTGATGCCGTGCTGTGAATTGCACCCGTAAGCCACGAAACGGAAAACGCTATCCCGAACTGCTATATAAAATTTAAAGTTAATGCAGGGCTGATGGTGTCCGAGTCTTTTACCACGGGAGATTTGCGAGAACGTGCCGATATATAAAGTTTCCCCGCAACAACCGGATTTCAAATGCTGGACCTGGAGAAATCGGGAGATGCTTGAAGAAAAAAAAAAGACTTAAGTATGAGATGAGGTCTTGGTAGCAATATGGGGAGGAGGAGGATTGTATGCGGGGGGGACTGCCACCGAAGAGCCAAGTTAGCTCCACGAGGTTCCTTAGCTCCATGAGGTTCCTATAAGCAATACTGGAACCTAATTGTTTCTTTAAAGAATTAAGTTGGGTTATCTTTTTTGCTATTGTAGGTCATGTGTTCCACTGTTCCCCCCTCCTACATTTTCTTTGAGATCAAAGGTGATTTTTTGTATTGTCCCTGCTAATGGCTCTCGGTAGGTTCGCGGTAGGCTTCCATACTGCATCATGATATTATTGTGTCGTATTGTGCTCGAGTATGCTATGTAAAATTACCATTCGAACGCCGAAATAGACGAGTGACTATCTGTGACGTGTGTATATAAAAGCAGAGGATCAAAAGAGGAAACAGTGACGATTAAGTCACGTGCTTGGAGATAACTCTGTGCATAGGAACTTCCATAACTGATGACTCTTGGGGTTTTTTTTTTGCAGTTCTTGAGTTTTTGTTCACACTAAATCCTGTAGGTATCTGTCATGATGTCCTCATACCTTAAAACAATGAAACAGTGTTTTTTACGAAAATAACAAAAAACCTATTCCCTGACTGTCCCAAGCATTAAGCAACAGAGAAGAGAACCTTATTATTCTAATATATTACGCTGCACTTCCAGGCCCCTCAACTCGAGTAGAGATCCATTTAGACTATGCCCTCTGGTCTCTCCGTACGGTAGTTTTAGCCAACAGTCTCCCTCCCCGGCCTACCCGGTCGCCAACTTCCTTCCATCCTTCGGTCTTAGCTCATCTCGATCAATGCCAGAGTGAGCCAAGTAACCCCCCAAAGGGAAATTTTATACCGGCATACAAAACACTGAAACGAGCAAAAAACATCCTAGCGAGCAAAACTGGAACAGTATCGTACTATGAGCCGACGCCTACAAGAGCAAACGTCGATTCTCGAGATCTCGAGTGGGCGTATGATACGTCGTTTCGCTCTTGAATAGTTCACATACGAAATAGAACCTCCGCAATGCTTTAATAACAGCTTCGGCAGACAGCTTCCTTCCTTCCTTCATTCCTTGGTGCCTGCGGCAGTCCCGAATACTCCTTCTTTCCCTCTATCCGGGAATCTTGAAGTCGAGGACTATTCCACCATAGACCGGAAATGTTTTAAGGCTTCTGCTGTTGCCAGTGCTAGGATCATGGCTCCCACGCTACAGGTCCAGGGGCATTCGTGATGCTGGTCACCGACTAGACTGTAACTCGAGGACGGCATACCGGTTCATATACGGAACGGCACGGCAGAGTTTCCAGCGTAGAGTGCAAGTATATTTCACAATAACCCTCCCCCCAGCAGATCATTAATTTAACCTGTCGCTGTTGTAGATTATCAATCTCGAGCCCCGAAAGCAAGTGGTATCATTCCCCAAGTTCAACTAGTACCATGTACAAAAATAGAGAAACCCTAGTCAACCCTCATAAGAAAGACATGAGCGAATACCAATACAAGTACACATGAAACATGAAACGTGCCAGGCCATATCACCAATGATTATGAGAAAGAGAAAAAAGAAAGAAAGAACGATCTTGCAGGCACCACGACGTTATGAAAGCTCCCCTCACCAAGCCTGCCAATGCTACCATATCCCAACTAACCGACCAACCAAGCTAAAAGAAGACCCATAAACCCATAAACCCACCGTACCCCTAATGAAGAAACCTCCATTATAAGAAATTAACCGAGTGCCTCTTGCCTTTCCTCTCAACCTCGTCCTCTCCCACTTGACTCAATGCTGCAAGCGTTCCGCTTCGGCTGTTGTGACTTCTATCTAGCCTCAATCCTTTCCATCCCTCAAGTTCGCGCTCCAATCTCAAACTCTTTTCCCTTTCTTCGCGAGCCTCCCTCTCTGCCCTCCTGGCAGTCAACTGGTGCTCGGAATCAGAGGCTTGAAGATCCTCGATCGTCTTCAACAGACCCGCTAGCTTATCCTTGCCCTTGTTGATCTCTTCCTCGAGTTGAGCATTAGCCTTGTCTCTTCTCTCGATTTGCGTCTGGAGATCCCGAACTGTCCTGTCGACATTTCGTACCGAGCGTTCGCTCTTGTTTCTCTCCTTTTCCTGTTCTTCAAGCTGGGCTTCGAGCTATTTAGGGAATTAGCCATTTTGTATCAATAGAGGGCGGGGACGTGGAGTTCATACTTCTTGAACCCTAGTGTGTAGAAATCTGATGTCGTGTGAAGTGCTTGAATAACTCTTGGTCTCTAGATCCACAAGTTTTAATTGCAAGTCTTTCGCTAGTTTTTCCAGTTGAGCCTTCTCCCTGTGAAGGCTAACATTAGTCTCTCTTTCGGCAGCAATATCTCTCTGTGTCTCGACTGCTAATGCCTCCGCGCGACGCATCTTCTCTACCGCAGCAGAAGCGATATCCTCCTGCTGTTGAAGAGAGCCCTTGAGTTCGAGAAGCTCCCTATCCATCCCAGCTGCATTACGCATCGATGGGCTGTCACTATTGGCCAGGTCCTCAAGCCGCTGACTAGCTTCAACCAATCTCTGCTCCAAACTGCGCTTCTCCTTTTGCAGCATGTCTCTCTCGCCAACCACCTCGTCAACATTGGCACGGAGGCTACGGACTTGGGCAAGGAGAGATACAACCCGACCCTGAGCCTCGTTGTGCGCTGCTACGGCATCTTCGTGGGACTGAGAAAGATCTTGGAGCTTAATTTCGAGGCGAGATTTTTCCTTTGCCCATGTCGAGCTATTAAGAACTTCATCATCCCATTTTGCCCGGAGATCCTCAACTTCCTCTCGGAGGTTTCTGGGGAGCTGGGGTTAGCATACGCCATGGGAGGACGGATACGGGACAAAGGGAACATACCTGTTTTCTTGCCTGACCTGGATAACGTTTTCCCTTTCAATTTCCAACTCGCCAGTCAGTGTTGATAATTCAGTCTGATACTTCTTTCTAGTTTGCTCCATCGAGCTCTCTTTGTCCTCCAGATCGATGGCCCTTCTATTTCTGTAGTCATCCAACTCATTCTGGAGCCTCTTCTTTGCTTGGACGGCTGCAGACAGATCTGCAGACAGGTCTTCGACCTTCTCCTCGTAATGTTGGTTTTGCCTTTGGAGGTCTTCCACGAGTTGATCAAGGTGCCTCCTCTCCGCCAATACGGATGCAGCAGTCTCCTCTGTCTCCCGTGCCTGACTCTTTGCGAACGCTTCGGCCCTAGAGGCCTTAAGTACCGATATTTCTGCCTGCTCGAGTTTGCTGAAATACTCATCGCTTCGCGACCTGTAAAGGTTCAGGCTTGCGGTGAGATCGGCAACCTTTGAGGCCTCCGCATCCATAGTGATCCGCAAATCCGCAAAATCGCTGAGTATCTGGGCCCTACTAACTTGATCCTGCTGTTGAATCGACATAGCTTCGTCAAGCTCGGCTTGGGTCTCGCGGAGGTCATTCTCGATTGCAATTTTAGCTGCCTTGATCTTCTCAAACTGATCCTTAGCTCTAGAAAGGTCGGAGACGGTTTCGCTATAAACCATCGCCAAATGACGGCGCGATTGCTCTTGAGTGCTAATGAAATCATATAATTCTTCATGGCTCTTGGCTTGAACTTCTTTCAAAGATAGCTCTATTTGGCTCATAGAGGCTTCCAGTGCGGAGTTCTTCTGATCCGATTCATCAAGCAAATCATGAAGTCGGCTATTTTCACGCTCTAACTTAACTGCTCGCTTGGCTGATGGACTCTGTTCGGCCACGTTCTCTTTTGCTGCTGCTCGATCTAGTTGTGCCTGTAAATGCTTGACTTGCATTTCCGAGAGCTGTAACTGGTTTTGAACCTCTTCAAGCTCGGCGGCAAGATCCATTCTCCTCTGGAATACCATTGTGTCCATCGTCTTGTCTGTTTTTCCAGAATCGAAACCCTCCGCCGCAAAGTTAAGAGCCCTTCGTGTAGGAGTTGACTGGTTGGAATAGGGTTTGTTATTTAGTGCTCTACTGAAAGGCCTTGGGGATCCATTGGACGGGAGGTGATTCTGATTCATCTCATCGAAGAGCGCACGCTTAGACGAAGAATGCATATTATCTATCTCCACTATTTCGTCTTGATGCCTCTTTCTTAGGTCCGTAAGCTCTTTCTCGACACGAGCCCGCCTCTCATTAGCAACTCGGAGAGCTTGGTTTGACTCTTCCAACTTCATGGCAAGGTCCACAGACCGGGCAACGCTTGTCCTGCCCGATTCCCAGTTCTTAGGCTGCTCGCCCTGCGGGCTGAAGACCTTCTGCAGAGCAAGCAGTTGTTGATGACAGTCTTCAAGCTCAGAGTTAGTAGTTGCTAACGCATTCTGGATCTGCCGTGTGTTCGCCTGAGCTTGTGACTTCAATTGTCTCTCCATCTCTAGGGTCCTGTTAGCCTCAGCAAGCTGAAGTTGAACAGTTGAGACGGTCTTTTCTGCACTCCTAGTTGTCTTGTGCTCGCGTGCAACTTCATGATTCAAATCCTCCAAATTCAGTGAAAGCTTCTCCTTTTGTTTCTCGAGAGCGCGGATCTGTATTTGGGCGTCCTCGTATTGCTTCCTTAATCTTTGGCACTCTTCACCGGCTTTGGACTTCTCAGCTGTTAAAGCAACAATCTTATCCCGGTACTGCTCACTGGCTTTCGCATTAGCCTTGTTGATCTCAAGGTTCTTCTGCTGAATCTTGTTTTGCAGAGCGCGGTTGTCGTTTTCGGAGGCTAGGAGCCTACTCTTCACCGCACTAACCTCGGACTCGGTCCGTTTCCTTGAGCTCTCGTAGGCCTGGCGTGCTGAATCTTGTTCACTCGCAACTCTCGTGAGCCGTGTGACCTCAGTAGCGAGTCTCCTGCGCTCTGCTTCACCAATAGAAAGTGCTTCTTCTCTAGCCTTAAGATCCCTTTCTAGCCTTGCTTCCTTTTCCTTTGCTTGTCGGGAAAGGCTCTTCTCAATCTCAGATTCCGCCCGGGTCCTGGCATTTTCAGCCTCTGCGAGGCGATCTCTCGCAATCTTCAACTCGGCCTGGATGTTTCTCTTTTCCTTCTCTGATTGGGATCGTGCTTCTAGAGCACGCCGGAGGGTGTCTTGTTGCGAATAAAGTTCCTTTTCGATGGTTACCTTTGCAGTGCTCATAGCATCATGATCCCGCATGAGGTTGTTGAATTTGTGCTCACTAAGAAGTGCAACATCGGCCCTAGATTGACGCTCCTTGTTTAATTCTGTCTGTAATGCGGAGAGCTCTTCTTTCATCTCTTTGATCTGCTCATCCAGAAGACGCCGGCCCTGCCCAGACTTATGATCCTCTGATATCTTTGCCTCCAGGAGTTTACGCGCATCGGCAGCTTCCTTTTCCAAGCGAGCCATCCCATGCTTCAAGGTTTCCACTTCAGATGTAGCGCTTCGAAGTCTCGATAATATATCGTCGTGCTTCTGTGTCAATTGACGTCTCTCATCATCAAATGCCTTTTGCTCAAGTTCCATCTTCTTGAGGTCAGCATGAAGGAGAGAAAGCTCACTCTCCTTGCGACGAACAAGATCCTCATATCCGGTAGAGGTGGAAGATAGATCCGAGAGTTGATCCCTAAGCTTCCTATTCTCATCAACTAGCTTCCTTATTTGCTTCTGTCCCTCTTGCAAGCTCAAATTCTGTTTTCAACGTTAGTTAGATGATAGTAACGGCATCGCACTGAGACATACCGTTTGAGCAAGCTTCTCATCTAACTCATGATCTGATTTCCTCAAAGCTTCTTCGTAGTCGTGTATCTTCCGTTCTTTAAGGGAAAGATGGCTCTTTAGCAAATTCACCTCCTGCTCCAGCTTATCCTCAGCATCACCTCTCTCGGCGCTCTGTTTTTCGGCTGCCTCAAGCTCGCGATCTAGAAACTCCAATCTCGCCGCCATCTCGCGTTTCTCATCTTCGAGCTTTGCAATCAGATTCCCTGCTTGCTCCAATTCCCTTCCCCAAACTTCCGCTTGCTCATCTACCCTCCTCTTCGCTGACATCAATTCGTCTATCTGTTCCTCCAGTACATCCTGGTCATCAAGAGCACCCGCAAGTTTCTCACTCAACTCCGCCTCCCGCTGTTGCATTCTCTTAAATATTTCTTCTTTATCCAATGCAAGAGCTCTCTCGCTCTCCAGGGTCTTTTGAACCCTGTGCAGCTCTGCATCTGCCCTCCTCCTCTCCTCTTCAAGCCTTTGTCGATTCTCAGCTTCAGCTTGCATATGCGCTTCCATCTTCTGAATCATTTCGTCCCTTTTCTTGACCTCGCTAGAAGAATGAGTGGCCCCGAGCAGTGGTTTCATCTTCATAAACAGCTTCCACCAAGGGCTTTCGCAAAGGTCGAGATACACGTGCAGATTTCGCTGGATGATCATCGTTGCTTCTGCACGGTATAGCCTTTTACTGGCGATCTTTCTTTGTAGATATCCTCTGGCAATACTCTGGAAAGTTGTCACTATCTTTCGTACCAAAGTGTCTCTCTGCTCTTCCAATTCGGCCAATACCCCTGCGCGAAAAAAGACCTTTGTCAAACCAACGCGGTAGAAAGAACTATCGAGATTAAGCTGTTGTAACATGAGTTGACAAGCTTTTTGGCCCTCAACATATCCTTTAGGGATCTTTGGTGTTAGGACTTCATATCGCTGTCGAAACTCTGCAAACGGCAACCTGTTCGGGAATCCCGTTCTTGCAATCCTTATCCCTTCCAATACACCATTGCATCTGAGTTGGTCCAGAACGAGTGGCGCGTTTAACTTCTTGGGTCTTTTCTGGTGATTAGGTATAATGCATCGCACGAAGTGGGGATGAGTTGAATGAAGTTGAGCCATCAAGCTTGTCAACTGTTCCTTGTGTCTTTGGGCCACAGTGCGGAATAATCCTTTCTTCACACGACTCTTAATCACGTTGCCTGTCTCACTCGCATCCTCGGCATATTCGACGAAGAGTGAGGAGATATGACTATCGTGAGAAGCAGCCAAAAGTCTCGTAATGTTCTCATTCAATGGATCTTTATTTTTCTCCAACCATCCTTCAGTAGAATATTCAACTTCGGCGGCATAATGGGTAAGCATAAACCCTTGTTTCAGTAAAGATCGCTTGTATTTCGGGGTTTTTCGATCCCAGAGCGAGTGTAATTTCTCAGTGAAGGACTTATCGGTGGCCTTAGGCATCACGCAGTCTTCATCAAGACAGGAAAAGATACCGATAGGCTAGTGACACAAAGCGTTAGCAAACTGCAGGTAGAGTTAAGATGTCGTACTTACATTGGGTAATTCTATAAGATCGATGGTTGGCTGCAAATCGTGTCCGAAATCGATAAATTTCCATTCGATCTTCTCCTTTGCATATTCCTCCTGCTCCAAAACAAACATGTGATGATTAAAGAATTGTTGAAGTTTTTCATTAGTATAGTTAATGCAGAGTTGCTCGAAGCTGTTGGACTAAAAGTTTTGGAAGATCGTGAGCTATTGGGTTCGCAACGATATCAGATAGATTTACCTCAAAAATTTCGAAACCAGCAATATCCAAAACCCCAATAAAACTGTCGCCATCGCCCTTTGTATCAAGCTTATTATTAACCATCTCAACGAGTCTACCAAACCCTCTCTCATATAAACCTTTGGCAAGAGCATCAAGACTCTGTTTTACTTGCTCAGCTGTCCTTGATTGGTTGACCCACTCTCTCCCCGCTCTTACTCTAGGCTTGAGCAGTCCTTTAACGAAGCCATCCAAAGGTATTCCTAGTACGTGGCACAGCTTTTCGGCCTGGTTAGGATTCATTAATCGTGCGTCTTCGCTGCCACGGCGCTCTGGGACCACATGGATATTTCCAATGTGCAATACTGCAGCTATGACCCGAAGAATTGAGATCTGCTCGTCGGGACTAAAACCCATAATCTGGAAAGCCTCCATCAGTGACCGGAATTCGTCTGTGTCATTAACACCCGCTATCGAATTGTTACTGTCTTTGGTGTAATTCCACGCGTCGATGCCCTCGTCACCCAACAGATACAGATCTTTCATTTGTTTACTCGCTCCCCTCAAAAGCTGGTAGAAAACATGATAGTTCCTCTCTTCCCCCCCCTGCCGCACAACTCTACTTTTCTCAAGTAGATACCAGTCAATGAAAGCGCCAGCAATGTGCCCAGACCTTGTGAATTCGATCCGTATAAACTTGCCAAATCGCGATGAATTATTATTCCGAAGAGTTTGTGCGTTCCCAAAAGCCTCAAGAATGGGATTCGCTCTGAGAATTTGAAGTTCTAGTGTCCCAAGCTGTCGCGATGACGAATTATCAGAAGCAACTGCGGCCAAATATTGTATGACCTTTTTAGTATTCTCAGTTTTTCCGGCTCCAGATTCTCCTCTGTTAGAAACGTTAGTAACCCTGCGAGCTAGGTTCTTAAATTATATGTACTAACGTTACCAAGATACTTTGATTTTCTCTCATCTCAAGCATGTTCCTGAAGGCCGCATCGGTGATAGCAAATATATGAGGCTTGGTATCCTCTCTTGACCGATTTCTATACATAGTTATGTATTCGTTGTTATATATGGGTAGCGTGCAATAAGGGTTTACTGTCACTAAGAATAAGCCCGAATATGTCTTCGGAACGAAACATCAGTTTATAAACAGGTATGAGTTCAATTGACACCAAACTTACGTATATCAAGTCGGCCTGGTATCGCAATTGGAGGTTATACACCACAGAAGCTTCATTCAAGTGTGTAAGCTCAGCCATGTCGTCGGCTTTATCAAACTTGACCGGGTTAACCTTATCGACATTGTCCGAGTGCACTATCCGCTCCTAATCGCGGCCTCAGATCAGCAGATGCTCACTCGAACGCAATTTTAAACCGGAAGATAGAGCTGAACCAAGAGAACGAGGAACGCTGCAACAAATATCTTCGACAACATTTCTTAGGCATACGTACTGCGCCATCATCACATCTGACTGTGAGTGTTTCATCCTCATCCAATACGACCTCCCCTTTCACAAAAGCCTTCTCCGGGTCTCTAACCCATACCCATCTCCTCCCGGAGAAATCGCTACTCTCTCCTGCAATACCAGCGCCCAGGCTGGCGGCGCTATTCCGTCTCTCATCCGTAGACTTAATGAAGTTGGGTGCAAAGGTTCCTGACATGCCCTTTGGAGCAGAGCCACTCCGGTTATGTCGTGGAGGGACAGTGGGAAGAGCTGGGGGGAAAGAAGACAAATATTGGCGATGGATCTTATTTGGCGGAGTGGATACTAATGGCACCGATGGCGCGGGAAACGATGAAGGAGATAGCGATGGTCGAGGTGGCGAAGAAGAAGACAATGACGGTATAGACAAGTCACTGGAAGACATAGGGGAAGCTGCTGCTGCTAGAGGGGGAGGTGATGCCTGGCCATTAGAAGTAGAGGGTGGAGACTTCTTGTGGGCTCCAGGAGCAGGACGGCGCTGTTGCCATGATAGCAGCGCAGGATTTTGCGGAGGGGTAAATCCGGAGGTGGTGTAATGATTGAAACCGGACATGGTAGTCCGGGAAAGCGAGGGAGGCAATTCCTAGTTATGAAAAGAGATTGAAGTTGAATGGCATATGCTAGCTAAGAAGCTAAAGAAAGAGAGATGCAATGGCAGTGGAGAGTGTACGGAGTGGGTACGGAGTGGGGGGTGTATGTATCTGTGAATGGTGTTGATGAATGATGGAGGAAAGTTGTGCTTTAGAGCCTCAGCTTCCTGATGCTAAAGGTTAAGTTAAGTTTGCGTTGGCAAGTTACATCAAAACATAAACAAAGGGCTCTGTTTGTACTAGCTTAACAATAACCGAGCCTTGGCAGGTCTTTTTGCTCCTCTTTACTGACTCGATCGGGATAAGTCAGAATTGCCTCATTTAGAACATTTAAGGGAAAGAACAGTCAAGGCAGCTTCGTAATTTACTCTATTCTGTTATTGTTCCACCCCGACTCCTTCGACCTCAATCTCCCTTTCAGTGCCATCGCACCCCCGACACCAAAGCTTTGGCGCTACGTGCACCACCTTGAAACAAGAATCTACCCTGGAGCAAAATATTTGCTCAAAGCCAGGAGCCCACGGGAAGATAATAACGATTCCGCCGACAGTGGAAAGATACCCTAGGCCGACAAGAGCAAAGAAAATAAAAAAAAAGCAGGACGGAATACGATAGACACAGGAGCAGGGCCACCCCCACAACCTACAGGTGTTGGACTTCAAATATCGAGGGCCGGTTCACATAACCTCTAGTCGTACTCTTTACTCACTAACCCTAGCTTACTTACAGCACAATCTTTACCTAACCTAACTTAAGGGATCCTCTTTCAAGCGTCTTCACCCGCCGCTGCCACAACCACCACCTGCTACCACTCCTTTCCCACTCCATCCCCTTTGCACAACCTTTCTATTTTTCAACACAGTTTGTTTCAAGTTATAGAGCGCAAACACGCGCGCGAAGTATTGACGCCACCCTTCCGAGAGTGATGACGAGTTATCCTCCCACTCCCGCCTTCGGCGGATTTCCCTCTGTACTAGTTAACACCAATCGAAAAACGAGCGCCAATACCAGTAATACCACAAGCAGCCCAACTCCGCCAGCTACGCGTTCCCCGAATTATTTGCCGAAAGCCATGAGCAATACCCCTCGCCTGCCATCATTCACAGCACAAATTCCCGGCATTGATCCAGCCCTTCCAGGTTTGGGTAACCTCGTCGAGCGAACTGACAGGGCTCTAGTCGAAGATAGAGAAGAAGGCGAACTCACTGATATCGAGGGAGACAGTCAAGGCGCTATTATTAACGACGTGCCAAACAGCATCAGAAGCAGGCAACAGACTCGAGAGGAACAAGTTTTTGAAACCTATGGTACTTGGCGCTTCACATACCCCAGTTATGCACTAACTTCTATCCCAGCGCCAAGACTCAATAGTCAAACTCAATCGCACTCATCAAACATGGCTTCACCCTCATGGTAAGCACTTTGATCAAATACTTATTCGTTTATGCTAATTCTAGGCGGTGTTGAAGGGACGACTCTTATAGACCCCTAAACGGTCCACGACCGCCAGGCAACCATGCGCTTGGGTTCAAACTCGGACATCCTTCTCAATATCCAGCTCAGCTGCCAACCCTTCCCGGTAATGAACTATCTTATAGCCGAGGGTGGCCTACAGATTTTCAGTATCGACCGATTGAGTCACACGAAAAAGGTATATTAGCTTTATATTCTGTCTTCACTACCCTGTCACATTGTGCCCTTTCTTCCAATGCTCTGTTGAATGGATGGGCTACTCCTTGCTTACACTTGTGTTTTCACTTACAGAAAGCCTTCAACATAAACCTCTGCTCCTCTCTGAACCTGAGCCGCTACCCCCAACGGGTCCTCAACATCAACCTCAATCTCATAAAGGTGGTACAGGTGTTCCTTCATACCCTGTGATGTCACAATCTGTCCCTCAACTTTCGATTGAGGCGTTGCTCAGTAATCCTGAGGCTCTACGCAAGGAAACTGAAACTGCTGTTTTGAATATGCTCCCTTTAAAGGTGACATTCGAAAACATGGTTGAGGAAGGCATCAATTCAAGAGTCCTTAGAAAGGTTTTTACAAGAATAGGTTTCCCAGTTCCGGTTGAGACCATTTCCCCGTCTCCAAGCGCAGATATCAACGTCACCCAAGCCGCTGCCCAGCAGAACACCGGACAACCAGTCATACCAGCTCCACCCCAAAGAACTGAGATTGAGCGAAACGCCCAGATGATCCGAAGGCAGCTAGAGAAGGCCGCCCGAGATAAAGAGCGTCGAGAAGCTGAGGCAAGAGCTGCAGAATTGGTTTCAGAGAGAGAAGCGGCTAGAGCCGAGGCCGAGAAAACGAAACGGTCTGCAGAAGTTGAAGCCAAGAAGGAAGTTCTCAGAAGGAAAATAGGGGAGTTAAAACTCCCAGCGAAAACTCCCTCTCACACTTCAACATCGGTTTCCTCGACGCCTGTCGTTGCGGCTATTGCTAGACCCTCCGTGGACGTTCCACGCATTCCAGGGCTCTCGTTTGGAGTGTCTGGCGTGGGCATACCAAGCAACCCGCTCACCCAGTTAACGGGCCAGGAAAATGAACACATTGATACAGATATGAAGGATTCGCCCCCCCTGGAACCCAAGCCTCTTCCGGTGGTTTCTGCATCCGCTGTAGGCTTAACCGCTTCCACGACTGTTGCAGTCTTATCTCCAGCTACACCTTTGGAACGCCCACTTAATGTGCGCAAAAAGAGACCAGTTGCATCTGATTTGTATTCTGAACCCCAGCCCGCCAAACGTAAGTTCGGTGAACAGCGCTTCGGGAGACTCATTATTGAAGTCTCAGATGACGATGAAGGGACTGACGAAGCTGATGATGATGACGATGACATTGGGCATGATGAGGCAAGAACCTCGAGATCAACGCCTAGCGGCGCTCGCCCTCCCGGGCCGATCGAGCATGCCCAAAGAAGAAGCGCAAGTGCCGTGAATGTTAGCGTAGCACTGCGTTCCGTGAACACAGCTCCCCCTGGAACCCTCAACGCAGGCTACAGAAATGGGTCGGGAGGTACGCATGCCAAAATAGCTTTGCAATCTAAGATGGAGGAAATCGAGACACTCAAGCGAGCCATTCAAGAAGCGCAGCACAAAAAGAAACTTGCCGCAAAGCGTAGTGTCTCGACTCCAACATCTGTTGATACGCCAAATAATGGCAGTGTAGTAACGCCGCCTTCTGACAACCAATCCAAGCCTGCAGGAGCAGAGGTCTCCAAAAACATAGCAGGTGGTGGGGCATATTTAGCAGATGGGGGTCAGCAACACCAATCTCCTTCGGCCAAGGAAAAGGAGTCCCTGAAAGAAGCTAGTCAAGAGAAACTTAAACTTTTACTTAAGGAACTTGAGGAGCTCGAAGCCGCGGAAGAGGCCGAAAAGAGAAAGCAAGCAGAATCCGAAATAGCGGAGAGGAAGAGAAGAGCAGAGAAACAAGAAAAGAAGAAGAAACTTGAGGCCTTTGAAGCTGTCAAGATGAAGAGTAAGGCAACAAGGCAGAAACTTAAGGAGGAGATGGAGAGAATTGAGAAAGAGGAGATGGAGATTGAAGAGAAAAAGCTTTTGCTCGAAAGAGAATTGGAGACACTTGAACAGGCCAGCGGCAGCGGTTTCACAACAGTTGAAGGCAGCTCCGAATCCATTAATGAAGCGCTCAAGAGGAAAGCCGCCGAAATCGAAAATCTGAAAAAGCGTATGGAGTGTATTGAAGAAGGTAGGCAAGCCCCAGACACCCTCTCAGCCCAAAGGGCCCTCTATTCTCTTCGCTACGCCCATTATAGGGTCACTTTGACTGCGGTCACAAACAGGGAGATAATCCGGCAGAAGTCACGAACGAACGCTTATGCATTGACCTCGACTATAGATGATAAAATGGACCCCGAAAGCTCCCCCCCTGGCCCATCTTCCTTACAGAATAGTCAAGCTTTGTCGCTTTCTCCCAAGTCCCCTCCTCACCCTCAGGAATTTCCAATCCCCACCCAATCCATTGACAGCCAGCATTCATTGGCCAACAACAGCTCTACAGCAAGCGTAGGAAATAGACCAGCAATCTTCCACAAAACCACTTCGCCTGATGTATTGCCCAATGAGATACAGGCTTCCAATCAACTCCAGCCTCAGCAGGCCGCAATTCTAGCGCCTGCAGCTCAATCCTTTGAAGCGAGACCGCATGAAGTGATGGATGTTGACGATAAGAGCGCTTCAAACAGCAGCCAAGCCAATAATCATGAGTCGGATATGGACATCGACATGGATGCTGATATTGAATATATGGACTCTGTTCATGGAGACGTTGCTAATGATGATCCATCTTCCGGGTCATCGACAACTTCAAGCTCCTCTAATGAAAATGATTCTTCTAATGAAGAAATTACAGCAGGACCGCAGATTCAGAACAAACCGGCGAAAGATAATGAAACAAGCCCACAAGTCGCTCGCGCAGTAGTTACAGGACAAGCTCTCAAACCACCTCAAGATGAGACTTCGACCAAGAACACGTCTAGTGAGGCTAATGTATCTAGAATAGTCCCCGAGCAAAAGAGCCTTCGCGCCACCGACGAGGTCGTGGCTAGTAACAAGGTTTGCCCCAACGTCTGATTCCATCTTTGATGACTTATTTTCGTAATTCTATCGTTCGCTAACCACGAATCCCATCGTAAAATTATTTTGCGTTTGTGGTTCTGAACTTTATAGATTTGCACTCACCCTAAATCACCTAATGACGTCTTCACTAAATACGTTTCACCCTTGTCAATTTTCAAGTCATTCCGCTACCATCCCCGATATCTCGAAATGGTTCCTGGCGGATACAAGAGCCTCACATACACGAACCGCATTCAGCCACTCAAGCAGATGTGTATGTTTGAATTTAATAGTGGTATATGTAATGATCGGACCTGTTCGAACCAACATTTCAGAGAACTTGAAGTATCCGGTATATCTCCTCTCTTTTTGAATGCCCCTTAGCTAATAGAAGACAACCAGATGCCGATATTCTTATTGAATTAGCCTCCTCAAAAGAGGGCAAGACAGAAGCCGAACAAGCACTTTATAACCAAGGCCTCAGGGAGGAGATAGAGAAGCTAAAGGCTCAAGGGATCAAAGACTTCATGACAGTGATCGCCGGGATCGTGGCGTACCGCAGAAAGTTCTTGGGAGACGAGTCCAGAGTCCTTAAATTACCCTGATATACACTTAACCACCTTGAAATTTCCTAGATTCATTAGCATTGTATAACTCATTGCATAAGCATTATTCTAGTTTACCACCGCATTTATGGGCTTGTTGCAAAAACGGCTACGTCTCAAATTACTTTCCTGTATTATTATTATTATTACTCTCGCTCCGCGTATTCACTCATCCCTTGACACTCGCTGTAGTACATAGGCATCCTTTCCTTTATTATTCCCTTTTATCTATGCCGATTTTCATAAGTCCATCGTAATATGGGGTTTCCGTTCCTTCTTTTTAGCTGCCGAAAATTCTACCTTCTAATGTCGTTCTGTGTTTCCCGATATTATACTTCTTAATAGGTTTCGGTTGGCTGGAGGACAGAGGGTATTATAAGTCAGATGAGACCCTTACGAAGAACCTCTCTAAATGGAAACAGAGGGAGCCGTAGGGAAAAGATGGTAGGTATGGTGAACACCTTCCATGGGGGGGTGATGCTCCGGCAAAGTGCCGCGATACAAACATAATAAATGATTTCATCCATTATGCTGTTCTATCAGGCTCGTGTGACACCCCACAAACCGGGACAAAAACAACTCCGCTCTCCGCATCAAGCCCATCAGTAGTCCGCGGATTACTATCAATCATAATTAAAACAACTCCAATAATCTCTGAGCCAAACTTGATCAACTAAACAGTTTCCCCATCTCCATCATCCTCACCCTCTTCCAGTTGGGCCAATGATGCAAGATCTGTAGAGCCCCCTCTCTTACGCTTTCCGCCTCCACTACCCCCACTACCACCACCTCCAGTTGCTCGCCCAGTTACATCCTTTCGGGCCATGAGCTGCAATTCGAGGACTCTACTCCGACTCTCCAATTTCCTATTCCTGTCATCAAGCTTTTCAAGCTTTTCCTCCAACTTTTCTATTTTAGCCTCCAGCTTCTCGATCTGCTTGGCTTTCTCTTCGTTTATACGCTCGAGCACGTTCACCAACGAAGGGCTTTCTGCAGGTCGAGGAGCGGCGGTTGCCATAGGCGTCACAGGCACAGCTCTTCCTCTGGGTCGTTTTGCTGGCGGGAGTGGTAGAGATGTTGAAGCGGGAGGCTGATTCTCGCTAAACCGGTTCGCGTGTGAAGCTCTAGCAATGGGATAGGACGGACCAGCGGTTGCAGCGACGAGGCCCGGATCGTAACTAGTTTCAAGATCTGTATCGTCCTCATTCCCCATATTTTCCAGACCCCCGATTACCGGCACACCCACACCCCCTCTCTCCTCCGCGTCCCACGCATATTTGCCTGTGTCTTGCGCGTAGTCGTAGGCCGCCATCCCAGGAGCATTACTAACGCGAGATTCCCTATCCCCTCAGTGTTAAATAGTGCAGTATTTATACCCTCTATTCGAAGCTTATAACGTACCATTGTTTCTTCAAGCTATCGAGCGTGCGCTTTTTGTAACCGTTCCTCTGTGCCCAAAGACCGTACTCACTGAGGACTCCAGCCCAATCAGTCTCAGTTTCAACTGGATGGTGAGCTCTGAGTCTCGAGAGTTCTGCTACCTCTGCCTCCGTAAAATCGCTCTTGACCCAGGGGTTTCTAGGCCTTTTGATTTTGATCCCTGTTGCATTTCGATCCTCTGCTGCCGCTTCGGCTGCTTCCCGATCTCTAGCATCAATCTCAACTACCGTCATGCGCTCCTCCGGACTCAGTCCCGGGCACTCGTCAATAAGGTGTCGAGTACGATCTTCCGACCTTCCTTTAGGTATCTTTTTTTGGCATTTGAGGCAGGTAACTTGGTATTTGTTTGAACGGTTGAGGAGCGGCGTGTCCTTGTTGAAATATTCTCCCCATTTAAAAGGTCGGGGCATACTCGAGTACGGTAGTTGTTGGATCAGCTTAGTGTATTCTGTCGGATTGAAAGTGCAGAGCTTCTTCTATTTTTTTTATCTTGTATTTTCCTTTTTGCTTTCCTTATCGGAGACCGCAGCAGAGAAGAGCAGGGGTGGGGTGATTTCGCTAGGATGCACAAAACTATGCAAGAGAGGATCTTGGGAATATTGCCGAGGGCGACGCGCTTGGATAGTGTTTGGCAGAATCCTCTAATGTTTGTTGTATTCTTGAGGCGGAGGGTTTGGTTGGGTATTTTGCCTTACCGGAGGCGGGAGCTGGTTTGTGGCGGGCAGAAAATAAAATAAAATGTGCCACAAACAAACCCGTCCGGAGGCAAAACCGCAGATCATTTTTTACGCTCTCACAGAGCATCACTCGAAGCGCGACCCTATCCCACATCGCATTCCCGCTTTATCATAGCTTAGATTAGGGTAGGGTACCCGGCGGAAAAAAATTTTGTTTGTTTCCGCGGACTGTTTATTGAGCCTCCCTTCCAGCAACCTTCTATTCACCTAGGGTGCGAATTCTTTTCACCTTGCAGCAGTTTCAACCAAACACCACCGCAATGGCTTATCGAGCACTCGCTTATCGATCCCGCGCAGCGCATTTCCTCAGTCTCAATATCCGTGCGGTAGGACCAATAGCCTCCTTCAGGCGTACCACCCCGCATCTCTCACCATTGCCTTTCCAACTCAATGGACAGGGTGCCCCGTTCGCCGTCGTCTCTCCATTCTCAACGATGACCTCACACGGCCGGGGGGGTTTGAATATGGGAGAAGCGGAAGAGAACTATGCCTTTGACCCTGCGGATGAAGCTCAATTTGTGGATGAAGCTCAATTTGTGGATGAAGCTCAATCTGCGGATGAAGCTCAATTTGCGGATGAAGCTCAATTCTCAGATTTTAGGACGGACGGGGGGGACGAGCCCGCGGGGCTCACCGCCCACAGTAAGAAGAAGAAGAAGAAGACTAAGAAAAATTGGAAGCGGGAGAGATCCGGTTCAAGTACCTCTAGGGGAATCAACCCCAATGACACTACCGTATACCCAACCACTTCAGAGCTTGCCCATAAAATTATGAGAGAGACTTGGGGATTCGATGAATTCCGTCCGAGGCAGGAGGAAGTTATTTCTAGATTGATCCATGGAGGGAGTGCAGTCGTCGTTTTTCCCACAGGTGGTGGTAAGAGTTTGATTTTCCAAGTCCCCGCTTTAGCTCTTGACGAGTATGACGAGAGCATGAGACAAAAAAAGGGGGGAATCTCGATTGTCGTCAGCCCTTTACTTGCTCTAATGAAGGTTTGTCATTTGATATCTCGGTGTGGGGAAATGTTGAGTTTTTTTTTTAACATCGTGGTATTTTAAAAGGATCAAGTCGGAGCTCTCCAAAAAAGGGGTGTACAAGCTGCGGCCATTGATTCTACACAGACACGCGAATCTGTCCTTAATACTTATGATCTTTTGAGGAAAGGAGAACTGAAATTACTGTAAGCTCATACAATGATATCTTGCTTGATTCCAACTGACTAGCCTCTGACCTAGCTATTGCGCACCTGAACGTCTCAACAACGAAGGTTTTGTTGAAACGATTAGGCAAACCCGTGTTCGCTTAATAGCTGTTGACGAAGCCCATTGCATTTCCGAGTGGGGGCAGGCATTTAGGCCAGATTACCTCAAAGGTCAGTCTTCATTCCCGCCATAAGGCTTCATTGCTAATTACCTTTTTGGTGCCATAGTTGCTCGGTTTGTCAAGGAAATGAATGCAGAGAGAGTTTTGTGTCTATCTGCTACTGTAAGTTGCCGTCTATCCCATGGGGACCCTATATTTCGATGCCGTTACCACTTTGTCTCGGTCGAAATGTTAACGCGGTAAACTCGCAATAAATTAACAATTCGTCTTAAGGCTACGCCAAAAGTTTGCGAGGATATCCTTAAGGGCTTCAGTGTTCCGGAGAGTGGGCTATTTAAATCTCCTACCTATAGAGAGAAGTAAGCGCCTATTTTGCAAGAGCTGGTTATGTCATATTCTCTCGTGGCCTATAGATAATTGGTTTTCTGACGATCCCCCTTAGTCTTCAACTTCTAGCAGAGCCTTTTGATACAATTGAGGACAAACTACCCAGGCTAATTAACTTCTTAAATTCGAATCCCGGATCATCCATTGTCTATGTCACCACTCACAGGGTCAGTTTCTATTTGCGATTTCCCACCTATAACCTACTTTGGTCTACTGCCTCTTTTCCTCCATTTTTACGCAGATCTGATTCTGATACGCTTTCCTAGCAAGCCGAAACGGTAGCTCAAGCCTTGGGCGCAGCTGGGGTAATGGCATTGCATTATCATGGTGGCATGGAAAAAGAGGAAAGAGGGTTTGTTCAGGACGAATTTATGGGCCGGAAAGATCTAACGGTAATATTACGGGGCAAGTCTCGTACACACTATTATTGCTTTGCTGATCGTCCTGTTTGGGATTAGATTGTCGCCACGATTGCTTTTGGTATGGGCATTGATAAGCCCGATATCAGGAATATTATTCATTACGACTTCCCGCGTAGCTTAGAAGGCTATAGGTATGCAATTAGCTCGGGCAACCCCTATCTCTGAGTTTATCTAACGACCACAGTCAAGAAATTGGACGCGCAGGCCGTGACGGCCTTCCCAGCAAGTGTATGCTTTATCTCTGTGGAGAGGACTGGGCCATGCGTGAAGCCTTTTGCCGCCTGGATTTACCAAGCAAAAAGAATGTTGACAATCTTCTGAGGAATCTGTTCGCATCAAATGAGGGGGCTGAGGCTGGAGATGTCATAGAGGCGAGCGCTCACGAGCAAAGCAGGACTCATGATATCAAAGTCTGTTGTTTCTTGGAATTTCCTACATCCCAATCTTCAAGGCTAATAGTGTAAACCAGGAAAACTCCCTTCACCTTCTTTATTCCCAGCTTGAGCTTCGCTTCGAGCTTTTACGAGCCATCACACCAAAATACTCGAAATACCTATTTGTTCCGTCCGACGGTTTTACCAGCCTTGTCGGCGCCGACGAAGATCCCATTGCAGGGATTATCTTGGAGGACATAAAAAAGGGAAGTCAGGGAAGTAAGAGAAAGGCAAAGATAATATCCGTGGATGTTGATCAACTCAGCCAGGAGAATGAAATTAAGCGCGAGGAGATAGTCCTCAGAATACAGAGCTGGTCGGATCAGGGACTGATAGAATTGAAGCCTGGGGGGGTTCTCCAACGCTATCGTGTACTCAAACCATTCCCGAAGGATGAAGCAGATATCCAAGCATTGATCGACAAAATTTATGAACAGATGGAAAATCGCGAGATGGATGATCTTAAGCGGAGCAAAAAGGTAATTGAGCTCATGACTAGTCCTGGGTGCATTGCGTTGGGCGTGGCAATGCATTTTGGTGACGAGGGCTCAGTTGGTGAAAAGGGCTGCGGGAAATGCCAGTTCTGTCTCACAGGGAAGCCACTTGTAATGTCAGGTCCTGTGAATGGGAGGAAGCCAGTCGATCACGATCGGCTCGCAGCAGTCTTGGAAGCCTGTAGAGTGCGGGATGATCCCAGGTTATTGGCGAAGGTCGCATTCGGAATATCAAGCCCCCGAATCACCAAGGAGAAATGCGGTGGTAGGAACCCCATATTTGGCAGTATGGCTGATTGCGACTTTGACGTATGGCTTCCCAAATATAACCACCTTTCAAAGTCTCTACTAATTATCTTTTAGGAATTGATGCATGAATTTGCCAAGCATTGCGCATCAGAGGAGGAGGGGTAGCTCCTTACCATTCCCACGTTGGATAGAGGACTCTGATCGCTTGTCTTCAGCTTCCTCTATTTATTTGTATATGCATCTTTAGTAGCTATCCTTCTCTTATTAATCGATCGCTATGCCTTTGCAGTGTGCTATGGACTTGAATTACATAGTATTGGACAGTGCATGCTCTAGTGTGTTGTGGGGTGTCTACTTTTTTATTGCAATTATACCATTGGAGTCTGAATACTACGCCCATCACCTGCTTCGTTTGGCTTCCTGGGCAGTTGAAAACTTGGGTCTGGAGGTTGCTGCTGTGCTAGAGTTTCGGACATCTCGCGGGAAAATATGGCTGCTAAGTAGAGCATATCCTTATCAAACGTGTTACGTGAGCCTTTCCAATTTGGGTGTCCTCGATCGGGCAACTGCCGTTTTCTCTTAAATACAGTGGGATATAAAAAGACACATGATTTTAAATCTAGTCAGGGCATTGACAGGGCTCAGCTAAACTGAGAGTAGTTTCCGCCCCGTGCCACAGCGTGTCCGGGCATATGAGAAGGATATGAGCTGCGAGGATATATGTGCGCACGTTCATTGAACCTTACACGTTGGCTACTGATATGCATTTTGGTTCATCCACCATCTCCCTGGTGTAGATTATTCGTTCTTCTCTCCCTTCCCACTCGTGTTTCATTTACATCTGCTGCAACTATTTTCCTCTTACGCCATTCGTTTGCTTCTTCATCGGTTGGTCCCAAGTACCTTCTTCCCAGATCTTGCGCCCTATTAGTTGAACTCTCCCGCTCGGCCTTCCCGACTTTCTACATTCTCCCACGCTCTTTATGACCATACGCACAATCAAAGGCTACTAGGACAGCATTCCTTAAGATTCTACCCAAGGAGCTACGCATTGAAGTTGCAGAATGTCTTGCTGGCTTGGATAATCTCAGTTTCTGTGACTTGAACAGCCCCCTCTGCTATAATAAACGCTTGCACCGCTTGCTTACATCAACTCTTAAACATTTTGCACTCAAAAAAAAACTATCTTATTCATTGGGCTACGGTGTAGTCATCACTTGATAAAATTACCTCCTGATACTTGTGTGGGATTGGTGATCAGGCCCCCGATCGCCGTACTCCCTCTCGGTTGCTGTGTACTGTAGAAGCTCGGAGTTAGGATCTATCTGCTCTACGGAGGCGTAGATATTAATGCCCACCGAACCTGGCACAGAACCTCTCTCCATTATGCTTTCTTCCCCCTTAAGGAGAAGTATAAGAAAAGCTTTGCCAAAGCCCTACTTAAGTACAGGAACTGTGAGCAAACCATTAAGGCTCAGGACAAAGACGGGAACACCCTTCTTCATTAGAACCCTTACTGGGGCACAAATACAAAGATCATGCAAATGCTCTTGGTGCATGCTGCCAACCCGGATATCCAATGTAAATGGAGCAAGGCTCCCCTTCACATTGTTGCTGATTATGGGAAGTATGCAATAGCACGTCAATAGATTACGTCTGTCATGGATCTCGCCATTGTGTACATCCTTTCGAGAACCCCACTTCACTAACCAGCCCGAGGTGGACCTGAATGATTTGTCCGCACCTTACCCATTTCCAGATACCCTATCGGTGTCCGTGATTTTTGGGGCGGAGCCACGAACATATTCTTGGCATCTTGCTAGCTTGGGGAGCGGAGGTTGATATGCTTAATTATCGGAACAAGGTCCCCCTTTGAGATGGCGAAGGTCCCAGGACGGTCAAAAATTAACAAGATGCTATCGTGGAAGCAAAAGTGCGATATATGAAATATGGCTAATGCAAGTTGAAAATGTTTTCAGGGAGGTATCATAGCTCTCTGAAGCGAGGCAAAACTATTCTAAAATCACTCCATTTGTATATTTAGATAGAATGTTTAATTTACAAATGATGACTTGGCCACTTGATTATATCCTAGCGCTCATTTGACTTGATTTGTAATCTACAGTGGCAATGCCCTCACAGTTTGCCCCATCCCAAGTATATGTTCCTCCCTTAGACTGGAAATGATCAATGCGCGAGTTTCTTCAAGAAGCGAAAAACGGCTGCGACCTTTCCCCCCGAAACGGCGTTCCGATTGATAAAAGGCAGTGCAGTGCAATATAATCAATCGATCAAATTAGGGCAGAGAACCCCGCAATACGAACCCAGGGGAAAAGGCCGACAAGGCACCTGCCGGTAAGGCAAAAGCACGGCACATCACTCGACCCCTCCTAATTTTTACACCTACAAAACTCCCCTGTGTATGTATAATACTCTGGAAATGTTGAGCAATGAGATTCATAGTAGAAACCTTGTATCCAAGTGGCCAAGAAGTCCACTTGTCCAAAGCGATACCCAGTCGAATTGCCGGATTGGATGCCCCTCGGGCTTCTGGAAATTTTGCTTCTCCCAATCACCAAGGATACCTTTGTAGCAGTGATATTGCAATTCGCAGTAGTGCAAAGAAATGGAGATTTCGCCACCATGTCGAGAAATAGTGCAGTGTTTCCCCTTGATTTTGGCCTCCGTAAATGTGTCCTGTCACGGTCTTCGTGGGTGGGGGGGCCTCTCATTGTGGTGCCGTATTAGCTTGAATAAAAGAAGGGTGTGCTATATAGTTGGAGTTGCCCCCTCCTGTAAGGTCTGGATTTGATTTTTTTTTCATTTTTTTTTTCACGTCTCTTGTTTTGCTGTGTTTTCCGCCCATTTTCCAGGTAAGGAATTTCTTGACGACATAGCACACGGTCCTCTTATCCAAGTTAGCACGGTGCTTACACGCGCTCGGTCACTGGAATTGAAGGTTATACAATGTGGCTGGTTATGTGTATTTTTAAGGCCTGGCGTTGTTGGGGGATGTTGTTTGGGTTGGGGTTTCTAGGAATTGCTGTAGAGGTCGTCTGCTGGCCGTTAGTCGCTATATGTGCTATTATGATATGTGGGCCTTTTTCACCCGCGATGGTGGCCCTAAGCCATTGCAGTTGGAAAGAAAAAGAAAAAGAAAAAGCAAGTCGTCGGGTCAAGGTTGCGTAAATATCGCTCACTGGAATAGGGGGGGGATTAGCTTCCTGATATGGTGATATCCGACCGATGGAGTGGGCTGCTCTGCCAACCGGGAACCCCTTGACCAAATGATGTGCTTGCTCGGTGGTGGGAGATACAGTATTTGTTAAACACCCGGTGACTTTGGAGGTTGTTGGTAGAAGTCAGATGTCTATCATAAGTGCAATGATTGCTCTTGCGGTTTCTCTATCGAGATGTCGAACGCTACGGGCAGGACTACGTAAAGTCATATTTCCGAGCGGTTATTATTAGAGCTAGCACAGGCAGAATTTCACCTAATCTCAGGCATTTCTAGTAGAGATTGGTAATACTGAGCAAACATAATTCTGTAGGAGGTTTTCAACGATTTAATGATTTAAACCCTTAGGCGGCCAGAATACGCATTCTCCGGGTATCAACTATTTATTCCGTAACCCTAGTCGCCGTCCCATCGTCCATATTAATGACCATGGCCTGCTGCCTTGCACGCCGCCTAGCATCTAGAAAAGTGACCTACGTTACCGCGTCCTAAGTCAGAAACGTGACAAACCAATAGTTAGACGTAGACAGAGGAACATAGCTCACGAATTCAGAATACGTAACGGGCATAACCTCCAACTTCCTTCCCACAAAGAACGTATAATTGAACACCCCCGTCCCGGCAAAAGACCCATGCTCAACATTCCTCACCGAGCTCTGAACAGAAACCTGAACCCTTGACCCTTCTTTCCAGTGCTCAGTGTACGCTACTGTAGCCTTCAGATACAATATACTCCCTACAGGGACTGGGGCGTCGAATGTGCTTGGGTCAAGAGAGAGGAAGGTAGGCCGGCAATGGGCAAACGCGGAGCAGCAGCAGAAAGCTAGCTCCATCGTCTCTTTCAGTAGATAACCACCGAATATCGCGAAAGAGTGGCGGTTGCGGTGTTGCGGTTGCATGATTGCAGTACTAGAGATGCTGGTTTCCGACATGTATATTGTCGTCTCGGGTTTTGAAAGGGGGTTCTCGGGATCTGTGTATTGGAGGTGGGTTAGGTACGTCTTGTGGATTAGGAGTGATTCTTCCGGGGTTGGTGTTTGGGTTGTTAGGGAGGCCTTTGCGAGGGCTTTTTTGGCGGTCTTGTGGGCTAGCCCAGCCGAGTCAATATCATTTCCCCCACACATCAGACCAAGGGGAAAAGAAATGAACACCTTCCCCACGGCGGAATACCCTTTCTTCCTCTGGCGTCTCGACTATCAACGGGCTTACTTGGGTAGGTCTATCAACGTAAGCTATTCAGGGCTCTCCCAGATTGGATTTTCAAATATACTTTTTAGTCTTGGGGTTGAGTGCAACCATCGTGAATGCACAAGTTAACAACAGCCCATCATCTCCCGGATGTCCAGCTTTTCTAGCCTCAATTGAAACCTCCATAGAGGAACTTCCAACATATGAAACGAGGCCGCTGAGCTCAAGGTTACAGAAATCGTCCAACGGGTTGATGATCGATATCCTATCCACTGCAGCGGTCACGTTTGCTGTATTAGGCCCAGTATGCTTATAGGAGACCACGCCTGCGAGCGCATCAAGGTCTTGGAACAAGCTTCCAAGACGCAGTTGCCCACTGGCATTTACATAAGAATCCACAAGCCATTCGTCTTCAGAAAATGGAAGTATCTTTACGCAAGGGATGTTAGCTCAATTTCCTCCATTTGGTGATGGATTGATTCCTACTAACAATCTTGTGATAACTGTCTGTCATCCGCTTGGGGGCCAGCTCCTCTGTCAAGTGCGTTGTGAGAGTAGGCTTTGCTCCGGCTTCACGCTCTGCTAGTGCCTGAAGCCAGGTCTTACGAAGCTTTGTTGCGGAAAGATCTTTATACAAGCCATCGTATAGGAATGCTGGTAGCACACTGAAATTGCGTTGGGTAGGCCAGAGTACACGCGCTGGGAAAGCACGTAGGAGGCGTGTTTTCAACGCCGTGTGCGACATAACGTGATTATCTGGGTATCGAAAATGTAGGGAAGGAGACGAAGTTGAGCGGGTGTTGGTTTCGGAGCTAGGAATAACGATTATCCGGAAACCTCTCGATGTTGTTGGACCTCCCCCCCTTGGCCCCCACCACCGAGGCACCGAAAACAACAACCTCTTCCCCCCGTTCAAATCTTACCAAACACAGGCACATATCGGTAGATTTCTTGCCGCATCAACTCTTTTGCCATGTGTGATATTGCTACCTTAATTTTAAGGTTTTTTTCATTTCTAATATGATACCGCGTTTTTTCTTGCTTATGCAGAGTAAGCGATGGCGGCTCTGGTCCCGTCCGCCCGTGATATCTTACCGGTACCACAGGCTCCACCTTACCACAGGGTTCAGGGCTTTACTGTGACGCTCTATGCGAAAGGAGTTGGTTTGTGCTACCGGGAGTAAGATACTGACATCGCACAGGAATTTGGGAATCAATAATTAAGTTACAGTCAACCAGCCAAAGGTAGACTAACGGCTATCCCGATTAGCTGATCTCGCGGAGCTACAACGGTGTCCCTCCACTAGAGAAGTCCTTTTTATTTTTGTGCTCTGCGCTATATTCTACCGTAGACTCACCCGCTCACTTCTTCGTTCGAAATGGTGCACTGAAGAGACCAACTTTTGCTCGATTCTCGGTTTCACGAAATGCCCTGCCACAATGCACATGGCAAACAATATCCCTCGTGCGTCCGAATGACAGGAAATCATCGAAAAAGAAAAGAAATAAGAGAAATAAAGACCTCAATGCACAAGACTGTGACCCGCCGGTGGTCCGGTCGGGCGTAAGACACCCGCGCTCTATAAAAGGCCCCACTATTGCCACCACCATCCTCACTTACTAAGCATGATACCTTCGTCCTGTTTCACAACCCTACGCATTAACGATTGATTGAATTCGACGTTTCGATATATACGCCGCAAAGTGTTAACTTCTGCCAAAATGATACCACCACTGAGAATGTGCGATAAGAAAGGAAGGAAGGAAGGAGGGAAGTGGTGTGGTAGCATCTGGGTACAAATCCATGCTTATACATGGCCTTCGAGAATGGTGCATCTGCTCAGGCAACTCGAGTACGAATATAAGTACTCTGCCGCACCTGACACGTTTCAGTCGAGTCCTGGTATCAGTCCCTTACAAGTACTTGCATATACCGGCAGTACTGTACCATACTCGTCCAGAATGATCCCTTTATCCCACTGAGCCAAGCGTGGTTAAATTGGCCAAGCCCGGAACTTTGGCCCTACGCGTATCGTGGCTCCGGTGCTCCCCCTACTCGAGGGTGGTAACAGCGAAGGCATCCGCGATTATGGGCAGAGAGGAGGGTTTTAACATGTTTACGGGGATCGGGGCAGATCTCAATAGCCTAACGCCCGCATGAAGAACAATTAATATCCTCCATTTGAACGCATCCTACTCGAGTATTTCTACCTTTTCCCCTAGTCAAAAGATTCGAAACTGGGCCTTTCATCAACAAGAAAGTACCCTTGGGGATTTTGACCGTTTTTTGCTGAGGGCTTTCGGAATAAATTGTTATCATAAAGCTTTTGTGTGAGTGGGGGTGGGTCCCCTTTTTTTAGAAGCGGGAATTCTATGGGTGCATTTTGTGGACATCCGCAGGAAGGTTTTTTCCTTTCTTTCCTCTTTCCTTCCTGTTCCTTTCCATCTCTCCCGAACGCGCCACGTTGGTTTCGGAGTTAGTACTCAGCATATTAAGTTGCTTAAGTTTAGTTCAAATGATTGTCCCACAGATGATAGCGGGTGCCGGCGTACTCGTACACGCACGCCGTGAAGTGATGGTGTGGGGAAGTCAAAAGGTTGAATACGGTATGATTGCTATAGCCTGCTGCGCCGCAGAGAAAAGTAGCCAGAAAGCCTACCGTGCTCTCCACCAGCCAATTCCGGGCCCTCCCTGTAAAATGCCATCAATGCTTCTTTATACCAGCAAAACCAACGTTTCACCTACAGCCGGAGGGTGATAGTTCGACTTCTAACCCAGAAAACTCAGCCATAAAAAAACTTGAGACATCTGAAATATTTCATTAAAAATAAACCGGATCCAGCTGTGTTTATTAATCCCTTTATTTTTTTGAATGTGAGAGATATATTAGGCTGAGAGAATAGGACTCGCGTGAAAGCTGATTTCCTGCTGTGTCCAGCAAGGTACTTGTACTATGCTGTACGCACGGGCGAGCAGGATATCAATACATCTTGGCAGGATACTTACCCAAGGATTCCCGTAAAATAAAAAAATATTTACCAACAGGTTTTAAGTGACACATGCCATAATATCCACACAATTGCCCTCTAGAATTAAGGGAAATTCTAAAAATTAGCAGTATTTCTAACTTACTCACCCTAACTTTCCATTAATTCTTTTCTTTTCTTTTTTGAGGGGTTTTTAGGTGAGTAATTCCAAAGGTGTGATGGTGGTTATGACTTATTACTGTATCAGGCACACCATAAAAGGCTGAAACCTTGATAGCGATTGATAGGGAGGGTCCGGGACCAGAATAGTGTTTCTCAAAAAGCAGCGTTACGGTAGTCTGCGGGAGAATAGAGCTCACGCCAAACGACATATCCCATCGGAAAGAGAACAAGTGTGTTCTATGAACACAACTATACCTACCCCATGCGCTGTATACCTATCTCCTTCTGGAGCCTTGTTAGGTAGAGCTAAATGATTGTATCATGCTCGAGTACCCGAGCGCACCTGCCCCTTCCCCCAAAATGAAGTTATTGGAGGCACGGGAGGATGGCGACATCACTCACCGTTATGTACAGTGCTCCCTTGTGATATTCCACCCCAGGGCTAATGATTCAATAGTTTTCACTTCTTATCCCTCCTCACCCTTTTCTTCACTTTTTTTTTTCATCCTCAGACTTCTTCGGGTTTTAACTCAATAGTAGTGGCTAGCTAGGAGGTGTTGAAGAGCGGAGGTCCCACCGCGCTGTGATAACACAATACAATAGATTGATGTGATGCATGTCATCGACGTTCGAAGCATTCCATCCACTCGAGGCTTCATGTTTGATCGTCCATGGAACCCCCCCCCTCTTCAACTTCTCATCTTCCTCACAGCGGTTGACAGCAAGGCGGAGGGTAAGGATCGATTTATAAGTCATTCGTTCCCCGCAATCTGAACGATTTCAATCGCCGTGAAACATACCCCGCATGAGGTCCCGTTTCTTTTCTTCTCTTTTCTTTTTCTTTTCTTCTCCGTTTTTAATATGGAAGAAAAGAAGGGAACATTGCAGAAGAAAGAAAAGAAAAGAAAAGAGGGGGGGAGGTTGAGAGCACATTGATTCATTCATTGTCATGAATAAGCACTCCTTCTTCCCACCCGCCACTAAGCACAAAATGCTAAGGTTGAAACGCCCCTCAGCCCACATACACCTGCACTGTGTCCGTTCAACCGGGTCTTTAGAGGAAATTCAAAAAAAAAATGCCCCACTTTTTGATAACACACGCCTTGTTCCATTAACATGTCCCTCCTGTCCAAAAAGGGAATTTGCAAATAGGAATGTAGTACAGTACTGGACATGCTTGTACCAAGGTTAATTGTATGAGATCTTACCCGCGCGGTATCTAGTACTGTGCAAGTATCATGATTTGAAATTCCCCCGGGTGAGTATTGGATAGACCAGCGGGAACAGCTACTCCCGTGAGAGCTGGAATAATGGAACCTCGTACTAAGACGTCTCCAGAATTGCCTAGTGAGATTGAATTACCAGTTCTTGCTGTAGTAGCCTCACTCCCATCGCTATTGGTTCATTGCTGTAACACGACTATTATACAATACCACCTGGTACCAGCACTCATGCAGCCGGGTTGAAACCAGACACCTTGGCGATTCCCATACAAAGCACACAGCTTCAATTCGGCCGCGTGAGCTCTACTCGTACCAAGCCGGAACAATACATCCGATCTTACGCCGAGAAGGAGACCCCCCCTCCACTATGTTCGCTAGATCCCCCCATTGCGATTAAAAAAGGGCTATCCTTCCAAGAGGCGTAAGCTGGTTCACGCCCCTCGGGCATTATGCCGGGGGGGGGGTGGGTATCATGATACCTCTACGGTGCGGTACCCGCCTACCACTACTCAAGTACCAGCCTTCCAGGACCGGAAGCGGGATCTAGACGTCCGAGTTCACGAGTTCTTTTCCACAAGCCTCATCCGTCCTAAGTTGAACCCCCCACGCCCATACCCCCCAGCTGCTACGGCGCTCGGGCGCCCTTTTTCTAGACCACCGTCCCCCCACTCAGAGACCACTTCCCCTCCCCTCCCTTCCTCCCTCCCCACCGGCACATTATCTCGCACTGTTCTCCGTGCAGGGCAGGGAGAAGGTGAGAATGCTCGAGTGATCGCTGGTGATGCATGCATGGATCAACTACCGCGTGCCATGAACGGTTGGTCCCGGCTTTGCCTTACAACGGCGTGTTCAACGTCTCTCACGCTCGCGTCTACCGAAACATCCAAATGCAGGCAAGCAAGCATGGAGGGAGGGATGGAAGGGAGGTCATGCTATCGTAGCTTAAGCTACCTAGCTATTCCACTCACCAGGTAGCCCCCAGGCAGGAAATGGAGTAATAAATAAAATATTATAAAATACAAAAAGGAAAAAATCACATGAGCGTGGGGGGGGAGAATTTCAAAGCATGGTTCTTCGCCCGTACTAGTATACCTTTAGATATACTGGTACATCACGAGTCATGTGGTTAACCTTAAAAACCCCACGATACTCGTTACAAGGAGACAAAAACTTGACAGGTATGATAGATCATCGAGATACGCGACGTTCCCTCCCCTCCCCCCCAACCTTTTTTTCCTTCCTTCCCCTTCCCTCGCTCGCTCACTCTAAGATGCGCAGAGGGACAGAAGGGAGAGAAGAAAGGGATTAAATTAAATTAAATTAAATTAAATCCGAACGTTCGCCATGTGAAAGAAATGATGGGCGCTAGGATAATCCCTCCTCCGCATTTTCCATTCGGGTGAGTAACGAACGACTTTACTGTAGGAAGAAGAAAAGAAAGAAAAAGAAAAAGAAAAAAACGGTAGTTTTTGGTATGCGAACATATCTGCAAGAATCAAGAATAATAGTAATACAGTAACTTAACTGTGCAACAAAAAACCTGCAAATTATTATAAAACTTGGCCCTCATATTATCCTCGGGAGAGTGGTAGTGGCCATACATGCTTACGATATGATACAAGGATTTCTTCTTCTTCTCAATTGCTGAAAAATAAAGTTCTAAAAATGTATGATAGATAGTCTAGATATCATAGATAAAAGAAGAACAAAAAGGAAATCATAATAAAGAGCTTTTTTTTTTTTTTTTGCAAAAAAAAATTCCAAAAAGAGAGTGGCACGAATAAGAAAAGATCTCCCATCGTGAGTAAGAAAAAGAAAAAAGAAAGCGACATGAAAATCACTTACCGATTTTGGGGAAGGGGGGGGGGGTGTATGAAAGATGTCGATAATCAACTTACTGTATTTTTTACTCAGGTCTTTTGTCTGAAATACGGAGACGAAGGAACGGAACACTGGGTGTCGGGATGTTCTAAAACTAAAAAACTAATCTGATCTCCCGGGAATGTTATATCCTATCCTATGATACTTTTCTTTTCTTTTCTTCCTGCATAGTTGATGTCACGTCATTCACTTCACTTGACTTTTTTTCGGCACGCAATCAACACATTTATGTTGAGTTAAGTTTGTCGTTGTCGGTCTGTCTGCCGGTCTGTCTGTCGGTCGGTCGGTCGGTTGGGTTTGACATTTCCCTGGTTTCTTTGTGGGGGGGATGGCCTTTGACTCTTTTGACTCTTGGGATGGGTTCTTTCCTTTTTATTTTTTCCTTTTTTATGCAATAAAGATATAGTATGGTGCTAGCCTCTAGTAATGTTTAATGCATCTATCTCGTCAATGCCATAATATTATGATGAGGATGATTGTGATGGTGAGAACGGTACGACAAGGAAGTATTATAGAACTACTATCACACCACAAAGATTATAAACCCCAAGCACCGGTGGCAACTGGTACCCCATGAGAAATAATCAATCAATCCACAAAATCGAATACTCATAGTATCAGACCCTATCTACTCGAGTACAGTACAGTCCATAGACTACCACTACACTACGCTATCCCAAGGATGACCAAGCAAGTCCAAAAGGAACAAGAAGAAGAAAAAAACCTCAAAATCCCATCTCCCTCTTCCACCAGAAGCCACTCCCCCCGCTGCTGTCCCACGGATGCACTTTCCCACCGATAAACCACAAAAAAGATAGAAAAGGGGAAGAAAAAAAAACAAAAAATGCCTAGCAGAGTGCAGTACTCGAGTACTCGCACAGTAAGTTACATGGCAGTAGACTACAACAGATGTAGCAAAATCCACAACCATCATCCGCCTCCGTCCGCGTCCGAAAGCGGAAGCATATCAAACCTAGTATAGCTATTATACCTAAGATCGCGGGTCAGATACCGTAGGCACAGCACAGCACAGCACAGCACAAAGTACCTTCCTCCATTTCCTCCGTTCCCACCCTTTCGAGAGTTGCCGGCCCATACCGGTAGTATTATAACAGTCAGAGATGGTATGAGAACGCGCGTTGGGCATGACAAGTAATACTGGTACTGTACTGTACTGTGCAGTACTTTACAGCAACCGCACCATAGGCCGAAAGCGAAAGAAGAAGAAAACGGTGTTCCCTCTTGCAATTGATTAATTAATTGATTAATGTATAACTAACGATGGATGAGCTTACAACTGTACAGTGCAGTTACTCTGGTATGGGAAACCCTTTGCGGAAGGAAAGTTGGAGGAGGCCAGAGCGGGTTGCATCGGTGGTCAACTCTTGCCTATCTGTCTATCTATCAGACACCAATTTTGGGGGATTTTGAGGAGGCTTCTGCTACTTTGGCGAGTTTCGAGTAATCTCTCTACTGGTATCATACTAGGGAAATCATACTAGGGACTAATATTTAATTTATTATTATTATTACTATTATTGCCATTATTATTAATATTGGCTCGGGGCGTCTTATCATTGGTGGGATCATGTGTTTTGATATCCACCCCAAGTTTGTTCATCTTTCTGCTAGAAACTTGTTATTTCCAATTTATATATTAACTATTCTTCTCACTCCCCTCGCCTACAATCTTGTTGATTATGATGTTTCTTCTACTTTCTGAACTTTCCCTAGTCCCCTGTCTAAGTACGTGAACTAGGTAAACCCCTCAATGATCAATCACCAGGCTGTACAAGGCACACAGTAGAGTAAAAGACAAACCGGTGACTGAAAGTATGAGAAGTATAGATTGTCTAGCCCTGGGCGAGTAAGGTACTATACCGCCTACACATTCTCCCCCCTCCCCGGGAGGGAAGTGGGGGTGAGAGTGGGGGGTAAGGGAAGGGAAGGGAAGGGAAGGCGAAAGTTGCTATATCGATGAATATATAGCACCACGATATAGATATATACTCGAGTAAGATGGTAGATAGATAGATAGTCCAGCCCACCATAGATAACACAACAAGTTCCAGCAAAGTACCGCACCGTAAAATAGACCTCAACAGCAATAACGATAACAACCCAAGTATGCCATTATGATAACATTCTCCCCCCCCACTCCCACTTCCATCGTGATCCACCGATTACAAACTAAACTCCAGACCAAAGCAGGGAACATTCCATGGAATCTCCCAAACCGACTTTATAGTAAGGGAGATCAAGATTTGCCTCAGAATAGGGGGGGGGGGTATGATGTGATGTGATGTGATGTGATGGGATGGGATGGGATGAAATGCAAGGAAAAGGAAGGAAATGTTTCACGCGCAGCCTTTTTTCGGCACTGCGATACACCTTCTTCAGGTAAAACATTATAATACTTCGTGCTTCGATTTCCTGATTGATTGATCGACCGACTGACTGATGCACAAAATGGACCATCATAGATTGCACTCGTAGGTAGATAGGGAGGGAGGGAGGGAGGGAAGGAGCAGCTATATCGAATTAAGAAACGGACCGACAAAACTGGATAAATCAGTTTTCGGCCTAGTTAGAAATGGGAAGAAATGGGCCAAAAACAACTAACCAACCCTGTTACTTCCCTACTCTCGATACCCCTATCAATCAATCTATCCATCTATCGATCCAAGAAATAAGGAAATACGTACTCTACTCTATCAAAAGAGCGATAGCTATGCATACTATGCATACCCAAAAAAGCACCACCACCACCACAATCAGTTGAGCCAGCCAGCAAGCAATGATATGATGCTATCACAGCCTTCTCCCGCCCAAACCAAACCAGCACAGTACCAATACTCGAGTATCATACCAAACCTATGATGCCAATCCTATCGTCATCATCATCATCATCAATCAGTAGATCTCAACCCTTCCTTCTATCCTTCTATCCTCCCTTCTATCCCTTCCTCCCTTCCTCCCTCCCTTCCTCCCTTCACCATCACCATCACCAAACCCTACGAGTACGAGCACCGCACGAGCATGATAGTTCCATCAACCGCTACCCACCAGACCCACTTTCCACTCACTCACCCACCCATCCCCAAAAGCCTCCTTCTCCTCCCTCCTCCACAAGTTTCCGCACCGTAGATCCCTTCCTTCCTTCCGAAAAACAAAAAACAAAAAAACAAAAAAAAACCAACTTTCTTCTACCAATGGTATGTTTCATAGATAATGACGACGACAACAATATCTAGCATAGTATACCAGTAGGCAGATAGTATGATATGATAGATAGTCCAGTCCAAGTCCGAACCATACATCCATGCATCCTATCTAAACTACGGTACATACCATTCCATATCATACATAGCTTTTGGCTAGCTATGCTATGCTATGCCGCCGCAACCCCCTTCTCGAAGCTAGAACTAGCTAAACCATCATAGATAGATAGATAGATAGATAGACTAGCTTCCCTTTCCTTTCCCCAATCCCCGCCGCGATTGATTGATTACAAGTCGGTAGGCTTGCAAGGGAAAAACGACCCACTTTCTTGCCTTGGCTTAGCTTAGCTACTGTGGTATCATATGTGTGTGTGTGTGTGGTGGGGGGAGGACGGTAGTCTGGTCCCGCAAATAACCTTGGCTGTGTACTGTGCTATTATAGTAATATTATTGCTGTAATGTTACCGCGAGTCGAGTCGAGTACCGTACTGTAAGGTACTTGTTGCGCGCATCACATCCAGCCTCTGGTTAAAACGATATAGTCTACTCGAGTACAGTACAGTAGGCATCAGCTTATCAACCGCTACTTGTACTTGTAACACCGCGTCGCCAAGTGCACAGTATGGTATGCGCATTAGAACCTTTTCTTTCCTGTGCTTTTTTTCTTTTTTTTTCCAGATTATTCATTCATCCTTCGATCTCTCAGAAAAATTGTCCAAGAGGGGGGGGAGAAAGGGGAAGAAGAAAGGTGCATGTTCTCAGGTCCACGATGATTATATCACATACGAGCTGAGACATTTGAATATTATTTTCTCCCCTCAAGGAAAAAACTTCAAGCATCATATTATAGCAAACTTGTTCATCCTAGACGCACCAAAGTTGGAGATGCCAAGTTGTGAATATTCTGGCAAGACTTCTCTCTCCATTCCTATTCAAAACAACCGCTAGACTCCCATCCCCATTTCACCCTATCCTATCCTATGCCGTACGAATGCAATAAAGTTCCAACAAAAGAAAATAGAAAACGAATGAGAAAAAAAAAGGTAGCCGCCCTATGATAAAAGGGTAATAATAATGACAAGAAGGGGAAGAAAAAACCCATTGTACAAATGGGAAATCAGGGTTCTGTAACAAATAAGACCCATTTCCCAAGAGAAAAGGAAACCAAAAAAGTCTGGGAGATTTGTAAAGAAAGAAAAAACCCCAAAGAAAATATGACCCCATCCATTACGTTTGTCGTCCTATGGAGGTAAAATAAAAAAAAGGTTGCGATGCTCAACAAGAGCAGCAATATGATCCCCATTCCTCCCCTCATTTGATGACCCGTCCAACCGCATGGAAAAAATGTTGAAATGTGAAACCGCCGAACGACAAACCCCCAGACTCTTTTTATCCCTTTCATTCCCCACTGCTCCAAAAAAAACAAAAGTACGCCCAAATGCGCCATAGATACAATGCAAAACACAGAAACACAATGTAAAAAAATGCCCATGATGAATAAATAATGCAAGGTTTTTGAAGAAGAAACCGTCCGCTTTTGTTGTAAAAGTACAGGTGAAGGAGGTTGATGATGATGATGATGGTGGTGGTGCTCGTATATCTTCGACTAAGGTAGTGGTGGTAGAGGATAACGATGCGAATTAGCGTATCACAGAGGGTTATGCAAGGACGTGATTCGTGTCTAAATGGTGTGTCGTAGATAAAAAAACCGCATATCAACCCAATGATCGGAAGATACAAGTAAAAGATTCGTCGACTTCGTGGCAGCATAAAAATGTCGGATTAATAAAATAAACTGACGGCGAAATCCGTGGGTCGAAGAAAGATAATTAGAAACTGCCGTTCTCGCTCCAGATTTGAGGGCCCTTCTTCTTGCTCCAGCCAAATCGCCCTCCCAAATTTCCAGTCATGTTCTTCCAGCCCTTAGCTGCCTTGTCCACTGTTGTCCTGTGCTTCGGAGAGCTGGTGGTCGAGGTGGGGAGCATCGATTCGCAGGTCGGTGGAGTGGTAGGTGGGGTCATAGGATTTGCAAATGACCCCGGTGATGAAGTGCCAGAATCCTCCACCATCATCACCAAACTATCACCACTGCCCGAACCCCAAGAACCAGGACCCGTCCCAGCGGAATGCCTGTGCCATCCTAAACTCGCACTAAAAGGAGAGGCCGATCGTTGTTGGCGAGTAGACCCACTCGAGTAAGAATTCGACACAAAATCCAATTGTGGTGGAGGTGATGTATCCCTCTTGCTCCTCCTCCTCAGAAACCGCTCATCAAGACTCCCACGCATGCACAAATTCTCATCAGACTGTGCAGCCTCTCCCCACGGGTAATGCCCCGCACACGCGGCCTGTTGCTGGCAGTCGCTGATGAAGGGCATCAGGACGCTTTCCTGCATCAACTCATAGACAATATTTACAGCCGAATCAAGTGATTCTGGAGGTGGAGGTGCTCGAGAAGATGGTAGGTGGAGAATGTGATTTCGCACAGTGCAAGGCAAGTTCACCTCGCGAGGACCATTGGGCACAATATAAGCGTCCAGGATCTTCCGCCACAGCATCCGTACATATTCACGTCCCTCCTCCGCCGCAGCAGATTTGTTGTCCTCGCTTGGAACCAAAGCATTGAAGAACTTTCGGTATCGGGTAGCATCCATTGTGAACTCCAAGGTTTCAAGACAATGGTTTTGAGAGAGAAAGGCCATAAAAGCAGCAAGAGTGAATGGTGCTCCCGCAGTGTTTGATAATACTTCCGATAATGATGGTCGTTTTACACAGTATGGGCCTGAAGGGTACGCTACACTGAGCGGCCGGTTGCTGTTGTACTCGTTTGACATGCGTTCGTCGTCTGTATCTGGCTCGGGGGAAGGTGTAGTTCTGTTTGTGGGTGATGTTTCGCGAGACGATAGAGAAAGGTTCAATGAAGGAGGACGCCTTGATCTCCGACTAGCCATACTGTGAATGTGAGTGTGTTGGAGGGATGTAAGTGAGTGAGTGAAAGAGGTACACGATCGGTCTTCGATCCCTACGAAACCGACTGTTTGCTGTTCAAATAATCCAGTGTGTAAAGGACGTAAAGACAGACAAAGAGAGAATGTTTCTGGTGAAGGAAGGTGATGAAGAAGTGTAGCCCCGAATAGCAACAATCGAGTCGAGAGTGTGTATGTGGAAGACGAGATTGAAAGCGTGGGCGGAGCGCTAAATAGGAACGTTAGAAGACATCGGTGGTGTAGGAGGGTCTGAGATTCGGATACCCACCTGATTCTGCGGGCGTGGGTGGATAATTTAAAGGGGAGCAACGGCGGAATTTGGACAAGGAGGAGGGTGGGAGGGAGGGGAGGGGGGGGGGGGGTGGTCGATGAATAATATTGCCCAGCTTCCTCCGTTCCTGTTGGACAGAAGCAAAAAATCCTGCTGCAGAGCCCGGAGAAATATGTGGGCGAGAAAATATAGTT
>Ga0307509_10001582_pt1 | contig 38308 bp, 39 predicted proteins | sample 10_EM_MG_FD_202245 | JGI IMG/M metagenome (GOLD analysis project Ga0307509, IMG submission 202245) | Populus trichocarpa ectomycorrhiza microbial communities from riparian zone in the Pacific Northwest, United States - 10_EM | ecosystem: Host-associated > Plants > Roots > Unclassified | place...
TGTCGTGGTGTCGATGCTCTCGGATGCCGCAGCTGAGCTGTGGAAGGGTGTGACTGTCGCGCTAGAAGATCTTTCGTCGGGCGGCCGGCTGCCATTGAGTGAGTGGCTGGCGAGGTTTCAAGTGGCCATGGCGCAAGTGGGAGATTGGCAGATGCTCTGCGCTGACGAGGTTGGCGTACAGGCAATCCATGCCTTGCGTATGGACGGCGGGCTGGGACGCCCGCAGGCCTGGCTGAACGCGGCCGCGTCGACGCCGATGTCGTTCGAGGACTTCGCTGCATTCGTGAGCGACATCTTGGAATTGGAATCCTTCGTGCCCGCGGCTGCGCCGGAAAGCAAGAGCCAGGTGGTGGTCACCCCTTTGCCACGGGCGATGCTGCGTCAGTTCCCGGCTATGGTGTTCCCGGCCGTCGACGAGAAGCGCTTGGCTGGCCCGCTTCTGCCGCATCCGCTGCTATCGGAGCAGATGCTGCTGGCACTGGGCCTGCCCACGGCGGCAGAGCGGAGGGCATCCGAAGCGCTAGCGTTCGCCCAGGTATTGCGGGCACCCAACCTCACCCTGCTGAGAAGGCGCCAGGATGGCAGCGAGCCGCTGGCAGCAAGTGCGCTCGTGCAGAGGTTGGAGCAGACCTACATCGGTGTGCGCGGCGTGCAACTACCCGAGTGGACCGACCCGAGAAATTCAGTGTTCCTGGATAAGACGGCGGCTGAGCGGCCGCAACCCGCGGCGGCCGATCTGCTACCCGAGGCGATGACAGCGAGTTCGATCGAGGCGCTGCGCGACTGCCCCTACAAATTCTTCGCTACGGCGCTGCTCGGACTGCGTGAGCAGGATGAGTTGGAAGATGCGCTGGAAAAGCGCGACTACGGCACCTGGCTCCACGCAGTTCTATTTCGGTTCCACAAGGAGCGGGTAGGCGAGGAAGGCGTCGATGAAGCGATCGACGTTAAGCGCTTGCTCGCTGCCGGACGTGCTGAAGGGAAGGCCCTGGGCCTAGACGATGCGGAGTTGGTGCCTTACCAGGCGTCCTTCGAACTGTTCGTGCCGAAGTACATCAAGTGGCAACGAGACCGCGAGCGGCTGGGGCACGTCTGGTTGGAAGGCGAGCTGGAGGTTGACGCCGAGATCGAGGGTTGGGGTGGCACGCATCTTCGTGGGCGCCTCGACCGGGTTGACCGGGCAAAGCTCGACGACGGCTACTGCACGGAAGTGCTGGACTACAAGAGCGGCAGCACGGAGGGGTTGAAGCAGAAGGCCAAGTCGGGGCTTGAAGACACGCAGTTGGCCGTCTACGAGGCACTGGTGGAAACGCGCCCGGAAACCGAGAAGGGGCCCGATGGCATCAACGGCCTGTACTTGTCAGTAGATGACCGGCAGGGTGTGATCGAGGTACGGCACCCGAAGCTCAGCGACACCGCCCGAGCGTTCGTGGAGGGAATTGCAATCGACCTCTCAAGAATCAAGGCGGGGCGACCATTGGGCGCTTTGGGAGAAGGTCGAAGCTGCGAGCATTGCTCTGTGAGGGGGCTGTGCCGAAGAGACCACTGGCCCGAAGCAACGCAACAACTGGCAACCGCCTGAGGATAGAAGAACGTGGGTAGCTCCGAAGCACTGACATCTAGGCCGGCTTTCCGCATCGACGAGGTCGAAGTGGGGCGCGAGCGCTTCTACGCCACCGCGTGTGATCCGCGGCGCAGCCTAGTGGTGGAGGCGTGCGCGGGCGCTGGCAAGACATGGATGCTTGTTTCGCGAATCCTGCGGGCGCTTCTGGAGGGGGCGGAGCCTCACGAAATCCTGGCCATCACCTACACACGCAAGGCTGCAGGTGAGATGCGCGAGCGTTTGAGCAGCTTGCTGGCCACGTTCGCGCACCCAGACACGACCGACGAGGACCGCGTCAAGGGTTTGGTAGAGCGCGGCATGTCGCACGCAGATGCGTTGCGTATGGCGCCTGCTCTTGCGGGGTTGTACGCGTCTGTGCTCGAGAGTGGTCGGGCGGTTGAGGTCAGGACCTTCCATGCTTGGTTCGCGCAGCTGCTGCATGCGGCGCCGCGTGAGTTGCTTGAAGAAATTGGTCTCCAGCCTGACATGGCGCTGGTCGAAGACGTCGAAGACTTGAAGGTCGACATCTTCAGACGGTTTCACGAAGCCGTCTTGAAGTCCCCGGAACTGCGTGATGACCTGACCGCAGTGATCCAGCTTCGTGGGCGCTCGCAGGCGTCGAAATGGTTGGAGGCTGCCCTCGACAAGAGGGTGGAGCTCGAACTTGCGGACGCGGACGGTTGTCTTGAGGGAAGTGTGGTGTCGGCCGGCGAGTTCTTCCCTAGGTTTGCGGGAATGGAAGACCCGGCGGACGTCTTCAGGCAGCCAATGCAGTCCGAGGCAATTCGTGCGCTGGCGGCGCAACTGTCGCTGAGCAAGAACGCGACGCCTCAGAAGGCGGCCGCGGCGCTGCGCGAAGCGTTGGAAGAGGAGACTTCGCGAGCGCTGCTGGAAGGCCTGCGCGGAGCGGTACTGACGAAGACGGGGTCGGTGAAGGCTCACCTGAAGGCTCCCGGCTTGGAGCCGTTCTCGCTGCTGTTGGAGGACGTCGGCAAGGCATACGCGCAACAGGAAGCGCACATCGAGCACCTGCGCATGGTGCGCCTGTCTCGCGCATTGCTCGGTGAGTACGCGGCCTACAAGCGCGCACGCGGCCTGGCCGACATGGCAGACCTGGAAAACTGCGCACAGCGTCTGCTGGGCGACGCTAGCTTGTCTGGTTGGGTGCAGGAGAAGCTGGATGCTCGCGTACGCCACATCCTGATCGACGAGTTCCAGGACACCAGTCCGTTGCAGTGGCGAGCCCTGTCGACATGGTTGAGCGGGTACGGTGGCTCCGGCGGCGGATCGCTTCAGCCGTCGGTGTTCATCGTTGGCGATCCGAAGCAAAGCATCTACCGATTCCGGCGTGCGGAGCCGCGCGTCTTCGTGGCAGCGAAGGAGTTCGTTCGGGAAACGCTGCGCGGGACAGTGCTTGAGTGCGACCACACGCGACGCAATTCGCCGGCGGTGCTCGACGGCCTGAACACCGTCTTTGCGCTTGCGACCGAACGCCAGGAGTTCTCTGGCTTCCACTCACACACGACCGAGGTCAGCCCTGAAATGGACTTGTCCGCGACGGGCGTCTTCTCGCTTGAGCCTGCGATGCGGATGAGTCTTCGGGTGGACGGTGCTGCGGGAGACGACGGTGCATGGCGCGACACGTTGACCATGCCGCGCCGCGAGGTCGAGACTGTCTTGCGCAAGCAGGAGTCAGATCGGATCGCTCGCGCAGTGGCACTGCTGGTGAACCGGGGCATGCGGCCGAGCGACATCATGATCCTGTCGCGGAAGCGGTCGAGCCTGATGCTGACGCAAGAGTCGCTTCAGGCTCTGCACATCCCCTACGCTGAGGTCGAGTCGAACCGTCTTGGAGACGCGCCAGAGGTTCTGGACCTGCTGGCTGTGATGGACGTGCTGGTGTCTAACCGCAACGATCTGGCATTGGCGCGTGCGCTTCGCAGCCCTATGTTCTCGGTTGGAGATGCAGGGCTTGTGTGGTTGGCGCGCAAGTCCCGCAAGGGCGGCCTCGGCTGGTTTGCAACGCTTGTATCGGGTACGGTCGACGAAGAGCTTCCGATGCCCGCCGAAGAGCGTGAAGCGTTGCTGCGAGCTCGTGTGTGCCTAATCTCTCTGAAGCGGGTATGCGCCCAACTCCCGCCGCACGACCTGTTGGATGCGGTGCTCAGCGCTACGGGCTACAAGGAGCGGGTAATGTCAACGGTGCCGTCGGAGTCGCGCTGCGGTGCGGTGAAGGCCATTGATGCGCTGTTGTCGAAAGCTCTTGAGCTGGACGGTGGACGCTTCTCGACGCCCTACACGTTCATCCGGGAACTGAAGGCGAAAGCGATCAAACACCCCGGCTCTAACCAGTCGGACGCGGTTCGCATGTTGACTGTGCATGGCGCCAAGGGGCTGGAGGCAAAGGTCGTCTTTGTGACTGACGCTCAACCTGAGGCCACTCGGAAGGACACTGCAACGCTGCTGGTGGACTGGGACGTGAACGACGCGGCTCCGCGGCTTTGCGCATTCGTGGCGTCGGGCGCGAACTGCCCGCCTTCGCTCCAGGCGTTGGAGGCGCAGGAGCAACGGTTCCGCGAGAGAGAAGAACTGAATGGCCTGTACGTGGCGATGACGCGTGCGGCAGAACGGCTTGTCTTCAGCTGTACAGAGCCGCACTTCGTGCCGAAGACTGGAATCTCATGGTGGGATCGCGTGTACGACGTGGCTCCGAGATGGGACGTCGACACGGAGTTTTCGAACGAGCAACTGCATCGGCCGGTGCGCGACGACTCCATCGTGGCGCTCGAACTTCCGGTGCTGGGCGACGACGCCCAGGAGGCTGCACGAATCAGCGCAGCCCTGGCCAAGAGCGCGAACCAGACAGCGAGCCGTGCAGCCAACCTGGGCCGCGCGATCCATCGCGTGCTTGAGTGGTCGACGGCGACGTCGGCGCGGCCGGAGGTCTCGATCGACGAGGATGACTTTGTTGCCTTGAGCTTGGCAGCGTGCGCGGAGAGCTCGCTTTCAGCACCGGATGCGGCCGAGGTCGGAGCCTTGGCTCGGAGGCTGCTCGACTCCGACGAAGTCGGGCGGCTGCTGTGTGACGGCGAATGGTCGTGGGCGGGCAACGAAGTGCCCCTGGGTGACGGCTCGCGCTCGCTGCGCATCGATCGGCTGGTCGCCTTCGAGATGGCCGGGAAGCGTGAGTGGTGGGTTCTCGACTACAAGCTTGATGCAGAGCCCGAACGAAACGCAGACTACCTTGCTCAGCTGGAGGGCTACAGAACCCTCGTCCAACGGATGCAACCGGGAGACCTGGTCAAGGCGGCGTTCATCGCCGGTGATGGCAGCCTGAAGATGCTTCCTGAGCAAGCAGAGGAGCTGTGCGAAGCAGTCTGATCGCTCGGGCTGAGACTCCGGCAACGGCAGATGATTGGAACCGCTAAAGTATGGTCTCCATGGTTTGCTGAAGGGCATCAAATGCGACCGCAATCGGTGTTGCATAGCTGCGTAGCGATAGGCGTGCCTTCAGTCTATTGCTGCCTGCTGCTGCGGGCGAGCTTCTCTGGCATCGAACTCGCACTGATGACGCTGAGCGCAGTGGCTGGGGTGATTGGCACGATCTGGCAGATGTTGGTTATCACCAGGTCGCGCAACGCTTCTGAAGCGATCAAGAGCTACGTACGCCTCTATCGATCGGCCCACCTGGGTGTGCGGCACGCAGGTGCGACATCGTTGCTGGTAACTGCGGCAGTCGTGATCAGCTTCGCGATGTCGCTCGAGATGGAGCGCTGGGCGTTCGGCGCGATCGAGGGGCTTCGGCTGGCGACGATTGTGCTTGTCGGTCTGACCACATGGAGGTTGGCAAGCAACCTGTGGTGGATCCCGATAGTGACTTTGATGGTCACTGACTTTTGGCTCTTCACCAGTCTACCGATGGCACGGCCCATCGACCAGTGGTGCACATACTTCGGCGCGATGGTGGGAATCTACGTGCTGATGGAGACCCAACACTTCGTCGACCGCCTACTAGGATTGAAGCGGACGGCGACGCAGTAGGGCCGCCGGCAGGCGGGGCTGCCGGCTAGCTCGCGGCCGAGATGGCCCGGTGGAAGTCCTCGTTGATCGAGTGATCGTAGATGAGCGTTGTGTTGAAGTCGGTATGCCGCATCAGGCTCTGGACGTGGCGAGGATCGACCTTGGCGTTAAGCAAGTGCGTGGTCCTGCAGGCTCGCAGGTCGTGGGGACGGGCGCGCCCTAACGGCTCGAGCTCGGGCAGTTCGAGGTCGATCGCCCAGGTCTTGATGCGCTCAGAGGCGCGCACGACGTTCAGGTAGACCTGGGACGGATCGATCTTTGCGCCGGTTCCGCGGTAGGGGCGAATGAGCGCCGTCGAACCACGGGTGCTTAGCAAGTCAGGCAAGCCGGCGACATCACAACCGAAGTACCAGGCAAGCACTTCGACAGCCTGTGGGGCAAGGGGAAGGTGAGCCTCCTTGGCTCCTTTGCCCACAAGGCGCCACCACCACGAAAAGCTAGATCCTACGCGTCGAAGACTCACGGAAGAGCACGTGGCCTTGGCAAGTTCGTGACGTCGGGCGCCAGTGAAGTAGACCCAGGCATAGACGAACGCATCGCGGCGGCGCATCAGCGACTCGCGACGCCCGAGGGAATCGCCAAGAGCATCGGCATCGTGCCGAAGCATCTTCAGGCTGAGGTCGACAACCTCCTTTGGTGGCACGGCGCGCTGCTTTCGCGGTGGGACGTCCCCTTTGTTGCGGATCAGCATGGCTGGATTGCGGCTGACGTACCCGGCCTCCCTGAGCCACGCGAGCATCGATTGAAGGATGACAAGCGTCTGTCGCCGGCTGGCTGGGGTCATGTCAGCTTTGAGAGGCGTCCAGATCCGATCCGAGCGTTTGGGATTCGCGGGGTCCTTCGGTGGCGGGAGCCAGCGAGGGGGCGGAGCCGCGAGAAATTCCATGTAGGCGTCTAGATCTCGGCGCTTAAGCGACGCGAGCGTGACGTCGCGGGCTTCACCTGACATCCACAACCAAAAGCGAGAAGCCTCGCGAACGTAGGAGCGGAGGGTGTTTGGCCGATCCTTGAATTCGTTGAGCCAGGCAGCAATGGCGGCTCGATCGTTGCCCGGCTCGAGTTCGTCGTCGTCAGGGCCAAGGTCACTTCGAACAACGTGAACCAGCACCGGCCGAACCAGGACGCCCGTGACCGTTGCAACACCAGATGAATTGCTCGGCCGCTTTCGAACGGAGCCTTGCGCCGGCGCCACGAGTTGCGCGCTTTCGCGGCCAGGCTCAACGGTCGACGGTTCGTCGCCGGCGGCGACCGCCGGACGACGAGGGCGGTGGGGGTGCGGCGGTGGAGGGTTTTCGGGATCCATGACCATTTTTTTGGCGAGACACGTTTTTTCAGGCTAATCCGATTCAACCACCATGACAACACCTATTATCGTGGTTTCAGACCTCGAATCGGTGTATAGCTATTCGGAACGGGACCGGAATGAGATTCCGGTATCCGCTCTATACTGGCGTCCATGTCCCGGAAACCCAGCAAAACCTACGAGGAGTTCTTGGCTGGCACGATCGCGCTGACGGCCGAGGGTCGGACGCTGACGATTGCCGCCATCAAGGAAAAGCTGGGCGGCGGCAGCAACGAGCTTCTGACGGCCTACATCAAGCGCCACACGCTCGAGCGCCAGAAGGACGTCGCCGGGGGCCTGCCCCAGCACGTGACAGAGGATGTGCACGGCTGGTACGCGAAACTGGTGATCGACGCCAAGGAGCGGGCGGAGCAGCAGCTCGAAAGCCGGTCGCTGGCGGTCGAGCTGCGAGAAAAGACGGCAGCGACCCGCGAAGAGGAACTGCAGCGCCGAGAGGATCGGCTCGCTGGCAAAGAGGAACTGATCCACACGCAACTGGCCGACATGGCGCAGCAGCTGGCCACCTCGCGATCGGTCGCCGAATCACGAGGCAGTGAGCTCGCCGGAACGCGACAGCAGTTGAACGACGCGCAGACACAGTTGGCAATCGAGCGCGACCAGCGAGCGTCACAGGACCGGCTCCACGTGGCGGAACGGGATCAGCTTCGGCAGATGGTTACGGCGGCTGCGGAACGGATGGCCGGAGAGGTTTCGACGATGCGCTCCAAGGTGCTGGAAGGCGTCGACACCATCAACCAGGCGTCTCGAGGTTTGCGCACTGACATCGGTGGGCAACTGGAAAGGATTCTCGCCGGTGCTGCAACGCAGCGAGAGACGCTTGCCTCACTCACCGTCTCGATCAGCAAGGTCGAGGCGCACGGTGCGTTGGTAGCCGACCTGAGGCGCTCCGTAGACCGTCTAGCGGTAAAGCAATCGGCCGCAGACCGGAGCGTTACAACAGACGCCGACGGGTCGTCGCCAAAATCCCGCTCCAGGAGTCAAACAGCCAGGGCCAGGAACGCGCCCACCAAGAAGAAGCTGCGCGGCCGCGGCGCCGGCAAGTAGTCGTTCTCTTCAGGGCACAGTCCAGCCAGGGGTCGTGCTGGGAGAGCGCGCGTGGGGACGAGCATGGCGCACGCAGAGACGATCGTTGCGCGGACGATGATGCGAAATCTAACTTCGAACCTGGAAACGGCGCTAACAGCACGGTGCCGTCGAGCGTAGATTCACGCCAAGCGAAGCACGCAAATCCTTGCGTGACGAGGAGACGGACGAGGCAACGAAGATGAACCCCGATCAAGCACACGCGGTCACTACCGCGGACGAACGGACACGAATGCGCCCGATGGATGCATCGCCGATTGATGTCATGGCAGAAGCTTCACGACGCGTGGAGCAATTGCTCAAGCGAATGGATCGGGATGCCACCGCGGCCGCGACAGCGGCCACGCGCGTGGTCTTCGGCGCGAGAGCAAGGGCACAAGTCCGGCCCTGACGCTGGAACTGCAGATGTCTGACTTCGGCTGCATTAAGGGTCTGTCGCGGGGGTAATGCACCCAAATACGCCAGCCGTAGCTCTGTCACAGTGGAGAGGCGGTTGGTCGAGCGCTTCCGGACACGAAAGTGCACCACCTCAGACGGAGCGAATGTCCATGGGCGCGCGTGACACCAAAGGCCAAGGCGGGGAGTACCCACCGTTTGAATTTGCGGCAATGTTCAGCCCCAAGCTGAAGCTGGCCGATGACGCGACGCCGAGCTTGGCGGCAATGATGCACGTCGGCCTGCACCTCGCGCAGAGCGCGGTGCTGGAGACGGCGGAGATCGAGTTCACCTACGGTGTGCAGACGCGCGAAGGCCGCCTGAGGCTGGGTGAGATCGAAGCGGCAGCCGTTGGGTCAGGGAGCGACCTGCTGCGTGCGCGTGCGAAGCTGTGCGCAGTGTTGAATGACGCCGGATCCAACAGGTACTTCGTCTACTGCTCGACGCCAGGCGAAACGGGGTCCAGCGACGTCCTTGTGGCGGGGTTCGAGCGCGACAAGGCGGTCGGCTGGGTGTTCGACAGCGCTGACCTGAAGGCCGGTCAGATGGTCCCGCGCGAAGTACTGTGCAACGTGCCCGGCTGGTTTTCCGGGATGCTCGGCGCCGCGAAGACTGAGGAGACCGCGGAAGCGCTTGCGAGCTAGGACGCTCCAGACGCCGGTCAGACTGGGCACACTGGCAGCCCGGTAGTCAACGGCGAAACGAGATGGCGATTCAGGTTGAAACGCAACGAGTGGCGGAACTGGCGAATCCGCTCGCGGACTGGCGATGGAACTGCCCAAGGCTTGGTGAGCAGGCGTTCCGAAGGGCCGTAACGCGTGCACGCCCGGTATCCGCACACGTGGGCGCGAAGGCTTCGCAAGCAAAACACATCGGCCGCGTGGCATTTCTGATGCAGGCCGGCTGGCGCGATGCGATCGAGCTTGAGTTTCCCGTGCCTGGATTGGCCTACGCGAGAATGACGTGGCTGATCACAGACGGCAACCACCGGATGGCGGCCGCGCTACTCCGAAACGACGCCTACGTGCTTGTCAGCGTCTTCGGGCATCTCAGGTCCGCCGCACGAGCGCTGGGGGTGTCCGAGAGCAGCCTGATCGAGAAGCCTTCCCGGCGAGACGCTGATGGCAAGGCAGACGGAACACCTGCCGCACATTCACCGAGCAGCAAGACTGGGGGCGTGCATTGACCGTCTACGTCGACGACATGAAGGCACGCCACGGCAGGCTGATCATGTGCCACATGATCGCCGACAGCGATCCAGAACTGCACGCGATGGTCGACACCATCGGAGTGGAGCGGAAGTGGTACCAGGGCGATCACTACGACATCGCACTGAGTAAGCGGGCGTTGGCGGTTGCTGCCGGGGCAGTCGAGATCACAAAGCGCCAATGTGGGTGCATGGTGATGAGGCGGAGGCTGGAAGGTGTGCTGGGAGAGCCGGCGGCCGCGATCGCGTGGGTTCGCGGTCACCTGGGCCTTGTTCGAGCGATTAGGCAGTTGGACGCGGTAACTGCGGCAGCTATGGATTTGTCCAAGGGGTCGGCGACATGACCCACCGAGAAGGTGAGTGGCATCAAGAGCTACGAAGGTTTGCCGCCACGATGCGCATTGCTCTGGAACCTGGCATGCCACGGGACGCGAAGGGTGAAGTTGACTCAGCCGGAACGTGCCTCTACGCGTGCGTTGCCCTGGTGGCGATGCTTGGCCGCTTTGATGTGGCGGTGGCTCGAATACGGGGTGGGGAAGGACGCAGAGGTGAGGGTGCGTTGACGGTGCACGGGGATTGGATCGGCCACTACTGGGTGGAGGCGACTGCAGTCGGCACCGCAGATCCGGTCGTCTTGGACATCACGTCCGACCAGCTTGGCTACGAAACAGTGACCGTGATCTCGCTGGAAGCAAGCGTGGGCCGCTACAAGCCAGGGCGGCAGGACCTCGTCGACACTGCCGCCACGGAAATTGCAGCAGAGATGGGACTTTCCGCACTACACGGGGCGTGAGCCGGGCGCGTTTCCATGGCAAGCTGTCGTGCGGTCGGCGCGACGGGCCGGGGGCCAGCAACTGCCATGAATGCCGGAAGGCGACAGAAGGACGCCTGCCAGTAAGGACGGCACGCTAAGATTCTCCTAAGAGGAGAGGGAATTGCACCGTGGATACAGAGAAGATGGGTCGTAGCCGATGGTGCGTGCGACTGATGGCCGTGCTAGTGGCAGCTGCGAGCATGGTGTCCAGTGCCCTGGCGGACGAAACGTGCTCACGTGGCACCTGGTTCGAAGTGACCGGTGATGTCGGCAACCCAACCAGGCTGTCCAAAGACGAGTTCCTCCTGCTGCCGTCGTCGGACATCCGCACGACCACGAACTGGTCCAAGGGCGAGAAAGTCGACTATCTTGGGCCAAGACTTACCAGCTTGTTGGCACTCGCCAAAGCGGCAGAACCGTGGAAATCACTGACCTTGACCGCGGTTAACGATTACTCGGTCACCATCTCACGCGAGGCGGTGACGAAGTATCAGCCCATCGTCTCGCACACGATGAACGGGCAACTTCACGAGAGAAAGAAGTACGGCCCGACCTGGTTGATCCTGCCTCGAGATGAATTCAACGAACTGAAGGGCCCGACCGGGGACGCGATGTTCATATGGGGCTTGTGCAAGGTCACCGTGAAAAGGTGACCTGGGCCATGTCCTCACCGGTGCGGGGTTCCAAACCACCAGTCGGCCTAGCGCTGATCTTGGGGTCGGTGTTTGCCTGTGCGGCCATCCTTGTATCGGTGACGTGGTACCGAGGCGTCATGCAAGAGAGTGACCTTGGGCCGTGGGAAGGCTACTACTTCACGACCGAGCAAGCGGAGGAGAACCAGAGTCGACTGGAAACGGCGCTGCTATCCGCATACCTGCACAAGGTGCTTGGCGAGCCCTTCTCCGAAGACCTGAAAGTCGCTGACGACTGGTCTGACAATCTCACGAGCAGGTGGAACGTCCTCAACTCGACAACCGGACTGATGTCTGCGTTGACGCGAGATGAAGACGTGGCGAAGAGTGTGGCCTTGGTCGATGGCTTCATACCAAGGTTGGACCAAGGGCACGAGTTGATCGCTGCGAATGACAAGGATGGATTCAAGCGATGGATGGTGGACTTCGAAGCAGTTCGACGTAGCTTGCGTGTCATCACGCTGAAGGCACGAGATCTGGAGATTGAGCAGCGTTCCAAGTACCGAGAGTCGGTAGAAACCTCAAAGCTTCGTCTGCAGGCTAGCGCTTGGCTCTTCGCATGTGCACTCGCAGGCCTGTTTGGGGCGGGTTGGTTTTGGTGGACATGGAAGACGCGGCAGTTGCAGGCGGAGGCAAGCTCCATCGAGATCGCCAAGCAAGCCGTGGACGCGAAGATCGACGCGGTAGCGGCATCCGCTGTGAGCGAAAGAGCGCGCTTCTCGTTCATCAGCGCGGTGGCACACGAGCTGCGGACTCCAATGCAATCGCTCATGTCTGCCGCAAACCTGCTGGCCATCATCCAGAGAAACCGCAAGTCTGAGGCAGACGAAGAATTACGCGTGATCGCAGATCGAATTGAAGTGGCAGTCGATCAAATGCGCATCCAGTTGAAGGACCTGACTGATTTCGCGAAGAGCCCAGGAAAGACGCAAGGCGACCTCAGTGCTGAGCTGTTCTCACTGAAAGAGTGGTTCGATGCGATGGTCTTGTCCGTGCAGGCGCTCGGTGATCGTTCGCCAGCGCATCTGGCCTTCGACTTCCATGGCGACGAAGATGTGACCGTAGTTGGAGACCCAGGCAGACTGCTGCAGATTGCGAACAACCTCATTGGAAATGCATTGAAGTACACCCCGAAGGGGAAGGTGCATGTGACGGTATCGAGCGTTGACAGAGGTAATGAAGCGGCTAGCCCTCAAGCGATGGTGACCTTGGTGGTGGCGGACACGGGTGTTGGTATTTCAGAGGCGGACTTGCCACACGTAACGCAGCCCTTCTACCGGGGAGTCAACGCGAAGAGCGGTCAAAACACTGGTCTGGGGCTGGCGATCGTTGCGAACCTGGTTGAGCGGATGCACGGTCGCCTCGATATTCAATCGACTCTTGGAAACGGTACTACCGTGAGGGTCACAGTGCCTATGTCGATTGATAAGAAGAGAGAGCGCCCAGTGGTCATGGTGGCCGACGATGACGTGGCCGACGACATCGCTAAGGTGATGACAGAGCTTGGATGTGAAGCGCACGTCGCGCGGTCCCCAGGAGAGTGTGTGCATCTCGCGGACGATTACAGGTTCGATCTGATCCTGATGGGGATGCACTTGGGCGGCGCAGATTGCAGATCAATAGCAGCGAACTTAAGCGTGAAGGCGGTGGCAAATCGAGTGCCGCTAAAGATAGTCGCACTGACATCGATCCAGGACGAAGCACCGAACGCCGATGGGCTCTTCTATAGAGTTCTCGAGAAGCCGGTGAATGTGAAGCAACTCGAAGCCTTATTGCAATGAGATTGACTGCTGTTTCTGCAAGAGTCTTCAGTCTTCACAGTTCGGTGTCGACGAGGTATAGTCGCGTCACTTGAAACCCCTTCTTGATGGAGCTCGTGAAGTGTCCCGCCTGATCGTCACCGCGTAAACCGACGACTCGCCCTTGAGCGAGCCTCTTCTCCCTGTCACTGCAAAGGCACGCCATGCGCCTCAAACAAGCGACAGATGCTGAACTGGCCGCCGCCTAGGACACTGAGCTTCGCTGGCCCCTTGTGAAAGCGGCCGGCACAACACACAGATTCACGTCGTCGGTTCAACCACTGAACCGCGGGCGCCGCTGCAACTGCACGTCATAGATACGACGTCAGCCTTGGCACGCCCGTCATGGAGACGATCGTGAACGGAAATCAAGAGGTGGGGATCAGCAAGTATCCCCGCACCCCGCACCTTGCAGGATCGAGGCTGCAGGAGGGCGACGACGCATCCGACCAGGTGCCTCTGTCGGCGCTGAAGGGCAAGTATGTCGTGCTCGAAGAGAAGATGGACGCCGCGAACAGCGGAGTGTCCTTCAATGACGGCGGCGACCTGTTGCTCCAGTGCCGCGGCCACTACTTGGTCGGAGGCGGCAGCGAACGCCAGTTCAACCTGTTCAAGCCATGGGCCACCGCACACAGCGCGGTGTTGCTGAGCACGCTGGCAGACGAGTGGGTGATGTACGGCGAGTGGATGCACGCGCTCCATTCGGTGTTCTACGACCAATTGCCGCATTACTTCCTGGAGTTCGACCTGATGGAGCGAAGGACTGGGCGGTTCCTTTCCACGAAGCGTCGGCGAGAGATGCTGGCAGGGACGCCAGTGGTGTCGGTACCGCCGCTGTACATGGGGGAGATGCCGACGGATCCGAAGCTGCTGTGGAGACTCGTGGGGAAGTCGTTGGCGAAGAGTGCAGAGTGGCGATCCACGTTCGAGATGGTGGTTTCCAGAGAGAGGCTGAACCTGGCGTTGTGCTGGAAGCAGACCAACAAGTCGGACGCCTCCGAGGGTCTCTACATCAAGGTGGAGAACGAAGACTATGTGGAGGCTCGCTACAAGCTGGTCCGAAGGGATTTCGTCCAGACGATCCTGGACTCTGGCTCGCATCACCTGCACAGGCCAATGGTGCCGAACCAGTTGGCGCGTGGGGTCGACTTGTATGCGCCTGAACCGCTGGTGACGTTCGAGTCTCTTGGGCTGAGGACCATGCGTTCTATCGATGACTTGCAGGCACTTTCCTGTGAGCGGCCGAGCTCGGCGACACCATGAACGCCGCACGGAAACTACTGCGGCGGGAAGTGTTCGCCGAACGGGTCTTCGATCGCGAAGAGGGAAGATGCGCGTTCTGCGGCGCAAGAGCCGTGGACGCGCACCACATCCTTGAGCGGCGACTCTTCGCGGATGGTGGCTACTACGTGGACAACGGCGCAGCCGTGTGCACCGTACACCACTGGGAGTGCGAGATGACAACGTTGAGTTGCGAGCAAGTGCGAGACGCGTGCCGGATATTGGTTCCGGTGCTACCGCCTGGATGGAACGCTTTCGCGCGATGGGACAAATGGGGTAATCGGTTGCTGGACAACGGGCAACGGATCGCAGGCCCACTGATGCATGACGAAGGCGCACGCCGGGCGCTGGCAAGAGGAGGTGTTCTGCACCTCGTCAGGCCGGCCAGAGGTGCCGAGGGAGAGATGAAATGAACTGGACAGAACTGCAATCGCTGGTGCCGTCGGCCGGTCACTCGTACGACTGGGCGCGCTGCTGCATGCTTGTGCCGAAGCTGTTGGCGCTGGAATCGACTCCACAAGATCCACGTCACCACGCAGAGGGCAACGTTGGGCTGCACACTCGGATGGTGCTCGACGCGCTCATGCTGGATGCCCACTGGGTTGAGGCGCCGCGAGGAAGGCAGGAAGAGATGTTTTTGGCGGCGTTGTTCCACGACATCGCCAAGCCTGAAACTACGGTGATCGACGAGATGACCGGACGAATCACGCAACCTGGCCACTCGGCCCGAGGCTCGGTGGACGTCCGGATCCTGCTTTGGAAGGCCGCTGCACCATTTGCCGTGCGAGAGCGCATCTGCCGCATGGTGGCTAAGCACCAGGTGCCGTTCTTCGCGTTCGAGTCGAAACGAGGCGAATCGCCCGAGTACATCGCGAGAATGCTGTCCTGGGAGATGAACGTTGCGGACCTGATCTGTGTTGCCAAGGCGGACATGGTCGGACGGCAGTGTGAGGACCAAGCTGGAAAGCTGGATGACATTGCTCTCTTCGGGGAGTTGGCCGCCGAGCGAGGGTGCCTTGAGCAGCCCGGAGCGACCGCGTCACCACACACCAGGGTGATGTACGCAAGAGGGATGCAACTGGACCCGGACTACCCGCTTCATCAGATGGCAGGCTCCCAAGTGACAGTGTTGTGTGGGCTGCCGGCGAGCGGAAAGGACACGTGGGTAGACAAACATGCTGGTGGGCGAGCTGTCGTGTCGTTCGACGATGCGAAGGAAGCGTTGGGCCTCAGGCACGGTCAGAACGACGGGATGGCTGCTCACTATGCTGTTGAAAGGGCTCGTGGCCTGCTGAGACGGAAAGAAGCCTTCATCTGGAATGCGACGCACCTGAGTCGACAGATGCGAGGCAAGACGCTGACTCTGCTGTTCGACTACCACGCCTCGGTACAGGTGGTTTACATCGAAGCCGAAGCGAAGGTGGTGTTCGCACGGAACAGCAAGCGGGATTCAACGCTCTCGAACAAGGACCTGGAGCGCATGCTCTACCGTTGGGAGGTACCGGTGCCTTGGGAAGCGCACGAGGTTGTGTACGCGTGTGAGTAGCGGCGGAGCTTAGGAGAGCGGGCGAACCTGGCCAACTGGTGAAACTGGCAAGCACTGGAGGGCAGTTCCATCGTGAATCAAGCAGAGGCGAGCGAGCCGCGCACCGCGGTAGCGCGAGAGGCGGACGGTCACTGGCGGATCGGCGGGGTCTATGTGGGAAGGAAGATCAGCGAAACGCTCTTTGCGGAGCAGGTGGCTTCGTGCAGGCACGTGATTCGATCGAACGCCCAAGACGTTGGCTTCGCAAAACGCCTGGGAGAAGTTTTCGGAGGCAGCGGTGACTACCAGTCCTGCTTGATGCGTGGCGATCTCGTGGGCGTAGCTCCGTCGCTGCTGAGGGCTGCACAACTGCTGGTCGCGGCGAAGATCGACTGAAGTAGGCAGATCCAATGACTACAGCACGGATCACCATGGTGCAGCAACTCAATCTCCAGCAAGCCCAAGCGGTCATGGCCGCGGCAATCGCCGAAGCGATGCGCCATGGCTACAAGCCAATGGCGGTCATTGTCGTCGTCCTGGGAGCGGTGGGAGCCTCAGGAGGGACTGGGGACGAGGATGAAGCGATTTGTGCAGCTGGCATTCGAGCCGCTGGGTTCTTGCCAGCGTAGCGGAGAAAAACGGCACCGCGGCATGCCTTGCCGCATCGGAATCGGCTTCGAAGAGAGGGTGCCCTTGACACCATTGCACTACCACTCAACTTCCAGGTAGACGCGATGACCAAAGACCAGATTCAAGCAGCGCAACGCATCGGACTCGTTGTCCTGGAGACGATTGACGGCGCTGACGAACTCGGGGCGCCTGGTGGCGTGCTCTACGCGGGACTCATGACCCAGGGATGCACGCTCAATCAGTTTCAGTCGTTGATGGGGACGCTACAGGGGCGAGGATTTGTTCGCCTCGAGGGTGAGTGCTACCACGTCACTGCCAGCGGCAAGACCTTCATTCAGGTGCTTCAACGGACCGTTGCTTCACAGCAGCATAGCTCGGCAACCGCGACTTGACGGACATGAGTGAGAGGGGCACCGCACTCTGGATCTGTGGTGGTCCGTAGAACGAGGACGATACGGCTGATATTCCGTGAAAGTCGCGCTGAATAAGGTGGGTTGAGCGGCACTTTGCGCCTGCAATCTCGGCCAACACCTGTGGCACATTGACGGGCACTACTTTGGGACCGTCTAGTGGTCTTGAAAGTCGAGTCATCAATACACCCAGGATAGAACCGACATGAAACTTAAGTCTGCACACGTTCGCGCCGCAGTGGCTGTGGCAATCTCCATGTGTGCGTCAAGCGCCGCGCTGGCCCAATTCGCCAAGCCGGACGACGCGGTGAAGTACCGCCAAGGCTCGTTCCGCCTGCTTGGCACACACTTCGGCAGACTGTCAGCGATGGCGCAAGGGAAGGTGCCGTTCGACGCCAAGGCCGCGGCAGAGAACGCTGAGGTGATGACGATGATGTCGCGCCTGGCTTTCACGGCCTTTCCGGAAAGCTCAGCAGTTGTCGAAGGGACCAAGGCAAAGCCCCAGGTGTGGGCAGAACGGCCCAAGTTCGATGAGTCGGCGACCACGATGCAGACTGCCGTGATGAAGCTGACGGCGGCGACACGTGGTGGCAACTTCGACGAGATCAAGGCGGCCGCCGGCGAGGCTGGAAAGAGCTGCAAGGCCTGCCACGACTCGTACAAGGAGAAGTGACTTGTAGCGCCGATGGCGGCGCGTACAGCTCAGCCCAAAGGCCCGGTGACGGGCCTTTGTCGCTTGCGAGGCGCGTCGGCGCTCCGCCAATGTCAGTGCTCAGCGGCGACGACGAAGCGGCCTTTGCCGCCTCTCTTGGCTGAGTACATCGCCCGGTCGGCGTGATCGACCAACTCGGCGTCTGATGTCGTCGCGGCTCGGTCGTAGATCCAGCAATTGACGCCAACGCTCGCACTGACGCTGATGGTTGGACAGACCTCGGAAGCTACGGCTTGCACGGTCGATATGAGCTTGGCGGCGATCTGTTCGGCTTGCGCGACGCCGTCCTTAGTGGAGAGCCCTTCGGCAAGGAGAACGAACTCGTCGCCTCCGACGCGGGCGAGAAAGTCACCGGCACGGGAGCTTCTCTTGATGGCCGACGCCACCCTCTCCAGAAGATGGTCCCCCGTCGTGTGACCGAGCGTGTCATTGACCGCTTTGAAGTTGTCCAGGTCCAGCACCATGACGGAGAGCATGGTCGAGTCACGTTGGGCTCGTTCTTGCGCAAGGCGCAGATGGTCGGCCAACATGCGGCGGTTACCAAGGCCAGTGAGTGGGTCCGAGGTGGCTGCCACCCTGAGTTCTCCGGTGACGATGTGCAACCTGCTGATCAGGGGGCCGAAGAGCAGAGGTGTTATTGCCAGCATTAGGATGAACGATCGGGTCAGCTGTTCCTGAGACATCCAGAACTCACTTGCAGGTAGCAGCAAGGCCGCGCCAAACACTGCGGAGGCCCACGAGAGCCACATGATTCGGACGCCATAGCGAATCCCGCACCGCACAATTTGCACGGTAAGCAATGGGTTCAAAGGGGCGCAAACCGTGGGAGCAGCGACAAGAGCAACCACTGTGAGGAGCGGGTCGAAAACGATGAATGCGTACTGCGCAAGCACGTAGCCACTTGGCCGGACCACCAGAAGCCTGGAGTAGATGAGAGACAGCGTGCCGTAGATCGCGCACACGTACGGCATGCACAGGAGAAGCAGCGACCGGTCGACGGAGGTGTAGGAGCCCCACATCGTCAATACGGAAACGGCGCCCGCAATCCAAAGGCGTTGGGTAGACCGGTCGCGCTCGTGCGCAACGCGCTGCTGCCCGGAATGGGCCCCGAAGAAGATGAGGAAGTTCTGCCTAAGGCTTCGCATCGACGTGACTCGTCTTGGAGTTATCGGGATGTCTTCGGCAACTTTCCGACCCACTGTAGTGCGATGTGTGGGTTGCATGACCTGGGTCAAGTGGGACTCCACACCTTGGATATGCCGTGCAAAAGTGAGAACAAAGTCACGTCTGTGGTGGACGATCTAGCTTTGCTGCCACCTTCGAAGTAGCCCGGAAGCGTCTTGTTTCTGGACCAAGGACCGATCTTCGGCCTGCGCTCCGCAGCGCGCACTCTGATCGATCGACGTGGTGATCAAAGCGTGGCACGATTAGCGTCACGGACACAAAGGTATAGGCACAAACCATGGCATCTCAATACGTGAAGGTTCGCATCGGTGATGTGCTGAAGGGTCGCTCGAGCCCGCACGACATGAAGATGACTTTAAGCGACAGCGCCGACGAGGCAACGGGCGCTTGGAAGGTCTTGTTCTGGTTCAAGTACGGCCTGATGAAGACGGACCTCTGCTTCTATTCGAGTGACCTCCGGACCATGACCTGCCGCGTGGCGGGCTATCCCAAGGTTGTCGAGGCGATGCAGAAATGGGAGGTGCCTTTCGAAATGGTCAACGACGCGGGACATTGAGGTCGCTCCCTTGCGATGGCAGAGATGTCGCGTCGTGAGGGCGGGCCCCACGCGACGCTAGCGAGCACCGGGCGGCGCGAAGGACAAAGTAGTGAAGCCGTTGCAACTCATGCTCGTCGGCGGGTTGTGCCCACGTCGGCCCGGGCCTGTGTCCCACATGCAGTCTGCCTCGCGCCGTCGGGGACGTTGACTGGCATCAATGAGATGTCAGGTTCAACAACCTACCGAGGAAACGACGCTTCCGCACCGTTGAAGCCAGCTGGAGGCCGGCAGAACTCCGTCATCGCTGCCAGCAATGACACCTCTTCCTTTTCGCTGACACTCATTCTTTATACGATCAACTCTGTCGGTAGAAGCATCGTTGTCGGCGCCATTTGTCGTCCAAACAGGTGCTAAGTGGGTCTTTTGCGGACGGAATACCGCCGTGGTCGGACCTTAGACTGTCGCTCATGTGTTCGGCGGTGCACGTAGACGTGCGCCTGCCAACTGGCGATGGCGCTGAGCCTCAGCGTTCATAGGACGCTTTGCACGGACCCATATAACTTGCCCACAGGACAAACAATGGCGACGACGACTCAGACTGCACAGCGCCACATGGTGTCGCCCTTCGCACGGGAGCGCGAGCGTGTCGCCTACTGGACGCGCCAGGCGCTCGCCTCGCTCAGCGCGGGGGCGGCACTCATGGTCGCGACGCTCATGCTGGCCGCGTGCGGTGGGGGCGGCGGATCGGCAGGCGTCACGCTGACGATCACGGACCAGCCTCAGTCGGTGACCGTAGTTGACGGGGGCACCGCGAACTTCGCTGTGGTTGCGACCGGGGCTTCATCGCTTTCGTACAAGTGGATGAAGAACGGAGCGGTCCTCAGTACGGGGGCGTCGAACCAGCTGAGCATCGATGCCGCGTACGCAGACAACGGCACCAGGTACAGCGTGGTGGTGTCCAGCGCGGATGGCGCAACTGCGACCAGCACCGAAGCGTTGCTGACTGTGACTCCGATTCCGGTGACGATCACTGTCCAGCCGCTTGGATTGGTCGAGGTGACGTCTGGTCAAAACGTGACGCTGGCGGTTGAAGGCAGCGGCACAGGGCCCATCGGCTATCAGTGGAGCCGAAACGGGCTGGCGATCGCAGGGGCGACGACCTCGACGTACGTGCTGGCAGGCGCGAGCGCCGCCGACAACGGTGCACACTTCACTGTGTCGCTGGCAAATCCTGGCAGGTCAGTGACCAGTGACGAGACGACGTTGGTTGTGACATCGGTCGTTCAAGCACCTGTGGTGGCGACCGATCCTCCGCCACTGACGGTAGTCACCGCCGGACAAACGGCCACGTTGACCGTGGCGGGCACAGGCGCAACGGCGATCCAGTGGAACAGGGACGACGCACCGATCGCTGGCGCGACCGGTTCGAGCTACACGACGCCGCCGTTGACCGCGCAGGACGATGGTGCTCGATTCAATGCGACGCTGACCAACTCGGCCGGATCAACACCCAGCGGCGCTACGACGATCCACGTGAACGTCCCTGCTGGCATTTCAGCGCAGCCTGCGAGTGCGTCGGTGTACGAGGGCCAGGTCGCTACCTTCGCCGTGACTGCGAGCGGAACGGGTCCATTCAGCTATCAGTGGATGTTGGGTGGGAGCGCTATCGCTGGTGCTACGTCAAGCACGTATTCGACGGGGCCGTTGTCTCTCGCCAGTTCTGGAACAGGCTATTCAGTGACGGTGCGCAACCTGTTGGCAACCGCGACCAGCGGCGTGGCCACTGTCACGGTGCTCGCTCAGCCATCGGCGCCGGCAATCACGGCGCAACCATCGAACGCGGTCACACGAGTCGGTGGACAGGCAACCTATGTGGTGTCGGCAACCGGGTCGGCGCCGCTGACCTACCAGTGGTTCAAGAATGGTGTGTTGATCGCTGGAGCGTCCAGCCCGACGTACACCACGCCACCAGTGACGACAGCTGACGACGGGGCAACCTTTGCGGCAAAAGCGTCGAACGGCACGGGCACAGTTGCCACCAGTTCCGCGGCAAGCCTCAGAGTGCTTCAGGGTGTGGCGCAGTTGGCCACAGGGCACTTCCATTCGCTGGCAGTGACAGACGACGGTGCGGTCTGGGGGTGGGGGAACGGGCAGTCAGGCCAACTCGGCGTCGACGTAGATGGATTCACTGCAGGTGTACCGATTCGGGCAAAGGGTGCCGATGGCAGCGCATTCGGAGATGTGAAGTCGGTCGCCGGCGGCTTGGACCACACGGTGGCAATGCGTGCCGACGGTACGGTGTGGGCTTGGGGCAATGGGATCTACGGTGCCCTCGGCGACGGCGTGGTCAGCGGACACATTGCGGTCCGGGCAGTCCAGGTGACCGACTCGTCCGGCGGGAGCTTCAAGGGCGCCGCGTCTGTCGCCGCTGGGGCTTACTTCAGCCTGGCAACGAAGACTGTGGATGGATCGGTCTGGGCTTGGGGGTACAACCGATACGGCAAGCTCGGCGACAGCACCGTCGCGAATCGCGGCACAGCAGCACCGGTTCTTCTTGCGTCCGGAGTCCCTCTCACTGGAGTGACCAAGGTCGCAGCTGGAGGCGACCACGCGCTCGCGATCAAGGAAGGGAATGTGCTGGCATGGGGCGACAACACGAACGGCGACCTGGGCAACGGCACGCTGACCTGGTCCGGGGCGCCTGTGCTGGTCGAAACAGATCCAGGCGTGCCTTTGGCCGGGGTGGTTGACGTTGCGGCTGGAACGTACCACTCCGTGGCGTTGACCGGCGACGGGCAGGCGTACTCATGGGGCACAAACACTGCAGGTGCGCTGGGCGACGGAACGACGAACCGGCGCACTCGAGCGGTCCAAGTCAAGGACGGAGCTGGCAACGTTCTTTCTGGCATCAAGGCGATTGCTGCAGGCGACAACTGCACGGTGTTCCTGATGCGTGACGGAACCGTGTGGATGTCGGGAGACAACACGTACGGGCAGCAGGGTGGCGGATCCGTGGGGATCGCCTTCCAACTCTCTGCGAAGGCGGTGTTGCTGGTCGGTGGAGGACAGGCCATGTCGGGCGTGACCCAAATCGCGATGACACTAAACCACGTGCTTGTTCGAACCACGGACGGCAATGTGTGGGCGTGGGGATACGACAACGCCTTCCAGTTGGGCAACCCAACTCGTACTTCGCCCATCCAGGGGATTCCAGCCAAAGTAGGCGGGATCTGAGCAACGCGCCTTCGCGCGGCATGGCTCCAGCAAAAGGCGCCAGCCATCGACATCCACGCCCCGTGTCTACGCAACTGGCATTCAGGCTACGCGGAGGTCGAAAGACGCGCTTAGCGAAGCATCACTCGCGAGGATGATCGAACTACGACGATCGGAACCACGCGTACACACGGCGCGGAAGAAACGGTCGTGGAAAGTGGTGCATAAGCGGTCTATTGCCGTGCAATTAGCGGCTTATTTAAGTGGCACCATAGCGCGCATTGGTACCGCGTGCTCGTATTGGATTCCTGACGAATGAGGCTGGGGTGGTTGCAGCAAGCCAGTACGCAAGCGGGCTTGGGATGGACTAGACGGATGGAGGTTGCGGTGGCAAGCCTTGATGCGGTTTCGGTTTCTCCAAACTCTGACGAACGAGGTGTTTCGTACGAACTTCGGTTTGACTCGCTGTTCCGGCAAGGGAAGGCCCTTTCATTCCCGTGCTCGGCTGACGGGCATGTCGACCTCGACGCGCTTTCCAACAGGAGCAAGACCAACTACTTCGGCGCTCGTGCACTGATAGGGCACGACTACTCCTGCCCACATGTGGTGACAACCAGGCGCAGTTGAACGGGGCCCCGCAGGCTCATTCGAGGCGCGAAGCAAACGAAAGCAAGGGTCGATGGGAGAAGCAAAAGTTCGAGGCTCGAGGGAAGAGCGGGTGGCGCAAGCCAAGTCTGGCGGCCCGACATTGGCCTCATTGATCGACTCTGGGGTGGTCCGCCACTACGGGATCGTCTTGGATAGGTCGGATCGAGCATGGTCCACGGTACAAAGCATGCGCAGCTCGGCGACAGAGTTTCGCGACCGGGCGAACAGCGATGCATTCAAGATGTGGGAGGCCGGCCGGCACCCATTCGCCATCTTGTGGGGAACCATCGGAGTTGCGGGGGGGCTGACGATCGGGGCCGCGTCGTTGGAAGAATTGCTGTCGCATGCAATCCCAGCCGCGGTGGAGCGATCACGCGAAAAGGGCGGACTGTGCACCTTCATGGTCGCGGTTGACGACGACCTAGAGCGGAAAGTCCAAGGGCGGGTGGCGTCGGCTCAACAACTGCCAGGCAATGCGAGCTCGGCGCCGGCGACGCTGCGAAAACGCATGCACATGGCGACCGACGGCAAGCAGCTCCGGCAGCTCAATGTGCCCCGGCAGATGGTCGAGGTGTTGAACACAGCAGCCCTCATCGCGGAACTGAAAGACTGCGTTTCGACGCTCGATCGAGCTCAGCAGTCGAGACAGTCCATGGTCGTTTCGTTCGACGGGTACGACGCAGACCCGCGACAACTGTGGGACATCCCAGAGGTGCGCGCTTTCGTGAGCGACGTCTGCAAGTCCGTTCCATGGTGGCCACACTACCCCGCGAACGCACTGGGGATGATGGCTGTCTGGACGTTGTCTCTGCGCGAGGACGCGAGGCCGTCTAGCGTCGCCACGAACAAGACTTTTGTGACGATCAACCCGGTCAAGACGCTCGAGATCCTCAAGGCAGGGATCCAGGCGGCGGGTGAGTTGTACGCGCGACTGGGGTGGGTCGATGCGGCCGCAGATGCCGGGTTCGCCGAGGTGGTCGACCAAGCGCTCGAAGGGGTTCCAGGCAACAGTGCGACGGCGGCAGAACTCGTGCAGTGGTGGGCGAAGCTGAAGGGCGCACCGGCGACGAGTCCAAAGACGGCGCGTGTCGTCGACGGCTTGCTTGACCTGTCGCTGGCACAGACAGGAACAGAGATTGACTTCCGTCGCGTCCAGATCACGGGCCCGGCCTTCGACAAGATCATCGAAATTCTTCTCAACTGTCCGAGCCTTTCTGAGGCGGATTCCACGGAAGGCGCTCCACACACGACGGCGCGGCAGCAGGACGATGGCCGCCTGGTCGTGATGATCCGAGAACCAGGGGGGCGACAGCATCAAGTCGTGGCGCTGCGCGGTGAGTGGAAGCTGCTGACCGACGCGGAGATGCGCGCGTTGGCGGAAGAGGCAAAGCAGCGTCTGAAATCGGAAGGTGCGCGGCCTCAGGCGACTGCAACCGTGAACCAGGCGGCAGCTCAGCAACGAACGCGTGCCGAAACGGTGAACACCGAGATCGACCAAGCGCTACAGGTGATTCTCCTGTTCTCCAAGGAGGGAGAGTCGCTGGAATCTCTTGGGATCTTGAGGCAGAACTCGCAAGAGTTGGGGCCGCGGATAGACGCATGGCTGGCAGGCGCGGCAACGCATTTCGTCGTGAGCATGGGGCGCACTTCAGCAGCATGCTGGACAACCGAAGCCAAGACGCACGCAGATCTCTGCGAGAGTGTTCTGCCCGGCTTGGCACCACACGTGCTGTCGATCTCCAAAACGATGCTGGTCCCTGACTCTCTGAACGATGGGGAGCGCGCGAGGCCAGGCGACGTGTGGCGGCGGCTAGGTGGCGTAGTGCAAGGCGCTGCGTGACGCGCCGCGACACATGCAGCGGACGTCAATCGACGTCCAAGGTCCTAGTACCCAACGGATGACCGCAATGAATACGGGCTCAATGAACTCGCGTCGCAAGCTGGGCGGCGCTCGCAGGCTGGTAAACCTGACGCTGCTGGTGGTCGCGCTGCTGATCCTGGCGGAGGAATGGCTGTGGGACCACCTGAAGGGACTGATGCTCAACTTGGGTCGGTTGCCGTACGTGCGTGCATTCGAGGAGAAACTGCGACTGCTACCACCATGGGCATCTCTGCTGGTGTTGTTAGCTCCGGCACTCCTCCTGTTCCCTTTCAAGATTCTCGCCCTCTGGGCACTGTGCAACGGCTACAAGGTAGGCGGCCTGGTGGTGCTGCTGGCTGCGAAGGTTGTAGGGACCGCGGCGGCCGCATACCTTTTCGACCTCGTCAGAGACAGAGCCAGGCAGCTACGATGGTTCGACAGACTCTACGTTCGGACGACACACTTGCTCGTCATGTGCAAGGCATGGGTGAACCGACAGGTCGCGTACCAGGTGGCAAGGCACAAGGTTCGACAGGCGATCCGCGCGATCCGCTCGGTCCTCAAGAGCAACGACTCGCGCTTGGCGCGGAAGTACCGAGCGGCCAAGGTAGTCGGCCGCCGGTGGCGGTGTTGCCTTCTGCGAAACTGACAGCTCGAAGTCTCGCAGGCGTACCTGTGCAGGAGCGCCTGCAGCTGGTGATGGCACCGCTCAGTACAAACCCGAAGCAAGAGACCGATCGGATCGCTAAGGATCTCGCCCAGCTCGTCTAAGGTTGAGGGACGTGATGCGCAGGACGCAGGAGCCTTGGAGACCGAAGGCGCAGGCCTGCCGACGGGTGACGTATCGAGTGGGAGATTGACTTGACCGAAGCAACAATGGACGTGGCGGGAGGGCGCCCGCTCCACTACGAAGACGCGTGCTTTGTGACGATCGACGCGCCGTCGACGAACGACGTCGACGACGCGATCTGGGTGGCCAGACGAGACACGGACTACAGAGTTGTCGTGGCGATCGCCGATCCAACGGGCTTGGTCCTGCCTGGAAGCACGGAGGACGAGAACGCACGGCTGTTGGGGTCGACCGTATATCAGCGCGACAAGGCGGTCCGCGCCATGCTACCTCGACGCATTTCCGAAGATGCTGGGAGCCTCACCGTCGACAAGGTGCGAAAAGCGTTCGCCATCGACATGGTGCTGGACGAAGATCTGAACCTGACGAGCTTCGAGGTCGAACGCGTACGGATCAAGGTTTCGGCGAGGCTGAGCCACAGCGACATCCCTGTGATCCTACAAGACGAAGGAAATCCCTTGCGGCCCATGATCGGCTTGGCGGTACAGCTGAGCAAGTTGCTTCTCCAAAAGCGGCGCAACAGCGGGGCGCTCGCCTTGTACGACATCAGTCGCATGCTGATGACGGACGAGGAAGGGAGGTTGGTCCAACTCACTCGAGCAGATGAGGTGGTCGGGTACATCGTCGTTCAAGAATTGATGGTCCTGGCGAACACGGCAATGGCCGGATACCTGCTGACCAACAACATCCCGGGAATCTTTCGAAACCACGAGCCAAGTACGGGTGCGCCTGCAGTTGAAGACCTCGCGGTGACGATCGAGAATTGGATGAAGGCCGGGGCGATGGACGCTGGCGGAGCTCGCGATCAGTTTGCGATGATCGTAGGGAAGGCGGCGTACGCGGACAAGGCCAAGGGCCACTTCGGGCTCGCGGTGGGTTGCTATGGGCATTTCACGTCACCTCTGCGACGCTACGCGGATCTGGTCAATTGGCGACAGGTCTCGGCGTTCAAGAAGCAGCAGAAGTACCCGCATGCGGCAGACACCATCGCGGAACTATCGAGTGGGCTGAACGAGGTCGCGGAGCGGCGGAAGGTCGAACGCTCGGCCGGGTTCAAGGACGCTGCGGCTCGAACGGCTGAGCGGGCGCTGCAAGCAAACACACTGCATCGGCTGGCTGATCACGAGTTGGTGAAGGCAGCAAAGCTGGCACGGTCAGCCGGAGAGCTGCCACCTGCGCTCGTTGATGAACTGGTGCGACGGCTGGACTCGAGCATCGTCACCGACAAGGTCACGGATTGCCTCTTGATCGACGTGCCTCGCGACATGCTCCCCGACAACCTCAAGGATGCCTTCGGTCGATGGGTGTCACTAGCACCGACGAGGGCGATGCATCTGGTTCACCATGCAGAGCAAACGGGTCTGTTCAAGAGCCTTCTGTTCACGTCGACCGGAGAGGGAACATCCTTCGTGGCGGAAGTGTCAGCGACCCTGGCAGACGGGTCCGCGCTGAAGGAGACGGGCTACGGTTCCAGGAAGCGCGACGCAGAACAGGCGGCTGCGGCGAGGATGGTTGCAAGTCTGGTGGGCATCGAAATGCCTGCCCCCGCGACAGAGCAGACGAACCCACGTGAACAAACAGGGGGCAACCAGAAGGGCCTCCTGCTGGAGCTCTGTACAAAGAAAGGCTGGCCAAACCCGCGCTTCGAGAGCAGCGGGCAAGGCCCCTCACACGCGATGATCTTCTCCGCGAAGATCACGCTGGTGGTTGATGGAAAGCCTTTCGAGGCGGTAGCCCAAGGCGCGGCGAACAAGAGGGAAGCGGAGTCGATCGCCAGCGGTCGACTGTTGCAGCAGCTCAAGATGGCAGTGCAGGTCAAGGGGCCGACGCGGCAGGAGCAGGCCACCGTTTCGACAAATCCCATCGGGGCGTTGCAGGAACTGGCTCAAAAGGGGCTGTTCCAGCAGCCGACGTACCAGTTCACGCAAGTGCAGACGATGCCGCCGCTTTTCGAAGCAACTATGGCATTGGCGGTGAAGGGCATTGGCCTGACATTCCTAGGCCGAGGCAAGACGAAGCAAGACGCGAAATCGGCGTGTGCGACAGAAGCTTTGAAGGGCGTGAAGGAGCATCTGTGAGCACGGGTTCGGCCGCGCCCAGCAGAGACGACGATGATCTGGACGATCCTCTAGCGAGGTCGAGCGTCCACACCGTGTTCAGTCGGCGATACCCACCCAAGCACCGGGAAGGGGCGGGTGTTTCGGATTCGGACATGGAATTCGAAGATAGCCACGGACGCTGCGGAATCGACTCGAACGGCGCAAGACTGCTAGCGTTCAACCGTCGGTTGCCGGTAAAGGGGCCCGGGCAGGTTGCGAGTGTGTTGAGCGGAGAGCCCGGATACATCGTGCGGACGCACGAGGTGGAACTGGCACTGACAGCCGAGGAAATACTCAGGCTTCTTCGATACGACCTGACCCGCTCGGAAGTGCTGAGGTTGCTCGCCCATTTCGGAGCCTTCTTCGAAATCGGCGACGATTTCTACGACGAAACGACCGGGGAATCCCGAAATCCGATGTAGCCGATGTGGGTTCGGACGCAGCGGCGCTTCAAAGCGTCCGGATCAGGTCGACGACGAGTTCGACACCGACTCCACCAAAAAAGCAGGCGTGCACCAGGAGGCGGGGCAAGGACAGGCCGTTGCGTCGGGGAATCTGCACTGCATCCGAGTGGTGATGGCCACGGACAGATGGCTTCATCCATGCATCTGCTCTGTACTCAGCCAGTTCGAGTCCGGTCGTATCGAACTCGAAATCAACGAACTCCGAGCAAAACACACTCTCTGAGCCGTCCTCATGGCAAACGACACGATGGGTGAAGACGCCCGGCTCTAGTGCCTCCGGCACATAGACTTTGGACGGACCAAACGGTGCCCGACGGTCAGGGAAAAGCGAGCGGGGATCTCCGGGAATTGCCCAATGTCCGTCCATGGTTCACTGCGAGTGTTCATGCAGGCCGATGTGTCCCTGCTATAGGCGAATTTTGCCCTGCAGTCGATCGGAGAATGGTCCGGCAAAGCGAGAGATTGAGGGTGGATTGGCGCCGAACCTGAGTCGCCGCAGGGCAACCGGCTCTAGCTCACGAAGGACGCGATCGGACGAGGAGCAACCCCGATGCCGCCCCAGCGATCTGGGTGACATGTAAAGAGGAGCACCTGGTGCCGGCGGGCGGCGTCGAAGATGACGCGCTTCATCTGCTCCAGGCGGTTGTCATCGCTGTGGACGAGGGCGTCGTCGAGGATGATGAGTGTTGGCTTACCAGCCTCCTTCAGCAAGTCAGCGTACGCGAGTCGACTGACTAGCCCGGTTTGCTCTTGGGCACCGAAGCTCAATTCGGCGAAAGAGCTCACTTCAGTACCGCGAGATCCGGTTCGAGTCAGGTCTCCGGGGCTCAAGTTCTCGTTGAGGTCAAGCACGCCATTGGGAAACAGAATCTGCACGTAGTGCGCAAGACGACGCTGGAGCGGCGCTTGAAGCCGGCGAGTCAATGCATGACGCTTGGCCTCAAGGCGGGTGACAAGCAGATCGAGGGCCTTGGCGCGCAACGACAACTCCGCATGTCGACGGCGCAGGGCTTGGGCACGAATCTCGACTTCGGCACGCTGTTCCTCCATGCCGCTGGTACCGTCGGCGTCAAGCCGTCCCTCGAGGTTCTTTACCTGGCCATCGCGGTCGTTGAATGTCTTGGTGGCTTGCTCGGCGCTGGCGCTGTAGCGCGCAACGTCCTGCTCGATCAGCTCTGGACGCGACTGGACGATTTGTAGCTCCAGCGCAGCAATGGAAGAGCGCGAGAGAGAGTCTCTCGCTCTGGACTCCAAGAGTTGCGCAGCCACTTCGGAATGCCGTCGAACGTTCTCGGGATCTTCGACCGCTGCTTGCAACTCGGAGGCCTCGCGTTGGGCAGAGGTCGCTTCTGATCTGGCGGTCGCGTGTTGAGTCACGGCGTGGGCGTGAAGCTGAGTGGTCTCGTCCAACGTGCTTCTTGCGGCAGCCAATACACCCTTGGCATCCGCAACGGATGGGGCGGGGAAGGTTGGAACGGCAGGCAGGGCGTCTAACGCAGCCTGCGCTTGCACCTGAGTGGCCGTCGCCTCAGCCAGTTCGGCACGAAGCGAGTCCATGCCCTTCGGCGCGATGTTCTTCAGGAGACGATTGGACGTCTCGAGGTCCGTCTTGGCCTGTTTCAGCCGCTCAAGGGTAAGCGCAGCGGCGTCAAGGGATGCTGCGCCGAGTCGGTTGAGCGAAGCTAGAACGACGGATTCGGCATTCCGGATTTGCGACGAGATGTCGCCGACGTCGTTCGCGCCAGGAGTGATCCTCAGAACGCCTATGCCGGCAATTGACACATCGGCGGCCGCGGTGATGCGGTGCTCGCCAGCGGGTTGGATGGACTCGCCATTCAAGAGCACGGCAACGCCGTCGGTGAAGTTGAAGGCGAGCTTCGTTGACGCTGCGTGTTGAGTGATCTTCAAATCACGAAGCGCGTCGGTTTGCGTGCGGAGCCGAGCGACGTCAGACTCGGAGATCTGATGGCGCACAACTGCGGCGGTGTGCTCGTGCAGTCGGAGGGACTCCGCTTCGCCGTCGACAACTCTAGACTCAAGCGCGACTACCGCCTTGTTCGCAGACGTGATTTGTGCAACCAACCCGGCACGGCGTTCCTCCTGCTCGGCAAGGGCTACAAGCGCGCCGGCTGCTTCATGAGCCTGCGTGGCCGCGACCTTCTTGGCGTCCCAGCCGGAAAGGACAGCTTGGGCGGTCTCCAACGCGGCGGCGGCGGTGCTTTGCTCTGCTTGACGCCTGACCAACAAGCCGCGGCGATCCTCTGCATTCTGGATCTGCTGTGACAGAAGCAGGACAGACTGCTCGTGCTGAGCTAGCGACTGACGTTCCCGCACGAGCGCGTCCCGGAACTGATTCGCGGTAGCCAATCTACTGCGAGCGTCTTCGAGGAGCAGATTGAACTTCTCCCAGGGCTTGTTGGTTCGATCGGCCTCGTGCTGGGACCGGAGCGACGACAGACGATCGACGTCGTCGCGGTAGGTGGCGATTCGGGCGTCCAGCGAGGCGATCTGCAGAGTGGCGTCGGCGAGGTCCTTGACGACCTCGGCGAACTGGCCCTTCGGCAGACCGCCCTTCGCCGTCAGTAGAGCGTCTCGCTTCGCACGCAGCGATGCAAGAACATCGTCGCCGCCGGTGCTGGCCACCGCCCCGAGCGTGGACTCTAGGGCGGTGCGAAGGTGATCAGTGGCGTGTGAGACCGCGTCATGCACCAGATGGCCTTCCCCTTGCTGAATCCATAGCAAGCCAGGAATGCCCCAGTGATCTGGCTTGCTGGCTCCCTTCGCGGCATAGCCGAAGCCAAGCACTTGCGCGAGATGTTCTTCGGCCTGTTCGCCGTCGAACGACGCGTTGTCAGCGGTAAGCAGGCAGCGCTTCTTGGAGAAGAAGGTCTTGGACAGAACGCAGTGGCCAGCGGCGACATCGAACTCGACTTCGACCGTCGGGGACGATGTCGAAGGTTGCTCGCCACGGGGGATCAAGTCTTCAATGACGCCGGATCGGTACCGCTCGAAGAACGCGGCCCTGATCGCACGAATGATGGTGCTCTTACCGGACTCGTTCGGACCGCTGAAGAGGTTCAGCCCAGGTGAGAACTCACGGATCTCCAGTTGGGTGCGGAACTGCCTGAGCTGACGAAGGCGCAAACCTGTGAGCTTCATGCGACCTCCATGATTGCGGTCGAAGGCGCGAGCTCTGCGCACAACATGGCAAGTGCCTCTCGGGCGACCTCTGATGTACCCGAGGAAGCCCCGCCGGCGGACTGCTCCTGGCGGAGCTCATCGATCACCTCAGCGAGATAGCCGTCTGCATGAAGCGTTGCGATGTCGTCATCGGTGGGGATCAGTTGAAGCTGGCTCGTATCGGCAAGCAAGCTTCTAGCAACGGCTTCAGCCCGTCCCAGCGCCTCGGTGAGGCGCTGGAAGCCCACCAGGTCCGTCCGTCCCGTGATCTGGACCTGGATGACGTCGTCCACCTTTGTGGCAGCGAGGGAAGCGCATGCAACATCTACGTCGCTGGCGACGGCTAGCGTGTGGGCGACGGTCTTCCAGGCGTAGCGGCCGGTGTGAATCGGCTGAATCCTCGGTTCGTGTCCGGGTTCCACGTCGACGAGGAGGCAGTACCCAGGTTCATTGCCTCGAAACCGATCCTGTTCGGGGGTGCCGCTGTAGGCGCAGCGCGGGTTGACGATTCTCATGCCGTGCCAATCCCCCAGCGCGAGGTAGTCAAGACGAGCAGAGGCGCAACGGGTGGCGGAGATGGGGTTGCTCGAGTCGATGTCGTCGGCGAGGAGACCGTCAACGCTGCCATGTGCAAGGCCGACGCGAACCCACCCATCAGGCGACGGCGCCCCATCGAAGAACTCGGTGGCGTCGTTGTAGGTGTGACGCTGGGTCAACGGCGCGGCGAGCACTGCAACGCGAATCGACGGGATCTCGTAGACACCTGGGACCAGCAAGACTTGGGCGTTGGGTGGAATGGCCCCTAAGCGCTTTGCGCGGGTCCAGACGCTTTCCACGAGGGCTGCGTCATGGTTCCCGGGGATGAAGACCCAAACGCCGGCGAACTGCGCAGTGGCCGCAAACAACTTGCGAATCGTTCTGTCACTCACGGTTTGAGCGTCGAAAACGTCGCCAGCCACGAGCACTGCATCAACGGCGTGGTCAACGGCGAGCTTGGCGATCTTCTCAACGACTGTGGTTCGCTCCTGGGCAAGGATGACGGCGTCGTCCTGCGGGAACTGGGCGTACTGGCGGCCGATCTGCAAATCGGCCGTATGTAGAAAACGAGGCATTCTTGGTGTTCCCCTTGAGACACATTGGCCCGCACAGCACACGAGCTCCCCCTTGTGCACTGACAGCATCATAGGCTGCGCATGCAGCGCGCTGGCCAAACGCGGGGCCGGACGGAATTGAACGTGTTGTATTCGTCGGAATGAACATCTGCGCGGGCAAAAAATGGTCGATGTCGACCAGCGGTAACCATGAAGTTGGTCTTAGGTGGAGGAAGAAAAGAGATAGGCATGAAGGCGCAGATGGCGATGGCAACGCCAAGCACCGCTTATGCGCATCAAAAGAGGTCCGTAAGTGGGGCCTTTCCTGGCGAAATTCGGCGCCAATCGCGAGGAGGCAACAGTGGTGCCGGCAACTCAGTACGCCACAGCGAACCAGGCACCCCGAGCACGGCCATGCAGCCGTTCACCTGGACGATCACGAATCAGCAGCCGCAGATCGTCGGACTGACAGACCAGTCGTCGGCGCTTGGGCAGGTCGTTTCGTTGGCGATCCCGGACACCGACCCGGACGGCAACGCGATCGTCGTGACCGCCGTGGGCCTTCCGGCTGGCCTCAAAGTGGTTGCGAACAAGGTCACCGGGCGGAACGTACATGGTTGTGTTCTCGGTCAAGGATGCCTACGGCATGACGGCTGCAGCGCCAACGAAGATCTACTGGACAGTGACGCAGTGAAGGCACGACAGCGCTTAGCAGCGTGAACGAAGCAGGTAACATTGCGCCTATCGAGAGGTGCGGCTTGTCACGTTGACGGCCCTCCTCAGAAGGAATCAGGACAAACGACATGAACAAGGCATACCAGGGGGGCGCGACGGACTTCTAGGTTCAACCACCTGGAGTTCTGTCATGTCAACGTCGACCCCGACGCGCAATGCCGCGTACGGTCTTCTGTCTCTCGCCCATAGCGGCGAAGAGTTCGCGCGCTTCGTCACGCTGGACGCGCTCGCGCTGGGACTTGCGCAACGAATCGACACCGTTCAACGGTGCTACGGCGAATGCCTGCCGCACGAGTGCGTGCTTGGGTTCGGCAAGATCTGGTACTGGGAGAAGGTGCTCAAGGAGCGCGTCCACTCCGATTTTGGCTTGGCCACGAAGAGCACGCTGATGTGGGCCTCGTTCGAGGCATTCGGACCGAGCGGCGCGTCACTTGGCCTGGGCGCATTGCTTGCACGAGGAACTGCGCTGCTTGACGCGATCCAGGCAGAGAAGCGCCTGCATTGGTATTGCCGAGCCGCGTACTGCGGCTGGGGGCCCGTGCCTGGCGTGCGGAAGTACCGCGGCGGGAGCGGCTGGTACCGCAGCGTCGCCACCGCAGCGGAAGCGCGCCAGAACTCGCTGATCGTCCGTGAGGACGGGGAACCCAACGCTCGAGCCGCTCGCTGCGGGATGAACCTGCCTACGTCCAGGGACGACGTGTCGCGCCACGTGGAGCGCTGCTGGAAGCGGCAGCACCGCGGCGTGAAGGCCTGGGACCGCTGACGCGAAGGCAAGACGGCTTCGGTGCGATGGCAAGCCATGCACAGTGGGTGAACCTCACTCACTGAAAAGGAACGCGATGGATGCCGCGGTTGCAAAGCTCAACGACAGGACGGTCAAGGTACGGCAAGTCGGAGCCGGTGTGGAGTGGTCGACTTGGCTGCTGACCCAAGACCTCACAGACAGATGGGGCGGCTTGAACTACAACGGCGCCATGATGCGTTGACGCGTCTGCGCGCGCAGATGTGGGACGAGACGACCTTCATCGTGCGAAAGGATGGGCTGTTCGGGATCCTGTTCGAGGTGGAGTACTGCAGTCAAGAGAGTGAGGTCGATCGGAAGGAGGACGACCCCGAATGGTTCGGCGGCCTGAAGCCGCACCAGTTGGTGATCTCCTCCGTTACCGCAGCGCTGACCGATCTGATGCCGAGCTACCCCGGTGTTCTCTTCGGCGTGCCGGACGAGGAGGAGGTTGTGCACAACCGCCCGGCCGCGTGGGCATTCGTTCCGGACGGACTACTGAGCGATGAGCAGCGAGAGGCGCTTGGCATGTCGCTGCTGAGCTCGTAGTCACCGGTAAACAAACCCGCTGATGGAGGCCGGATCATGGCTGCCGATCGGTGTGGCTCGCGATCCAGTCCCTGATGACTTCGACTTTGACGACGCCACCTTCCTCTGACATTGGAGCGATGAAGTCCTGCTCGAACTTGTGATGCAGTCTGAACGCGAGGGCCGAGATAGGCACGCGGCTCCAGCCGAGCTCGAGTTGATGGGCCAATCTGTCTCGCCCGTCAGCGGGCGCCCTCACCAGACCGAGAACGTCGGCGAGTTGGCCATCAGAAGGCGGGAAGATGGCATTGAGAACCGAGAGCGCCAGGTCGGCCGGGCCCGACCCACAGTAGCCGCACTCGAAGTCGTTGCTGTGAAGTCTCATGTGCTTCACGTTGGCACGCACTATCCCGTCTGGGCCCCGCTCAACGATGAGCCCGAACCGCAGGAGCGATGAGTGATCGTCGAAGAGGTCGGAGAGCGCTGGGTCCACGGTGGAATCTGAGAGACGCCGATCAGGAGCATAGCAAGGGCTTGCCAGCTGCTCGGCGAGACAAGGCGCTTAGCTCGCGTTTGCCGGGTGCAACGATGGAGGAATCACAACCATGGAGATGCTTGATGGCGATGCTAGCTGAGGGGTCGAAATGCGGCGATGACGCAGGGTGGTTCGACGTGCAGGCGTACTCGACGCGGGCACGGTGGGAAGGGCCAGATCTGGCGGATGCTGGCCTGGATGGCTTCGAGAAGCTGCAGGCGGCCGTCGACTGCGCGAACAGCGAGCAGTACACAGACTGCTACGAGGTAGTCGTGACTGCGTGGGGAAATCACAAAGACCATGAGCCTGGGGCGTCGGTCTACTGCCGCTTCAACCGGCCTACGACGCTGGCCTGCAACGAAGCGTCGGTGGTGGCTGGTCAGGCGGCGGTCACTGCCCACACGGGCGCTTTGAAGCTGGATGGCGGGCCACAGCTGCAACTGTGGCATTTGCTCGTATCGCTACGCGAATGGTCGGTGGCCAGCGGGTTGGACTTCGATGAGGTAATGAAAGACGTCGACACGCAAGTGCTATCGGGGAACTTGAACATGCCAGCGGCTGAGCGCCAACTGCGGGCACCCATGACGAGAGGAGGGCGGCCACATCAAGGCCTGGCTGCCTCAGGCGGTCGAGCGTGTGCCGAGCCACAGGTTGCCGTGATGGCCGTAGGGATGGGTGTGAGCGCTACTTCCTGACGCCGATGCATGGGGACGGCTTGCCCTTCGCGTTTGCGAGTAGCACACGCCCTTGCCCGCAGACTGGGCAACGAAAGCATCGGACCCAGTAGTGCTTGAGGTTCTTCGCCTGACGGCGGGCTGTCGCGCTGTACGTGATTGGGGTAGGTTCGTGACGCATTGTTTTGCCTCCATGCTCAATAGTCCGAGGCTGGGACAGATGGAGTCACGTGGAGCTTCGCGAGGCCGCGGTGTAGCGCAGACTGATCGGAGAGACGAAACGACAGGCAAAGATGAGCATCCAAACAGACGACTTTGAAGTGGACGTGGGCCGCGTCGCAATGGCACCCGAAGCTACGCCACGGGAAGAAGCCATCGAGCGAGCACTCAGGCCCAAGGGGCTGAGTGAATACGTCGGCCAGGCGAAAGCACGCGAGCAGCTGGAAATCTTCATTAGCGCAGCCAAGCTTCGTGGCGAGGCCATGGACCATGTACTGCTGTTCGGTCCACCCGGCCTAGGGAAGACAACCCTGAGTCACATCATCGCGAACGAACTTGGAGTCCACCTTCGGCAAACGTCGGGCCCCGTTCTTGAAAAGCCGAAGGATCTCGCTGCACTCCTCACCAGCCTCGAAAAGAATGATGTGCTCTTCATCGACGAGATACACCGGATGAGCCCGGTGATCGAGGAGATCTTGTACCCAGCGCTTGAGGACTACCAGATCGACATCATGATCGGCGATGGCCCGTCGGCGAGGTCGATCAAGCTGGACCTCCAGCCATTCACGTTGATCGGGGCGACAACGCGGGCCGGGATGCTCACGAATCCACTACGCGACCGCTTCGGAATCGTTGCGCGGCTCGAGTTCTACAGTGCGAACGAGCTGACCAGAATCGTCAACCGTTCGGCGGGACTGCTGAACGTCGAAATCGACCAGGATGGCGCCTATGAGATCGCACGCCGTTCAAGGGGGACGCCTCGGATAGCCAATCGGCTACTGCGCCGTGTTCGAGACTACGTCGACGTGAAAGCGAGCGGGATCATCACGCAGGGCCTTGCCCACATGGCCTTGAAGATGCTGGACGTTGACACGTGTGGGATGGATGTAATGGACCGCAAGCTGCTCGAGGCGGTCATTCATCGATTCGACGGGGGCCCTGTTGGGCTAGACAACGTGGCGGCGGCTATTGGCGAAGAGAGCGACACGATCGAGGACGTGATCGAACCGTTCCTGATCCAGCAGGGGTACCTACAGAGAACGCCGCGAGGGCGTATCGCTACTCTGGCAGCCTATCGACACCTCGGTGTCGAACCACGAAGGACGCAAGAAGGCGACCTGCTTGGCTAGTCGAAGATGGTCTGCCAAAAATGAAAGCGCCCCGCCCTAGCCATCCGCGCGTAAAGCGTGGCGGCCAGAGCGGGGCAGAAGCGGTCGGGAGACCGCTCCAGGCCGATCAGATCAGCGCGCCGAAGATGCCGTCGATCACGCCCGGGCCGTAGTTCAGCACCAGTGCGCCAGCGACGCCGGCGACGGCAGCCATCACGCTCTGGCGGATGATGCCGGCGGCGATGCCGACCACGAACATGCCGAGGGCCAGGGTGCGGCCCAGGGTGCCTTGCGACCAGTTGGTCAGCAGCGTCACGACGGCCGTGAAGTCGGTGTCGGTCGAGGTCGTCGCGATGGCAACGGAAGCGCCCAGGAGGGCCACGGCGCCGAGAACGGCATTCAGTTTCTTGCTCATGTTGAGCTCCTTCAGATCACAGGTTGAGGTTTTGCCCGGACCCGAGGCAGAGCGGTACGACGGATCGTCCCAAGCCACCCTTCGAGTACAAGCGTGTGTTAGGGATAGACCCTCGCGGAAGTGGCAAGCCACCTCCGCGGATTCGCATGCGCCTCTTGCGAGGCAGGAGCGACCCGAGGGCCGCTCCAGGCCGATCAGATCAGCGCGCCGAAGATGCCGTCGATCACGCCCGGGCCGTAGTTCAGCACCAGTGCGCCAGCGACGCCGGCAACAGCGGCCATCACGCTCTGGCGGATGATGCCGGCGGCGATGCCGACCACGAACATGCCGAGGGCCAGGGTGCGGCCCAGGGTGCCTTGCGACCAGTTGGTCAGCAGCGTCACGACGGCCGTGAAGTCGGTGTCGGTCGAGGTCGTCGCGACGGCAACGGAAGCGCCCAGGAGGGCCACGGCGCCGAGAACGGCATTCAGTTTCTTGCTCATGTTGAGCTCCTTCAGATCACAGGTTGAGGTTTTGCCCGGACCCGAGGCAGAGCGGTACGACGGATCG
>Ga0307509_10001583_pt1 | contig 38297 bp, 51 predicted proteins | sample 10_EM_MG_FD_202245 | JGI IMG/M metagenome (GOLD analysis project Ga0307509, IMG submission 202245) | Populus trichocarpa ectomycorrhiza microbial communities from riparian zone in the Pacific Northwest, United States - 10_EM | ecosystem: Host-associated > Plants > Roots > Unclassified | place...
CCACTATGGGTGGGATCAACAATGCTTCTGACGTCGTCCAGCTTCTCGGAACATTTGAGGGACCGTAAGGAGCTCAAAAGTAGCAGTGCCACTCACACCTCACCGACTCATCATCCCCAGGTATGCCTTCGTTTACTACCATGTGGGTCTTGTCTGGGGTTTGGGAGTGCTGTCTCAATCATTTATCAGCATCGGTCAAGAAAACTTTTCTTTGCGCGGGACCCTCTCGGCCGTAGGTCTCTGCTCGTGCATTGGCCCACTAGCGAGTTACCGCATTTGCTGTTAACCTCTGTGTCTATCGGGACCAACGATGGCTATGACTTGACGGAGCTCTCGACCGAGCACATCTATGCCCTTGATCTCGATAGTCTCAACGGAAACTCGACTACTTTCCTCGATCGTTATCTGGAGTGTCTTCCCCGCATCCCACTAAGTGGCGATAGCTCTGCGCGCCTAGCATTTGTGTGTGTTTCTCTTGCTATATTTGCTCCCCATTTAATCGAGAAATACTCTACGTTCATAGGCACGACCTGAGAGGGTGAACCGGGCGCTGCCTCCTGTAGACACTGAGCTTCCCCAGCTACAATCACTAGAGAGCATCCCTGAATACCTTTCGTCAGCCGTGGACGATTTGATCTTACACCTGGATCATAGTGTAGAGCTCCGTGTCAACAACATACCCCAACAAAGCGCAGAATCACCCTCAATCGACGATCCACATTTTGTGTCATCCGTCCCTGCTCGCGTAGCTGTTCTATTCAGTGGTGGGATTGATTCAACTACTTGCGCCTTTTTGGCCGACAGGTAAGCTGGTAATATCGACTCGGGTCGCGATGGAACTTTACAGTGATAGGCACATACCACCGGGTGAGCCGATAGACTTGCTCAACATTGCATTTGAGAATCCTCGCAAGATACGTGTCCAAGTGGAGGGGAATATGGGCGGTAACAAGAAGGCCTTACGGAATGCTAAGCGCAAGGAAAGGCCAGTGCCAGTGCCAGGACGGTATGACCCAGATTATCTCGTTCCAGATAGATCTGGTGGTCTGAGTGAGCTAGAAGAGTTACGGAAGCTGTGTCCTAGTCGGCAATGGAACTTTGTAAGTTCCCTCTTCGTGTGCCCGTTTGCTGTCTCGACTCAGGAATGCCAGGTCGAGATTGACGTGCCATACACGGAGTATCAAGCTGCTCAGCCTGTTGTGAAATCGATTATGTGGCCTTGCCAGACAGTCATGGACTTGGTTGGTGGTGCAGTGCTGCACATGGTCTTCTGTCCGACTTATCGATGCATGTTCGGGGCAGAGTCTTGCGATGGCGTTGTATTTCGCGGCGCAAGGCATCGGAAAAGTGAGAAGTGGCCCAGACGCTCAACCGGAACCGTATACGAGCCCGGCGCGCGTGTTACTAAACGGGCTTGGGTCTGACGAACTCCTCGGCGGGTACGGTCGACATCGAACAGCTTTCCATGCAGGAGGCTGGCAAGCCGTCATAGATGAAGTGCGTCATCAAAAAATTGCTTCGATACGTATATCTGACGTTATAATATTTTTGCAATCAGCTTCAACTCGAAATGGATCGCATTCCTACACGCAATCTCGGCCGTGATGATCGCGTAATCTCGGCACACGGCAAGGAGACGCGTCACCCTTTCCTCTCCCTCAACGTCGTGAATTTCCTCGTTGGGCTGCCCGTGCATCTCAAGTTGGATCCGCGCCTGGAGGCCGGGGTGGGTGACAAGATGCTGCTCAGGCTCGCAGTACGGAAGATGGGTCTCGTTGAGGCGAGCACGAGAAAAAAACGCGCGATGCAGTTCGGCACTCATGCGGCAAGGATGGAAGTGGGCGTTGCGGATGGTGGAGGTTCATTACCCGCGTCTTAGAAGAATATTGTACTAGCCTCCTACAATAACGCGTCGATGCATCAACATCAGATGTTTCAAAACTATACAATACGATACGTACGTATTATCACCACAAGAGGATGCATGTCACGCGTCACACACGCAAGTCACGGAGGGGAAGCACGTGCCCAGAGAACAGAGAAACTGAAGGCCACCTTGTCACCATCACCAAACTCGAAAGCGTAAGCGTTGAACGAGCTCTAACAGACAGACACACCATGGCGTCAGCTCGTATCGCAGGTATGTACCTCTGGTGTATGCTCCCTCTTCATAGCCCGTTTATTTATGTACCCAGTGCCCCTCGCTATTGGAGTGGCGTTGTTACAATCAAGTTTGTATGATGTCCCAGGCGGATTCAGAGCTGTCATGTTCGACAGGTTCTCTGGCGTGAAGGATCAGGTATGGCTCAAGCCTCTATCTATGTGAAACGTGAGAGCAGGCTGAAAGGTTGAGCTCAGGCGACAGGAGAAGGAACACACTTTTTGATTCCAGGGCTGCAACGCGCCATCTTGTACGACTGCCGTATCAAGCCCCGGGTAAGTTCGATTCAGCTAGAGACCGTATGGGGTAAGTAAACATCGAGAGCTAGAACATCAACACGACCACGGGATCAAAAGACCTCCAAATGGTCTCCATTACACTTCGTGTGCTCTCACGCCCAGACACAAACCACCTCCCAAAAATTTACCAGGGTCTCGGTCTGGATTATGATGAGAGGGTTCTCCCCTCCATCGGCAATGAGGTTCTGAAAAGTATTGTGGCACAGTTTGATGCTGCAGAGTTGATTACCCAGCGTGAAGTGGTGAGACAACACTTTCTATGTCTGCCATTACGCATAACGAATTTACTCTGGCAGGTGTCTTCACGGATTCGAGAGGATCTGCTTGCACGTGCGGGCGAGTTCAACATCAAGCTTGAGGACGTGTCCATCACACATCTCACGTTTGGCAAGGTATGGTTCTCATTACGTTCAAGTGTGGAAAGCCTGATCCGTCTTGCGCTAGGAATTCACGCAAGCTGTCGAGGCGAAGCAGATCGCGCAACAAGGTGCGTCGCTCGACGCACTTGGCTGATACCTTGCACTCACATGTGACTTGTAGATGCGGAGCGTGCCAAGTTTGTCGTCGAAATGGTGCGTTGGAAACTGATCGGGATGACGCGAATTAGGCTAATGGTCGTGGACAACAGGCGGAGCAAGAGCGGCAGGCAGCCGTGATTCGAGCGGAAGGTGAAGCCGAGGCTGCAGCGACGATATCGCGGGCATTGGACAAGGCGGGTGAGGCGTTTGTCGCTTTGAGGAAGATCGAGGCTGCCAAGGCGATCGTGCACTCGCTGTCGACGAATCGAAACGTGACCTACGTTCCCAGTTCGGGAGGAAACGTGTTGCTTAATTTACCGGTTTCGGAGCAGCAGAGGTAATGACGGAGTTTCGGAGATAGCCGTCCATAAAAATAAGAAAAATATAATTCTGTGAAAAAATACATTGGATTTGCATCGCTTTCGCTTCACTCGTCGACAATCGAGCTGTGAGTGCCAGGGTCTCGTTTCTCTCTCTCTGTCTCTCTATCTCTCTCTGTCTCTTTCTCTCTCTCTCTTCCTCTATCTCTTTGTTTTTCTTTCCTCCCCCTTTTCTCTACTTTCTCCTCTCAGCCTTCACTTCATTTTCTCCAGTCTCCTTTCGTCCCCCGCTTGTCGTGAGTACGAGTCCCCATACTCCCCAATTCACCCCTCTTACTTATCTCATTTCCAAGATATCTTTCTATTATACTGTAAAGTATGAACCCGATGGGAAGCATGGCTCAGGCAGAGGCTCCAGTTGCGTATTTCTTCTGCCCTCATACTGGTCACAATCTCACCTCACATCTCGTCAGAAGAGAGCTCACCTCTACGTGGGAAATCTGAGCCCCCGGGTGACCGAGTACATGCTTACGGAGATATTTGCTGTGGCTGGTCCGGTTCAGCACGTCAAGATCATCCCAGACCGCAATTACCAACATGGCGGCCTTAACTATGGCTTCGTCGAGTACATGGACATGCGTGCCGCGGAGACTGCCCTTCAGACCCTCAATGGTCGTAAGATCTTTGACACGGAGATCCGTGTGAATTGGGCGTACCAAGGCCAGCAGAACAAGGAGGACACGTCCAACCACTTCCATGTTTTCGTTGGCGACCTCTCACCCGAGGTCAATGATGATGTTCTCGCCAAGGCATTTTCCGCTTTCGGCACCTTGTCCGATGCTCGTGTCATGTGGGACATGAACTCTGGCAAGTCGCGTGGTTACGGCTTCTTGGCATTTCGCGACAAAACCGATGCGGAGCAAGCCATTGCCACTATGAACGGCGAGTGGCTCGGCTCGCGCGCCATTCGTGTCAACTGGGCCAATCAAAAGACTCAGGGTGGTCCCTCTTCCAGTTCTGCTGGCTCCCCGATGGGCGGTGGCGGAACTGCCCCAGCTCCTATGAATTTCTTGGGTGGCCCCCTCTCGTACGAGACAGTCGTGCAGCAGACGCCCGCGTACAACACGACCGTCTACGTTGGCAATCTCGTCCCTTACTGCACTCAGGCGGACCTGATCCCTCTCTTCCAATCTATCGGATATCTGTCGGAGATACGCATGCAGGCTGATCGTGGCTTCGCATTTGTCAAGTTGGACACTCACGAGCATGCTGCTATGGCCATCATCCAGCTTCAGGGACAGATGGTCCATGGTCGGCCCATCAAGTGCAGCTGGGGCAAGGACAGGGCCGATGCTGGTGCATTGCAAACTGGGCCCCTGAGTCCCACGCCGAACGCGACGCCCTATGGCAATATGGTACGCCATGGACGTTTCCCCATTTAGTTAATTCAATCTCAATCACGTTTCATTTCAGCCCATGTACGGTGTGCCGCAACCCGGCACGTACGGGCAATACGGATTTGGTGCCTACCCCGCCAGCCCCGGCGGTGCCGCCGCCGGGATGCCACAATCTGCCGCAGGTGCCGCCGCAGGCCAGACTGCGCCAGGTGCGGATGTCGGTGCTGTTGGCCAGGCCGCACCGGCTCAGTGGACGGGTGACCCGAGCTCGTACTACTCAAATTACTGGGGTGGTAAGTGCTCTGCTAGTTTTCCCTGTTCGTTGGCATTGATGGAATTCGGTGCGTTTTCATAGGATACTACCCGCAACAAAGCGCGCCTGGTCAGCAAGGTGGCACGGACATGCCGCAGGGCCATTAATTTGCTTGGTCTCGAATACACATAGTTTTCCATTCTTCATAGCATTGCCTCGGCTGCACCAGTTTGACTGTTGTCCAATCCCTTATTGTGGCATCCCTGTGTAAATTTCAACACGTAGCTTCCACTGCATTTTTTGATACGTAGCTGCCGGCCTTGGTGGTCTTTCCCTTCTTCTTTGTTTCCCTTTATTTAAATTCTGAAAAGTCGCACTACTCGATGTCACTTCTCTTCCTTCTCTGTGTTTCGTACCTGCTAACTTTAACAATGAAAAGCTGTTTTTTTCCTGTGGTCAAGTGCCACGCGTCATACATTGCACATATAGGTTGTCGTCGTCTTATTAAAACATGTGGATAAGGTCTAGTCATGCATCATCTATCCGACACAGCAGTGGCATCTCCACTGTTGGCATAACCACCGTCTCCGCCATTACCTGTAGGGAGGTCTCAAATCATGCTTCCAGCGGAAGGGTTCAAGATACATACCAGATGCGGCATCGGCTAGACCACCAAACTTGTACTTATAGCCATAGCCAGGCTTTTTATTCTTTTCATCTTTGACTGATCCACCCGATGCATTTCCCCCAGGACCTGAGTAAGCCTTTGCGCCCTTGCCATAGGCAAACGCAGAACCAGAGCTAGCGTCCCCACCGTCACCGCCATTTCCTGGACATATGGTTATCAAGCATAACGGGCGGGCCAAGTGCACGATGCGTACCAGAGAAGAGGTTGATCAGACCGCCTTCCCCCTCCACGCTTCCCCCCGAGGCATTCCCACCAGCACCAGTGTGGGCCTCGGCCCCGGATTTCCTTTCTTCGCTGCCATCTAGGAGACGACGGTCAGTATTTGATTCTGCCTCTATGAAAGGGTTGTATACCCCGCTTCCCGGCTTTGTCGTACCGTCCACCGCCCACCGACCCCCCGGATGCGTTGCCACCAGGGCCAGAATACGCAGACGCTCCACGGCCATATGCGTAGGCGTCCCCAGACTGGGCATGACCGCCATCTCCGCCGTTTCCTGTTTAGAATGTCCAAACAGTTCACTGGGACAGTATGATATCCAAGAGAAACGTACCAGACCAGGCGTTGACAAAGCCATCGTGGTCGTGATGCTTCGATTCACTTGTAGGGTATTTTCCCGCACCGGGATGAGTTGGGCCATAATCCCCCCTCGGGGAGAAACGAGAATAAAGCGTCCTCTCACTGTTCTGGACATCAATGAATGCACGACGGCCAACGTTCCCTCCGGCGGCATTTCCACCTGCGCCAGAGTATGCCTTCGCTCCGGGCCCGTATGCATACGCAGATCCTGAGCTGGCGTCGCCACCATCACCGCCGTTTCCTGCATTGGGAAGCTCAGCATAACCCGGGAAACGATGTAAAGCGCGACTGACCTGACCCAACATCGATTAGAGCGTGCTCGCCTTCCACACTTCCTCCAGAAGCGTTTCCTCCTTTTCCCGAATAGGCAGCAGGTGCGTTATCTTCGCGTGAATTAGTTTGAATCGGGAGATAGGTTAACACGAGAGATGACACACCCCGCTTCTTCTGCAGAGCTAACAGAGAACCACCTGATCTTGACCTGGCAGGGACACTACTGCTCGTCACAGGATCGGGTAGCGTTTTGGGTACAGCGCGGCGCTTGGAGCAAAGGTTCTTGACAGATCCACCAGGCGCATTGCCCCCTGGACCCGAGTATGAAGCAGAGCCATGACGTTTGCTAACACCCAATCAGCTATCAGCGTAGTCCAGCTGTATACAATACGAGATTTTACCTGTAAGAATCACCAGACTTGGCCGTTCCACCGTCCCCGCCGTTCTCGGACAGGATATTGATCAGGGCTGGGGCAGCATACACAGACCCCCCAGAAGCGTCACCTCCAGCACCGCTGTACGCAGAGTTGTTACCATGCCCTCCATACCCATGACTTTAGACCGTGTAAATGTCAGCGAGATGAACAGGCAGGGACGTGGTTCCTTGCCTGCTAGCCACACCCGATGACGCATCGCCTCCGTTCCCACCATTACCCGACAGAAGATTGATCAGTGGTTCGCCAAAATAATCACCACAGGAAGTTTCCGGGTACTCATGAGTTTCGTCAGGGTACTTATGCTTCCCACCGTCACCTGGACGGCCCGACTCTTGCGGAGGGTCAGATGGTGGGCCGCTGCTCCCAGAAGGGTCAACGTTGCTCGGTCCCAGGAATATTGGGATATCCGGTTTGTTTCCACCTGCCCCAGGTCCGGATCCTGGTTTCGGTGGGGCAGTAGCAGGATTATCAGGGTTCGTATCTTTTGGTGGAGTGTTGTCGTCTGTAGGCTTATTCTCACTTCCACCGTTGACCACATTGTGATCCATGTCACCTTCGGGTCCTTTCGGAGGTGGCGTAGGTGATCCAGGATCATCCACGCCGGGCTTCCGATCTGTATCGTTTCCGGTGGGCTCGGGCTGAGACTGATCGCCGGACTGATTGATTGGCCCGAGATCAATAGTAGGCGGGGCACTATGGTCGTTGGTTGGGTGGTCATCTTCCTTGTCATTATCATCCCTGTACAGAGGCGGGCTCGCATCCAGAATAGTGACCAAAGCTGGGAATCATGTGACTTACCCCCCCTGTGCATACGAGCTGCCAGAGCTCGCCTCGCCTCCGTTACCCGCGTTACTCGAGCCCAAGTCGAATAGACCGAGACCATAACTACGAGACCCGCCGTGAGTTAGAGTGCTGCGACTGGAGAATACGCCACCAGGGCGATTTGAATCAGATAGAGCTTGTGCAGAGGGGCGCGGAGATGAGTTGTAGTTCTGCGCGAATGGGATGGGGGATGAATGAACCAGGGATGGAGAGAGTGTCGCAGCGAGGAGGGAAATATGTAAGGTAGCACGCATGGGAGAAAAGTAGAGAAAGGAAGATTAGAAATATGTGACAAGGAAAGAGAATAGATGATGGGGGGATGTGTTGTGGCAGTTGGAAAGTGTTAGCGGGTGGGCGGGCGTATGACACTTATATACAGATCTCTTGCTCGACGAATGCCGGGCCAAAGCGTGCACAAACATCAAACACGGGCAACGCGTCGTGACACGTGATCTATAAAAAGACATCCAAGAGAAAAGCAGCCAATTAATGATGGGGTATAACAAGAGAGCTAACGAGTAAGCATCGGCGTAAGAAAACAACGGGACACGAGGAGCGCTGCTACTCATCGTCCACTATTAACCATTCGGTGTCAGATTCACGCCCTTCTCCTGCTGAAATCGTGTCCCATCCTTCGTCCCCGCTGCGACTTCCTCCCCATTCACACTCCCGTTTCCCGACGCGGCCTGAGAATCGGGATGGTCGCCTGAATTTGTGGCCGCTTCCGGGGCCTCTCTTGAGTTTCTGGCTGCTTGATGTCGCGTCCGCAAGTCCTCGTAGAATTCATTTGCCTCATTCATGCGGTTGACCTCGGTTTGCTTCGCATCGAGCCAGCGCTGCAACAATTTTGCGTTGTCTCGCGTTAGATTCTGGTTTCTTTCTTCAATTTGACCTAGCTCGAGTTGCAGAGTACTGATCTCGTCATGTAAGACCTGCGGCTCGGGCGTGAGATGGAAAGATTTGGCAGAATATCGGTAAACGCACCTGCGCAGTCCGATCCTTTTCCGTCATCAACTCTGCGTGCTGATCTACTTTCCTCTTCAGATGTGATATGTCCTCACGCGCCTTCCGTAATGCCTCGGACTCTATGCGGGCCAGCTCCTCTTTTTCACGGAGAGTCTCATTCATGGCTAGGAGGCGCTGCGCATTCTGACCCTGGGTCTTGTACACCGTAGCTAGTTCGTCGCGCAGCGAGGAAATTTGTGACTCGAGAGATGTGATATAGGCCTGTCGGACGGGGTTCCTGCGGAAAATACATCACCAGCGTGACGGTCGGAAAATATTCAAAGCGCACTCTTCGTTTGTCCCCGGTACAAAGACGGTTGAGCTGCTGGGGTTCTGCTTAACAGTCGCCACCGCGCGTAACAACGAAGCATTTCTCTCCTTCAAAAGTTTCGTTTGTTGTGCCAGCCGCCGATCTTTGGGGTATCGGGAGACAATCGATGAATATGAAGGATAAAGAGGAAGAGACCCAAGGCGTGCACGTACATTGTTCGATGACGGGAGCAAAAGCGGACTCCTTCGCGTTGCGCTCTGCGAGGCGCAGTCTGAGTAGTTCCTGCCAGACAGGTTCAGCCATGAAGGTAAATCAGAGATAGCCTCGAGCAGGTATGGCGCCTGGACCAATTATGGACCCATTGGCTGGGCGCTTTCAAGAACTTGGGATTTCTTAGCCCGGCCTGTTGGGCGGTGTCGGCCGGCAGACCGGCCGGCTCCACCCGGAGTTTGACCCCCAACAGCCAAACGAGGAGAGGAGGGTCGGGTTGTGCACCGGTCAACACTCTGACATCCATTCTTACCAACTTTCTCCATTGCCATCCATGGGTCGCGTCCTCCTCAAGGTACTTTCCTCCTTTCCTTCCCTCTATGCGAGTTGATCCCTGAATCTTCAACACCGCTTTCCAGGTTATCATTCTAGGCGACAGTGGGTTAGTCCCTCCGTCTGTCGTTGATCCTTCCACTCCCGCCCTAACATCATCACCTTTCTTTTCACTTATGAAGGGTCGGTAAGACCTCGCTCATGAACCAGTATGTCAACAAGCGCTTTAGCAACCAATACAAGGCTACCATTGGTGCCGACTTGTATGACTCCACCCTCCTACCCATTATCCTTTGTGGCATTTATGCATCCTTTCTGACAGCCTTACGAAGGAGGTGATGGTTGATGATCGTCTAGTCACAATGCAGGTTCGTTATTTCCAGACTCGTGAGGTTATCTCCCCGCGCTTACGTTTGCGTTAGCTATGGGATACTGCCGGTCAGGAGCGCTTCCAGTCACTCGGTGTTGCTTTCTACCGCGGTGCAGACTGTTGCGTGCTGGTCTACGACGTGAACAGCCTGAAGTCTTTTGAGACTTTGGACAGCTGGCGAGACGAGTTTCTGATCCAAGCAAGTCCTCACGACCCCGAGAATTTCCCCTTCGTCGTTCTTGGCAATAAGATTGACGTGGAAGAGAGCAAGCGACAAGTGCGCTACGTCGTGCCAATGTAGTTTATTACGTGACCTCTTACCGTTCCGGACAGGTAACGCAGAAGCGCGCGATGACGTGGTGCCAATCAAAGGGCAATATCCCTTATTTCGAGACATCAGCAAAGGAGGCTATCAATGTCGAGCAGGCTTTCCAAACGGTTGCTAAGAACGCGTTGCAACAAGAGGCCGAGGAACAATTGTAACTATATTTATGCATATTTGACGTGTTTGGCTGAGGCTTCTTTCTAGATACGTGGATTACCCCGATCCTATTAGGATCGACTCTGAGGCGTCACAGTCGTACGGTTGCAACTGCTGAACAGTGCCGTGGTGTCGGACATCTCCCCCATAAGCCATCATTCTTGTCGAGCATGACTTGCCTCTCCTTGATTTTGTTTATGTTTCACTTTCGCGCCCTTGCATCCAAGCACCGTTGTGCTCCCATCTAACTCGGGCGCGGGAGCCGTGTAATCTTTGGTCCATACATGTTTTCGTCCTTACACCCTCTATAAGATTGAACTCCCTGCGTAGTCCTCCACCCGGCTTGCTAGATGAGGCGTACGTGTATGGAAGGGCGAGTGACTGCCCGAGTATATCATAGCCCAGATAAATAAAGCGTATCGTTGCTTAAGCACAACCTCCAAGTGGCAACTGGCAAGTCCGAGGTTGCTTGATGTGACGTAATGAAATATATGTCCATGTGCTTATTTATTTACTGCCGAAGGTCAGCACGGACGCCATTTGAGTAGTACCTGTGGAGCCTGAGGCGGGGCAGTCCTCGATATTTTCACATCTCCTCTTTCATACTTTGTGTTGGATGATCCGATGTCTGTGTCAAATACATGGACGCCGATAAGAAGGGGAAAAAAACACCGTACGTTGTGACCTCAGGCTCATGATCTTCCCCGTCACTAGACCCTGAAATGGTGTCGTTGTCAAACTGTGCCACACCCTTACTTAGGGATAGCACGGGCAATTTTGATGAAGGCGGTGACGCAAGAAACCCCACCTAGTCAAATTTCCTAACATACCATTGGGCCGGAAACTTGATACGCTATGAGACTTGGTATAAGTTGGCGTCTAATGGCATAGCAAGGGCCATAACGGATGGAGCGTGAGCACGCAGGTGAGGCAGCGCGAAAAAGAAGTGGGAAATGCCAGTGACTGGTGTATCGCAAACCCAAAATGGAAAGATTGAGAACTTCAGATCATCGATCGTCATGACCTCGATCATCTCCCGAAACACCACCACCACTACCACCACACCAAGCACAAGCACAGACTCGAAAATACAGGAGGCTTGACATGTCCCGTTGTACAGTTTATGCCTCATTCGCCCTGAGGGTAATGTACTGCATGAGGCGATGACAATTATAGGTAGCCCCTTGAGATTCATTTTAACTAACAGCATTGTTGTATAACGCAAGTGGAAGAAACCCATTCAGGTGCGAGGCACAGTCGCTACTACAGCATTTTTCGTACATACTCTACGACAAGGAAAGCAACCCGATTCAAATGGCAGATACGCAGTTTGGGTCTACACAGATATCTCCAGAAGGGGGAGTAGACACATACTATCCAGTCAGCGCAGTCGACGCGGGCGGCGGGGGTTTTTTGGTACCACTAGAAGGCCCGCTAGGCTTGCCTCTGGGGCGGAAAGGTGGTGCGCTAGAGGACCACCGACACTGTGAGGCGATCAAGTCATCGTGAGAGGTGTGCCCGACGCACGATTCAGGAACAGAAGTGTCTGACGCACTGAGGTTAAAGTTCAGTAAGCATGCCAGAGAAAAAAATAAAATGAAGTGTTAAACGAACAGATCGGATGCTCCAGTCGGGGCCGTTGCGACTGGTACGGAGCTATTAGGAGTATGGACGAAGATCAGATCTTCGGTCTACGGAAGCAGAGTAGGTCATTTAAAGTACTTCTCAGTTGTGTCGGATGACTGCTGGGTAGAGGACATCTTGTACAGCTCTCACCGCACTAATGGTACTGTGTAGGTTCTCGCAGAGGCAAGGTGAAAGGAGTTTAAGCTTCAGCTGGACTGATCCCCCGCTGAGTTTTGTGATAACCTTGGGCGCTCAAACGGGGGCCGTCATATTCAAAATCCACACACTATCAGTAGTTTTGCACGGAAATTGCACGGAACTGAAGCACTAAAGCATGCTTATCCGATTCTTTATCCCTTCCTTCTCGGCGCACAACCCATTCTGTCGTATCGTTTCACAAGAGTCATGGTTCTTATTCTGAACACACCGGCAGGCGACTTCTGTGTCCAGAGTTTAGTGAATGGCGGTCAAATATAGACCTCATTCCCCCACATGACCCCACGGGGGCCATTCCAGACCACTCCGATTCCAGCACCAACACGTCATAACCGGCATGTCACGATGATAACCCCTTCACTGGATGACCGTAACTGTATGGCGCAGGCGGAAGAAAACCGGTTTACATACAAGGGGGCAATACGAAAGAACAAACGCTACTACAGCATTTTTCGTACAAACTCCATGACGGCGACGCGAATAGCAACCTGTTTGGACGGGTACTCAGTTTGATTCAAAGGCGGACATCTTCAGAAGGGGAACAGGCACCTACCACTTAGCAACACACTCGGATGATTACTTCTTGACTTTGGGGCTCTTGGGGGCTCCACCGACAGGCCCGCTTGTGGGACCGAGATTATTGCCTTTGGGGATACCACTGGCAGGCTTGGTACCCGGACCTCTGGGGCGGAAAGGCGGTGGACTGGAGTGTACGCTTGAGTACGGCGAAACAAACTGCAGAAGAGAGCTTAGAAACGAACGCATCGGACGCGGCAGGGGGCGCCACTCGACTGGTACTGGTAAAGGACCAAGATCAGATCTTCGGTTTCCGGGGGTCAGAATACAAGCACTCGTACCTTTCAGTTCTCTCGGATGACTCTTGGGGAGAGGACATTTTGCACAGCTTTCACGGTACCGGCGGTATGGGTCCAAGGCGGGTGAAGGGGGGACGGGTTAATGTTCGTCTGAACTGACTTCCCGCTGAGTTTTGTGACAGGTCTGGGGTCGGGCGTAGAAACAAGTCGCACGGCCGCTGAGTCACTCGAAATGACTTTTGTGTCCGTGCTGCATACTGTAAAGGGGGTTGCCCTTCACACGACGGTCGGTACGGTGCCAACCTCACCTGCCGGTCTGCTCTGTGGACCCACCGATTCAGTCCAGATCGGCCTCGACACCGGGCACGTTCCATCTTTCCCCATAAAGGAGCTCTGATCGAGGAACACGGTGCCATTCAGTTGAGCATTCGTTTTGAATGGCCATCCGGTCAACATCAAAACCTCGGGCTTTAGGACTCGCACGCCAAAATTCGTGTAATAAACATAAGCTTACTAGTAAAGCACTGGCAAGAGCACGGAGCATTCAAATTCATACGCATTATGTGCAACCTAAACCGGAAGACGGTGATCTTTCCGTTCTTGTTCCGTTCTCGTTCCGACGATGCTTTGAGCCTACGCAGGCCCTTCATATCCGCCCTTTTCCGAGTTCAACTTCTCAGGTTTCTAGAGCGAAGGTGATAGATGCCCCTGTGGCGGATTTCGCCGCGGCCGCGGCGGGCTGGAAGTAATTTGTACGATTGATGGTGCCATTTGATATCATTCTCTCTTTGCCAATCGTATGAACTCCAAAAGGATTTGACCTCATTCGTATTGTCGAGGCATTTCTGAAATCGATGGAACGTTTGTCTTTTGTTTGATAGGATTTTGAGTTTTTTTCGAACGACAGCCCAACCTTTTGCAACTCAAACTACCCCGATTTGATGACGTCATTTGGCAATTCGAAGCATTTCACCAGATTTGGATTTGCGCCTCGATCGATGATCGATGATAACACAATAAGACATTCCTTGCCATCAGAATTCAACCAAACAGCATGTATAGCGTAAGGCAGAAGACAAGTCAAGGGGAAGTAAAGAACAACAGCGCTACTACAGAATGTTTTTCGTACAAACTCGACGATAATCACAGCATATCTGATTGAAAAGGTACTCAGTTCAAGTCAAAGGCGGATAGCTTCAGAAGGGGCACACCATTCATCAACGCAACGCACTCGGACGCCTACTTGCCAACGGCGGGCTTGGAAGGCGGGCCCTTGGGGCGGAAAGGGGGTGCGCTGCTGGAGGAGGTCGACGATCACTGTAAGGTAGTCAGGTCATTGCAAGAGGTGTGGCCGACGTACGGCTCGGGAGCAGGGTCGCTACAAAAAAAGTTCAATGTGTGTGAGTACGGCATGGCAAAGGAGGCGCAGAAGGGGCTAGACGACGAACGAAGCGGGGGCGGTCGTTGGCGCGGAGCTAGTAGAGACGAAGATCAGATCTTTGGATTCCGGAGGCAGAGTTCAGTAGATCCAGCACTGTACCTTTCAGCTGTGTCGGTTGGCTGTTGGGTAGAGGACATCTTGCACAGCTTTCACGGGACCGATGTTACTGTATGAATTCTTGGCTTGGGAAGGAGGGGGAGTGAAAGGAGTTTTAAGCTTCGGCTGAACTGATCCTGGTTGGGTTTTGTGATAATATTGAGCGCTTAATAAAAGTCCCATGATGGAGTCACGTTGAAAATTCCGCATATCAAAGAGCTTTAATATATCTTCCCGTAGATATCCCAAAAGTCTCTAAATCGGCCGCATCACCGTCCCTTCTCACCTTCATACACGACCACACTCCAATCGCTCTCAATCGCGCCCGTCTGCCGCCCCACCAATTCAGTCCAGAGAGGCCGCGACACGGGTCCCATTCCGTCTTCCTCGACGGGGATGTCTATGTCCCGGCCTTCATACCCAATCTTATTTACGGGGCTGACAACAGCAGCCGTACCTAGATCGAGTCGAGCGAGCCTCGGTTACGCGAACACTGGTATGGAAGTGAGAAAACAGTGACTCACCGGCGCCAAACATTTCCACGAGACGACCGGCCTGCGCTGCCTCGGAGACCTCCTTCATAGTCACCCCACGTTCAGAGACGACCAGCTTCGTCGTCAAATTGGGGATGCGCAGCGTGCCTGCGGCATTGCCACGCGCTAGTGACAGCACCGAGTCGCGAGTCACGCCCGGAAGTATCATCCCATCTAGTGGAGGAGTCACGAGCTCGAGCGTCCCGTCTCCCTGTCTGAAGACGACAAAGAGGTTCATCGTGCCGACCTATTGTATCGTCCACGGCGTCAGTTCCACGGGCTATCACAAGGACAGTGAGCGCGGTGCACGCATGTACTTACCTCAGTTAGGTGGTGTTCGGGACCATGAAGCCAGAGATTCTGGACGTAACCCATCTTGGCCGCCTGTTTCTGCGCGTAAACGCCAGGGGCGTAGTTGGCACCGATTTTATATGCCCCCGTCCCTAATCAAACGACCACATGGTCAACGAAAAAGAGGTGTATAACACTATCCACACTCTAAACTGACCTCCAGGGAATGCGCGTACTAAATCACTCGTGCCGTGCAAAGCCACTGGTTTGAATCCGTCCGGGTAGTATGGCCCAACTGGGCTGCAGATAACAAACAGGAGAGCAGAATCGGGAGGTGAAATGCCAACGGTAGTTTGTGTACCAACTGAACAGTAGCAGATGGGGGAAGCCAATGAGCACGTGCGAAAGTATCAGGATACCAAGAAACGCACTCATTACAGGACGGATGTATAAGCTGCAACTATCCTCCTGGGGTATCCAATGACGATCTAGTCGAACGAGTTCCTTGATCAGGTCGAGAAGGGCCGTGCCATTGAACATCTTTTGAACCGTCAATGTCAAAAGCTCATGACGCCAAACCTCGTGCACGGAACTTACTGGTAGAGCAAGTCTCTGAGCACTCAAATTCATACGTTTCATGTTCAACTCGGGACGGAAGACGGTGACCTTCCCGTTCTTGTTCCTATATGCTTTAAGTCCTTCGAAGACGCACTGGGCGTAATGTAACACAGTCGAGCTAGGGTCAAGCGACAAAGGACCATCTTGATTCCGAAGAGAAAAGAGATCAATGCAAAAGCGATACGCATTTAACCGCGGCGACATACAAGGTTTAATCTCAGGTGTGCCCCACCCCTGGGAGGCATTCCATGGTATCAACAACATGTGATCAGTCTGATAAAAGTAGTCGGGTGACTGCCAGAGCAACAGAGCGAATCGAGTGAACCTACAAACTTGTGTCCAAACTTCAAGGTTTTCGGATCAGGCAATTCCTTCGGCGTGGAGGTCTTTTGAATTTCTAGCCTACTATGCTACGTGCGGGGACAGACATGAGGACAATATACAAAGCGAGAAAAAATATAGAGGGCTGCATTGACCTCTATGTCAGGTAGTGGGCTTTGAGGACTCGACATCCATCGTGCTGCAGTTATGTACGACTGCCCTCGGGCTCGCCAGAGATGAGACTGAAAACGATGAAGTGAGATAGCCATGAAGGAAGTCGGGGTGCTATAAGCTCGCTCGACAGAGTCAATATGCGGACCATCGGAACAACAAGAGCCCGGCAAAATTGCTAGCGGAACGAACGTCACCCGGCCCGTGCCAACCGTTTTTGGTTAATTTTATCCAGCAAATTCGGACGTCTCGTGGATTGGGGCGTTTGGGGCATCACAGCATTTTTCTTCCGGACTTAACAGACCATACGGTACAGGGGTATAGTAATAAACAGGCCACAGTGCTTGTACTCGTAAAGAAACACTACGATCGTGGTTTACGGGAGCCGGTACTTGACGGAGGTGGGTTCCATGATACTCTCTGCTCTCGGGGGTTGGAGGGAGCGACATCCTGCTGTCTAGAAAGTGTCCCGTACTTCGAAGGTACGCGCGGCACTGGAGGATGGACATCTCTGGAATGGCCATCTAGAGAAGGGTCCGAAGAGCGAGAGTGGCGGGGTGATGGATTGGACGCACTCCGAGGCCGAGCGGACGTGGGAGATGGTCCCCCTTCAGAAATAAAAGTGTTAGGCATAAAAGCATTATCAAAAGAGCGACACACGTACTTCGCGTCAGTCGCCGGCTCCGTCGTTCCATGCTGTCATGACTACGTCGCCGTTCCATGGGTTCTGGTTCCGGCACATCGTGCTGGCCGACTGAGATCCATGTATCGACCATGCTGGTTCGCCAGTTATCCGTATACGCACCCTCGACCATGGACGGTTTGTGCATCCGTGGTTCCTCACTGGCGGGGCGTTCATAGAGGTTGGGCGCCAGGGGAGCGGGTAGCACAATTTGTATGTTGCTGTGGCGAGCGTGTGGGGCAGCGCGTATGCTTGGCCGACTTCGAACAGTCACGATAGTTTGTGATGTACCAATTGAGACCATCGAGACCGGTCGACGGCGTGGTCCTGAGCCGTTGGCAACGCGTTTTAAGGACTGGTTGGGAGATGGAGAGAATGCGGTGGGCGGAAGGGTACCGTCAGAAGATGGGGTAGAACGACCGTAGGATGAAGGGAGAGACGTGGATGACGCGTCGGGAGGGGTACGTGGAGTCAAAAAAGGTGGTGTTGGGGGGTGAAGATTGTCCTCATAGGAAGGGGGTGGGGCGACTCCAATTCTTCCATCTACCTCAGGGTTGGAAGAGGAAGTAGCATTTGAAGTATCTCCAAGCGAATCACTGACGCATGGTACCGAAGGCGGTCTGCTATCGTCATCCGGCAATATCTTTGGGACGCTCGCATTCTGATGTTCGGTGAATGCCACGAGTTGACGCTCCCTCTGGTGTACCAGGGCTTGTCTCTGTGGAAAAGGCGCACTCATAGAGCGGGCCGACCGACGGGAAAGGATGCGCCAAAAGACGAGAACGAGAAGAAAACCGCCAACTGAGGCGGAGACGGCAATGATGATCACGGTTGTATGACGAAGTCCATGGCCTGTCGTGCCTCGGGGGTAATGACGAAGAGAGCGACGAGCGATTGTTGCTTGTGAGCGGGTGGAAAAATCTGGGCCGTTGTTATACCAGGGCATGTCGAGATGGAAAACGAGTGGAGGGTTGAAGGAGCGTGCTATTGCATTGAACTCAGAACAAAGGTACGTTGGCGCGAAGTCGAAGCGCAGAAGGTAAGGTATGGAAGACAGAAACTAGTGGGGAATGAACAGCGGTGAGAAAGGTGTTCGGCACGTGGAAACATAATTTAGAGGTGGGTCTCACCTTTCCCTCCCCTCTCTCAAGAGTACGAGCCAGTGCAAGAACCGTTCAGCCTCACGGTCAAAGAGCGGTCAAATCAGGCCGGTGGTTCGTGGGCGTGTTATCGAACGACAAAATGTGTTTCCCCAGGGACACCTGCAATACAGCGCCCAATTATTTTTTGCACCTTTTGACAGGTCCCGTCAGGCCGGCATATCGAGAAATCCTCGCTTAGGTTTGATCACAAGTGTGGTTGTGAAGCACGTTCGTCCCGCATTTCCCGCTCGTTGTCAAGTTGGGAGATGTTGCGTATTGTGCTGAGTACATAAATGCATAAGTAACCGCAGGGCGGACGCCGGACGTCAAAGCTGCAACTGTGTGGGTAAACACACTTACAGAGCACTGTGATGTAAAAGTTACGGCATGAGTGATGAGAGCCATTCTAAAAATATGATGCGTGAACGTGCGGTACAAGTGCCAAAGTGCCTGTCACCACTCGATGGCCACCAATGCCAATGTAGGCCTCCCTTCGCAGTCGTTGCCCTCTGGCCGTGCACCCTCAATCACTTCGTCATCCAGCAAGCTAACCACACCAGGCCATCCCAATGTCTCCCTAACGAAGCGCCTTCTCTTCCCCCACCTCTCACCTTCCGACCCCATTCCGCCCCTGCTTCAGACCTCCTCGGCGTATCCAGCGCTGGACGCGGAGCTCTACGATCTTATAGCTCTCGCCCTGCGCGCATACATAAACCCGTGGTGGACAAAGATCACACGTTATGACAAGCAGCTCCTCGTCGAACTCACGCGCATCCTTACGTCGGTCCTTCGCGCGCTCGAGGCTAGGGCACTCGCCGCAGACGTCAGTACACTCATCTATCACGACCTTCCTACCCTTCTCGCGCAGCACTGTGCAGACTACCGCATCGCCGCGCGCAAACTTGGTTCTTCCTATGCCGCCGCGGGGTCCGCCTCTCTCCCCATGTTATTCCATGGACAGCAGCAGCACGTCGGCGTGTCACCCGACGGAAAGATAGACCAGGTCTACGTCCGTGCAGCGGTCGACATTGTCCTCAAGGCATGCCTCGCTCCTGAGGACTGGGATATCGAATCCGAGCGATACCTCATTCGTGAGATCATTGTCAAGACTGTGTGTGTGGACGTTGCGCCTCGCATCACACAACCATGGTTTTTGCATAGCACCTTGTTGGACCTCCTTGGTCCCGCAGATGAGCTTCTGACGGTGAGTATCTAACGTGTGATAGAGTCTCTCCATCACCTGCACTCGCCCAAGCTAATTATTCGTAAGGCCCCAGATCCCCCTTCGCGCTTTACCGCAAATTCCTCCACGGTGCCGTCCTTCCACACCATCATCGTTTACTTTCTCTCCGCCGTCCAAGCTATCTCGAGCACCGCGCTTTCCATAATCCACATCTACAAGCGCACCGTCCACACAATCAAGAAGGTGCACAACTCCCCACCACCGCATACCTCACCACCACAATCGCCAACACGCACTTCGCCCAACACGCCAGCAGAAGCCACACCTGCGCCATCACCGCCGACTCCCGAAGCCCCATCAACACCAAGCGTGCCCTCACCGTCGCAGTCTGTAGCCGCCTCTGTCAGCTCGTGTCCGGATGCGGGCACACCCCCGCCAACACCACCGCTACTGCCAACCCGCGCACCCCCACACAATCTCGCTCGACCCTCGCTCCTCCTCTTCGCCGAACTTTTCTCCTTGCCCACCCGATTTGCCGGGATGGCACTCTTGTTCATCTGCGACGCGCTTGTCACAGCGTTCTCATCCTTCCTTGACCGGTTCGCTACCCTCATTCTACCTTCTCTTCTCCGTCTTTCCTTTAATAATTCAATGTTCCAGCCTCCTTCCGCTCTTCCTCTACACCTCCGTTCTTACGCCGGTCCAGATTACAGCGCTCGTGACCGCTACCAAACACTCACTATTTCCCAATGGCTACCCGGCGCTGACACCCCCGGACCCGACGCCCGAAGAACAAGCCGTGTTGCGCTCAGAGCTTCTGCGGCGCCTCGCCCAGGCGATACCCGGTGCGTGTATCATAGGTCCCTTACGTTTTTACGTCCTCCTAACGAACGCTACGTTTTAATTTTAAAATGTCTTTGGGATTCGCAGGTCCGCTGGTGCCGCTGGTGTTAGGCCCAACGCAAGCCACGCGTGAGCGAACGCTGAGTGCGTTGCTCGATCCATTCGACGCGCAGGCTTGTAACGCCCATCTGTTCATGCTGATATTTGATTTGGTATTGCTTGCGTTGTTCCCGGAGATGGCTGTGGGGGCCACGGACACTGGAGTGGGTAGCTAACAGCCATCCCGTGAACATTACGAACCATCTTTGCTGCATATAAAGTGTAACGTTACCTGCATATCGCACGAGTGAGTTATCTTAGTCACCATTGGGCGCATTCATGCATCACATCGCTACGCCCAATCTACTCAATTTCAGGTGTACAACAGAACATAATGCTAACAATAAAGCAAAATACAAGCATATGCGCAGAACGAGCAATAACGAGTGACAGCCCACATAAAAATAGAACTACACATCACTGTCCTCCTTCGCCTGAGCACTTCTCTTTTTCGTTTCCTTCTTTCCTTTCCGGCTACAGCTTGAATTCACTCTTCGCAAACTTCAGCTCGGCCGAAGCCGCGTCATCCACGAACCACACGAGCTGACCGGGAGAGGCAGGCCGGACACGCGCAGCGGGCAAGCCGAGCTCGGGCGTGTCGAAGATATCCTGCAGGATTTGCACCTTGCCCGCGCCCGTGGCGACGAACGCGACGCGGGCCGCATGGTTGATCACGGGGAAGGTGAGCGTCACACGGCGAGGTGGCGGCTTGGGCGAGTCCTCGATGTATGCCACCCAGCGGTCGTTCTCCGACAGGAGTTCGTGGCCCGGGAAGAGCGAGGCCGTGTGGCCGTCGGGGCCGACGCCGAGTAGGATGAGGTCAAAGACGGGGAAACGCGCCGCGTCCCGTTGCGCAAACTCCCGGATGAGCTGCTTCTCGTACGCGTCCGCGAGCTCCTCGAGGTCGTCTCTCAACGCATAGTCGATCGTGTGAATGTGCTTGGGCGGGATGGGCACTTTGGAGTAGAGCGTGTCCTGCGCGAGCTTGTGGTTCGAGTCCTCGTGGTCGAGGGGCACGATGCGTTCATCGGCGTAGAAGACGCGCCTGGAGAGACGGGATGAGCGATGAGGAGGGTGTGTGTGTGGAGAAGAGGGAGGGAGGGATCGATCACTTGCCATTTATCCCATCTTACATCTTGCTTCGTGATAAGGGCTGTGAGCGTCTTCGGAAGGGAACCGCCAGAAATGGCGACGGTGAACCGGCCATGCTTGTTGATGGACTCCTTCTGGGCTTTGAGTATGTACTCCGCAAGTGAATCGGAGAGGTTTGAAGTGTCCGGGAAAGAGTATACGATAGGACGAGTTGGCGCATGCATGATGAAGCGAGTCAAAGTCGTAAAGTCGTGAGCGAGGGAGATAAGTCAATGATGATGACATAAGGATTACGTCCTGACATCATCCAGGAACCGAAATCGGAATCATTGGCGGTAAACAGGGTCATATGACCGCGCAATCAACTTGAGCCGAGCCGATATGCATCCGTCCTTTAACCAGAGGATACGAGGACAAACCAACCAATCAAAGGTGATTAGAAGCATGCACCAATTCTTGGCTGAGCCATATATGAGGTTGGTAGGTTCACGCGATTGCAGTGGGGAGTCGAAGCTCAGCGTGGAGCGGCCAGTCAAGTAACCATGGAAGATATCCGACCAGAAACATCTGACGAACTTGAATTATAGGTCACTCCAATCACGTCTGGCGTGGTTTTGAATCAGCGGAACATGTCCGTGGGAGGTCAAACCCTTGTCATAATAAGACCATGGCGTTTTGCGTTTCTGCTCTAAGGTTACTACGAAAGATAACTATGATTTTCAGGACAACGGCCCGGGAATGAAACCCAGGTAGCTTCGTTCTCTTCTCTCTACAAATACAGCCGTAGCAAAAAAGAGACAGGCCATACCCTACAATATCCTGATACCTAAGAGTACAAGAAACCCCGATGAAATGAATCCATGTCATCCTTCATTACCGTAATTCCCCTGGTCTTTCGTGATGCTCTTGGAGGAATGGTCTACGTTAGCGTGACTGGAGGAATTCCCGATCGTCGAGGCCAGCGAAGGTAAGTCGCTGGTACCCTCCCGGTCATTATCATCAGTGTAATCCCCCGGATTTTCCAACTTCGTGATGTTCTTGCAGGAACGCCAGTTGATTACGTTACTTCTGGAGGAATTCCCGATAGTCGAGGCCATCGAAGATATGGTACACTCCCGATCATTACTGCCGTTCCCCGGATCTTCCAACTTCGTGATGCTCTTGGAGGAATGGTCCACGTTAGTGTGCCCGGAGGAATTTCCGACCAGCGAAAGTGAGACACCCTCCCGACCACTGGCAGCACCGTTGCCGCGACGGCCGCGGCGGCGGCGTTCAAGTTGCCTCTTGATCGCCATCTGTCCCCTCAGTGCTGCCTCCCGTCGACGCAGATCTTCCTCCCATTCCCTCATAGTGGCTAATTTTTGTTGGAGGCCATCTGCTTGGAGAGCCATGGCCCCTATTCTTTCATCCATGGCATGGAGCATCTTCTGGATCTCTGCTTCGCGAATCTTGGCAGAAGCTTCTGCTCGGTGTGCGCTTGCCTCGCGGCGTTCAGCCCCCTCTAAAGACCGGCGTGCCTTCTCCTCGAGGCGACCGACCTCACCTCCTCTCCTGCTCGCCTCTTCTTCCTTTCGGCGTGCCTCGGCGTGTCTATTCCGTGATTCCGCCTCGAGTGCCTTAACTTGGCCTTCCTTCTGTCTTACATCTCCTTCCCTACGGGCAACCTCTTCCTCCCTTTGCTGTACCTCAGCCTCCTTGAGTCGAACTTCCTCTTCCCAATTATGCACGTCCGTCTCACGTCGCTTGGTGTCCATTTCTTCGATGTTGGCCGGATCACGTGCGCGTGCCTCAAGTTCGAAAAGCCGTCGTGCCTCCTCTTTCTTTCTCGCCTCTTCGCCCCTGTTGTGCACCTCGCCCTCTCGTTTCTGACGTCCTGCCCTCTTAGACCTGACATTTGAATCCTTTTCTGGTGGCGGCGGCGGGACTACTAATATTGGCGGAGCCGGTGGCATTGTGGGTGGTGGCAGCCATGCCATTACCCGCGGCGGCACATCTATCGGCACCGTCGGCGACGGCGATCGCGGTGGTGATACTGCCACTAGTTGTGATTGGGGTAGCGGTGAAGATGTGGGCCGAACAATAGTGATCGGTGATTTCGGGGACTTCCACCACAGCGATGACGGTGGCCCCCACTGCGATGGCGATGGCGTCTGCAGCCGCGGTGGCCCCCATGACGATGGCGATGACGATAGTGATGGTGATGGTGATGGCGTCTGCAGTTGCGGTGGCTGTATTGTCCCCTTTTGTCTTGACATTAATACCTACAGCACATAGGCTGAACCACCAAGGTAGCGGTAGATAACAGTCTACTAGGGAAGATGTCAATATCAGCCTTACGTACAACAATTGATGGATAGCTACTTCTCACGCCGATTATGTATAGGAAGTATAAGTCCTTGGAGAACGGCTGGATGACTCTGTGGGGAGGTGACGAGTTGAAATCAACCAAGGATAAGTGTTTGGCCTAGCGCCGCCAAATGGCCATTTCAAGTTGTTTGGCAAAACGGGCAGGGCAGTGCAGTGTGATAATTTGCAATAACTAGGCTACTGGCTCTGGCAGATCTACTAGTAGCACGGGCACGACTACTGTAGCCTAGCCATGACCAGTCCCCCCCGCGGCCCGGACCAGTGGCAATGAGCAGGAGAGGCCCACGATCACTGAATCTATCCTCTAGCCATAGGCCTTGATCTCCAAGCTGTCTCATCTCTCAGTCTTTACCTATCCGTCGATCTCTGGAGTACTCGGTACTCCAGTCACCGAGCTACTTGTAGCAAACAGCGCACGCGAGCGGATCGATAAGATATGGACACTTTGGACAGTACCCTACATTCCTTGGTTTGACAGATGTTTGTACACTCAGTTCCCGTGTTTACTGTGCACGGGCGTTCTGGGGCCGACACGTCACACGTGCCCGGAATTCACCTTTTAGCATTCGTTCTTTTCTACACTGCTAGCCCTTGCGCTCACATTCAACGCTCTCTGCACCCGCCGCGTCCACGCCCTAGTGGAACCCAGAAGTACATGGATTCCACTGTTCTTATGATCAGCTATTATCGGTCAGACGAGATTTCCAGAAGAGGTGCGTTCTCCTCACTGGCAAATGTGTAGGGTGGTCTCCGTACAGTCGCACATGGTATTTTGGTTTATCCTATTCAATTATTGCAGTGCACCCCAAACATCGCCGACTTGTATCCGCTTCCGAGCCCGATCCTGGAGTGGGAGCGAAGAACTTCGACTCCATAGTGATTCCCGCAATTCCTTTTCTACGGCGGGGTCGTCCAACGCTTTAACGAGGTCATATCACGGCAATAGTCGTTGTTGGAGGCTTGCACCATTGTCCCTTCATTTATTTCTGTTCGAGTTGTCGAAGACTCTGGGTCACCTTCAACTCGCATGATGACATGACGCCAGTAATCGCTAATGTCATTCCGAACTCTGCCACTCCTCAGGCTGCCCCCCCCCCCCCCGGATCTGGTCACTCATTAGTATTCTCCCGGACTCTTGATTTCCTAGGCCATCCATCAGGCCCACTGGCATATATACAGACAGACTCTCTGGCTCGTTACGACCCCAATGCCGTTTGTAAAGGATTACTCACTCAGGCAGCAACAAGCAGAATCGGTAAACACTAGGATTCAGGGGCCATTCGAGGTGGACAGACGACGCACACACAACTTGAAGCAGGTTAAATGCGGGAAATTAGAGGCACTCTCAGATTCGGCTCTCTTATTCAGACGTACAAGTACGCTGGGGGGGGAGGGGGCGCGAACTACAGGCCGAGGTAACTACTCTGGACATAAGACCATCATAAAGCACGGAATAATTTGACACTTCACAATTCCCGATTGCATCCACACGCCTGTGTATGGGTCATCCTCAGTACCTCGGAACCCACTAGGCTCGCCCAATGTATCAAAATAATTTGCCAGATGACATGGAGAACACACGCTGACTGGAACTGTTAGGATCATTGACCGCTGTGCCGTCGCAGAGTATATGTTCATTCTTAACCTCTGGACCATATATTCTCTGTTGCTGTCGTTATTACAAGCATTGCCAAACTTAGAATGGCTCGGGTGGATGGTCGCATGAGAGCCAACATCGACGATGGTGGGCATAGAAGGTGGTGCAGTGATGTCAGAGCTCCTTACCCTCAAAGGACATCCAACCTTCTGTAATTTCTGTTTCGTATACTTTGTATCACGATATCATCAATAGAACTGTCTTCAACACTTGAGATGTTGCAAAACACATTTCGACACACGGGGTAGTGCCTTAACAGATCTCCTGTCGCCTTGTAGCCATTTGCGCCTCACCGAGAGCGGTGAATGCGGCAGGGGGTCAGTCATTAGTGCTTTTCATGCCGTAATGCCCTGTGTAAATTTACCTATTGCACTGTAGTTCTCACTTGCACCCATTGTTCGACGTCTGATGCGCCCGTCTCTTTGCTAACATCGCCATGATCCGGTATCCCTTTATGAAGTCTCGGGCTCGGTATCGACTGTAGCGCCTGGTGAAATAGGGTACAGTAGTCGTGAAATTTGATCCGGTAGCCTGAGTATACATGATCCGGTGCTGTGCCTTTCTCCCCACAGCAAAATGGCCCAGAGTGGGCGTCAGCGGGTTTTGGACGTCCACGGTAGGGTCAGATGAGAAGGAGGGCGCGAGGAGTTTCGGACCTTGCAACGGGTTTCTACGTCCACATCGATGATGCCCAACTGTACCAGGACCTCCTGGCAACTACGAGCTAAATGGGTACCGTCCTCGGCTGAGAGTGATTCAGGTAGAACTCCGATCCAGAGGATCACAGGGCGGAACGATTCGCCCACATAGCTGATGCGGACCACGTCCACGCTCGTCCAAGGTACCTTCTTCGAATTGAGGTAGTTGACAATCTGGAGAGAGAGGTCTCCTTCCCATAGGTTCTTGATTTCATGATTGCCCACGGTTCCAAGTACCTTGGGCCTCGTGTGCTCCTCCACACCGCTGGGAGCCTGCCAAGGAGTGGCGCTTGACCGGTTGACCGCCCAACCAAGGGCGGGCTGGACGGGAGTCCAGCGTAGTAGAACTCAGCTTCTTTAGACAGAGGGGCACGCTGCGAACATGCGACCTCCGATGGAGGGGTATTCGTGGTGGAGGCACTACTAGTACTGGTGCTGAGGCTCGAGGATTCGGTCGTAGGAGGGGACTCAGGGGAGGGGGGCGTGTCGCCCTTCTCGGCCAAAGTGGCAGAGATGCATAGAGAGATGTGGGATGGCATCCGGCAACCACTGGAAGAGATAACAAGCCAGGAGGGGTTGAGCACCTGAAGGTAGCAGAGAGCAAAAGGACTTACTTCTGATAATGCAGATTGTCAATGTGTGCTTATCACAATTCTGATCACTTCAAGTACCTGTTGCAGCCTAATAAATTATGGCCAGACTGGGGATTGAACCCAGGCCTACTGGATATATACCAGGTGCTCTTCCAATTGAGCTACCTGGCCTGGGGAAATCAATCTGGAGTGGGGATTTTATGTGGATTGCCTCTCTTTTGCCACTTTGAATTCATGGACAGATTGCACATCCAACACACCCCCCCAATCTGGACCATTTAGACAACTGGCATTCACAAACAGGGCCCATAACCTGTTGCAGCCTAATAAATTATGGCCAGACTGCTTTCATCAACCAAGTTGTCAAACATTTTGGTCAAACAAATAATAAAATATTTTATTTTAAATTAATTCCTTCCAGGAACCGAAATCGGAATCATTGGCGGCAAACAGGGTCATATGACCGCGCAATCAACTTGAGCCGAGCCGATATGCATCCGTCCTTTAACCAGATGATCCGAGGACAAACCAACCAATCAAAGGTGATTAGAAGCATGCACCAATTCTTGGCTGAGCCATATATGAGGTTGGTAGGTTCACGCGATTGCAGTGGGGAGTCGAAGCTCAGCGTGGAACGGCCAGTCAAGTAACCATGGAAGATATCCGACCAGAAACATCTGACGAATTATAGGTCACTCCAATCACGTCTGGCGTGGTTTTTGAATCAGCGGTGCCATGAGAGGTCAAAACATTGTCGTAATAAGACCATGGTGTCCCGCATTTCTGCTTTAAGGTGCCACGAAAGATAAGTATGATTTTCAGGACAAGGTCATTCTCTTCTTTACAAATACAGCCGTAGCAAATACAACATCCTGATATCCAAGAACACAAGAAAACTCGATTAATCCATGTTACGCTTCATTACTGTAATTCCCCGGATCTTCCAACTTCGTGATGCTCTTGGAGGAATGGTCCACGTTAGTGTGAGACCAGAATATCGTGTTCTCTACCACCGTGACCAGAATACAGGTGAGGACTCCATTCGGCTCGCAGATGATTGAATCAACGGCCACGAAGTTGCGAGAAAACGGTACCAAATGCAGTGGATTTTTGGCATGAACTGCTTCGGTGATTGCGACGATAAAGTCCGAATCCCGCCGAGAGTTGAAACGTCGAATGCGATCACGAATGGTCCACGTCATTTTTCCCGAGGTCAACCCACGTATCGAAAACTTGTGTTTGAGAGCAATGCCATCTAAGTGATTCAATACTAGCCTTTCGAACACACGGCCCCAGAGCGATGCTGCTTCAGACACTCCTGAAATCTGCTAGTAGAAGCCAGCGGCTGCATCAGCTCGTCGAGCTTTGCACTGTTTCAGTAATTGATCAAAGCCCATGGCGAGACATCTCCAAACTTGCATTGTGTGAGGAGCCGTTGTTTGTCTGTTGGAAATTTTACAAAAACTGAATGAGACGTCAGAGTCTCCTCTTTGGAACGAGTGTAGGAGTTGCGAGATATTGCTCCCCCCGGCTGCAATGTCTCTGATTTGCGACATGACGTCCTCCTCCTTCATTTCTAAACTGTCCACAGAGTGGGCAGCACTAAAGCATAGACGAGGATTGTAGCCGAAGTACAAGGTCGACTCCCTGAGCAGCTCCAGGGATATATCAAAGGCATAAAGGGATATCCTAAAGAAATCTGAATGAAGCAACCCTAAGACGAACCCGGTCAGGAAAAGCTCGCGGGCCGACCATAGTTTAGTTGCAAGTACTGTAACGAGAGCTGTTTGCTTCATCCAGGGTTGATTTGCGCCTTTGAGAGATGATGCCAGAACAATCTGCACTCTCCGACGCATGAGCATATGGTTGGGCTCATAACCCTTGTCGCAGTCAACAATGGCCACAATCTCTTCCTTTGACGACCAGGACTCGATCACCTGAACACCCTTCTCGTTGACATGATAGACAGTCCCGTCCTCGGCTTGGTCAAGTAAGTTAGCAGGGAGACAAGAACCTCACCCGTTCCAGGTTGACCGCTGACTATCACCGAACCTTTATCGCATTGAGGTTGTTTCTTAATCAGCGCCGAGATATCATCGTATTCTTGACGAAGAAAAAGTGGCAAAGGTAAGCGGTCCGGCACTTCCTCCTTGAGGTCTAAGGCAAATCCAAAAAGCGGGGAGTAAATGGGAAGAGTGAGTTGACGTCAGAGCCGTCCTCGTTGGTTGCTTCCAGGTCATCGTCATCGATTTTAGTACGTACCGTCCTCGTTACTTGCCAGTGCCTCCGGATCATCGTCATCACGTGCTCGATCCTCATTGTTGTTGTCGGGAGGTCGTGGTGAAAAAGCTTCTGCCGAGAAGGTCAACCCAAGGACATCAAGCTCAAAGGCATCGTATTCCGGCGAGTCACGATCCGGGTGTTGCCTCTCCAGGCAGTTTCGCAGCCCAGTACAATGTGCCAAAGTGATCTCCACCTCTCAGAAAAGCTTCGGTTCAAGTGCGCTGTTATTCCACATCTTTAAGCGAACTTCCTCTAACCAGGAATAATCGGGGCAGTCGGCCAAACGCCGTCGCTTGGAAGGGTATTCGTCCTGTGGAGCTAGTGGCGCAACGGCGGGGAGGGCATCGAAATTACTAGCAGAATGATCGTGACGACGGGGAGCAATAAGATTAGGACCAACGTGGGGCCGGAGATTGTGTTTCGAGGACCTCCGCAACTGAATCAGCTGGTATCTGGTACTAACAGCACAACACGACGTACCTTTGGCTTTGGCAGCGACTTGCACCAGAACACAAATACGACGTGGTGATGCGGGCTCCGTGATGCACAACGATATTTTGTCGCTCGGAAAGAGTTGCGACGCGGCCTTTGATTCCTGCTTCGCTTTCTCCTCCGCTTTTCCCATTCCCTCGCCCCCCATCTCCTCCTCTTCCTCTAATATTTCTTCCTCAGGTTTGACGCTCGCGAGATACGTTTTTTTCATGACTTCCCTAGCCGGCTGTGGAGTGGGTAACTTCCACACCATGATTTCTGCAGCGTGAACGTTTTTAAATTCATCCCAGCCCAACTCCTTGATCTTCTCTAGAAAGTGGAGGACAACGCCATCGGAAGGCACGTCCACATACCAGGGAGACCAGGCACGCGTAAATTTCTCATCGACGAGCATGAACCAGACTCGTGTGTCTAGCGATTCCTTGGCGGCCGCTCGTGTAAGAGGTCTCATGATGGCGTCGTGTAGGAGGTAAAAGAGTTGCGGAAGAAAAGGATGCTGGCAAAGCGAGAGACGATGACGTACAGTCTTACAGTGGTCACTACTGAGGCTGTCACCTGACCGTGCCTTTTAAGTTGCATGTGCTCGTAAGTGCAGCGCTGACAGCGATTTTGGCTTCGTCCCGACCAATATGTGAGGGGAGAGCCAAAAGCCAATTGATGATACCAATGGGTATGGTAACAGGGATCGGAAGTGCGGGACACCCGGAGGAATTTCCGACCGTCGAGGCCAGCAAAAGTCACCCTCCCGAACACTGGCAGCACCGTTGCCGCGGCGGCCGCATTGCTCCTCGATCGCCATTCGTTGCGTCAGCGCTGCCTCCAGTCGACGCGGATCCTCCTCCCGTTCTCTCATAGCGGCTAATTTTTGTTGGAGGTCATCTGCTTGGAGAGTCATGGCCCCCTCTTTCTTCATCCAACGGAGCATCTCCTGGATCTCTGCTTCCGCGAATCTGGAGGTGTCCTCTCCTTCTCCCGCAGCTGTTCCTCGCCATTTTGGATATCTGCCTTTGCCCTGTTGGTCCGCAGCTCGGCCTCATGCTGTGGTGCGCGACGTTGCTTGTCGTGTTGGTGGCTCGTCTCGGGGGAGGTTGCGTTACAGCTCCCCACGCGTCTTGGCTAGAGACTTCTGCTCGGCGTGCGCTTGGCCTCACGGCGTTCAACCCTCTCTAAAGACCGTCATGCCTTCTCTTCGAGGCGAACGTACCTCACCCCCTCTCCTGCTCCCATCTTCCTTTCGGCGTACCTCGGCATGTCTCACTACGGGCAATCTCTTCCTCCCTTTTCTGTACCTCAGCCTCCTTGAGTCGAACTTCCTGTTCCCGATCATGCACGTCCGTCTCACGTCGCTTGTTGTCCATTTCTTTGATGTTGGCTGGACCGCGTGCGGGTGCCAAAGCCTGTCGTGCCTTCTCTTCCTTTCTAGCAGAAGTGGGAAAAACTAGGATCCAGGGGCCATTCGAGGTGGATGGACGACGCGTACACAACTTGAAGCAGGTTAAATGCGGGAAGTTAGAGGCACACTCAGATTCGGTCCTCTTATTCAGACGTACAAATATGCGGGGGGGGGGGGAGCTCCAGGCCGAGGTAGCCACTCTGAACATAAGAATATCATAAAGTACGGAATAATTTGACACTTCACAACTCCCGATTGCATCCACACGCCTGTGTATGATGAGTCATCCTCAATACCTCGGTCCTCGCTAGGCTCGCCCCATGTATCAAAATAATTTGCCAGATGACATGGAGAACACACGCTGACTAGAACTGCTAGGATCATTGACCGCTGTGCCGTCTCTGAGCATATGGTCATTCTTAAACCTCTGGACCATATATTCTCTGTTGCTGTTGTCAATACAAGCATTGTCAAACTCAGAATGGCTCGGGTGGATGGTTGCATGAGAGCCAACATCGATGGTGGTGAACATAGGTGGTGCGGTGATGTCAGAGCTCCTTACCCTCAAAGGACATCCAACCTTCTGTAATTTCTGTTTCGTATTTTGTATCACGGTATCATCAATAGAACTGTCTTCGGCACTTGAGATGTTGCAAAACACATTTCCGATACACGGGGCAGTGCTTTAACAGCTCTCCGGTCACCTTGTAGCTATTTGCGCCTCATCGAGAGTGATGAATGCGGCGGGAGGTCAGTCATTAGTGTATCTTCTCTGCTCTCTATGCCGTAATGCTCTATGTAAGATTACCTATTGCGCTGTAGTTCTCACTTGCACCCATTGTTCGACGTCTGATGCGCCCGTCTCTTTGCCAACATCGTCATGATCCGGTCTCCCTTTATGGTGTCTCGGACTCGGTATCGGCTGTAGCGCCTGGTGAAATACGGTAGTACTATTGCGGTACACTGAGTGGTCAGGGCGGACCTTCAGTGGTCAGGGGCATGTCACTGTGTGACATGTTTCATTCTCCGCTGTTCTCTGCCCGATGACTGAGGGGACCGAAAAAGCAGCAGCAAAGGGGGTGAATACCGACGAACAATGAACAACGATTTTAACATTAGGTGCTAAATTATGGGTTTGGATGGTTTGATACACAGTATGGAAGAGTTGCCCTTGGGCCTACAACGACCTCATCAATCCAGAGGGCCCAGCTCCACCATGACCACTGTGCTCCATCACCTGTTCCCTGGTCCAATGTGTGCTGTTGTCTAGCTTGGAAGATGCCCATAAAGCACAGGTTTTGCATCAGCCCGTCCTTGTGTAACTTGAGATGTGTTTTGATCCGATCCAGGTCTGTTGAATTTTGCGGTTGAGGAGCTTGACTTGCTCAAGGCATTGAAAACCACTGTAGTGTACTACTACACCGCTGCACACCATGCACTACGGAGCATGCTTCAATGACATCATGTGGCTGCCTTCCATATCTTCAAAGTCCACACTGGCAGACTCGGCAGGTGTGACAAGACGTGATTGCCTCCAAAGCACAGGAAACTTCAAAGAATGGGTTTCTCATCTGCAAAATTAGATTTTGGGCACTGGAATAACATAGAATGTCCATTTGAAGTAGTATCTAGGATGTAGGAGACAGGGAAGTGGGTGAATCAACAATGTGCCCATCTGACATGTACCTGACCACTGAAGGTCCGCCCTGACCACTCAGTAGTAGTGAAATTTGATCCGGTAGTATATACATGATCCGGTGCTGTGCTTTTCTCTCCGCGGCAAAATGGGTCAGTATCTACATCGAGGATGGGGATATGACACTAGTCTACAAAGGAACCGGGACTACGCAAAGTAAAGAGAGGTTGGTTCTACGGGCTGAGGAGTGCACAAGCACCTGAGCGCACTCCGAAAATCCATTTTCGACATACATTTGGGTTTTGTTTTCAAGGTTTGAGGGGCCAGGGCGGCAATGTTTGCTTTGTCTACGTTTTGGATATGCCCCAGCGGGTGGTGACAGGATGTGCGACATAGGGGTAATTACGCAGACCACGGTAGCACTACCGGTGACAGTCTTCCGACGTGGTCATATTTTAGTCAAGAAAGTAACACAGGAGAAAGAAATTTGGTATCATCGAGTAATTACAGAAAGAGGAAAGGCGGCACTGAGGGAGAAAAAAAGGACCCGGAACAGTGGATAAGAGGATACATGAGCATACAACGGTTCAGGGGGATAGCAAATTTCGGCCAACTACCATGTGGTGGAGTAACATATCAGTGGAATATTACGATCTGACATACCATAGCGAGAAGAGCATGCATACAAAGCGCACCCCAAAAAATTGCGTACAGATTCCGTCAAGCTTTGCCGACGCCGACAGAGTCAATATCTCTGATCGTCATCAGCGACTCTAGGCGTTCCTCGAGACCTTGACCGAGGCCCTCGCGCTCCCATTCGCCACCAACGTCATCGATAAATAAGCACTCCCGGCCTTCCCGGACATCCTTATCACCGTAGAAGCTGGTGCGTGGACTGGCACTTGCACTTGCACTCCCCACGCCGACATGTTGAGGGATGCCCAACACCGACAAAAGATGAGGAGGTGGATCTGAAGCGGTGGCAGAGGTTGTAAGCGTCGAGAGGGGAAGTGTGGATGAGGGTGTCGAGGTGAGTAAGTCGGTGTATGACATAAATGAGAGCCGTTTCGTAGCGACGTGAGGAGAAGGGGGATGGGAAAGGGTGAGAGGGGAGACAGGCATCACTGGAGGTGAAGAGCGATGTGCGACAGATCCAATGGGATCAGGGTGTGCGACGGTCGTTGGTGTAGGTTGTACATCGGTGCCAACCTCTTGCGTGATAGACGCACCGAAACAATTAGTTGTCGGTGTGGGTGACGGGACGGCTGTCACGTCAGCATTGGGCCCGGGCGGCGGAGTCTGTACATTGAGTTTTTGCGACGATGGATGAATGGGATACGCCGGGAGCGGAAGAGTGATGCTCGGGCTGGGGCTGGGCAAATTCATAAAAGGCATGTTGGCCTTTACATGAGTAGGACTCGGACTGCGGCTACTTAATCGCGAGCTAAAGCCACTAAGAGATGCCCGGTCCGAGGACGCAGGGGCAACGACAGAAATTTGTTGTTCATCTGTAGGGGATGACAGTACGGTTGCGGCGCTGTCAAGAACCGTAGGGACAGCATGATCGAGCTGTTCGGTCGCCTTGCCACGGGGAGTACGGTGAGGGTGGGAAGGGTGAGGAGGAGATGGGGTCATAGGCTCGATATCGCGTTCGAATATGGCGGACGACGACGAGTGCCTGTGGGTGGGCGTTAGGTAATGTGACAAATGGAGAAGACCAGTGAAGGAAGGAGACTATAACAGAACGGCGTTTGTACGAATCCGAGTTGATTATCAAAAAATCAAGGGGAGGAAAGAATAAAGGGAAAACCAAGAACGAATCGCCGGCCAGGTGGATTGAGAGGATGGAACACGAATCACTCACACAGAGGTTGGCGATGATGGGATTGATGTAGGCGACCGTGATCCGACCCGGAGACCTAGGTGTTGAGAGGCATAAGCTGAGAGCTTGCGCTCGCGCACTGAGTCCTTCTGAGGGGGGGTGAGAGCCCCTGCGGAAATGATGTGACGAAGTTCCTGTGGCGAGGAAGGTTGTGAGGTGGTGATTGTGGGAGAGACTGAAATGAAGGGCATGAGAGGAGTGGGATGTCGGCGAGATAAAAAAAACAAACCTTGACTCGAGGTATTGGGGGAAGACATGGAGTTGAGAGAAGGGGAGCCGTGGGGGGGAAGTTGGTGGATTGGGGGGAATAAGTACCGGTAAGCGGTGGTTGAGTTGAAGAATGACCAAAAACAAAAACTGTGGACGGGACCGGCGCAGTCGTTCCACTTTCACTCCCGGCCCGCCTGAAGCGGTGTCATCATCGACTGCACTGGCCACTGGCACTGGCATGGCACACGTATGGCACTCCTCGGACACACTCGATCCCTTCGGCTTTCCCTCCCATTCAAACACCCCAACTTACGGCTATATGCAACAGTGAATTCGCCTCTAATAATCGCTAAGCCGCCAAATTTGCCGCCACCCACATCGGCACCTCGGCCGCTCGACAGTTTCATCCTTGAAACTTTAGCGCGTGCACCATCTGCGGGGCGCACTGCCCTCCCGCAGCTCATCCAACAATATTTACATCGTTCTGGAAATGTTCTTGACGTACAGCTTCCTTATGAACCGCGCCCATCTCCTTCTCGTCGTGTCTCATTTTCCACTGACACTGGTAGCGACGTTCATCTCATCGCCCACGTCGCACGGGAAAATGATCGAAGCAAAGTAACTGTTTCATCCGGCTTTGCCGTCGAAACTGCAGACGGAGTGCCTATTCTCGTAACCTGTGCCCACACGCTCGAGGAGGTATGCCGTCTACCCCGGTGCCCTGTGCGTGTGCGAGTCGCTGATGTCTATAGATTCGTTGGTCTCCACTGCTTGTTCTTCCTAATTTTTTGCCACCCGCCACCGCTCCTGACCTCTCTCAGGCGCGCTCGTCAGGGTCATTTGTCCTCTCCACAATAGACTCCACCCCCGTGGCTCATCCTATTACTTCCGTCCTCTCCTCCCTCCATCGATCCGATCTCATCTTGATGTCACCGTCCCCCATGCGGACAGCGCTGCGATCACTCCCAGTATCGCCTTATCCTGTTCCTGCAGGGACGGCCATTCGTGCGCATTTTGTATCAGAGGCGAAACCCAAGGAAGACGGCTGGCAGCCTTGGATCGGCGGTACGTGGTCCAAGTGGGTACAGGGCACCGTGCTGGGTTATCGTGATTTTGCTGGCCGTGAGGCAATGGTGAGTCCATTCATGGTTCCGAACCCTGTCGCTCTAGACACGGCTGCTAAGGAGTTGTCAAATTTCAAAATAGCCTGGGACGTATGATGCACTTTCCCATATGCACTTTCAACCACTGCCCACGACTGGTTCTAGCGGGGGTCCGATTGTAGATGAGAACACAGGAGCCGTCGTCGGTGTCATGCTCGGTACTCGAATGGACAGCTCCATTGAGGGTGTACGCGGCTGGGGCGTCCCGGCTGAGACCATATTTGAGGTGAGAGCGCAAGAACTGGCAGTGAATTCCAGCGCGTTATTCATGAATTTGGGGATTCAGATGTTCGGTCTTCCAGGTCTCAAGCTCAAGTCATGATATTATATTATATTGTAGATTTTTTCGAGTAGCAGTTCCTGGGGTCTTGGTCGATTGCTCTGGCCAATCGCATATTTTCGGACCGCTAAAATTGCTCGCTCGCATGCTCAAAAGGGACTTTTGGGTAATGAGGCAAATAAAAGCCGCACCCATAAAATCCGTCCGCATCTCCCCATTCCATTCCTCCTCCCTTTCACTTTCTCCCACTTCTCCTCTCCCCTTTCATCCACTTCTTTCCTCCGCGATGAGCATCCTTTTATCCTCTACATTCTCTGTAGTCCCACCCGCTTGTACATTGTTCCGTGTTCCGTCTGATCCCACTCGCCCTCTTTCGGCTTGTTACACAGGCCTGCACCTGATCCGTTTATTGCCCTTGGTCGTCACCGGGTCCCCTCTATGACACAAGTCAGCTGTAGGTGCCTATCGCACCTATCAGGGTCCTCTATCAAGCTTCTGATTGTGTTTGTTCCTGTCCAATCAATGCAATCAACAAGTCAAGCAAGGTCCTCATACACCGTCATGGCATCTCCCTCGTTCCAAATATCACCAAGACCGTCGACACCCTCCTTTAGCTGTTACCCCATTCTCCATGACTCTCAGCTGACCCATCCTCCTTCGTCATCATCCCCGATTTCGTCCGTCATACCCGTCGTCACCCCCTTGCCGACGTTTCAAGTCCGTTATCAACCTAGCGACGTCTATTGCTCATTATTGCGTGATAACTCGGGACTCTGACGCGATGACTCGGGACTATGGCGCAATGACTCGGGGATTACACGTGATGAAAGGCCCAATTGTCGATGAGATTGCGGCGCCGTTTTGCCTGCCGTCAATCGGAAGGGGACGCCCCTGGTCCGCTTTCCAAACCTGACTGTATTGGCTCAAGTTTTCCCACTGACACGTGTAGGGCTAAATTAACGCTTTTGCTGGTCATTTTGGATGTGTCCGACTCACTTCGGGCTATTGGGTCAGTCTGGATAATTTACACGGACGGGGGTCGAGTTGGTTATCTACAGACGACGACGAAATGGCTCGGGTCATGGTTGTTCTAGTTCTTACTGTAAATACGGAAGGTGTCAATAATCAAGCAGTGTTGTTGTGGTCGAAAATGTCATGTTTTGTAAAGTTGAATGGCAAACGAGTGAGTTTACTTGAGCAGTGCAAGCCAGAGGCCCTCTCAAGGCGTGGGACTCGGTCACTAATCGGGTTTAGTCCGGTCCGGTCGATTTGCCTTTACTGTCTCTACTACCACTCTCCATCCATCCATCCGTCTGTCCCTCTATTTCTCTTCCATTCGTCCTCCCACTCGCCCCCGCACGGCCCTAGTTCAGCCTAATTGTTTGAGGCTAAGCAAATCGCCATGGTTTTTGACCCTTCCACGTCCGACCACCTCAAGCCTTGGCTCACCAAGACTCTCGAGCCAATGTCTGTTCTTCCTTCTCACTCCCACTTCCCCTGGTTCGCTCATGCAAACTTGTCTCCATTCTCTTTTAGATGCGACGCTGACCCGTCGGCGCTGGCAGACTACATCCTCGCATTGCTGAAGCATAACGGTCCAGAAGCCGAGATGCGCAAGGAGCTAGCGGCACAGTTGGATGAGTTTCTCGAAAAAGGCGCGTCAATTGTCATTTCGTTTTCTCCCTTTTCTGACCATTTCACCCTGTATGTAGAATGCCCTCCTTTCATCGATGCGCTCTTCACCACCCTTCGTACAAAATCTTATCTCCCATATAATTCCCCTCCCCCTCTCCCTGCCTCGTCATTACCTACCGATACTGGCATTCCGATCCCACTCGACGCCATAATCCCGTCCGGTCCATCAAACCCTCCTGAGCGTAGTAGAAAACGTCAGTCAGACTATGCCGAAGACATCCGGCCACCAAAGGGTCCACGCGTCAGCCAGGACGGCCCCTTCTCGCGACATGGTCCGTCTAGAGGACCCGGGTGGACTAATGGGAACTGGGGAAATGGGGCACCAGGTCGTGCTGGTTACGACGAGGTGAATGGTGCCATGGGT
>Ga0307509_10001584_pt1 | contig 38296 bp, 40 predicted proteins | sample 10_EM_MG_FD_202245 | JGI IMG/M metagenome (GOLD analysis project Ga0307509, IMG submission 202245) | Populus trichocarpa ectomycorrhiza microbial communities from riparian zone in the Pacific Northwest, United States - 10_EM | ecosystem: Host-associated > Plants > Roots > Unclassified | place...
GGTGTTCAGCCCAATGGGTTCGTTGGGTTGGTTGGGTCAACCCGGGCTTTCCTTTGTTGGGTTGGGCCGGGTTGGGCTCAACATTCGCTGGGCTTGGGCCGGGTCGGGTCGGCCTTTTTTGAGCCCGGGTTAACCCATTGGAAGGCTTGCACTGGACGGACGGGTATCTTGGCGTCCGTCCAGCCGACAGCCCGGGACGGACTGGCGGGGACTGCAGGTGTCTCAGGTGGCGCAATTTTCCGGGTAGCTCCGGAAGACGGGCGGGCCCTACAGGTAATTTGCGCGGACTGCAGATGACGGGCGAGGACTGCAGAAGACTGGCAAGGGCTGCAGAAGACGGACGATGACTGCAGAAGACGGGGAAGACTGCTGATGACGGGTGAGGACTGCAGGTACGATTCGAGAGTTATCGATACGTCGAGGACTGTAGGCCCTCCAGTCACCCTCTTAGACGATAGTCTTTCCCAAAGGACGGACGCTCTTTCCCTACAGCTTGAGACAGACGCCCGGGACGCTCAGGACTGCAGTCCCGGTAGTGCCTACAGGGCGGACGGGACGCTTGGGAACACTGGAAGCACGTACTCTATACCCGTATCAATGTCCCGGCATTCCTGAATGGCTGCGAGCAAGTTCCTTCTTTGGCGGTTCAGTCTTCAATTGCAACCAGGCATGGTTAGCAGCGACCTTCCGAAGCACCTGCAGGGGCGTCTCCGGTATTCCACCGGCATTTCACGGTCAGGATCCTGCCTATACCTTCTACGCTGCCCCCAACGCTGGAGTTGCGAATGACACAGCTGCCGTCATCCACCATAAATACATCACTAACTACGCCATCAATAGAGGGCCCGGATGCGAGAAGAGTACCCGGTTCCCCGGTTATGGAAATGACAGGAATGCTCTCCATGAACAATTACGGAAATTGAAGTTGTGAAGGATCCGTGGGCGACCGAGAAATACGATTTCCTAGTGAGTTTTGCGGAGTATAGCTTAGCTTTTTGGGTTAATGTTGGTGGGGTCTCTGGCGGTGTTTGTTTGGCTAGGATAAATATATTGAATTAACCAGTGTTGACGACTTTTATCTGTGCTCCGGGTATATGTTGGTGCACGCTCTACCAGATATTTGTAGGAAATGCTACCACTCCAGCCTCACTACAAGTGTGGTATTCAGGAACTTTTTATTATTATTTAGGTTTGACCTTGTGGCAAAACCTTCTTATCGTAGGCCTAGGCCACAAAACCTCCGCTTCCCCCTTGATTTCCCCATCTCTGAAACGACGGGTGCCACGAAAGAGAAAAAACACCCCCCACCCCGATTCTACCCTCCCATCCCATAATTCTGTCGTCTCCGAGGTAAGAAAAAAACATCGCAATGATCGGTATTCTGGCCACGCTAGGAACGGCAGATCACTGCTGAGTCTTTGCGGAGGTTACTTGGGCGGAGTGATGGTGGTGGGTTGAATCCCGCTGGGGGTTTGCAATGCGTTGAGGTTTTTCTCGTATTCCGCCTTGTCGAGACGACGGAGATATAGACTGAAGGCGATCACCACGCCTTGACCCAAGGCACCTGTAGAAAAGACCATAAAGAGTTCCCTATGCTTGCCAGCTAAAGAATGTTTAACATGTAGTTAGTAAACGGGACATTTCAAAACAGTAGGGGTTCTTAAACGAACCGAGGATTTTCTTGAGCATCGTGTATTTAGTGAGTGGTGGAGGAAGAATCCGAAGTTTGTGTGTTCAGTGGGCGGTGGAGCAAAATCCGGTGTTCAGTGAGCGGTGGAGGAGGATTGTGTGGTTGAGGTGATTGGAAGTGGTTAGAGACAAAGCAGTGATTAAATACACCCGTGCGTTGGCAGCGCGTCCTGGAGCCCTGACCCCGCACTGGCCCAGCAATCGGCCATACCTTTATCCGCCGGCCTCTGAGACACTTCTCCTTTTCCCCCTGGTTGGGCTCTATGCGTTTTGCTTAATTGGTGATGGGGTTGTACCAACCCGCCTTTTAAGTTTGATCTTAAACATACTATAAGTAGCGCATTATTTGGTGAAGCCCGTTTTCACGATAAGGGGTCAAAATAAAGTGGCGAAATATGCGAGCTTGTTTGGGTAGAGTGGCCTATGGCTTCACTTTCGAGACCTTTGCCGTTTGTTTAAGGGAGACAACTAGTCGAGGGGGGTTACATTGTGAAAATTCTGATTCACACCTTATTCTAACATCTTAGCGCGAAAATGAGCTTAACTAGAGAAGGCGGTACGGTACCCTCGGTGGTGACCCGAAAAAGAAAAAAAAATTCCTAGCACCTTTCTAGAAGATGTAGGTGCAACGACATAGTACATCGCTCTCGTATCCAAGCGCTTATTTTCTTGAACAGCTGTATTTCCATCAATAGAATTTTGATTAGAACCTAAATCAGAGTTCCCAAACTACGTATCCTTCATAAAATTAGGCTATCTTTGGCAGAGAGTGTCTTAGAATTCTTATTGTTTATAAAAACTTTAATTCCTACTATTCTCCAGTGCCTATTCCTAAATCATCCTGAACATCCATGCTTAGGCTGGCTCCTGAACAAGATCCACTACTCCTCCTCTAATATCACACTCATCAATCCTGCAACCATCTTCCTACGAATGTCAACTCTGCCATCCACCATTTGTGTCTCAACTATTTCCGGGGTATGGAACCTTCGTGAATTTTCCACAAGACTCCGGTACAGTAATATTATTGTTTGAAAAAGAAATACAAGTATTTGGTGATTTTTCTCAAACACATTCAGCAAAACATAACTTAAGATTGTAGTATCAAATATCTCGAGTAAGAGTATATACTAAACAGGCTTTAAAAACCAATTTTAAGAATAAAATAACCAGCGTTGGGGCATTTGCTGCAGTTATATCTAAACAACCTTCGCACCAACGCCTCGGAAAAGAGGGGGCAAGAGAATTATAGGGAACATAGACGAACAACTAAGGATCAAAGAGGATTTACAAGCCGGAAAGCATGTCACCAGAATAGCAAATATAAGGAAAATTTCAAGCAACGCCAACTTATCCCAACGCAACAGAACTATTCCCCCGTTCACACCAAACTCTGGAACGTAGAAAAACTGACAAACCTTGACTTGACTACGTTCGAAGCCCATGCTGGGGCTCGGGCGAGGGGTAGTGGATATGTGCATTCCGATAGCCTACCATTTCCCTTGTCCGGAAGGAAACTATTAAGATGGGGTTCTGTGACAGGCTTGATGATGGAGGAGAGGAAAGAAGGCGACTGCAACAAGGCTGAGCTCTGGACGGCAGGAAACAGGGGGAGAGGCTATCAGCCAGCGAGGTGAAAAACATGTTTATGGAGCTGTTGCTGCTGCGGCTGAGGAAACCCCACATAGGCTACTAGCATCCGAGGGCGCCACGTGTGCGACGCATCCTCGCCCTTAGCGAGCGTTAGAGGTCGGTAGCTTGCAGGGTTCTGAGGGGTGTACAGTAGGGGCTATCTTGTTGCCGGGGGGTAAATTAATACTGTCCGAGTATAGTTTCTACTACTCTCGTGCCCTCTGCGGGCAGAACAAAGGAGCGGGGTTTCGCCTGATATGTCTGACTCGTCGGGGCTAATGTCGTCCCGTTCTAGTAGTATCCCCACTACTCCCGCGTACCCTTTCGAGGCAGCACAGTAGAGGGGTGTTTGGCCAAACCCAAACATATCTCGTTTGTTAAGGTCGAAGTCGCCATGTCCGAGCAGTATCTCCACCACTCCCTCGTGCCCGCCCCCAGCTGCGCCCCAAAGCGGCGTTCTACCCTCCTCATCCGGTTTGTCGGGGTTGATGTCGTCCCGTCCGAGTAGTATTTCCACCGCCCCTTCTTGTCCATTCCAAGCAGCCCATACGAGAGGTGTACTCCCCGTATAGTTAGTTGACGAGCTACAATCTCAGCAATCCCAGCGCTTGGACCTCCTGTACTGGCCAAGCTGAAGTCATACACCTGCAAATTCTTTTCATGGGACATCACTCGTGCAGTCCCCCGCGGTCCCCCACCATCCCCGGTCCTCACCCGTTCCCTGCGGATGCCTTTTCAACGCAGCCTGACTGCCCCTAATGCCCCGCTAGAATCAGGATCCCCTGACCCCGGACAGCAGATAACTAGCCCCCATAAGGTGTAGCCTTTCTAAACTCCTTTAGGTGAAATTGGCTAACTACATATAGGTCGACACGTCGGTAGAGGCCCGGGTTTTTCGTTTGCAGGATGCCACGATGAAACTCCTAGCGGTAAGTAATCAAACTATTGTTAGCGAGCTACCAGTGCCGACAGTTTGCTAGACTACCGGAAGGATTGAAGGTGACTTAGGTACTGTCAAATGGCAGAATAGAATTCTGCTTGCGGCAGCGGTGGGGGGGCGGTGGCGTGAGTGATATTTCAGAAAAGCATCTATCGAATCCTATCAATGTTTTTCATACTTAAAAAACATCTTGTTTCACTGGGGTCTAGGGAAGTAGTAACTTTTAACTTCTGAGCGAGATTACGCGGCCATAAAAACTTTTGGGGATTTCGAGTGTATTTTAAAACCAATACTCATCCCCATGATTTGCTGATGCTACCAGCGCTCGGGGCTCTTGTCATGGAATATTACTCGGCTAGACCGTAAGATCTAAAGACCGGATTTTGGAGCCTTTGCTCAACGAGCTCAAACGGACCCTCTCAGCGAGCACTATAAGTTACCGAGTTAAGCTTTAACCCAGCGTTTAGGTAAATGAGCCATTACGCAAGCCAGAATCTCTACCGGGACCCGGCCCCCGGAAATCCCGTTGTATAAAGGCTCTATTTGAGGCATCTGCTTGAAACTGGTAGGCTAGAAATTGTTGGGGGTTAGGGTTGTCTAGTTCGACGATTTCGGGGGTATGGGTGGTGGCGAATGGACGCTCGAGAAGGAGGGGGGGCAAAAAGAGAATATGATTTCGCTATCATATATTTTTCCTTCCCTTCCTGTTTCCCCGATGAATTTTTATGATTGGCGGGGAGGTTGGTGGTTGGTCGAAATTTTATTCTCTCTCGGAAAGGGCGTGAGGTTCTTTCTTCTCCGGGATGATTTGACTTTTTGGCGTCCTCCAGGGCTGCTTGAAACATGTTTCACTCATCATAAGATGTTATCCGAATGATCGTCTGGGTATCTACCGGAATGATGTTGTTCATATCTAATCTAATCTGGGATCTATCTAATCTTGACCTCTGTTCCTCCACAACCGAAATTAGCCCTGGCTGTGACACTTCTATGGTTCCGGTCGCGATAAACCTGTAGACGCGGCCATTGTTCAGCCTGATTATTAAGCCGATTCTTGGCATTTTTTTTCCTATTTCTTGTGATTTAGCTGGCCATTCTCTACTTCTTAGGGACATCGGCTGCTGAGAGAGCTCAGAAACCTGCAAAACTAATCTAGAATGGCAAAAATCTGCAAGCAATGCCAAGAAAAATCTGAACTATTTAACTGAATTGGGACTAGTGAAATGTTTCACCCCTGAAATAGGTGTGTCTTGGCTTATTTTTGCCTACATTTTGCAGGCGGCCATTAATGTAGCCTCCATACAAAATGCTCCAACTTCAAACCCAAAGATCATGGTCTCCCAGTCCATATTTCCAGCAATTAAAATCGTAGATCTATAGAGCAGGTGGCTAGCTACATTTATACGATCTTAAAATCAAGAAAGATTTTCTTCTTTGTGGTGATCATTCAAGTTGAATTTGGGCGATTATTTTCCCGAAGATGAGCAGGTTTATCACGACCGGAACCATACCACACCGCTTTAGCCACGGTCCACAAGCAGCCTGATCCACGCGAATCCCTGGGCAACGGTTTTTTTTTCGTTTTTTTTCGTTTTTTTGCCGGGGCATGCTTGGTCCTTCTCAGGTGCGCAACTCGTCCTGTCAACATTCGCTAAATCCACTATCGAAAATCCCTGTAAAGTACAGTACAAGTACTGAACCAAGCCGCAATCGGCTTAGTGGGGCAGGTGAGCAAAATTACGAATACCAGTTCATGAGATCAAACAGGTTTAACTTAACTTACTGTAACTTAGACGATCTACGAGTACGGTAGCCCACCTGGAACACTGTTCCTTCCCAGGGCGCTTTGTCTCGGATGGCGAAGGCGAGATGCCTGACCGCGGGTGGTGGATCTACCATGTCATGCAGCGAGTTTTTACCTTGTCGCCAAGACTTTGCTCCCGTGCCTTTCCTTTTCTGGACTGGGCTGCCCAAGAATTATAATAGCGCCTGTTCCTTGGCTTGGTCCACGTGTTGGAGACCCCGAATCACAACCAGGATTTCTGATGCGGAAGCGAATGCATCACGTCAATTCTGAACCCCCCCCCAAAAAACTTGCCCCTCATCCCTGTCCTCATCGCACTTTAAAAATAGAACTTGCCGTGCTCCTGCAAAGGCCCGCCACTTATCACGATAACTTGGAGGATTTCCGTGAGAGCAAAACAAGGCAAATTGAGTAGGTAAGGGGGGATCTCGGAAGGATGGCTTTCGCCAAGAAAGCCTCAAGCGATCGGTCGATAGCCAGTGTGGGACTAACGTCATGGGGTCAATTCAGCTTGATGACGGGCAAGATTGGAATTTTGGATGCAAGGTTTCACCCCTTAAAAAAAAAATGGCGGCGTATGGGATATGACGGCAGGACTTGACTTAGGTGTTGAGGTCGAGGATGAGAGGGGTGGACTGGGGTATGATAGAAAGAAATCGGGAAGGGGTGTTGGAGTCTCCGGGGCCTACTTAGTCCCCACTTTTTCCTGCTTTATCCTTCTCACTTTTTCTCCTCGTTCTCTTTATCTTATCAAATCTTCACTTTTGTGCCAATTCACTGCAAAGGATGCCTTCCATTCTGCTTCCTGTGCTGCTACTCACGGGGGCGGTGTTGTTATTCGCTACACCAGCCGTGGCTTTCGGGGCCGGGAATATTGTCAGCGTTTCTCAAGTTGCCGGGAAAAATTGGCGTCATGGGGATATTGAGGAAGCGCTCTTGGAGTTGTTCATGAGTCAAGCTGGCAATAAGAAGTTTGACAGGTTGAATGTCAAAAGGGTTTACTTTGTGGGTGTTTTTTAATCACCAAAGTTTAGTTCCTTGTGCTAACTGAGGGTGTAGGGAAATTGGCTTAGAGATTATTCACAGGCCATTGATGTCGGTGGTTTGAAGCAACTGCCGAAGGATGCTATCCGTGTTTTGGTAAGCCCGCAGTTAGGTTAAGCTTTTGTGGAGAATTATGCTGACAGGCTGACGCACATGGCAGCTGTGGGTCCTGTCGTTTATGACCTTTGGCTTCGCAACCGGAGAGTTTGAGGTTACCGAGGAGCGCCTCGGGTGTTATCGCCCGGAGGAGCATATTGACAACCCAAAGGTTTATCCGGAACCTTTGTGACCCACTCGTTGTGCCATACCTAACTCTCTATTTTCTATAGGACTACGCCGATAATGAGGATGCCCGCAAATACGATTCCCGTCTTCGCGGCCCCGTGGATGAGGGCAAGGAGTTGGTTATTGATGAGCGTACCGGACTCAAAGCCTACATCGCATCCGAGGATCGTGGTATGGATACTTCTGCCGGACTTGTTCGGAGAATGTTTGAAGAAGCTATTGAGAAGGGCAGAGCGTATGGCAGAGATGGTAGAGAGGCGGATCTGTATGAAGCCCTGAGGCTTCTCGGAACGGGACTACACTGCTTGGAAGGTGTGTCATGTGTTCTGAACCTCACCCCATTCGATGCTAACCTGACAAATTCATAGACTACGCGGCTCATTCTAATTACTGCGAGTTGGCTCTCAGAGAATTGGGGCCTCAGATTTATCCCCATGTTGGAGAACGTACTGAGATTGAGATTAATGGGAGGAGAGTTTTCCCGGTAATCACCGGAACATGTACGATGCATTTCTTTTTCTGATTTCCCAAACTTTCCAAAGCGCAAGCTAATTCCTGGTTCTTTTTTTTTTTAGTTGGAATGACGGATTTCCTTCATAGTGTTCTAGGCGAGGTATCGGACAAGATGGTGCAATCCGAGGTCCAGGATCTTGACAGTAAACTCAGTAATGCGTCCGATCCCAACAAATCCAACGAAGCCACCTCTACCCTGAAGGGTATACTTGACAATATCCCATGGGCTCTCCTCGGTATTGGCGGAGATTTTAGTTCGGAGGCTGATCAACTACAACAAGACGCTAATGCTAAAAAAATGGAACAAACCTCAATTCAACCCAAGACCGACATCGCAGGATATAACGTGGATGAGATGAAACGCCAAACGGAACAAACTGTAAAGGATATCTTCCCCATTTTGGAGTTCCATGATAAGGTCATGAAGGCTTTCCAAGCTGGGATCGATAAGATCCCCGGAGCCAGCGCATTGATGGAAAACCTTACCGGCGCTATGCAAATTTATGTCTTCAGCATCCTAGCACCCTACGTCAAACCCATCCTCGAAAGAACCAAGGCTGAGCTGGCTGCCGGCTCTGGTGGTGTTTTGGCGGCTTCCGAGCGGGCCCAGTTTAAAGTGTTTGAGGACGAAAACTGCTCAGATCCAACTCACTCCGTTCTCTCAAAGGATCATTTCACAAATATTCTCAATCCAGTTGCAGGAAGAGTTGCTTCGGCTACAGTTTCATTTGCCGTTCCTTTGATTGTTAGCGCCTGGGACGATAGCAACAGGGACCCCCGCCAGATTATCGACGAGATACTTCAAGTTTTCCATCACCCAGCCCTGAGAGACGAGAACAAGGCGGGCCAGCGTGCTATGTTTGAGGCCGTGAAGCAATGGTGGGAAGAGAAGGACGGGAATCAAAAACGTCATCTGGAGGAAGCTCTCAGCAGGGAAGGTGTCAGAAATGGGAAGAATCACGAAGGGGAGGACCCCAATCCTGGGCCTGGCGGATGTGGCCACAGCCATAAGGGTATGCCGGGAGGAGGTGGTGTGGCTTCTCGCTCTAGTGAGAATCAACAGCTCCGTACTGGCGGGGATGAAAGCTCCTCATATGGCGGCAGCTATAAGGAATCGTCCCGCGTCCCCCCTGGCCGCAATCGTGAAGAAGCCTCCTCATATGGCAATACTGGCGGAGGTTATGGCTCCGGTCGCAACAACAACGAGTCTTCTTCATACAATCGGAGCAGCGGACGTGATTCAGATAACCGCCAACAATCTTCGTATGGTTCGGGAAGCAATCGGCAAGAGACCTCATCGTATGGCGGTAGTGGAACCAGTCACTCCTCTCGCCATGACAACGAGGGGCCCGGCTCCTATGGCTCCTCTAGGCGTGGCAACGATAGTTACGGCACCGCCAGCGGAAACTATGGATCCAATACGCAAGACTCTTATGGCTCCTCCGGCCGACATGGAAACGAAAGTTACGGCACTGCCAGCGGAGGCTACGGATCTAATACACAAGACTCTTACGGCTCCTCCTCTAGACGTGGTAATAATGACGGGGGTACGCCTGGTTCTTATGGGCGCGTTGAGACGTCTTCATATGGTGGTGATAGTAGCGCTGGGCGTAGCAAATACGATAACGAACCACCATCCTATCCTCGCGGCTCGGGGGAAAATACTTCTTCCTATGGTAGTGAGGAACAAACACTTTCCTACGGGAGCGCCGGCCGTGATGAGGGGGTGACCTCTTCCTCGTATGGGAGAGCCGGTCGCACTGAGGAAGGCAGTTCTTACGGAACATCCGGCCGTGACCAGGGTACCTCTTCGTACGGGAGATCTGGCCGTGGCGAGGAAACTTCATCCTACGGAAGGTCTAGCCGTGACAACGATAATCGTGGTTCTTATGGAGGCAACACAGGCTCATACGATAATGATAACAGCACATCTTCCTACGGAAGACCTGGGCGCGGCGAGGGTACCACCACCTCCACTTACGGGCGCTCAGGTCGCGGTGATGATAACGAAGAGTCTTCTTACGAATCCTCTGGCCGGTCGTACGGCAGCCGCGATAATGACACTTCCGAATATGGGTCTTCTCGCAGGACCGGCGGCGATGAGGGGCAGAGCTATGATCGCAGGGGTGGGAATAGAAGAGGAAATGAGGAAGAATCTGGCGGATACGGCTACTAACGTTTGACATTCTCGTTGAGCAGTGGGCGCGCCCGGTTGTGGTGGTGTATTGGGTTGATTCGTGGTGTTTATTCAGAAATTCAACTTTGACATTTATTGGAATTTGAAGTGTCGCATTGTTAGAGTGGGGTTCACGCTGTGGTCATCGGGTGTGCTTGTGGTGCATGATACCTTAGTAGATTCCGATAGATACCCCTTCTACATTCGTGCTTTTGCCCCTGCCCATTGGATCTCACTTGCCACACTCGCCACTCTTTTAACGTAATGACTTTTTGACATAGTGAGGGGAATCTTTCCCGTAGCCTTCAGTAACATAGACAAATGCACTCTGCGGCATAGCCGGCGAGCCATTCACCCCCAACACTAACTACTATTCATATCCCAACTGATAGACAACAGGTTATCGAGGTTGCGACCGCCCGCTGCGCCTGCTATAACCGCGAATATCATACTCCAGAGGATGCGGCAGGCCCCCCTCGACCCACCTTCCAACAAGTCCATACCGGACTTGCCCAGATAATACCCGAGGAAACCAAAGCCATTCCGAAGCCGGTGACGACAATACCGCGGATGAAGCTGAAAAAGGCCAGAACCCATAATTGACCCCCCCCTAGACACCCGCGTGCTCAGCCAAGTCTCCAAAAAGGTTATGCCGAGTGCTATGTTAAGACTATCGCCAAGTATACCCCCACTCCCGCCGTGGCAGTTGGAAACTATCAGACCCCCCCCCCCCTCCCCCCCGCGCCTCATTCTAGCAATCCCACAGGAAATCCTTTTTGAAAGAGGGAATTTCGCTTACTTACTTACTTGCACCATCCCGGAAACCAGGATACTTCTTCGCCGCGCCACCCCGGATAGAAATATGATATCATACCTGCATAGTGTTGGAGGCCGGATACCTACTGACTGGGGGAGTGGTAGCCGGCCCTCTATACAATCATTCTACCAACGGAACGGAAAAGACGGGAACCCGATTGCGCTGGAGGATACGAGAGGCGTAAATTAATCCGTGAGGGGTGGTGGCAGGGTGGATGCAATAATATGGAGGTTTAATAGAAGCGGGAGAGGTGGCTTGAGTGGCACGGCGAAATCCAAGGCTCTGCACTGTGCACAATGGCGGTGGGGGCCGAAATAATTATTCTTCTTCACCGGATCGGATTTGAAAAATGCCGGGCTTGCTGTTCTGGTTGGGATATCATACGTGTATAGGAGATGAAAGCGTTTGGCAGTGAAGGCTGTGTTGTATCTGGGGTTGGGGCTTGAAAACTCATGCCTAGGTCATGAACTAGGCTTTTTTTTCCTTGAGGCTTGGAAAAATGTGTTCTTTTTACCCGGGCTGTTCAGCCCCCCACGGGGGGACTTTTTTCCTTTAGGAGGGCGTTGAGGGGCATAATATATCACTCGGATGAGTCGGGGTGTCTGAGTGTAAGTTTGCATAGCACAGGGGGAATACAATATTACGGCATGTATTGCGGTAAATTGCAGTAAATTTACCAGATGCGACTGGGGAGGCCAGAATGGGGAAAAAAAGAGACTTCAGATCTAAATGGGGACGGGGACAGGGGAGAGGGGGGGAAGGGGGGGGGGGTTTCCATAATATGGTCTGCTTTGGGAAAGAAGGCTCAATTTAGGTTATTAAATACAAGCTAACACATTGTGGGTAAGGATGTTGTGAATCTATCTTGTCCATTCCTTTGTGGCGTTTCCCTGCATATAATTCTCCCCATGACGGACATTCCCACTGGCTTATCTAGGTACGATAGAAACAGCCGCCACCAACGCCACACTCTATATTACAAGAGCTCGGGAATCCTGACTCGACAGCGTGAGGAAATCTGTATAGAGGTTGGGGCGGGAATGTGACAGGTGCATTCCTATAGCGTACGATTTCCATCGACCGGAATAAAATATTTGGGTTGGGTTTCTGAGGCGGGCTTGCTCTGGGGGGGAGGCGGAGGTTATCAGAAAGCGGGGTTTTAAATGGCAGGATAGGTTTGAGAGTGGATAGGGGGGGAAACAGCACGTAAGCTACCCATGTCCGAATGTTAAAGAGGGTGATTCCTCCTCGGCCTTCGGGTGTGCTGGCGGTAGCTAATGCTGGGGGTTGTACTAGTGGTAGCTCTTACACTCCCGAGAGGCCACGCTTACCGGCCGAAAATGGTAGGGTAGTATTGGGCCTAATTTTTCCGGCGGGCCCGAGTGGTATTTTTAGAGCTCCTTTGTCCTCATTCCAAGCAGCTAGGTGCATTAGTAACAATCTTGTTAGTACTGCAACCCCCCACATATGTCAAGCTAGCCACGATCTCAGCGGTTCTGAAGAAAGGCAAATAACGTAGGCCACAGGGAAGGGAAGGTCTATCCAAATCAACAGCGCGCATATATACCTTCCGTTCTGCCGGGAGGTTTTGGGAGGATAGCTGGCTATTGTAGTCGTCCAGCTGCTTCAACGCAAGCAATCTCGCCTAATCTGAGAGGTCCCATTTTTGCGCGGATTCCCCAGCACAGAGAAGAATGATCGGGGAAGGGTGGCCTTGAAGGTCGCGGGAGGGACATGTCGGAAGGGCCTGATGTGCTGAGGATTCAGATCGCTCAAGTGGGCTCTGCCGTTGTCGAGCGAGTCGCACCGAGGAGCGCGGGGATGAGCCCGGAGGTGCTCTTGAAGGGTAGAGCGGATCGATCGGACAGTGAATCCTCCTCGCCGACCGGAACAGGTTCTTGGAGACGGCTAACGGTGTCCTTGTCGAAGGAATATTTTCGATATTGAGATTCGACGACCCTATTTCGACCGCAGGAGCACGGCATGGTTCGCTAGGCTTCAGAGGTCGCTACCTGTGGGAGATTCACACAGAGCCGCCAATGCCAAGCCTCGATTTTCCCTCACCCCCTGTCCCATTAGCCGGCCTAGCGTTCCACCAGACGCACCCCCCCAACCCTAAACCATGCATATTTGTCGTTGCGCTAAGCTTTTTGTCGCCTGAGACAGATTGGGGTTCCCTGTAGAGTCGCGTCGATCTTTAGCGGCTCTGCCCATTCTGGTTGTAATTAATCACAAATCTAAGTGGTGCTTGATAAAAAAAGAGATACCGGTGTCTAAAACTATTATATGTTGGTAGGCCGGGATATTCATTCTTACTAGGCGGGCGCCGCCCACGAGGTTTCCCTGACTTTGGTTTACTCAAAAGGGATATCGGAGGAATTGGCTGGGTGATGAGGACCACTGGGAATGCTCTAAGTGTAGGAAGCGATAATTTACTTCACGTAGGGAGGTACGATACCGGGAGGGCTTCCAGCGCTAGAAGCGATAATCCACTTCACGTAGTGAATATCGTCAGCGCTGGAATAGAAGAATGTTCTAGGACGTTGGAATTTCCCTTCTCAGCGAAGCGAGGGGAGAACGCCGCAAACCTAGCCTTCAATTGAGACAAAACAGGGGGGTATGCACGGCGCCTTACCAGGAGAGGCAACTACAACGTCCTAGCACATCTTTCTTCCACAAGTTACAGGCATAGAACCCGAACACTTGGGGCCGGATTTTGTATGGGCAGTCAGACACGCATGGATAATTTACCATACAAAAGTTTTGTCCCTGTCCTTTCTTGTACAAAAAAATAGTTACATCGGGGATACTAGCCATGGAATTCAGGGAACATTGGTCCCTGGACAAAGAAAGCGAGTGTTTCGGAGGCAGAGCCCATATGTGCACCTGGATCCCCTGTTCCCCGTTCTATCGATATCATGAGAATGTACTATGATTGGATACAGATGTCCTTTTATACTAAAGGTAAATTATCAGGCACCTGAACTGTCCATTTTCGGAAGAAGCAGTTAAAATATCAAGAAGAAAAGGTATTATCGACCAGTTCCTATGGTCTAATGGCTTAGGAGACTGGACGGCTACTAGTAATTTGAAACAGGGACCATCATGAGTTCGAATGTGGGGGGCATGGAGTAGTCGAGCATTTTTTAAAAAAAAGCTCGGCGAACCACTTTTTCGCTGGGGGGTAGGTCTAAGGTTGGTAATGCCCTTGGGTCAATTGCCGCCAAATGTTGAGGTGGACTATTGGCTAGTGTTTGGGTACTGTGTGCCCGTAACTTGTATTTTGAGTTTTTACCGAATCATACAGTACTTTCTCTGATAAGACTATTTTGTGAGTTATAAATTTGATCCACTTTTTTTTCCGTAGGGTAAGGCCATTGTGTTTAGAGGGTTCTCTTGGGGGGGTACAGAAAAGGGGAAATAAATTATTATTAGAAGGTTGTACTTGAGCTATAGTAGCAAACAACTCTCTCGCACAGCGACACATGAGTGGGTTTGCATGTTTAACCGCAGTCTGTTTTCGGACACAGGCGTCTGAGATTTCGAAATCGCACTTTGGAAACAACCATTTGATCGGGCGGTGTGATTCCGTTACGTCTGCGTCCTATGTGTGGGCTAATTTCCACAAAGCCATAAGAATACATTAAAATACAAGCTAGCAGGAAAGATAAGTGTAAACGAAAAACCCAAAACTAATATGAACCCAGAGTACCGCTTTGCTGCTAGCTATCATGTTCCACAGACGGAGGCATCGGTTGGAATATCGCTGCCCTTGTCGTGACGGATCGTTGCCACCGATATATCCTACGATGACAATGAGGGGCGCTGGAGCCGAGGTTGTGGGGTGGCGGGTGGGCAACAAAGAACGCGAGCTGTAGCGAGCTTGATGGTATTGTTGTTGTCAGGGGGATAGGTGCTGATATATATGCCGAGGGTTCTTGGGCCTGCGAGCAGGGGCCACGATGTTCGGTCGTGCAAAGGATTCGGCTAAACCTTTTTTCCCACCTCCGCCGGCGGTGCCTCTTACCCGTTTTAGCGGCAACCGGAAGGCTTTCCGAAATTGGCCATGGGTTGTTCCAACCCGGCATCTAATCTGGTTCCTGAATATAAAAACAATTATTCTCCCCCGATCATCCCGGGCATGACCACGCCATTCTCAACATGATCACGACATTTCCGTCACTTCTCACACCAGCTTCCTACCCCTCTCCTCTGATGGTTCACCTCCAACACCCCCCCAGCGTCTTCGAGCAAGGAAGCTAAGAGCAGCAACCGCGGACATATTGTCCGTTGCCTCAATACGGTTTATACACCGGTGAACAACAATACGAGTCACTACCCAGGTTCTATGTCCAAGGATCGTTGGCTTTGGCGGACTCATTCCTTGATTATTGGGTGGTGGGTAAATGCAGCAACCGACAGTGACACCACACTGCGCTATTTTGTGAGTACTGCACTCGAGCACTTGGGAGACTCCCTGAGATGAGGATCGGCGTTCCCATCCTTGCAAACATGGAACGAGGCAGCAGAAGGGCTGTCCGGCCCCCATCAACATCACGAAGAAGTCTGCTGTGATGTTTTAGGTTAGGTGGTGTGTAAGTCCTTCGGCCGACCAATAGGGCTCTATGGACTTACATCCACCGGCATGCCAACCGAGTGTACAGGCCACATGATACACCTAAAGAGGTCCGGCATTTCTTGCCGCAGCCCGAAACGCATTTGGCACAGGGGACGCTGATGGTGTTGTCAAAATATACGATTTCCTATCCGAATGACTTATTCAAGTGATGTCTCGTGTATGCATCATCTGTACTACAAGTGGTCGGCCACATGACTCTCTGAGATTTCCTTGGTGTGGTGCAGTGCTCTTGTGTAACGGTATAAAGGGTTATATAAGGGTAGCATTTCCCTTCGCTTAGAACAATCAGCGCAAGCCAGAATCCAATCACTATATTCGCCTAATTCTTGCTACCAACTTTATCAAATATTTTCGGGGGTGCCGTCGGCACAAACTCGTACGAGATTGGTTGGACTGTCCTGAGGTATCGCCAAAGTTTCAAGGAGAGCCCCGCTTTTCTTCAGCTCTCTACGATTCCATCAGCCGATCGACTCAACCACCTCTGCTCAGCCAGTTTACCAACGGTGAAGATGTCTCATACAAACTCGTTTAATAATACCAACTCCTACAATAACGTGTGGAACAACTGCACTCTTGAGAATGACCGGTCTCTGATCGTGAGCTGGTTGTCGCCGTCGGATCCTAGGTTACGGCATCAGGACATCCAAGACAACAGAGTGGAAAATGTAGGGGAATGGATCTTAGAAACCGATGAATTTAGGCGCTGGCAGGGCGGTAGTGGGAGAAGTGAATCTGATAACACAGTTTTGTTTTGCTATGGGGATCCGGGGGTTGGCAAGACGTTTATTAGGTAATAAGGCCCACTATCGAGGGGTGAAGGAAAAGGTCGGGCGCTAACAAGTCGTGATAGCTCATTGGTGATAGATAGCTTGTGTGATCAGGCTGGAGGACAAGACGTCGCCGTTGCGTGTTTTTATTTTGACTTCGCCGCCCAAAAGGAACAGTCATCGACGAGTATGCTGGGCGCCCTGCTCAGACAGGTTGTGGTTGGACTAGAGGAGATACCAGGGGAAATACAACAGGCTTATGAGGAGCAAAAGAAATTCATTGGTGGGCGGAGACTGCAACATACAGATATTGTGAAGATGTTGCAAAATACCTCTTCCAAAAAACTCACGTTCATATGCATCGACGCGTTAGACGAATGCATGCCGGAACATCGAGTCAAGCTCCTCGGGTCGCTGAACCGGATTCTCCAAAAGTCTCTAAGCGCCAGGGTGTTCGTGACCGGACGGCCACATATTCGACCTGAGATCGAAAGGTGTCTTTATGGAAGAGTAAAAAGCCTATCCATAAGTCCCAAGAGAGATGATGTGGTTTCTTATCTCCGTACCAGACTAGGAGAGGACACAACCCTGGATGCGATGAATAGCGGTCTGGAGGCAGAGATCCTAGAGAAAATACCTGAGGAAATTTCTGAAATGTATGTAGAAATAACGAAACTGGTGAAGCTGTCAACTGACCGATATGCGCCTAGTTTCCTGCTAGTCTCGCTGAGTATCGGTGCGATCCTACAAGAAACCACAATCCACCGCCGGCGACAAAAGCTCAGGGCAATGACCGATGGCTTAGGGTTGGGGGATGCTTACGGTGCAACACTGGGTCGGATAAAAGGGCAGGGTGGGGAGAAAGCGAGGGTTGGGATGGCCACCTTGATGTGGATATCTTACTCGGAGCGGCCCCTGAAGGTTGATGAATTATGCCATGCCCTAGCAGTGGAAATCGGGTCGCCGAATCTCAATACCGACAATGTTCCTTCAATAGGGACATTGTTAACCTGTTGTCAAGGACTTGTTGTGGTAGACAAGAAGGCTTCTACGGTCCGGTTAATCCATTTTACCCTTCAAGAATACTTCCGTGTTCATCCCGAGCTTTTCGGCGCAGCTCACTCGGCAATAGCAGAAACCTGTTTGAGTTATCTAAATTCCAAGCAAGTCATGGCTTTTTCGACTAGTCCCCCCCACGATCTCCAAAGCACACCGTTTCTTGAATACTCTTCTGTATATTGGGGAATCCACGCAAAAAGGGACCTTTCAGATTGCGCGAAACAGCTTGCGTTAAAGCTTTTTGACGACTACAATAATCACCTATCCGCTAAGGTTCTCTTGAAAGCACAGATATCGGGCGCGTACTCTCGTGATTTCAATTACCCCTCCCGATTCAGTGGCCTACACTCCGCATGCTTCTTCGGGATTGCTGAGATTGTAGCTCGTCTAGTGGAGTCGGAGGGTTGTGATATCAACCAAACTGACTATAGGGGAAATACACCCCTCCTATGGGCTGCTTGGAATGGACACGAAGGGGCGGTGAAAATACTACTCGGACGGGACGACATCAACCCCAATCCGCTAGATCTGGACGGCCGCACACCGCTCTGTCTTTCTGTTGAGAGTGGGCACGAGGGCGTGGTGAAAATACTACTTGAGCGGGACGATGTCAGGCCCTGGAGGCTAGATATGTTTGGCCGAACAGCACTCGGTTATGCTGCCGAGAGTGGGCGCGAAGGAGTGGTGGAAATACTACTTGGACGGGACGACGTTAACCCCAACACCCTGGATAGTGACGGTCGAACACCACTCTGCCTTGCTGCTGGTAATGGTCACGAGGGGGTGGTGGAGGTGTTGCTTACACGAGACGATGTGAACGCCGACAAACCAGATGGGTTCGGCCGAACGCCCCTCAGCCGTGCTTCTGAGAATGGGCACGAGGGGACTGTGAAAATACTACTTGGACGGGGTGACGTCAATCCTGACAAGCCAGATATGTTTGGCCAAACGCCGCTCTCTCTTACTGCTGGGAATGGGCATGAGGGAGTGGTGAAAATACTACTCGGACGGGACGACGTCAGCCCCGACAGACCAGATGATGAGGAGGGTAGAACACCACTTTGGTGCGCAGCTTGGGGTGGTCACGAGGGAGTGGTGGAAATACTGCTCGGGCTGGACGGCGTCAACCCTGACAAGCCAGATGTGTCCGCCCGAACACCCTTCTCTTGTGCTGCTTCGAATGGGCACGAGGGAGTAGTAAGGATGCTACTCGAACGGGACGACATCAACCCCGACAGACCGGATGAGGAGGGTAGAACGCCACTTTGGGGCGCAGCTGGGGGCGGGCACGAGGGAGTGGTAGAGATACTGCTCGGACATGGCGACGTCGATCCTAACAAGCAAGATATGTTTGGCCAAACACCCCTCTACTGTGCTGCCTCGAAAGGGTACGCGGGAGTAGTGGGGATACTACTAGAACGGGACGACATTAGCCCCGACGAGCCAGACATATCAGGCGAAACGCCGCTCCTTTGTGCTGGCCGGAGAGGGCACGAGAAAGTGGTAGAAACTATACTCGGACAGTATTAATTTAGCCCCCGGTAACTAGATAACCCCTGCTGTACACTCTTCGGAACCCTGCAGGCTACCGACCCCTAACACTCTCTAAGGGCGGGAATTCATCACCCTCATGGCGCCTTCGGGTGTGAGTAGCCTATGTGCAGCTTCCTCAGCCGCAGCAACAGCTCTATAAACATGTTTTCACCGCGATAGCCTCTCCCTATTTCCTGCCGTCCGAAGCTGCCTTGTTGCAGTCGCCTTCTCTCCCCTCCTTCACCATCATGCCTGCCAGAGAACCTCATCTTAGTAGTTGTTTTACGGCCAAGGGAAATGATAGGCGGTTGGAATGCACATATCCACTACCCCTCGCCCAAGCCCCAGCACGCGCTTCGTACGTATCCAAGTCAATATTTGTCAGTTTTTCCTACGTTCTAGAGTTTGATGTGAACGGGGGAATATTTCTGCTGCGTTGGGATAAGCTGGCGTTGTTTGAAATATCTATCATATTCGCTATTCTCGTTTGTTTCCGGCTTGTAAATCCTCTTGCTCATTAGTTGTTCGTCTATGTCCCCCATAATTCTCTTGCTCTTTCTTTTCCTCTGAGGTGTAGGCGTGAAGGTTGTTTAGATATAACTGCAGCAAATGCCCCAACGCTGGTTCTTTTATTCTTAAAAGTAGTTCTTAAAGGCCGCTCGGTATGCTCTTACTCGAGGTGTTTTTTATTATAATCTTAAGTTATATTTCGCTGAATGTGTTTAGGAAAAATCACCAAATACTTGTATTTATTTTTTCCAAACAATATTATTACTGTACCAAAGTCTCGTTGAAAGTTCACCAAGGTTCCATATCTCGGACGTAGTTGAAACACAGATGGTGGATGGCAGTGTTGACTTTCGTAGGAAGATGATTGCAAGATTGAGGAGTTAAGAACTAAAGTTTTCTAGGCGTTGGAACAGATCGGTGTCGCACAATGATAATCAGGCAACAGAGGACTGTATTAGGCCCGGAGTGCATTATAGAAAATGAGGGAAACAGTGTGGGAGGGCGAAAACAAGAAAGAGGAATAAGGGGCTGGGGGTTTCGGAAGGGTTCGAAGGAGTTGTGTTGGTGGATGGCCGGGTTGAGAGAAGACAGAAGAGACTGTGGGTGATGTTACGGTATGATAGAAGGAGTTTTTTCTGTAGAGTCAAGTTTGTGCGCATATAGGATACTGCCGGCGACATGGAAACAATACGAATCCTAAGACACTCCCGACCCGCGATAGCATAATTTTATGAAGGCTATGAGGTTTAAAAACTCTGATTTAGGTTCTAATTAGGATTTTATTGATGGAAATACAGCTGTTCAAGACCATGGTCGCTTGGATGCAGTACTATGCCGTTGTACTTGCCTGTTGTAGTAAGGTGTCAGGAATTTTTACTTTTTTTCTTTCGGTCCCAACCGAGGGCTGAATATGCCTCGCCTACTAATATCCCAGAGTGGCAATTCCAACGACATCGCACTAAGGACTCGGGTACCGTACCGCATTATCTAGTTAGGCTCGTTTTCGCGCTAAGATGTTAGAATAAGGTGCGAATCAGAAAGTAACCCTTCTTGGTTAGTTGTCTCCTTTAAATAAACGACAGAGGTCTCGAAAGCGAAGCCCTAAAAGCTACTCTGCTCTAAGAAGCTCGCGTATTTCGCCACACTTTATTTTGACTTCTAATCGTGAAAACGGGCTTAGTTAAATAATGCGCTCCCTGTAGTATAAGAATCCTGTTTAAAATCAAACTTAATAAGAACAAGGTATTATTATTGTATCAATTTTTCACTATGATCAAGATTGTATAGTTTGTTACTAGAAATGACGCTGACTCCGAGGAAACATGTTTTGGAAATTCAGCAAGACGCATTTCGCAAATGACCACATACCAACCACACTCTTCATCCAAAATGGTAGTATCATATGCCAAACAGCCTTCAACGTCTTTCCCTCCAACTCTTCACCGGCCTTTGCGGCAGTGCAAAGGCACTTGGGGTGCAGACGGACACCTTGGGCACTGGAAAATGGTGCGTCAGGGCAACAGCTGGTAGGCAAGGTGGGGTTACTATGGCCCTCCTGAGCAGGTATGAAAACAAGGAAGGCGCTCCCCATAGGGCGACTGGTGGTATTATCAAGTAATTGCGTAGCTTAGTAGATAGCTCCAATGGTAGATATGATCGGAGCTGGTTGAGGGAGTGAGATCCATGACATCCTGCCGGCTAGAACCTATCGTGGCCACTTTTTTTCCCTCGTGGGTTGGGTGGTCCGGCCGTCTGTGCTATGACATTGCTCTCAAATTAGGTATGATAGATGAGTGAGACCTGTGACGGCGTTACAAAACAGGATAGGAAAGAGTGGTGGTAAATATGTAACCCCTTGGAGGGCGTAGTGCTCAAGCGTAGCGGTGTGCATGAACGGGGTGAAGCAGACACAAGCTTTTTTTTTGGCTCGTACTGTAGGGTACAGTACTGATCATAGGAATTTTGTTTATGGTTTGGGGTGAGGTATGCAATGGTTCGTGGATGGAGTTAATCGCGTACCAACCCATGGCAACACAGCCCCCTTATCCCCGTGTTGTTCTGGTGCCACCTGGGGGGATTCTCCGGATCAATTTCTACTATGCATTCTACTATAAATTTACGCTTTTAATTCGTATTCTCTTCTTCTTGCTTTTCATGATGGTGGGGTTGGTGGGGGAGTGCCGTTCTCGTGATCGAAGTTTTTCCTGTTCCTTGGCGCGCGATTAATTTTGTCCAGGGAAAATACGAGCATGGCCCACATTGTAATTGGTTTTATAGAATCTGATATCGGATCGTGAATTGTCTTAGGAGCTGGCAGAGAGCTATCCATCAGGGCCCCCAGGAACTGTTTCGATTGGCATAAAAGTTAATTTGGATAAATGCCGATCATGAGTGCCGGGGCTATCGGAAGAGGGTGCGAGGTATAATATGTTGTAAATTATTGACTCATCATTCGGTTAAGTGCCCGTCGGTGAAAAGGGTCGTTGAGTACTCGTAAGCCCTCGGACAACGGGTGCAACCACGATCCCTCGCAAAATTCAACCATTATCGTAACCACAATGGTGAATTACAATTACAACAACAACTATAATGATTTTAATACCAAGGTCTGTATATTTTTGTCCCTCTTTCTCTATGAGAATGGGGTCTCGTAATAGGACCTTTCATTTTGGCTCTGGAATTGACTTGGGTTGTTGTGGTATTGTGATGGTTGGGTGTTTTCGGGAGTTAAGGTTGTTGTCTACAGACTCAATCCCGCCGATTACGGAACTGTGAAAAAACAAAACGATAATTATTCTTCTCCAAATCTTATCAACTCAACCACACCATTTCCAACGTGACCGCACCGGTCCCGACACGATCACACCACTTCTACTAATTATCAGACCATATTCTTTCCTACCCCGCTTCCCCTATCGTTCACAGGGCCCCAGGCCCAGCCTGGGCTCCTCCAACATCCTTCATGCATTCTGTAACAAGGGAGGTGGGGGGAATAACTCCAGACACATTGTCCGGCTCACTGCGGGGCATGCCCCGCCGGATAGCGATACGGATCATTGCCCATGCCCCCCACCCGACGCTATTTGGTTTTGGCGAACTTATTCCGTAATGATTGGGGGTGGTGGGGTGTTTATCGTGGTAAATGCAGCAACCGACACACCACAGCGCGGTCCGCTGTGAGTACAGTATTTCGAAATCACCCCGAGTGCTCGCAATGTCAAAGCTTTTTTTTTATAAGAAAAAGACAGTATTGGATACCACCAAAATTTTGCCCTTTTACTTAGATTTAAGCTATATGCAATAGCAGTCTTTTTTTAAAACGCTTCGACATTGCGAGTGTGGGGGGGAGTACAAGTAGCACCTCTATCCCTACAAACATGGGATGAGACTTCGGAAGGCCCGCTCCGGCGTTTTAAGTAGGGTGGTGTGTGGGTCCTTCGGCCGATCCGTGTGGCATGATGGACTCGCGTATACTGGCATATCAAGCGAGTGTGCATGCCGCGTGATACACCTAAGGAAGTGCGGCATTTTTGCTACAGGCGGCCTTATCAAAACATACGATTTCCTATCCACCTGACCCATATCAGTAATGGTCCATGTATGACTCACCGGTGTCGTACGAGTTGATCACTTGACTCGCTGAGATTTCCTTGGTATGAGGCAGTGCTCTCGTGTAACGGTATAAGGGTTTACCCTGTATAAAGGTATGATACTTCCCTTCCTTGAGGACAGTCAAGGCAAGCCCAGAACCTAACCTCCCAGTATCTTTTATAATTGCCTAATCTCTACTATCAACCATATCGAGCACTCTCAACGATCTTGTCTCCATAGGTTCTGGGGAGATTAGTTCGGCAGTCCTGAGATATCACCAAAGTCTCAAGAAAGCTCCCGCTTTCCTTGACCCCCTGAGGTTCCGATCGTCGACTTACTCCATCATTCATCATATACCAGCACAATACCTCTCGCAGCGGCGAATACAAGATGTCTCAGTTCCTCAGCAATAATGTTAATTCTTTCAACACGGTTAATCTGGAGAGCAACCGCACGTCTGCAAATGACCGGTCTCAGATCTTGAACTGGTTATCGGAACTACATCCCAGGTCACGGCATGAAGAAATCCAAGACCAACGAGTGGAGGGCGTAGGGGAATGGGTCTTGCAAACCGAAGAATTTAGACGCTGGAATGGCGGTGGTGAGGGCGATGCGTCCGTTAACGCGGTTTTGTTTTGCTATGGAGGTCCGGAGGCAGGCCAGGTTCTAAAAACCCACGATGTTAGCTCTTTGGCGATAGACGCCTTGTGTGATCGGGCTCGAGAACGAGATATAGCGGTTGCGTGTTTCTACCTTGACTCTACCGCCCAAAAGGAGCCGTCACCAACGAGTGTGCTGGGCGCCCTGCTCAGACAGGCTGTGGCCGGACTCGAGGAGATACCAGGAGAAATAGCGCAAGCCCATGAAGACCAGAGAAATTGCATTGGTGGGCGGGGGCCACAACATACCGATATTGTGAAGATGTTACAAAATACGTCTTCCAAAAAGCGCACGTTCATATGTATCGACGCTCTAGACGAATGTATGCGAAGACAGCGAGTCAAACTTCTAGATTCGCTAAACCAAATTCTCCAAAAGGCCCCAAGCACCAGAATATTCCTTACTGGAGGACTGGGTATTCGACCTGAGATTGAAAATCCTTTTGCTGGAAAAGTAACCAGCTTATCCATCAGTCCCAAGAGAGATGATCATATTAGATATCTTGCAGAGGACACAACCTCAGACAGGATGGATAGTCTGGAGGCAAAGATCCCAAAGAAAATTACCGAGAACATTTCTCAAATGTATGCCAAACAACGACATTGGGGAGGCTACCTCGAGCTATCCACCGATCGATACCTCCCTGGATCACCATTGGTCTCGCCGGATATCGAGGCAACCCCCCGCAAGCGACAAAAGCTCCCCCCGATGGCTGATTGTTTAGGGCTGGAGGGCCCTTGCGGCCCAACGCCGTGCCGGGTAGAGGGGAAGGGTGGGGAGAAAGCGAGGCCCAGTGCAGCCACTTCAATACGGATTTCTCACCCGAGGCGACCCCTGAAGGTCGAACTGCGCCATACCCTAGTAATCGAAATAGGGTTTTCGGATCTCGGCACCGAGGCTAACGGTGTTTCTTCGAAAGGGACATCGCTAACTTATCGCCAACTTCCTACTATGGCAGACAAGACGGTTTCCACGGTCTGGTTAGCATACCCTACGTTGCAAGAGGATCTCCAGCCTCATACAGAGATCTTCGGCTCGGCTCGCCCCACAGCTGCGGAAACCTGCTTGGGTCATTCAAATTCCCAGAAAGTCAGGGCCTTTTCGACTAGCTCCCTTCCACAATCCCCCAGAATCCCCCCTTCTCGAAAACCCCTTTCGGTACCGGACAACCCACGCAAAAAGAGGCCTTTCGGATTGCGAGAAACTACTTGCGCCAAGTCTGTTTGACCACTATAATAACAACGTATCCGCCAAAACCCTCTCAGAAGCGCAGATATTGGACATTTGCACTTTTGGCTTAATAGGCTTTCTCCATCTAGGGATCTGTACTATGCGGGCATTGTACGTGGTCAAGCTTGGATTTGTTGGTTTTTCGTTTACGGTCCAAAGTTTGACATGAGCGGGGAGATATCTTCTATTGTATTGTTATAGCCCAGGGTGGCTTGCAATCTCCGTCGTATTTACTTTTTTGGTTTTTCTGGTTATAAACCTTCTTTACTCGTTTGTTGTTCGGCCGCGTTTTCTACAGTTCCATTTGTTACTTTTCCCTAGCTATTAACTAAGGGGATCAGAGCGATCGATTTCCACTATGAAGGCTGTTTACCGAAGAGCAAGCTGATATGCAACTGCCCGCCTACCCCAGTGTGAACACAGAGGTGGCCCTCGGAGGCCCTCCACGCTTTCAATCTCCCCCACCTACGATGGGCACAGTCAGTTCCAGCGATAAGTACATATATAGCCTTGCGCGGCAGTCACAACGACCACGATTAACGGCTTCAATGGCAAAAAAAATAAAAAAATAGATAATAAGATATGGAATTGACTACAAAATTTATGGCTAGGATCTTCCTACCATCTGTGTGGCTTCTATGTACACCCACAACAGCTCAAGTTCTCTCAGAAAGACTAGCCACCCAAGTATCCAATATCTCTTGGAAAATTGAACCTCACCCCTCTGCTGCTTCAAGCAGCCCAGCAGCAGAATGAGGTATTTTCCCAATCTTGGAAAACTACTTGCCCAGAGCCATTTTCAGTAGAGCCTAGGTTTTCATAATTGCATTCAGATCAGAAAAAGGCAGTCAAACTTGATTTTTATAATAGTTTGCATGCAATTTTAGATTTCTTGTTTGTAGGTTAAAGAACAATATTTTTAGTAAGATTGAGGCTGTTTGAAGTAGCATTTGGGCATTCTATATAAAACATAGAATATGGTTGATTAGTTGCTAATACATATTAATATGGGTTGAGCTGAAGTCCATAATTTTACAAGTTCTTTCATTTATTTACTTTACTTTGGCTGGCTTACTCCTACTGTGCATTATAATAGCACTGAATATTTCAATATTTTTCTATTGAGACTTAAAGGGAGATTGTATGTTGAGAAGTGATCTTTTGGGTTGTGGAACGAAGGCTAGCATGAGCTCCATACTCACTATTGCGGATATATGGGTGGACACGGAGGCTAAGATTCCACGCAATAGTATACGACATCGATATAGGGTATAGGTAGAGAACTCAACGATCTTCCGCTGCAAGACAAAACGTTCAATTCCTGACATTATACACCCCAGCCAACACGAGTGATATTTGGTGAATCTAGGACTCAACCTCCGAACCGCCCAAGTTGGGAAGCAACCGATTCCCCGATTAGGGCCTGAGGCTTTCGGATTGAGTGAAGTAGGAGATTTCCAAACTATCATACGAGGTAGAGAATCCACTATTGGCTCTCTACTACCAATCGGGGCTGGGGGTTATCATTCCCGGAGGTGCCCTTAGTTGGAATGTGTCGCCAAGAAAGGAAACTTTAGCCCCAGAATGGAGATTGCTCCAGAGCGTAGGCCATTGCTATTCCCGTATTCGAATTTGGTAAGGCTTCCACCCACCCTAGAGACCACACTATGGAACCATGCACGGTGCATTACCCTTGTAATGTCCGCCTAGGTCCTTGCAACAAGCACAACCCTATCGGGATGAAGCACTATAGCCTCAACAATTCAATTTTTGACGATTCTGCGCTTAATTCCCAATAATTTCAAATTATTACCGGAGCCTTTAAACTGCTCGCTCGCCCTAATTCCAAACTTCAATTTATTTTTGTTTCCAAAACTTGTCTCGTTTGGCTCAATACTGCTGGATACAATGAAGGAAAATTAAATCTGAACAGAACGCTCCTTCGATTCCGTGAGCCCGGTGGAATAGCCCCACTCCCGCTAATGCCTCCATTTGTTTATACCAATTTTTCAAAGCCAAACGAATACATTGAGCAGAGACCAAATATGAGATAATGAAAATCTGATGAGTACAACATAATAAGAAAACCTAGACCATCCAAGCAATCTATTCCGTAGATCAACCTTCTTCCATGTTTCCACTGTCGGAGGCTATGGGGAGATGCCGCTGCCCTTGTCGCTTGAGATCGTTGGCACCGATAGATCCCTAGATGACAATGAGGGCGCCATGAGTGAGTTAGGGGTGGTGGGTAACAAAAAACGCGAGCTGTAGCGAGCTTTGAGACGAGAATGCGAGTTGAAGCGAGCATCGAGCTTCTCAACTCCGGGGGAGTCGAGGGTTGTATATGTACCGGTAGCTCTCCAGTCCGTGCGTAGTGAGCTATGACCTCCGAGCAACCAGGGTAACCTTCCTTCAACGACCTCCGCGCAGTTCTCCTGAGCTTTGCCTAATTGGCAACGGGTTATTCCAACCCTACATTTACCTTGCAATGGGGGAAGCCATGCTAGCGCAGTGTATTGAATACGAACTTAGCCCCCCCCCCGGAGCTATTTTTAAGGTTATAGCCCTTCATATTCACGGGCGTGATGTTGCGCGTTGTGGGCCCAGGTGCGCATGGTAAGCGCAGCGCACCCTACCCGTTAACATTAATTCACCACCACCACCACCACGTAACACGTGGGTGGCCCACCGAGCCTTTTTCGGACTATGTTTTTGTGCGTTTGCTTGCCAAAGGCAAAAAACATGGAGTTCTAGAGCCGTGCGGGAAAGAGCCCGGATGGATAATTTCTTGTTCCCTTCCTTCCCTCCTTCCCTCCTTTGCCTCTTATTTTTCTCTTGGGTGGAGAGTACGTCTGGCGGCTGATGGTGCTTTGCTCCCATGTGGGGTGAGCATTTCTTACCAGTATCAAGTGTGGGCTCCGGGCAAAACTTCTGGCAGGTTGAATGTCGCGTTTTCGCGCGTTTTCGGTGGGTAATGTGATTCTTTGGACAAGGTCTTGTTGTTTCTCTGATTTAATAGATGAGGGTCAGGGTCTCCTTTCATAACTCCCCCCACTGTTCTAGTGCCCATATCATAATCGCCCTAGCCTCTGTGACTCTCTAGATCTGATCTTGATTGTTATCCTCTGAATCAAATTCTGATCCATATTCTTTTTTACTCACACTCCCAAACTTTGTTCCTTTCACTCACCACCCAAAATTTCAACCATTCTCCTGCACTTCCTTATGCTCCTCTTCGGCCACGAGGGGTTTTTCATAAGACACTCCCCTCCAAGTCAGTCAAAGCCCGGGCCTAGATCAACTAATACTCCCCCTACTGTTATTTCCTGAGTAGCAGGCTAATTCCAAGCAGACAATCTTGACCACCGGAACTGTTTAGTCGAGTTGCTACAGCCAAGTTTGAAAACAGCCATCCCCCCTTAGGCGATCTTTCAAGATTACCTTTCTGCTCTCACCTCAGTTTGAAAAAATCCCTCCAGCAAGTAAGTGGTTCTAAACTGGCAAGCATGAAGTTTTCTTCGCTCAAAAAAATAAAGAACCGCATCTTCCACAGAAAGATTACAATGTCAAATTCTAGAATTCGCTTCCTTCCTGCCATCACAGATAGCGGATTGAGAGAGTTTCTATACCCCAGTACCTTAGCCCCCATGAATGAAGAGCTTCCATCCTCTCCCCCGGCCCCTCTTCACATCCCCGAAAGCGCACCAAATATTCCCCCATCCCCCGAATTCGGATTCCAATACCACCACTTGGCCACAAAGATTCTGACCTCCTCCGACCCGACCTCTCGATCCCGTTGGGTCCACGAGCTAACCACCCTAACTCGCTCCCTGGCCGCGCAGCTCTCCGCTTCTAAAAATGCCCTCCGCATGGAGGCTGTCCGCACACATGAGGCGCAAGCTATTAATGAGGAGCTCAGGAAAAATCTCGCCGTGAGCGAAGAGGCGCTAGCTACAACAGTAACCATGTTAACAGTGCAGACGGAAAAAGCCGCATCAGCGCGTTCGAAACTCCGGAGGAGGACAGCGGAGATTCATGCCAAAGATTTGGAAGTTGAGAGGATGAGGGAAGCTGCCAAGCAGTCTATCTATACTAATGTTGACGAGAACGGGAAAACAGCCGCCGAGTTTGCAAATCGTGTCTGTTGCATGAGGGATAGCTGTGACGATGCTCGGATGGGTGTACCACCTTGCAGTGGTGAGGGGGTGGAAGACCCGGTTGGGCGGGGGCCGCAATGTATGCTGGATTCTGGGAGAGCTCATATTACAGCCTTAAAGCAAGCCCTTTCAGAAAAGACACAACTACTCAAAGCAGAGGAACGCCGCGCTGCTGACCTTCGCAAACTCCTCAATTCTGCACTGGAGGAAGCTGGCCTTTTGAAATCCCGTCCAACAGCGATTACTGGCCCGGCCAGATCTCCGCTTCGGGAAATATCAAGATATGGTCTTGTGGGGCATCGCACGCCAACGGGACAGGACAGGCAGAGACTAAAATACTTTCGCCCGGCAAATAGCCACCGACACAGCCAGAAAACTTCCCCAGGGCAAATGGCTGAATGGATTTTCGGGGAAAAAGCAGAGATAGCGCTGTCTACTGCAACGGGAGAAACAGGGGTCAAAGGGGCTTTCACAATAGGCACCAATGGAGGGAATAATGTTTTGTCCCTAGACGGAGATGATCCGTTTGTTGGAGGGGATCATGGTAAGCGGTATATGACGTTCCCTCCAGAATTAGCGCCGAAGCCTTATCGCCCCGGCGCGGGGCGAAGATGGGGAAATGCTATATTTGCATTCTGAGGGTTGGAATCCGTGGGATGTGCAAGCTTCCCTCTAAGCTGTCTGCGTTATGTAACTTATGTTTCACATTTCGGTCACATTTTTTTCTCATATTTCTAGTTCCTTCCCTTGATTATACCCTTTTGCTTAGTGTATACCTGCAGATTTTTTTCTAGCAGTTGTTGAAAATTGTATCCTTCCTCCCTGGGATGGCCCGAAATCAATGTTTAACTATCTCGTATCCTAGTCTGTTCTCCATTTCTCGTGTCTGTATACTGAGATTCCGGTTGCGAGTTGGACCAAATATATTACATCTTAATTAACCAATTGAAATAAAATATGAAAATTGAGCGCCCTCCAGAATGAACTCGGTCTCTGCCTCGCGATAACGGTGGTCACTAAGTGCCGAGTGGCATACGGTGGAGGATAAATTACTGAAACGTCAAAAGAAGCAACATGTCCTTACATTTCCTCACACAGCTTAGAAAAAGGGTGGAGGGGTGCAGAGTGAGGTGTTCGTCCGGCCTCGTGAGTAAGAACTGAGGCGGTTGGAGGAGGAGGGCCGTGCCGCAAGGGTGGAGGTCAGGATAAGCTTTTGATTTTGGCGAGGGTCGTGTAGGGATCGTGCACCGTGTTGACTTGAATAAGAGAGCGAGCGGTATGCCACTAGTGATGGACACAATCAGATCATGATCGAGTTTACTCGATCATAGTCTGCTCGATCAGCCTCGATCATAGGGGTCCCTCGATCAGATCATGATCGAGCAGAACATCCATGGTCTGATCAATTTGCTCGATCATAGGTACTGCTCGATCATGCTCGACCATCATCGAGTATACTCGAGCATCTTGAATCATGACTGATCACTCTACTTATCTTAGTGATTGTGTGATACTTTGAACTTATACAAAGGGAATCTACCAGCGCACCAGATACCAATTCTTTCGGCCAGGCTTTACGCCATTAGTTCTTTCACTGAAAAATTGAATCATACTCAAGTATAATCGACGATAATAGACTATGCTCGACTATGCTCGAGCAGTGCCCATGATCGATCACTGGATCAGGATCCTCTGTTTGTACGATCATTCGATCATGGGGTCCCCTCGATCAGATCATGATCGAGCATGCACCCCATTATATGCTCAATCATGATCGTGTCCATCACTATATGCCACGCTGTTTTAGTGTTTCTCCCTCTAGTAATGCTAGGCATTTATTTTCCTTTTCTCCCCCTCTCTCATTTTACCGCGGTTTTCGCCCCTCTCCCAAGGTAGGGAATTCTTGACTATGATACATAGCACACCGCTCTCTTATTCAGGTTAATGCGGCATTCTCACTCGCACTGGTAAGATCCTATAAGCTTGACTCTAGTGAGGATCTTTTGTACTGATAAGAAAGCAAATGAAACTAGCGAATTAGGTTCCCTGATTGGCTCAGTTTGTTAAGCTCTTTGGCCGAAGTGTTTGGGAGAGGATAATAGCACCCTTTGGGGAAGAATGGTAATGATAATTTCGAGCGATGTGCACTGTTGATGGGAAAAGCCACCAGATGGGAGCCTTGCTCGTGCTTCTTTCGCTTTTGTTTTGGGACTGCTCCGAGTTCGCTCTTCCGAATTTCCCATCCCCGATTTCTCTGAGATCACTTCTATTACTCCAGAAACCCTCGATATTACCCAACCCTTTCTATTGCCCTATATCTCACCTCTATCTGAATCCCTACCCTTACTCCTTCCCCTCGCACCACCTTCATCTTCTCTCCCGCCCCCCCACTAGTTAAGCCATGAAAAATTCGCAAGAGCGACACCTCTGTCCTTCAAACCTCTTCCTTCCTCCCTCTGGTTTGTTCTCGCGTTCATCCTCCTTGAATTCCCACCCATCGACCTTCTTCTCACCCACACTCATATCCCCGACTCATATCATCGCTCCCGCTCCCTCTTCTCACAACTATTTTCACACTTCTAATTCTTTGGCCGCCTCGAGCTGAGGAGAACGTATTCCCGCATCTACTAAAATCTCATAAATCTAACGGAATATTTTCAAAAAAGATTTCTTTCGCCAGGTGAGATTCTGCAACACCCTCGGTATTGTGTTGTATCCCTTCCAGGGAGATTTCAGAGATTGATCTAATGTCTTTACATCCAGGAACTTAGAAAGTTGCAATGTCTACTCTTAAGATCAACTTTCCGCCTGGGCTCACCGCCAAACCGTCGAGAGCTGGCCTTTGGAATCCCCGCACTGAATCTGTCATTGACAGCCTTCACTCAGCTAGCCCCTTTGGCGCTGTCTCTTTTCCAAATCCATCCAGCGCTCCCGTTGCGCCATCCCCCGAAACTGTCTTCTTATGCCAGCAACTCACCGAAATGATCTTTACATCATCCTACCCGCACGAGCAAGCCAGTTGGGTTCACGAGCTAACTGATCTAACTCTCTCCCTCTCAGCCCAGCTCACCGCCTCTAGAGATGCCCTAGCCATCGAGGCTGCCCGCTCAGCCAATGCGCAAGCTACTAGCGAAGAACTCAGGAAAAATCTCACCACGACCGAGGAGGTTCTAGCTACAACAGCAAACATGTTAGCTGTGCAAGCTACAAATGCAGCTTCGGCCAATGCAAGACTGGGAGATGAGCGGGCTATCGCCAACGCAGTTATCAAAGACCTTGTCCTTAAAGAGGAGGCCCTAGAGCAAACCACAGCCATGGTCAACGCTCAATACGCCAATCTCGAATCTGCGCATGCAATCCTTCACGAGAAAGATCAGAAAATATATGCGTACGAGAAGAAGATCCGCCAGAAAAATCACGAAATCTTCGTTAAAAACTTGGAAATTCAAGAGGAGAAGCAATTGGCTGGAGACGCTATTCACGCAAAATTTTCCGAATACCGAGAGACAATTTCGAGGTTGATTGTTGGCGCTGGCAGTGAACTTTCGACAGAAGGTAGTGGTAATGAAGAGAGCGAAAGTTCAATTGGACGCCAGTCTACTGATGTTAGCGCTGAGAGCGCGGCACTTGGGGAAGCATTGGCCGAAAAAGTTGAACTTCTAATAGTTGAAGAGCACCGCACCGCTAGGCTTCGCAATCTCCTCAACCAGTCCATCATCGAGGTTGGCCGTTTGAAAATTTGTCTGGACGAAGCCGCCGACACGGGTAGAGACCCTCTCCTAGAAAGTTCTAACCATATGGGGTCCCAGACCCCGAGCTCCCGGATCGCAGAACTCGAGAAAGCACTGGCGGAGAAGACTAGCCTTCTAAATGTGGAAAAACACAGCTCAGCTAGCCTCCGCCATCTCCTCAATCAGTCTATTATTGAGGTTGGCAGTTTGAAAATCCGCCTCGAAGAGGCCACAGATACCACCGGACCCCCTCTCCTCGAAACTCTCAAGGATAACCATGGCACCCCCGACACACCCAGCGGAAAGAAGGGACAGCGCCACGGGAAACCTCACCAAGCAAGCAACAACCTCCACAGCAGTCAAAAGGAAGTCTCTGCACAAGTCCATACTACAGAGGGCACAGTTAACAACACTGATGGAAGTGAATCTCTTACGGATGGCGAGAACGGGAGCACTATGTCTACTGCTACTACACAAGTCCAGAATGAAGAACCGATTATTTTACACATCAGCGAAGGCGCTCTATTGGGGGGAGAAGAACCCAAGGGCGAGCCAACAACACCAACCACCGAAGTCACCAATCAAGAACCCTTCGTCATACATACTCGCGAAGGCGATTTCACACTCTCATCGCTCGGCGAGGATGATCCATATATGAAGGAGGAGCACAAGGGATAAGTGGTCGGCTCCCGCCCCTTACTGTCAAGGCTGTGTTAGGGTATCATGAAACTAGCGTATTACGGAAAGGGGGAAGGCGAATCAAATGTCTGTGTCTTAAAAAGTGTCTAGTGTGGAAAGTCGGGTGGCCGTTGAGCAGCTGAATAGTTGAAAAAGGTGCTGTGCAGGTTGTGGGGAAAAAACCCGGTGGCATGTGGGATAACTCTACTTCAATCTCGTTTCCTAGTGTTCTGGTTTATTGCATTTCTGTATTTTTCTCAAAATTTTCCCTCTTTTTTTTTTCGATTTTTTTCCAATTTCATTCAATCTTTTTTTTTCAAAGTTTATTCATTGATTTCTTTTTTTAAAAAAATAAAATAAAATAAAATAACAATTAAAACCTCCCTCCCGCACCTGCTCGCGATAGTTATGTTTGGCAGATCCCCTGGGGGGACTTTATATTGCGGCAACACTTTTCCCATTCTATCCCATTGTATTTTTTACGTTTCAATTTATGCCTTCTGCAACTTAGACGATGATTATCATACGCAGAAATTCACCAACCGGGAAAAGAACTAAAAAATTGCAAATCTTCCCCCCTTTTCATCGAATTTTCATGTTATCGTCAATTAAAACCTGATCTATTGTCCCTTAGCAAAAGTAACCGAACATTTGCGGTGCAACGGGTCACGCTTCTTTGTCAACACCCAACCCACCAAGTGGTGTCTAAAATCAAGACCAAAAAATATTTAAAAATAATAAAATAAATCTATGGTGCTAATTAATATGATACCTTGTGTATTATCTATCCACTTGACTGATATTTTTTGTGGTGATGATGAAGGTATTGTGTGTTCAGGAGTGGGCGAGCTGGGTTGCGATACTACTGTAGGGTGGAACGTTGCAGCGTCAAATGTTCTGTTATCATACTTTTTCTAAGGCACAATATTATAGATACATGCTCTACGTCTTAGCCCTAACAAAGAGGCATTATTACCTAGCAAGCAGGGCAGAGTGGAGAACCAGAAGGAGGAAAAAAGAGAGCAATGAGGGAATCAACAGATATCTTTTGCTGGTCGCTCTCGTGTTGGAGAATTCTGATCTTAGGCTGCTCACCACATGCATACTTTCGTTCCTGCATAAGGCAAAACTCATTTATGCCATTGTTAATAAGATGGTTGTTTCGACAGCGTTCCACCACGGTTAGCTTCTTACGATCGAATGTCACCACCCTGCATACCTGATGCGACACGATCAAACACCGATCGCTGGACGATGAAACATGAACGACAGTCAATAGCCGAACATCTACCATACCCGCGGCCATCAACACGATCCGAGGCATCCAGCATAACTGAACCCTCGGCCAAGCAGCTCTTACCTCGGATGTGTCTTCGCAAAGCAAAACAGAAGGACGACTGAGAGATGGAAAGTGGGAGAAGAATCCAGCATGCGCAGGGAGTATGCCGGGGAGGAAGGTACTCTGCAGATAAGGATATAAGGCAGCCTGTTCTTCCCTTTGTTCGTTTTAGTTAGTTCATCTCATACTCATCGCATCTTTCCCTCACGGTTCTACGGTCTTCACTTGTCTTGCCAAAGTCATTTGTTCTTGCATACGATCTCTTTTACTCTTTATTGTTCTCTGATATCTTTTGTATATTATCGTTGTTCGTATCAATATAAGTTTTGTGCCGTTCGGTAACTTAGGATTGGATCTACTGCGCTTAACTACTCAATAATTGTGCAAAATCTCGAGGTTACTTCAGCCAAGCCTCTCTATTCTGTGTGTGTTAGGCAAGTGGGGTGGGTAGGTTACCTGTGAATGTTAGTTTCAAGGGCTAGGCGCATTGCATGCCGGCCTTGCTTGCCCGTGCTTTAGTTACAGTGGATGGCGGACATGCAAATGGAAGGAAGGAAGGAAGGAGAGGGGATCCGCCAGCCGTGGGGCACTAGTAATGAGAGTGCTGCGTATTTTTCGATTGCAGTATATCCGTTGCGGGGGGGATGTAAAATTTGGCGACGGCTTGGCACCGGCGGGGGGCTCGTTTCTATTGTTACAAACCCCGTACTGGCGGTCTCAACGAATAGCAAAAGGGATTGTCCTCACCTCTCCAGAATCAGGTACGAGAGCGCCTCCCTACCCACATCGGCCTTAGGAAGAGCCGAGCTATAATTCTTTAAGTTAGGTGATGTGACTCAGGTTTTTCGGCTGATTCACTGAGGCTTGATGTACTTGATATACTGAACTCGAAGGTGGAGTGAACCACAGGCGCCTTATGGCGCCCGTGCCCGGCAGCCCAATATCTGTGGTATGCTAATAATACTGTGTGAGCAGAGCAGGATAGCACTTAATCAGGAGTGGGATTTCCTGTTTCTGGTGCAGTAGGCGCAGGCAGGGAGCTGTTGGCACAAGTCTGGGGGAGATTGATTGGGCGGTCGTAAGGCATTATTCAGGTTACACAAATGACCCCGCTTTGCTTCAGCCCCTAAGAATTTCCGTAGCCGACTCACTCCGTCGTCAAACATCCACAATATCCTGACCTGCGAAAAGTGAAAATGTCCCAACCCTTCAGTCATAATATCAACTCTTTGAACACGAGCTACACTGTTAACATCGCAGTTGCCGACAACCGATCCAATATCCTAGCCTGGCTATCCCCACTAGATCCCAGGTCACGTCATCAAGATATCCAAGATCGTCGAGTGGAAGGTATAGGGGAATGGATGTTACAAACTGAGAATTTACAAGTTGGCACGCTGGTAGTGGGGGAGGTGAATCCGGCAACGCAGTCTTGTTTTGTTATGGGGATCCGGGGGTCGGCAAAACATATATTAGGTAACAACGATGGACCTCGTGGAACATAACAAAAGGGAAACCGCTGACCAGCAGGAATATCAGTTCACTGGTGATAGACAGCTTGTGTGATCAGGCCGGAGGACAAAATGCTACTGTGGCAGGTTTTTATTTCGACTTTGCCGTTCAAAAGGACCAGTATCCCGCGAGCGCGATGGGCGCCCTATTGAAACAGGTGGTTGGCGGAATGGAGGAGATCCCTGAGGAGATATCCCAAGCATACCAAAAACAAAGAAAAGCTCTCGGAGGGTGGGGACCTCGGCTTTCGGATGTTGTGGAAATGCTACAAAATACTTCTTCCAAAGAGCGCACCTTCATATGTATCGACGCTCTCGATGAATGTGTGCCAGAGCATCGAGCCAAGCTTCTCGATTCGCTAAGCAAAATTCTCCAAAAGTCTCCAGGCACTAGAATTTTGTGACAGGAAGACCCCACATCCAACCCGAGATCGAAAGGCGTCTTTCCGGAAGAGTGGCGAGTCTACCCATATGCACCAAGAGAGATGATGTTATTAGATACCTCCGCAGCAGGCTGGAAGAGGATACAAATCCCGATGCGATGAATAGTAGTCTGGAGGGAGAGATCCTGAAGAAAATTCCTGAAGGCGTTTCCGAAATGCATGTAGAAGCAACACTAAGGAAGGTACCTCGAGCACGCGCTAACATATAGATGTCTAGATTCTTGCTAGTATCGCTAAATATCGATGCGGTCCAGGAAACCACAATCCACCGCAGACGACAGAAACTCAGCGCAATGACTGATGGATTAGGGCTGGGAGATGCATATGGTGCAACGCTGGGCAGGATAAAGAGACAGGGTGGGGAGAAAGCAAGGCTTGGCCTGGCTGCGTTGATGTGGATATCTTACGCGGAGCGGCCTCTGAAGGCCAGCGAACTATGCCAGGCCCTAGCAATTGAAATAGGGTCTCCAAATCTCAATATCGACAATGTCCCGTCGATAGGTACATTCAGTGTTCCCAACGGGCCAGGCCGGCCAGGCTTCGGTAAAGCCGGGCCCGGCCTGTCCAAATTCTCTCGGATCTAGCCTGGCCCGAGCCTGCAGGCCTGGTTAAGCCCGAGCCTGGCCGGGCCGGGCCCGCCTATAGGCCATATAGGCTTTTTCCCGGCTGCCCGATAGGCTTCGGCCGACCCACTCATCGCGAGCGGCTGCTCTGTGTCAACAGCAAAATTCATGGTAAATGTCTCCCAATTATGGAACATGATTAAAAATAAAGTAAAGGTTTCGCTTATTAGCAAAAAAACACAAAAAAACACTAGAGGTAGTGAATTAATTAGTTGAATTAATTGTAGAAAAAGAGTTGCTGTTGGTGGATCAAATATGGGCAGTAGGACGGTGACTATTTTGAAGGCATCAATAAGAGAGGTTGACTGTAAATTGTTTACAAAATAACATTGAAAATGCAACAGTTTCACTTTGTTCGCTTGGGGATTTACCGTACTCGTGCCAAGGTTGTGGTGGACCACAACCCACAATTGCTCGCTTGCTCGCAACCGTGGGCACTCTAAAGAGTGCCTGACAGCTCAACGGTGATTTACAGCTCAACGGTAATTTGTGGCTCACCATAGTAACTTTGTGGCTCAAAACCGCTTTGTGGCTCAATTTCACATTGTGGCTCAGTGGTGGATGGTGCAAGAACAGAAGAGCGTCAACCATGTTGTGCTCACTGGCGCAACAAATAGCATTCAAGTTCCTCTAGCTTCTGGCCACAAATCAAACAAATCATACTTTTTTTCAGTCTTATTTTCCATACATTTCTATGATTTTTCTATATGATTTGGTTCAGTATTGGGAAAGCTATGCTATGTTGCGAACTGCAAAGTAAAATTCAGCCAGACAGTGGTTGAGCCACAATGTTACTATGGTAAGCCACAAATTACCGTTGAGCTGTAAATTACCGTTGAGCTGTCAGGCACTCTTTAGAGTGCCCACGGTTGCGAGCAAGCGAGCAATCGTGGGTTGTGGTCCACCACAACCTTGGCACGAGTAG
>Ga0307509_10001585_pt1 | contig 38258 bp, 36 predicted proteins | sample 10_EM_MG_FD_202245 | JGI IMG/M metagenome (GOLD analysis project Ga0307509, IMG submission 202245) | Populus trichocarpa ectomycorrhiza microbial communities from riparian zone in the Pacific Northwest, United States - 10_EM | ecosystem: Host-associated > Plants > Roots > Unclassified | place...
CATCGGCCCGCTGAACACACGCAGCGAGCGCGGTTTACTCTCCCCGCGACTGCGCCGTCCGCCGTATCATTGCGCCATCGGATTCGTCCGGCGGCAACGACTCTCGGACCCATTTCAGCTTCAGGGAGACTTCGATGGAAACTGTGCAATTGTTGATCGGCAACGCGGACCGGGCGGCGACGGGTTCCGCCACGTTCGTGCGCTTGAATCCGATTTCCGGCGCGCCCGCCACGACGGCGGCAGCTGCGACCGTCGCCGACGCAAAGGCCGCTGCCGACGCTGCCGCTGCAGCGTTCCCGAAGTGGTCGGCCATCGGTCCGGGTGAGCGACGCGCCAAGCTGATGAAGGCCGCCGAGTTGCTCGAAGCGCATGCCGTACAGTTCGCCACCATCATGATGGCCGAGACCGGCTCCACCATGGGCTGGGGACATTTCAACGTGCATCTCGCTGCCGGCATGCTGCGTGAAGCTGCCGCACTGACGACGCAGATCTCCGGCGAAGTCGTGCCGTCCGACGTGCCCGGCAACCTCGCGATGGCGATTCGCCAGCCTGCGGGCGTCGTGCTCGGCATCGCGCCCTGGAATGCGCCCGTCATTCTCGGCGTACGCTCCGTCGCCGTGCCACTCGCTTGCGGCAACACCGTCGTGCTGAAGGCGTCCGAAGTGTGTCCCGCGACGCATCGCCTCATCGGCAAGGTGCTGCAGGAAGCCGGCATGGGCGACGGCGTCGTCAACGTGATCACGCACGATGCGAAGGACGCCGGTGCGGTCGCCGAAGCGCTGATCTCGCATCCCGCCGTGCGCCGCATCAATTTCACCGGCTCGACGCGCGTCGGCAAGCTGCTCGCAGCGACCGCTGCGAAGTATCTCAAGCCCATCCTGCTGGAGCTGGGCGGCAAGGCGCCGCTGATCGTGCTGGACGACGCGGATATCGACGCCGCGGTCAACGCCACCATCTTCGGCGCGTTCGCGAATTCGGGCCAGGTCTGCATGTCCACCGAGCGCGTCATCTGCGATGCGAAGGTCGCCGACCAGTTCGCCGCGAAGCTCGCCGCGCGCGTGGCCGCGCTGCCCTCAGGCGATCCGCGAGAAGGCGATGTCGTGCTGGGTTCGGTCGTGGGCTTGCCGACGGTGGAGCGCGTTCAGCATTTGGTGAAGGATGCTGTGGCAGCCGGCGCAAAGGTGCTCGTCGGCGGCGAAGTGAAAGGCACGGTCATGAAGGGCATCGTCGTCGACCACGTCACGCCCGCCATGCGGCTGTTCCGCGAAGAGTCGTTCGGCCCGCAGGTGTCGATCACGCGCGTCAAGGATGCGGAAGAAGCGGTGAAGCTCGCTAACGACACCGAATACGGCCTGTCCGCAGCCATCTTCAGCCGCGACATCGCCCGCGCGATCGAACTCGCCAAGCGCATCGAAACAGGCATCTGCCACATCAACGGCCCGACGGTGCACGACGAAGCGCAGATGCCGTTCGGCGGCACGAAGGGTTCGGGCTATGGCCGTTTCGGCGGCAAGGCGGGCATCGCGGAGTTCACCGAGTTGCGTTGGATCACGATCCAGACGACGCCGCGGCATTATCCGTTCTGATTCGGTTGCAACAGGATTCTCCCGTCCGAGTGTGCGGGAGAATTCCTTTTGTAGGTTGGGCTGAGTCTTCGAAGCCCAACGTCTCGTCGCGCAAGAATGTTGGGCTTCGAAGACTCAGCCCAACCTACCTGCGTCTTCGAGATGGCACGCCGTCATTGCACCGTCGGCGGTGGTGCGCAATTCCGGGCGCACTTGCGAACACACGGGCATGACCCATGGGCAGCGCGTGTGGAAGGGACAGCCTGGCGGCGGGTTGAGCGGCGAGGGTGGCTCGCCCTGAATCTTGATGCGCTGCGTGCGTGCACCCGGACGTCGCGGCAGCGCCGCCGAAAACAATACCTTCGTGTAGGGATGCTGCGGCGTCTTGAACAGCGTCGCCTGCGGCGCGATCTCGACGATGCGGCCCAGGTACATTACCGCGATGGTCGAGCACATGTGCGCGACCACATCCAGGTCGTGCGAGATGAACAGATAGCTCAAGCCGATGCGCTCCTGCAATTCCGACAGCAGGTTCAGGATCTGGCCGCGTACCGATGCATCGAGCGCGGACACGGGTTCGTCCAGCACGAGCAACTCCGGATGCAGCACCACGCCCCGCGCGATCGCAATGCGCTGGCGCTGGCCGCCGCTGAATTCGTGTGGGTAGCGTGATGCCGCTTCGCGATCCAATCCCACGCGCGCCAGGATGTCGGCGACGCGCACGGCTATCTCTTCCTTGGCCAGGCTGGTGTTCGCGATCAACGGCTCGGCGATGATCTCCTGCACGCGCATGCGCGGGCTCAGCGAGCTGTAGGGATCTTGAAAGACCGCCTGCACGCGTGTCCGATACTTGCGCAGCGCGGCGCCGCGGGCAGCGCAGACGTCTTCGCCATCAAGCATGATCTTGCCGCTGGTCGGATCTTCCAGCCGCAGCAGCAGACGCGCGGTCGTCGACTTGCCGCTGCCGGACTCGCCGACGAGGCCGAGCGTCTCGCCTTTGCCGATCGTGAAATTCACGCCGTCGACCGCGTGCACCTTGCTGTGGCCGGCAGCACGGAAGTCCTTCTTCAAGTCGGCGACGACGAGCAAGGGCTGCGTCATCACTGCGCTACCAGCCAGCAGCGTGCCGAGTGCTTTGCGCTTACGGCAAACTCCGGCGGCGTGTCGACGCGACAACGATCGAACGCTTGCGGACAGCGTGGTGCGAATGCGCAGCCGGCCGGCAGGCGTCCCAGGTGCGGCGGCGTGCCCGGAATTGTCGGCAGCGATCCGCGCTGCATGCCACCCATGTGCGGCGCAGATGCGAGCAGTAATTGCGTGTACGGATGCGCGGGACGTTCGAGCACGTCCTCCATCGGGCCGGCTTCCACGATCCTGCCCGCATACATCACCGCGATCCGCTGGCAGATGCGCACCGCGACGCCGACATCGTGCGTGATGAGGATCAGCGCCAGGTTGCGGCGGCGTTGCAGGTCTTCGAGCAGGTCCAGGAATTGCGCCTGCACCGTCACGTCGAGGCCCGTCGTGGGTTCATCCGCGATGAGCACGGCGGGGTCGCACGAAATTGCCATCGCGCTGACGACCCGCTGCAGCATGCCGCCGCTCATTTCGTGCGGATACTGCTCCAGCCGGTCCGCGGGCGCGGCGATGCCGACAGCCGTGAGCAGTTCGATCATGCGGGCTTCGAGCGCGTCGCCGCTGAGGTTCAGGTGGTTCGCCAGCGGCGCCGCAAGCTGGTCGCCGATGCTGAACAGCGGATCGAGCGCGACCATCGGATCCTGCAGGATCATCGCGATGCGGCGGCCGCGGATCGACCGCAGCTCGTGCGCCGATTTGTTTTCCAGGTGTTCCCCTTCCAGCACGACGCTGCCGCCGCCTTGCGCGTCGAGCGGCGTCAGCCGCATCAGCGACATCGCCGTCATGGACTTGCCGCTGCCGGATTCGCCGATGATCCCGAGGCTCTCGCCGGCCGCGAGCGAGAAGCTGATGCCGTCGACCACTTTCAGCAACGCGCCGCCGTCGTGTCCGCGCAGCCACGTCTTCAGCTCGCGGACTTCGAGCACCGGCTTGGCGGTGGAGGGCAGGCTCATCGATATGAAATCCGCGGATCGATGACGCCGAACAGCAGGTCGACCATCAGGTTCAGGAACACCAGGAACGTCGAAGTCACGAACACGCTGGCCTGAATCAGCGAATAGTCGCGGCGATTGATGGCGTCCACCAGCAACGTGCCCAATCCCGGCCAGCTGAAGACGATCTCCACGATCAGCGCGCCGCCCACCAGCATGCCGAGCTGGATGCCGGCGAGGGCGACGACGGGAATCAGCGCATTGCGCAGCGCGTGTTGCCACACGATGTCGCGCTCGGGCGTGCCCATGACGCGCAGAAAATTCACCGACTCGCTGCCGAGCGCATCGATCATCGCCGAGCGCGTGATGCGCAGGATGGAGGCGCTGGACGGAATGGCGAGCGTGATCGCCGGCAGTACGAGTGAACTCAGCGAACCGCGGCCGCCGGTGGGAAACCAGCCCAGGTGCACGGCGAAGATCAGCACGAACATCATGCCGATCCAGAAATTCGGCGTGGATTGCCCCAGCGCCGCCACGCTGCGCAGGATCTTGTCCGGCCACTGGTCGCGGTGCAGCGCCGCGATCACGCCGCAGCCGATGCCGAGCAACAGCGCGAGTGCGAACGCGAGACCGGCGAGTTGAATGGTCGCCGGCAAGCGGCCGAGCACGACGTCGAGCGCGGGTACGCCGTAGCGCATCGACGTGCCGAAGTCTCCATGCAGAAAGACGCGCTGTGCGAACAGTCCGTATTGCACCGCCAGTGGCCGGTCCAGGCCGAGTTCATGGCGCACCGTCGCGAGTTCCTCAGGCGTCGCGTCGGTCGCGACCAGCATCAGCGAGACGTCGCCCGACAGCCGCACCGCGATGAACACGAACACGCTGACGACGAGAATCGCGATCAGGCCGAGTTGGATGCGCTTGAGGGCATAGGCGAGCATGGCGCGTTCCTAAGCTCCACGCCGCTTGGGATCGATGGCTTGCGACAGCCAATCGCCCAGCAGATTGGCACCGAGCACGGTAACCATCACCGCAAGTCCAGGGAACAGCGCCAGCCACCACGCCGTCTCAAGTACCGCACGGCCATCATTGATCAGCAAGCCCCACGCGGAGGCGGGCGGTTGAATGCCCAGGCCCAGAAAACTGATGCCCGCTTCGATCATGATGGCCGGGCCGAATTGCAGCGTGACCAGCACGATGGCGGTAGACATCACGTTCGGTAGCATGTGCCGCAGCAGAATGCGTGTGTGACTGCAGTTCGCCACGCGCGCCAGTGCGATGAAGGGCCGATTGCGCAACACCAGGGCTTCGCCGCGAATCACGCGCGCGTAGCTGGCCCAGAACACGATGATGATGCCGATCAGGATGGTCTGCAGGCCGCCGCCGAGCGCGCTGCCGATGAGAATGATCAGCAGCACCGCCGGAATCGACATCTTCACGTCGGCGATGCGCATGATGACATTATCGAGCCAGCCGCCCGCGTAACCCGCAAGCAACCCTAACGGCACGCCGATCAAGCCCGCGCCGATCACACCCACTGCCGCGACGAGCAGCGACACGCGTGCTCCCGCCATGATGCGGCTGACCAGGTCGCGGCCCAGCGCGTCGGTGCCCAACGCGTACGACCAGTTGCCGCCTTCCAGCCACGCCGGAGGCAATAGTGCTTTGGAAAAATCCGCAGCCGATGGATCGTGCGGATACAGCAATGGTCCGAACAGTCCGAACACGAAGATGGGCAGCAGCAGCAGGATCGCGAACCACGGCCAGCGAGTCGCGCTACTGCGCGTCGCGACAGCATCGGCCGCAATCGCCGGTTCGGTCGTCGTGGCGTGCGGCGTTGGCATCACGGCACGCGTCCCCAAGATACGTTGACGAGCCTGACGCTTTCGCTGCTGGCTGGCAGGTAGTCGACGCCAGGCTGCATCGCCAGCGTCTTGACGTTCGCCCATATCGGGATGGCGCCCACGTCGTCATGAATCATTCGATACGCCGCGGCGATATCCTGCGCACGTTCTGCGGGTTCGAGGTGGCCCATGGCCTTCGAGATGATCTTGTCGAGTTCGAGGTTCGCGTACGGCGCCATTGCCGACCGGCTGTAGAAAACGCTCATCAGCGCAAACGTCGGTTCCGGCGTATGCGCCAACGGCACCGGCATCACGCCCACGTATTCCACGGTCGGATCGGCCGTAGCCTTGCGCAGCAACTCGAGAATCCTGGCGCCGTCGAGGCCGTGCACGTTGGCCTTGATGCCCACTGCAAGCAGGTTCAGCGTGACGGCTTCGGCCGTTTCCTTCACGCCCTCGAAAGTGCCGATCCAGTAATACAGCGGCATCGTGAAACCGTTCGGATAGCCGGCTTGCGCCAGCAGCAGGCGCGACAATGCCGGATCGTATTTATAAGGCTGCAGGTTGGAATCGTAGCCGAGCTCGCCCGGCGCCAGCGCCGCATAGCGTCTTGGGATGCCGTACAGCACTTTCGCGATGATCGAGTCGGCATCGATGGCGTGCGCCATCGCCCGGCGCACGCGCGGGTCGGCCCACGGCACTTTCTTGTTGCGATTGGAGAATTGCACGATGGTTGTCGGGATCACCGCAACCTGCACGGTCTTGAAGCCCAGTTCCTTGACCTGCCTCACCGCGGGATAGGGCGTGTCGATGATGATGTCCGCTTCATGCGCGCGCAGCATTGCCATGCGCGCGGCGCTGTCGGGCACGAAAACATAACGGACGCGGCGAATCTGCGGCTTGCGCAGCGGCCCGTCGTGGTAGCCCTCGAACGCTTCCAGATCGATGTGCTGGCCGAGCTTGCGGCCAACGAATCTGTACGCGCCCGTGCCCATGGGTCGGGTCACGAATATCGCTTCGCCGACGCGATCGAAATACGCCTTCGACGCAATGGGCCCGACGCGCGTGAAGAACGTGGAGTCGGGCGCGTTGAACACGAAGCGCACCGTTTCCGCGTCTACCGCTTCGACCCGTTCGACCCGGCGCATCCAGTTCTTGTACTGCGGCGAGCGTTCCACCATGCGCTGCTGGCTGAACACGACGTCCGCCGCCGTGAGCTTGTCGCCGGAGTGAAAGCGCACGCCCTGGCGCAGCTTGAACTCGATGATCCTGCCGTCGTCCAGGATGGTCCACGAACGCGCCAGGTTCGGCACGATGGGCTGGCCCTTGGGCGTGAGGATGAGCGGCTCGAAGACGTTGGCGCGATTCTCGTTGCCGCCGAAGATGGGAAAGACGGTGGAGCTGTCGCGCGTCGATGTGGGGTCAACGGTGTCAGGTTCCTGTGCCGCTGCAATGATGAGCGGACGATCCGCCGACCCATCATGCAATGTCGGATCGGTGCGCGTGGCCAGGAACGCCAGGACGCCGACGAGCACGGCGGTGACGCCGATGCTCCATAACATGCGCGAGGTGCCGCGTCTCATGCAGGCACGCTACCACCCGTCGGCAAAGAACTGCGCGTCAGAATCATCCGTCCCCCGGCGCTGCCTGCTTTTGCATGAGTGTACTTGATCGGCTCGCGGTCCATGCAGCGCATGGGAACGGAACACCCCGCCCGCAGCTGCGCTCGTCAGGTGGGGGGCGCGATTGCGATCGAACGCATGAATTCCAGCAGGGGTGCGGCGAGCGTCGTGTCGGCGGTGTTCAGTTGCAAGATGGTCGACAGGTGATTGTTGCCGGCGAGCTGAACGTAACGCGGCAGGCGCTGGTGCTGCGCGAAGTAAGCATCCAGCAAAGCCACCGACTGGCGCAGGAAGTCGACCGGCTCGAACTCGCCGATCGCCACGAACAACGGCACTTCGGTGCGTACGAGTTGCGTCAGAAACGGTCGGTCGGCGTAAGCCGCGGGATCCCTGCCGAAGTACGCCTCGAACCGCGCATCCTTCTCCATCGTGTGCGTGTCGAACAGGCCCGATATCAATGCCGCACCGGCGGGACGCCAGCCGTCACGGCTGGTCGATTGTTCGGACGATTGCTGGTTCGCGATGTAGCCCGCGACGTGCACCGCGCCCGCGGACTGACCCATGAGGAAAATCTTGTTGGCGTCGCCGCCATGTGCAGCAAGCGACGAGCGCAGATGGTTGACGGCGCGCCCCACGTCGTCGCTGCCGCTGGGCCAGCGATGCGCGGGTGCGAGGCGATAAGTCATTGTGACGCCGATGCAACCGTTGCGCGCGGCCCAGAGCCCGACGTTGTCGTAGAACGGGCTGTCCGGCGTCGACTTGTCGCCGCCGACAAATCCGCCGCCGTGCACGAACATCAGCACCGGCAGCAAACCGGCCTTCGCGCCGGCAGGAACGAAGAGGTCGAGGCGATGGCGCGCATCGTCGCCGTAGCGTATGTCGCGCGTGATCTGCACGTTCGCGCTCGACACGCCGGCGTGCAACGGTTTGTACAGTTCAATCGTGCCATTGATCAGCGCCGGGCTGATGGCCGTGCCGAGCGCGCGCAGCTTGGCGACGAAGGCGGAGCGTTCATGGTCTGTTGTGTTGTTCATCAGATAAATCCAATCCATCTTCCCACGACGATGATACTGAGCCAGATCAGCAGCGACAGCCCGCCGGCCACCTTGGCCCCGGTGGGCAGCGCGGCGACTTCGCGGTCCCACTGCGACACGGTGCGGTAGGTCAGGAAGTGAAACACACCCATGTTGGCCGCAGCGAGCACCAGCAGCAATAGCTTGGTGCGGAACAGGTAGTTTTCGATGTAGCCGACGGCGTTGGACATGAATAGCAGAAACCCGCTGACCGCCGCCACGCCGAACGCCGACCAGGTGAATGGCAGCAATTCCTCCGACAATTGCGACACCAGCCGATCCTTCGACGCCAGGCCCAGCAAGCGCAGGTCGACGATGGCGATGGAGCCGACGACCAGCGCCAGCGCGATCACGTGCACCGACTCGATGAGAGGAAACAGCCAGGCCGACTGCGCGATGCTCACGCCCAGCGACGTGTGCTCGAGCCAGCGACAGAACTCCATGAACATTCAGCGTCCCTAATCGACGTACGCAATCAAGCGGCCGGCGAAAGCGATGGCCACCCACAACAGCAGCGACAGCGCGGCGAGCGCCTTGAGCGCGGGGTTGGCCGTGGGCAGCGTCGCTGCGGCCGCGCCCATCGGCGTCTTGAGCGCAAGATGCTGTAACACCAGCGTGACGACGATGGCTACCGCCAGCAGCGCCATCTTCAGCAGGAACACTTCGTTGCCGAGCAGTTCACCGGGTTCCGCGGCGACCAGCAGGCCGCCCGACAGCACCAGCAGTCCGAGCGGCCACCACGTCCAAGGCAGGAAACGCCGCGCGGTGGCCACCACCGAATTGCTGTGCGGCCTGAAGCCGAGCAGGCGCAGGTCCAGCAGCCAGGCCGAGGCCATCAGGAAGGCGAGCGCGATGATATGCACCGACTGCAGGTCCGGAATGGCCCATGACGTCGTCTGCAGCTTCACGCTCAAGGCTGTCGACCCCAGCCAGTGCGCCAACGCTTTCAGCATGCCTGCTCCGATTGCGACGAATCAGACCGGAAACTTGGAGATCTGCGTTTCCTGAGTGGTGATGAATTCGAGCAGCGCCGGCTTGCCCGCCCGCGTCTGTTCGATACCGCGCCTGATCGCCGGCACGATGTCCGCCGGATCGGTGACGCGTTCACCATAGCCGCCGAAGGCGCGCGCCATTGCAGCGTAATCGCCGGAGATATCGGTCGCGCGGTACTTTTCGGTGGCCTGCGGCATGACCGGCAGCTCGATCGCCATCGAAAAATTATTCAGCAGGATGGACAGGATGGGCAGGCGTTCGCGCACGGCCGTTTCGAAGTCCATGCCGGTGAAGCCGATGGCCGCGTCGCCCCAGACGTTGATGCACAGTTTTTCTGGGTGCACGAGTTTCGCGCCCATCGCGAGGCCGAGGCCGTAACCGAGCTGCGTGGTCTTGCCCCAGCCTATGTAGGTGAGCGGCTTGGTCGTCTTCCAGAACGGCATGAGCTGATCGCGCGGGCTGCCGGCGTCGTGCGTGATGATGGTTTCGGCGACGTCCACCGTGTGCTGCAGATCCCACAGCACGCGATACGGGCTGAGCGGCGTGCCTTGCGAGGTGAGCTTCGGCATCCATTCCTTCAGCCATTCGGCCTCGATGCTCTTGATCTCGGCGGCCACCGCGGTCCTGTCGCGCGGTCCGTTGAGCAGCGGCTTCACTGCTTCGATCAACGCGCGCAGCGTCAACTTCGCATCGCCGATCAGCGCATGCTGCGCAATCACGTTCTTGTTGAGATCCAGCGGGTCGAGCGTGGCGTGCACGACGGTCTTGCCGCGCGGCATGGCGACGCCGAACGCGGTTTCCGAGAAACTGCAGCCGATGCCGAAGATCACGTCGGCCGCGCGCAGGAAGTGCGGCACGGCCTTGGGCGTGGCGTTGCCGCCCGAACCCAGTGCGAGCGGATGGGTTTCATCGAACGAGCTTTTGCCAGGCAAGCTCGTGCACACGGGTGCCGCCAGCAGTTCGGCCAGCGTCTGCAATTCGGCGTACGCTTCAGCCCAATGCACGCCCTGGCCTGCGTAAAAGACCGGCCGCTTCGCGCCGACCAGCACTTTCGCGGCGGCGACGACCGCTTCCGGGTCCGGTCCGGACTTGGCGACGATGACCTTCGTGTACTCCAGCGGCTCCGGCGTTTCTTCGTCGAACACGTCGTGCGGGATTTCGACAACCACCGGCTGCGGGCGGCCGTTGCGCAGTTGCGTGAACGCGCGGCGGAAAATGTTCGACACTTCGGCGCCGCTGTTGACCGGTTCGGTGTGCTTGGCGACGCCGCGCATCTGGATGGTCGAGTTGAAATTGTGCGGCACGTGCGCGAGACGGCGGGCATAGCCCTGCGGCAGCACCAGCACCGGGATCGAATCGCCGAAGGCCTGCGCGACGCCGCCATACGCATTTTCGGCACCGGGGCCGTGCTGCATGCAGAAGGCGCCCATGATGCGGCCGCGGGTCATGCGCGAGACCGCGTCGGCCATATGCAGGCCGGTGCGTTCCTGGCGCACGATGACCACCCGGATGTCGGCGACGGCCGCGGCTTCGAGCAGACGATTGCGAGGGTAGCCGAACAGTACGGTGACCCCTTCGCGCTTGAGAATTTCCGCCATTGCCGCCGCAGCTTTCATGTCTTTCCCTTACTTCACTTCTGTTGAGCCCTGGCGCACCGATCGCACCGCCGAGCCGGCAATTATGTCGCCAGCACCCGCCAGGTTCTTGCGCGCAGGGCAGGGCGCGGCGGAGCCGGGGGCAGCGGATGATGAACGACAACGCCGTGCCGCATTATCGGCGTTTCGTGAAAGGTCGTATGCCGTGGCAGAAAAGGCGTTGCGGCGGCGCTTGCTTTATATCGGCCTTATATCGGCCTTATATCGCGGCAGCGATGGGCACCGCCTCGGCGGCCGGCGCTGCGCCGGGACCGATGCCGAGCAATCCCGCGATCGACCGATCCCAGTAGGGATCGGCGCCATAGAGCCGCGCAAAGTAGTCCACGAACGCGCGCACCTTGAACGGCACGAGGTGGCGGGTGGGGTAGACGGCGAAGATCGACACGTCGGATGCGCCGCTATAGGCGGGCAGCACGCGCGTCAGCACGCCGGCGCGCAGTTCTTCGCTGATGTCCCAGGTGGACCGGAAGCCCAGCCCCATGCCGCTCACCACGGCTTCGCGCACCACTTCGCTCGAATTCGTCTGCAGCACGCTGTGCGGCTTGTACGACACGGTGCCTTCCGGGCCCTCGAGCCGCCAGGAAACGCCGGGGCCGGCGGCCAGCAGTCGATGCTGTTCGAGGTCTGCGAGCTGCTGCGGCGCGCCGTGCTTCTCCAGATATTGCGGCGTCGCGCACAGGACGCGGCGATTCGGCGCGAGCCGCCGCGCCACCAGGCTGGAATCGGCAAGCGAACCGATGCGGATGGCGACGTCGAAGCCGGCGGCGACCAGGTCGACATAATTGTCGCTCAGGTCGATTTCCATCTGCAGTTCGCTGTGGGCATCGAGAAAAGTCTTCAGGCGCGGCGCGATGTGCATGCGGCCGAATGCGGTCGGCGCCGAGGCGCGCAGCAGTCCCCGCGCGCGATCCGAACCGCCCGTGACGAAATGCTCGGCTTCCTCGACGGAGGCCAGCACGCCGACCACGCGCTCGTAGAACGCCTGCCCGATTTCGGTGGGTGTGAGGCGTCGTGTCGTGCGCTGCAGGAGGCGCGCGCCCAGCCGCTCCTCCAGCCGCCGCAGGCGCTTGGAAATCATCGCCGGCGAGGAATTGAGCTCGCGTCCCGCGGCCGAGAGACTGCCGGCGCGGATCACGCGAACAAAAATTTCGTAATCGAACAAGTCGGTCATGGTGAGCCGGATTCTACGGAAATCCTTGGGCGGTTGAGGCCATCTGCGCATGGGCGAGGGATCGCGCATGGTTGCCGCCGCGGTGAACCACGCCGGTCATGGGTCAGACCTGTACGGTTCCGCAACCGGCGAGCACCGCGGAAACTATAACCGAGAAGTGAGCGCCAACGGTGAAATGCCCGTCGGTCCACCCCGGCCTGCGGCATGTTAGCGCGCGGCGGCCGGGCATTACGGGCGCCAAGCCGTGTTAACTATTGTGACTATCGGGCCGCCGCAGGTCACAGTAACGCGGTGGGACGGTATCATCGCGCGGACATTTTTCTCATCGGACAGCAGCGGCTGGAGACGATCGTGCGCAATCTGCTTACAGCTTTGGCCCTGGGTTTGGCATTGGTGGCGGGGGTGGCTACCGCGCACCACTCGTTCGCAGTGTTCTTCGACCAGGACAAGACCGTGGCCGTCACCGGCGTGGTGACGGAATTCCAATTCAAGAACCCGCACGGCGTCATCAAGCTGATCGAGAAGGGCAAGGGCGCAGCGGCGAAGGAATGGAAGGTGGAGTCGAACTCGCCCTCCATCCTGAAGCGTCGCGGCTGGAAGTCCGACAGCCTGGCGATGGGTGAAACCATCACTGTCGAAGGCTGGCCGGCGCGCGACGGCTCGCGCTACCTGCGCTTGCGCAAGGCGACCCGCGCCAACGGCGAACCGGTCGGCAAGCCCTTCGAGTTCTCCACCGACTGAGCGCCGCGCACGCACGATCGACACTGCCCGCGTCCGACCGTCGCCCTCAAGGCCCAACAATGAATCACACCAAGTCGCCCCGCCATCGTCGGTTCTTCGCTGCAGCTCAGATCATTGCAGCAACATGCGCAGCGATGCTCGTGCTCGGAGGCTGCGAAAAACAGGCGGTTACGCCGGTCGAACCGCCGCCGCTCGCGCACCCCGATCTCTCGGGATTCTGGCGCCTGTCCGGCAAGGAGGCGCAGGACGCCAAGCTGATGGCGCTGCTGTCGCCCGATGCTGCAGTGCTCAAGGACACGGGCGCGGCGGAGCTGCCGCTGAAAGATTTCGGCGGCCTGAAGGTCAAGCAAGGTCCGCTGGAGGCTGCGCTGGCCTGGAAGGCCGAAGATTCGATGACGATCAGCGAAGCCTGCAATGCACCCTCCATCGTCTACGCGACGCAGGGGCCGTTCCCGCTGGAAATTTTCCAGGGCACCGAGTTCATCATCTTCAAGATGGAGTACTTCGACATGACGCGCATCGTGTTCATGGACGGCCGCCCGCATCCGGGCGAGGACGCGCCGCACTCCAAGACCGGCCACTCCATCGGCAAGTGGGAAGGGGACACGCTCGTCGTCGACACGACGCACCTGGAGTCCGCAACCATCACCAACAACGGCCTGAACCACAGCGACAAGGTTCACACCATCGAGCGCTTCCGTCTGAGCGACGACAAGACGACGCTGCTGTCGACGATGGAATTCGACGATCCCGAAGTGCTGGACAACCACGGTGCGCGTTTCATCGCATGGAAGCTGGTCCCCAACGAACACGTCTATCCGTATGACTGCGATCCGAGCTTCGCGCTGAATTACAAGCAGAAGGACGCGGACTATAAGAAATAGGACGGCGCAGTCGATAGTTCTCTGCAGAGCGAGAAACGACCGACGATTCGCCGCACAGTCGCGCATACCTCTTACATTCATCACGAGCCAGAAAAATCATGCCCAGGAAAATCCTGCCGGCCGCGGCAACTCCGATGCAGCACGGCGCGGATCGATTCGCGTTCGATCGCCGGCAATTCCTCGAGACGCTGGCGCTGGGCGCGGGAGTAGGGGTCATGCTCGGATCTCAAGGTGCAGCCGGCGCCGACACACCCGCCGTCACCGCATCGCAACCTGCGCCGTTGAAGGACGTGGCCGGCAAGACCGCGTATATCACCGCGGCTTCCGATGGCATCGGTCTTGGCATTGCGCGCGCCCTGTCGAATGCTGGTATGAAAGTGGTGCTGGGTTATCGCAACCAGAAGCGGCTCGAAGAAGCACTGCCCCTGTTCAAGGCGGGCAATGCCGGCGTGCATGCGATCAAGCACGACGTCACCGATCGCGACGGCTGGCAGAAGCTGCTGGAAGAAATCAAAGGCAAGTTCGGCAACTTGCACGTATTGGTGAACAATGCCGGTGTGAAGACGCTGAAGAAAGCGAGCGAAGCAGCAGCCGAAGAATGGGACAACGCGGTGGCCGTGAATTTCACCGGCATCTACAACGGTGTGAGTGCCGTGCTGCCGCACATGAAAGCGCACGATGAAGGCGGGCATATCGTAACCACCGCCTCGATGGGCGGATTGCTGCCCGGCTCCACCGCCGGCATCTACACGGCGACGAAGTTCGCGGCGGTCGGACTGATGGAGGCGCTACGCGTCGAACTCGAAGCCACGACGATCGGCACGTCCGTGTTCTGCCCAGGTCTCGTCACCACCGACAACTATCCGATGGGCGAACGCGCCGCGCCGCCGCCACCTGCCGACGGCCGTCCGCCGCGACCGGCGCTGCAGGGCATGGACCCGCTGGAAGCGGGCGAACGCGTGCTCAACGGCATCCGCAACAATGATCTGTTCATCCTGAGCCACCCTGAATTCAAGGCCGGCATGCAGGAGCGGTTCGACGCCATCCTCGCATCGTTGCCCAACGAAACCGCACCCGACGCCCGCGTGGCTTCCGAACGCGTCGTATTGCACACGGCGATCTATCCGCGCGAAATTGCGCACCGCAGGCAACCGCGAAAAAACTATCGCGGCTGATTCGGCAAGCGGGTACTCATCAAGCGGTAGTCGACACGCGCGAGTGCGCTGCGGCCGCCATTGAGATGACGAGAAGGGGGTTTATCGACCACTGCAAATGCCGCTTGCCGGCGCCGTGTCAATTCGACTCACACTGAGTTCTTTCGCAGACTCGAAACAAGAACGTTCGCACCGCTGCTGCCGATGCGTCGCCGAACTCCTCCTGCGGGAAATGCCCAACGTTCTCGTACACAATGAGTTGCGCATCCGCGATGGCATTCCGGAACGAGTGCGCATCGTCGATCGGCATGATGTTGTCGCGCTCGCCCCAAATTATGAGCGTCGGCTTCGCGATCTGCGCCAGCCGTTGCGGCTCGAGATCCTGACGGACGAGGCCGTCGAGCATCAATTTCAACATGATTTCACGATGTCCAGGTGCTCGCGACAGGTCGACGTAGCGCCGCACCATCGCCTGTGTCACGAGAGATCGGTCGGCGAAGGCACCTCGTACTATTCGTTGGAGCAGCATTTTGCTGCCGAGCTTGGCGACGAAATAACCGATTGCCGGATTGCGCAACAAAGTGACAGCAAAGGTGGAGCCCTTGCGCTCGACATTCGCCCGAGGCCAACCGGAGGCATCTACCAAAACCAGAGCATCTACCCGCTCAGGATGCGCCAGCGTGTACTCCCACGCGACATGCCCGCCGAGGGAGTTGCCGGCGATGGTGAAATGCTGCAGCTTTTTGGAATCGGCGAAGGCGTGAATCAGATCACGTGAGGCATCAACGCAGGCGGAATACTCTTTCGGCGCCCGTGTAAGACCGTGGCCTGGCAGGTCGATGGAGATTACGCGATAGTCATCGCTGAGCCGTGCCGCCCAGTGACTCCACGTTTCCAGCGAGGCGGAAAAGCCGTGCACCAACAAGAGCGCCGGCCTGTTCGTTGCACCCTCGTCACGATAGTGGAGGCGCACTCCACCGGGCAATTCTACATAGCGCGAGGCCGGGGTTCCGTAGCGTGCTGCAAGCGTCTCATACGGGATCTCGTCGCGGAGCAGCGCGCAATAACCCCCGACTGCAATCAGCCCTACGAGTGCCAAAAAGCCCATGAGCAGCGGACTCACCGTACACCCCCAGGTTTTCATAGTCAGATTCGCAGAGGCGGGTCATCACCCGCACGACGTCTTCCAACTCCGGATCGCTGCGATCGAGGTGAGCCATATTGGGAGAGACCTGGCGCCTTCGCTGATCCCTGTAAGGCGGGCTTTGGCTCAATGGAGATCCGACCAGTTGCTCATTTCCACATGCGATAGAAGTCCGGCATCTGCGAAGCCTGCGCTTCGAAATTCGGAGTGCGCTTCTCGAAAAACGACCGAACGCCTTCCTTGCCGTCCTTCTGACTCACATAAAACACTGCCAGCGATTCGATCTTGTGCGCGTCCAGGGGGTGCGGCTGCGCGCTATTGCGGTACATCATCTGACGTATCAGCGCGGTGGCGACAGGAGAGCGATTGTCGATGTAGCGGCGCGCCAGCTCGTAGGCTTCGGGCAGGAGCCGTTCGGGCGAGTAGATCGCCTTTACCATGCCACCGCGTTTGGCTTCCTCGGCATCGAACACATCCGCTCTGTAGGCCCAGTCCAGCGCCTGGGCCATTCCGACCACACGAGGCAGGAACCACGACGAACACGCTTCCGGCACGATTCCAATCTTGCCGAAGACGAAGCCGATACGCGCTTTGTCGGACGCCAGGCGTTGATCCATGGCAAGCGTCAGGGTTGCCCCGACTCCCACGGCCGGTCCGTTTATGGCGGCAATCACCGGCTTCTTGCACGCAAAGATAGACAGAGCCACGCGGCCGCCCGTATCCCTGACGCCGTGCAGAATCGCCGGGTCGTCCAGCCGGTTGTTCATGTCATCCAGCGTTGGATGTTGAGTCTCGTCGAGGCCAAAGACATTGCCGGGCCGCGTCAAATCCGCTCCGGCGCAAAACGCGCGGCCTGCCCCGGTAACCACGATCGCGCCTACCGCGTCATCTTCGCTTGCTGTCCCGAAGGCGTGGACGAGTTCCTCCACCATTTCAATGGAGAGAGCGTTAAGTTGTTCGGGGCGGTTGAGCGTCAGGGTGAGAATTCGGCCGGCCACCGACCAATCGAGCGTTTTGTATTTCATCCTGGTCCTCTTCAGTTGTCTGAAATATCGCAGCGGACTCACGCCTGGCGCTGGCCGCCCGCGCATGCAACAGCCGCAAGCCCAGCCGGCAGCGACGTCCAACTTTTTTCGATCGACACAGTGTCAGTATGCAGTCAGCCTCGATGCGCGGCGAAGTTGCTTTGACATTTTCCAAGCTGTTCGACAGCGCCTCTTTCTTGACTGGTCCGGCACTGAGTCCCTATGATGTCACTTGAGTGACAGTTTGTCCCACCTGCGAAATGACCATGAACAGCGAGCTGATTGCGCCGTTTTCCGGCATTCGCGCTCGCCATTCCGGTAAATGAGATTGGTGGGACAAGGCCTCGTTCATGCGAGGAGTCGAGTCACTGCCGCTGGGATGGTGAGCAGTCGCCCATTTCGCAGCGTCGCCCGTTTCACGACAAGGTAAAGAGATAGCCAGATATGAGTGAGCTGTTCAGCGGCCGGTCCCCGGAAACCCTCGATCTGTTGTTGCGCCGGCGCTCGTCGTCGGCCAAGGCCATGGGCGAGCCTGGGCCGAGCACCGAGCAGACTCGGCAGATTCTCCAGGCTGGTATTCGCGTGCCGGACCACGGCAAGCTCGCTCCGTGGCGCTTCATCGTATTTGAAGGTGAGGGCAGGGCGGAGTTCGGCGAAGTGCTGGCAAGTGCACTGACTGCGAGCAAATCCAACATCAGTGAGGCGTTGCTGCGATTCGAGCGAGGCCGTTTTCTGCGCGTACCGCTCGTCATTGCCATCATCTCTTCGCCGCAACTCGACAAAGCGATCCCCGAGTGGGAACAGCGACTATCGGCCGGCGCGGTCTGCCAGAACATGCTGATCGCGGCTATCGCACTTGGTTTTGGTGCGCAGTGGATTACAGAATGGTGCGCATACGATGCCGGCGTCGGCAAAGCGCTTGGTCTGTCGACCGATGAGCGTGTCACGGGCTTCCTCTATGTGGGAACCGGCCGCGAACCGCTGAGCGAACGCCCCCGCCCCGATCTGGACACGCTGGTGCGATATTGGCGCGCCCCGGGCGGCGCGTAGGTCTGCTCGGCCGACTGCAGAGAAAGGCTGGGAAAGGGCCGCGCCCTGCGGTGGCTCAGGCGATCGCGCCCTTCGCCTTCAGCTGCTCGATGCGGTCCCACTCCATTCCCAACTCGAGCAATACCGTTTCCGTGTGCTCCGCAGCCTGCGGGGCACGGGTCGTGTGCAGCGCCTCATGATTGAATTGAACAGGGCCACGCACGATTTTGAGCGGCTTGCCTCCGTCGGAGGCCTCGACTTCCGTGATCATGTCGTTGGCTATCGCCTGCTCATCCGTCGTCAGGTTTAACAGACTCTGAGCCGGAGCCCATTGGCCCTTCAGCGTTTTCAGATGCTGGCGCCAATATGCGAATGACTTGCTGCCGATCGCTTTGACGACCAGGTCGCTGGCGGCGCTGGAGTTGTCGATGAGTTTTTGAGCATCGGCAAAACGCGGATCGTTGGCTGCATCTGGGATACCCAGGTGAGCAAATGTGTCCCAGATCAGAGCGGGCGTCAGAGTCAGGATGCAGAAGTTGATCGTCCCACCGTCGGAGGTGCGGAAATTGCCGAGGAACGGGTTCACGGGATTACCGCCGCTGCTGGGCATTCGGTTGCGATTGAAGACGCCGGTCTCCATGCCTTGTGCGAGTAGCGCGCCACAGGCCCACCAAGCAGTGCTGAGCAAAGAGACATCCAGCTCCACCGCCTCGCCCGTGCGCTCGCGATGAAATAACGCGCCGGATATGCCACCGGCAATGAACATTCCGCCAATAGAGTCGCCGAATGCAGGAATGCCCTGTGACAGCGGCGCTCCCAGCTCGGGCGGCGTCAGAGTGTCGCCGATCCCGCTGCGCGTCCAGAACGCCGTCCCGTCGAAACCGCCGACTTCACGCTCCGGCCCCTTGTCGCCATAGGCGCTGCCGCGGGCATAGATGATCTTCGGATTGACCGCGCGAATGTGCTCAACGTCGAATTTGTGCTTGCGGCGAGCGGCAGGCAGATAGTTGGTCAGGAAAACATCCGACCCTTTCGCAAGCTCGTAGAGCACCTCCTGGCCTTCCAGGGTCGTGATATCGAGACCTACGCTGCGCTTGCCGCGGTTGGGATGCTCAATCAGTGTCTGACGGTTGGGGTCCAGCTTGACTCCGCCGAAGTTGAGAAAGCCCCGCTGGGTATCGCCGCGCGTCGGATGCTCGATCTTGATCACATCCGCGCCCCAGTCCGCCAGAATCCCACCCGCCGCCGGCACGAATGTGAACTGGGCGACCTCGAGCACTCTGATGCCCTTCATAACGTGCGTCATCTGAAACCTCTTTTCCTCGACTCTCGGCTCGCTGCCCGCAAACAGGGGTGTCGCTATTCAATGATGGCGAGCACTGTGCCCACGTCGCAGGTCGCGCCTGCAGGCTGCAGAATCCGCAACGTGCCGCTCGCCGGCGACTCCACTTCGTTGGCGGACTTCTCCGCCTCGAGCACGAACAGTGGCTGACCTGCATTCACGAACTGCCCCTCCGCGACGAGCCACTGCGAAACCTGGCCGTCGTTCATCGCGAAGCCGATCTTGGGAAGTACTACTTCGGTCGCCATAGTCGATCATTCACCTTTGACGAGTTTGATCGCGGTTGCCGCGATCTTCTTGGAATCCGGTACGAACGCAGTTTCGAGCGGCTTGGAGAACGGGACGGGCACGAAGGGTGCGCCGATTCTCTTCACCGGAGCCCGCAGCTTGCCAAAGAACTCTTCGCTCATCACCGCCGCAATCTCGGCGCCCACGCCAAACTGTTGCACAGCCTCATGGACAACTAGGCACCTCTTGGTTTTTTCGACGGACGCTGCGACGGTCTGCCGATCCCAGGGCGAGATGGTGCGCAGATCGACGATTTCCGCGCTGATGCCCGCTTTCGAGATCTCCGCGAGCGCTGCCATGCAGCGGTGGACCATGCCGGAATACGCGACGATGGTGATGTCCTTGCCTTCCGCCGCGACACGAGCTTTCCCAATCGGTACGCGTTTGCCGCGCTCATGGGTTTCCATCGGCGTCCCGTAGATCGGCAAGTTCTCGATGAAGATCACCGGGTCGGGATCATCGATCGCGCTGCGCAACAGTCCATAGGCATCTGCGGGGCAAGAGGGCGCCACGACCTTCAGTCCGGGCGAATGCGCAAACCAAGCCTCGATGAAGTCGCTGTGTTGACCGCCGGTGCCGAATCCTGCTCCGGTCATGGTGCGGATCACGATGGGCACGCCGGTTTGTCCGCCTGACATGTAACGCAGCTTGGCCGCGTGATTGAAGATCATGTCCATGGCCACGGTCGTGAAATTCATCAGCATGATTTCCGCGACCGGCTTGTAGCCTGCGAGACTCGCGCCAATCGCGGCACCAATGATCGCCTGCTCGGAAATCGGCGTGGAGCGCACACGAGCGTCCCCGAACCGAGTGGACAGGCCACGCGAGACACCCAAGACGCCGCCGCCTTCCGGATCGGCAACATCTTCACCGAACACCAGTACCTTCGGATCCTCCTCCATGGCGTCGAAGAGGGCCTGGTTGAGCGAATGGAGGATGGTGCCTTGCGCGGCCTGGGGTTTGCGCGGATCGCTCATACCGCTGCTCCATAAACATCGGTGGTCATTTCTTCAAGTCCCGGAAAGGGTGCGGCGAGAGCGGCTTCAACAGCCTCATCGAGCTGCGCTTCGTATTGCGCCTCGATACCGGCAAGCTGCGCCTCCGTGGCGATGCTGTCGGCGATCAGCTTGGAGCGGAACTTTGGATACGGATCATCGGCGATCGCTGCTGCCTTCTGCGCCTGATCCATGTACTTGTCGTCATCGCCGAACGAATGACCGAAGAACCGGAAGGTCATCGCCTCGATGAGTGTCGGCCCTTCGCCGGCGCGGGCACGTTCGACAGCCTGGCGCGCGGCCGAGTACATCTCGATCGGGTCATTGCCGTTCACATGCAGACCGACCATGTTGTAAGCCTTCGCCCGGTCCGCAATTCTTGCAACCGCCGTGACCTTGGCGTACGCAGTGTGCTCGCTGTAACGGTTGTTCTGGCATACGAAGATCACGGGCAGCTTCCAGAGCGACGCCAGGTTCAGCGCTTCATGGAAGGCGCCGATGTTTGCGGCGCCGTCACCGAAGTTGGCTACGGCCACGCGCCCGTCTTTCGACAGTTGCGCGGCCCAAGCGAGTCCGTTGGCAATGGGCATGGTGGAGCCAACGATGCCGGTCGTGACCATGATTCCCTTCGAGGGGTAGGTCAGGTGCATGGGCCCGCCCTTGCCCTTGCAGGGCCCCGTGACGCGCCCGGACAATTCAGACCAGAGATCCACGAGCGGCAACCCTTTGGCCAGGATGTCGTGAATGCCTCGGTAGATGGTGCAAAGATAATCCTGGTCCGTGAGGTTGACAGACAGGGCCGAGGGAATGACCTCCTGCCCGCGGTAGCTGTAGTAGGGCAGGAAAATACGGCCGGATTTGATCACCTTGCGAAGGCGCTCGTCGTTCGCTTTCAAAAGCGCCATGCGACGGAATATCTCCAGTTGCGTCTTGCCGTCTGGGATGTGATTACTCAGCACTTCGACCTCCTTCCTGACCTCTGCGCAGACTATCCAATATTGCTCATCAGGGCTAGTCTCCGCTGCTGAGCACATCACGAGCACTAGTCATATAAATCAATTAACTAATAGTCTGCGATGCATTTTTAATCGCCCGATATGAGTTGCAGTGTATCATCTTCATGCGCATTCATGCGCCGCTCGCACCACGGTGTGCTGAGTGATTTCGAGTATTTTTTTTGAGCAGTAACCCTATGGATGAGAGAGTGACTCTGAGCCCCCTCGCCGGCATTCGAGTTCTGGATTTCACGGCTTTCCCGCCGGGCGGCGCTTGCACGGTCATGCTGGCTGACCTCGGCGCCGAGGTGATTCGAGTCGAGGCGCTTGCGAACAAGGGCAAACCGAGTCTCGTTATCGGCCAGGTCGCACTCAGTCGGGGCAAGCGTTCCATCAGCCTCGATCTACGCAGTCCGGCTTCGAATCTGATACTGCGTCGCGTGGCTTCCAGTATCGACGTCGTGGTTGAGAACGCGAAGCCTGGAACAATGGAGGAACGCGGCTTTGGATATGCACAGGCGCGTGCCGCAAATCCGCGCATGATCTGGTGTGCGATCACTGGTTTCGGCCAAAGCGGGCCGTATGCCGAGCATGCAGGTCACGACCTGTCCTATCTCGCGCATTCCGGATTGCTGGGCGCTTTGTCGGCACAGCAGCCCTGGCATCCGGGCCTGTCTCTTTCGCTTCAGGCCGGCGCTCTTTCCGCTGTGGTCGCAATTCAGGCGGCGCTGATTGAACGCGCTCGGTCCGGAGCGGGAGGCTTCATCGACCTGAGTCTCTCGGAAGCGGCAAGTTGGTTCTTGACCTGCGGAATCAATCCGCTGTCGGATCGCCCGCTCATCATGCCGGTGTCGCCGGACCGGCGGCTGTATGCCTGTTCGGACGGACGCTTCGTCGCCGTAGCTTCGGCGGAGCCGCGTACCTGGAACGCGCTATGCGACGGACTCGGCGTGCCGGAGCTGAAGCCTCATTTGCACAAAGCTGAACATGCTGAGGCGACCACCAAGACACTCGTCGAAATTTTTCGCACTCGCCCCGCCGCCGAATGGGTTGAGCGGCTCGCCTCTGTAGGCGCGGCGGTGACAATCATGAATCACGCGGCACAACTGGTGAGCGATCCGCACGTTCGCGCGCGCGGTTCGGTGGTCGAAGCCGCGGGTACGCCGGTACCGGCCAATCCCGTGCGGCTGACTGCGCCGGACGGCCGTCGAACTTCCACTGCAACTGCAGAACCTCATCAGGTAGGGCAAGACACGCTGGAAGTTTTATCGGCAGCAGGCTTTTCGGCAGAAGAGATCGCGGCGCTGGAGAAGGATTGCGTCATCTGAGCTGGATGCAAAGTAAGTCAACATTCGATGAATGAGAGGTCGAACCGATGATTGGAAATGATCCGCTGGATCTTGGTGGTCAGATCGCTTTCGTCACTGGCGCGGGTCAAGGCGCCGGTCGTGGGATCGCGCTCGCGCTTGCGCGTCACAACGCCGGGGGCGTAGCCGTCAACGACTTTGTCGCCGAACGCGCGGCAGACGTAGTGGAGGAAATCAAGTCTTTCGGAGTCCGCGCCGTCGTCGCGCAAGCCGACGTGGGTGATCACGAATCGGTCCGGTCGAGCATGGCTCAGGCCGAGGCTGCACTCGGCCCTATTACGATCCTGGTCAACAATGCCGGCAATGCCGGACCGACCTCCGCCATTGATTTTTCGCCGCCCTTTTGGGAGACCCCGCCCCAGGACTGGGAGCGCTTTTTCCGCACCAATCTCATGGGTGTCATGAACTGCTGCCACGCCGCTGTTCCCAGCATGGTTCGGCAGGGCAAGGGCCGGATTGTCACGATTGTTTCGGATGCCGGGCGTGTCGGCGAGGCCAGGCTGGTCGCCTATTCAGCTGCAAAGGCCGGCGCGGCGGGATTTGTCCGTGCTCTTGCGCGTGAGGTGGGCCGGTACGGAATCACAGCGAATTCGATTTCGCTGGGCACACTGGAGCGTCCGATGGATGAGGCGGCGAGGGCGGCGCATCTCGCCAGCGATCGTGCGAAGGCACAACTGTCACGGTACGTGATTCGGCGCTTTGGTCAGCCAGATGATGTTGCTCACATGGCGCTGTTCCTGTGCTCCGAAGCCGCTTCGTGGATCACTGGACAAACCTACCCGGTGAACGGGGGATACAGCTTCGCTCAGTAGCCGTGCAACAGGTCGCAGCATCTCACCAGAGCAAGACTCGAGATTGACCGACGGCGTACGGGGATGGAAGGAGCTTCGTTTCGATGGACGGTCTGTCATCGCGAAGCGCAGTAATGCACTGCGCAGCCGCCTCGTTCATCGCGCACCCGGTAGCGGGGGCCTGGGTCCAATGTCTTCCGGCCGGCGCACTCTCAGAGGCCGCATGTAAGAGGGGTCGTTGCGATCTCGCGAAGGCGGGCCGCCGGAGTTGAGGAGCGCTCTCAACTGGGGTGAGAGCGGCGAGGGGCCAGGCTCGCCGTGCCAGTCCGAGAGGCAGAGTCGGGCGGCAATGGCCCACCTGCCGTTGCGCTTCTCAAAGCGGTCGATGTAGCGGCCGCCACTCAGGGTCAGGGGTGCGCCTTCCTTGTTCATGGCCGCGAAGTAGTAATACGTTTCCGCATGAGCAACGGACCCGTCAATCTCGCAGGTGTGGTTTGTAATGACGTGATGAGTGGAGTATTGATTTGCCTCGTGGTACGCGAGCAGCTCGGCGGCGAAGTACTCCCGGTTCCCGACCCAGATGCCGTGATCGTCGATCGCATCCTCGTGGTAGACAGTCATCAGCAGTTCGCGGTCGAGGCGATCCATGGCACGGCAGTAGGTGTGAAGGCAGTCCAGGATGGCTTGCCGATCGAGTAAATACGTTACCGCTTGCGCCAGCTGATCCGCGGTCATCGTGCGTCGTTCAGGTGAGCCGAATCTGACCCGCTTGCCGCTCTCATGGCTTACTTTCGGGAATTCGCACCACGAGGCCGTCGAGCTGCGCGTTCACTTCAATCTGACAGGCAAGACGGCTGTTTGGCTGGACGTCCTCTGCAAACTCGAGCATGGCCGATTCCAGCTCTGTTCTGACACCCACGCGGGACTGCCAGGCCGGGTCCACATAAACATGGCAGGTCGCGCATTGACAGGCGCCGCCACAATCTGCGTCCATGCCCGCAATGTCGTTGGCCTTCGCCCCTTCCATGACGCTCGAGCCCGGTTCCAACTCAACAACAAGCTCCTTGCCGTTGGCTTCAATATAGGTGATCTTCGCCATCGAATCTGTGTTCCTGACTGGGAGTGAACTGATGAGCGCGCGCCAATGATGGCAGAGCGCCCTGCCTTCACGTCGGCCTTGCCGAACACGCCGAGCTGGCGTAGCCGCTCATCGTGCCGCTCTGTATTGTGGTGATCTCGAAGTTCAGCTTCACGCTCGTGGGCTTTCCCGCTTCGATTGTCCAACTCGGCTTGTCCCCTGCAATCTTGCTGTTGCGCAGGGGCTCCGGACCCATCCGATCGGTCTTCAACGCTGGCTGAGGCACTCCGAGCGCGCACTGCAAGCGCCGCTAATGATACACCAGTAGTCGTATCTTCTCTTCGCTATGCGCGACGCGTCAAGGTGCCGACGGCTGACGCGATGGCCTGTGCGCGCACGGAAGGTGGGCCCTTTTTCACAGGGCATGGCCGCTCCTCCGTCGCGGTAGGGAGGCGGGAACTGACGCGCACAGACGGTCGCACAAATATTCTGTAACTGATCTATATTGTCTCAGTAATGAGCCCTTGCCCTGCTCGCTTGCAGCGAGGTCGGGCAGCAGGTAATCGACCCGGTCGGGGGATCTGCGGAATCGCTAGAATGTGCGCCGGATACTTGCCTCGGAAATGCGACCGAAAGCTAAGAACATGGATATCGACCGCAGCGCCGGCGCTGCGACCGCAACCGTCGTTCGGGAGCAGCGAGTAACACGTACGCGGCCGGCTCTTTATGCCGCCCTGCTGGAGTTGCTCGAAGAGAAGCTCTTCGAGCAAGTGACTGTCCGGGAGATCACTGACAGAGCCGGCGTGGGCTATGCGACCTTCTTCCGCCGATACCCGGACAAACAAGCCTTGTTGCACGATGTCGCTGCCGGCGAGATCCGCAAGCTGCTCGCAATGGCCCTCCCGATTCTCCACACAGTCGACCGCCGCGCATCAGCCCAAGCACTGTGCGCATACGTCTGGGAGCATCGGAAGCTCTGGTCGGCACTGTTGACGGGTGGCGCGGCGGCGACGCTGAAGGAGGAGTTCATCCGCGAGGGTCAGCGACTGTCAACCGAGTCGAACCCGTCTTGGCTTCCTGGCACCTTGAGGGTCGTTTACCCGGTTTCCGCGACCATCGAAATCCTCGCATGGTGGTTGAAGCAGGAGAAGCCTCCTTCGATCAAACGGATGGCGGAGATTCTCGACGTGTTGGTCGCGAGGCCGGCGAGTAAGTCTCGAGTGCCCTGATGTCTCCAGCACTGGCGAGTGCCTTGACCGTCCGCACGCCCTTTCCGTATGCTGTCAGTTGAGTGACAGATAACACTGTTCACCGGGTGTGAAGGTCGGATTGAAGACCGGCAGCAATATCGCGAGCGAGGACGGCAACTATGAGCGAGCGGCGATTTCCCCGTGGGCAGGCTGCAATCGCGGGGATCGGCTGCACGGAGTTCTCGCGAGACTCTGGAGTCACCACGTTCGCGCTCGCCACTCGCGCCGTGAAGGCCGCAATCAAGGATGCGGGCCTGCAACTGCGAGATATCGATGGGCTAGTCACGTACGGCACCAACGATTCAGTCAAGCCGAACGTGCTGGCGCAGTCCCTTGGTATTCAGAGCATGCGCTACTACCTCGACCAGTTTTATGGGGGGAGCGTTTCCCTGTCGGTGCTCGGCCAAGCTGCACTCGCGGTGAGCGCCGGAGTGGCGGATTGCATTGTGTGTTACCGCGCTCTGAACGGCCGGTCAGAAGTCCGTATGAACGGCTCGACCATGTCAGCACAGCGGCCGCCGTGGGATATGCAGTACCGGGTCGGCTCCGGCTATATCGCGCCGGCACTGGAGATCGCCATGGCCGCCCGCGCGCACATGCTGCGCTATGGGACCACCAGTGAGGATCTCGGCCGGATCGCAGTGCTCAGCCGTCGCAATGCCGTCGACAACGAGCGGGCGATGATGCGCAAGCCGATCACCCTCGATGACTATTTGGCAAGCCCCTGGATTGCGGAACCGTTTCGCAGACTCGACTGCTGTCTGGAGACCGACGGAGCGGTGGCGGTGGTAGTGACCAGCGCGGAGCGCGCCAAAGACCTGGCGCATCGTGCCGTCCTCGTTCAGGGAGCAGCCTGGGGTGGTGGAATCAACCTGGTCAACAACGGGTACGCCGATATCGCAGAATCACCGGCGAAGCCGATTGCGGAGCGCGTGTATAGCGCCGCGGGCATCGGACCGGATGACATTGACTTTGCCGAGCTGTACGACTGCTTCACCTATAACGTGCTCTCGCAAATCGAGGGATACGGATTCAGCGAGGCCGGAGGCGTTCCGGCGATGCTCACCGACGGTGTGTTTGATCGCGCGACGGGCTCGCTGCCTATCAACACCCACGGCGGCCTTCTCTCGGAGGGCTATATTCACGGGTTGAACCACGTCTACGAAGCCGTGCAGCAGATTCGCGGCGAAGCCGCGCACCGGCAGGTTGCAAAGCACGACGTCGCTCTCGTTACAGGACAGTTGGGCTACATCAGCGGCTATTCCTGTGCCGTCATTTTGGCAGGTGCGTGATGGTTGAACGTCGGATGATGCCAGTGCCGGATCGTGACTCGGCGCCCTATTGGTCCGCGCTGGCGAACGGTAGGCTGGAGCTCCAACACTGCGTCGAATGTGATAATTGGACGTGGCCGCCACGACCCTTGTGCTCCGGCTGCCAGGGTGAACGGCTCGAGTGGAAGGCGGTGAAAGGGACGGGCGAAGTCTACAGCTGGGTCGTCGCTCATCGAGCGTATACGCCGGATCTCGCGGCACTTGTTCCGTATACCATCGCTCTCGTGCGGATCGATGAGCAGGCCGACATCTACATTCCCGGCAGGCTCACTTCCAATGTCGAGGTGTACCGTGGTTTGCGTGTCCGGGCCGCCCCGGAAAGATTGACTGACGAAATCGGCGAATTGAACTGGACTGCAATTCCCAAATGACCGACGCGCACCCTTAGCAAGTCGATTGCGCCGGTGCCGCAGATTGCCGCCGAGAGGCCGCGATTCACCAAAGCCTGATACATGCACGCAGCCGCACGGCGCGAATTGGAGGAAGACCATGACAGATCATCAATCGAAGCTCGACGGCCGGGTCGCGATCGTCACGGGCGCGGGCTCCAGCGGCCCGGGAGTCGGTACGGGGAAAGCCATCTCGGTGCTGTTCGCGCGTGAGGGGGCGAAGGTGTTGCTGGTGGACAAGTTCGAGGATCGGGCGAATGAAACGCTCCGCCTGATCCAAAGCGAAGGTGGCACGGCCAGCGTATTCGGTGCGGACCTCGCCGAAGAGTCCAGCTGCCAGCGCATAGTTGACGCGGCGGTCGCCCGCTATGGCGGCGTCGATATCCTCATCAACAACGCGGCCATCTCAAATCCGCGCAGCATCCTGGACACAACGTCGGAGATGTACCATCAAATCATCGCGGTAAATCTGACGGCGCCCTTCATGCTCAGCAAGGCAGCGATTCCAGTCATGATCGAGCGGGGCGGGGGCGCCATCGTTCACATCTCGTCGATCACGGCGATACGCGGCCAGGGTGGAAGAGGGCACACCGCCTATGCCACGTCCAAGGCCGGGCTGTCCGGCCTCATGGTCGACCTCGCGGACAGCTTCGGTAAGAATGGCATACGCGTCAACTGCATCCTGCCGGGCATCATCGACACGCCCATGCGCACGGCAACCATCATTCAGGGTGGACACGATCCCAAGAAGCTCAATCTCGTGTCCAAGGTGCCCCTCGGCATCGAAGGAGACGCGTGGGATGTCGCGCGCGCCGCGTTGTTCCTTGCCGGCCCGGATGGACGCTACCTCAGTGGAGTGCTGCTCCCGGTCGATGGAGGTACGACGTCGACCTCGCACTAGCGCCTGTCAGAGTTGCGACGACGAACACGGCGACTGTGCTGAGCCCCGATCAGCCGCGTACCTGACCTCGAATTTGCTTCGCCAGCGGGCCCACAATTTGTTCGGGTGACTTGCTGCTTCGTCTACGCGCGGCCTTGGCTGGTTCGGTATGGACCAGCAGTTCCCTCAGTAGCCGGAATTCCTCAACGACGGCATCACTGAGCGGGGTATCGGGTTGCTCGAGCCAAACGTGGATCGCCCGCTTGTGTGTCAGCATGCCGACTTCGGCGAGAAGAACGCATGACTCGTCAGGCTGCGAAAGGCCGCGACGTGTGGCGATGACCTCGGCCACCCGTTGAATGTTCTCCTCCACGTGTCCCTGTATCCGCCCACGCAGCGTAGGCGAAGAGGCGACGATTCGTTCGAATAGATTCTGCGACTCGCGATCCTGGACGAAGCTCGACGCCAGTTGAGCAAGCGCCGCACACATCGCATCGATGTCGCCCAATGCAGTGGGCTCGCCGCGGTAGATCTGTACGAAAGACTGGACCCAGGCGTTTTCGCGCAGAAACAACACCGATTCCTTGGTCGGGAAGTAGCGGAAGAAAGTCCGTGCTGCAACGCCGACTTTTTCCGCAATCTCTTCGATAGTGGTGGTGTCGAATCCCTGAGCGGCAAACAGTTTCAATGCCGCTTCGCGCAGGGCAAGCCGCGTCCGCTTCTTGTGCGCGTCCCGCGGTGATGGAACTCTTACCTCTGTGCTCGAATAAGACACGAACCCGCCTCTCCCACGTATTGCCTGGTTCCTCAGCCCATGATAGTCCTTCCGCGCCCGATACGTCTCGCGTTCGAGCCCGTGGGTTGGTTGACAGAGAATTCGCCCGTCACTATAGTGTCAGTCAACTGACACATTATTAGAGCGCGCATGGGACAGAAATTGAGCGTTGCGGGTGGGATGGGCCTTTATGAGGTGCGGCCGAAAGGCCCGGCTCGGGGTGCTGTGATCGTGATCCAGGAGGCTTTCGGGATCACCGAGCACATCCAGGACGTCTGCCGGCGGTTTGCTGCCGAGGGATTTTGGGCCGTGGCGCCGCACGTGTTCCACCGCACTGGCGATCCGGTCATTGCCTACGACAAGATGCAGGAGGTGATCCCTCACATCATGCAGCTCAAGGCGGAAGGTCTGGAAGCGGATGTGGATGCGACGCTTGCCTATCTGGCCGAGGCTGGATTTCAAGCCAAGCAGGTCGCCATCGTAGGATTCTGCATGGGCGGCAGCGTGGCTTTCCTGATTGGAGCGCGTCGTGCGATCGGCGCCTCCGTGACATTTTACGGTGGGGGTATCACTGCGGGACGCTTCGGCGCACCACCGTTATTTCAGCTGGCGCCCCAACTGCAGACTCCCTGGCTTGGTTTGTACGGGGACGCCGATCAGACGATTCCGCTGACCGAAGTAGAAATGCTGCGCAGAGCGGCCCGAACTGCGGCAGTGCCCACGGAGGTCGTGCGCTACCCGGATGCCGACCACGGATTTAACTGTGACGCTCGCCCTTCCTACCACGAATTTTCGGCTAAGGATGGTTGGCAGCGCACCGTGCAATGGCTTAGTACCCATCTTCACGCTCGCTGAACGGGTGACCCCTCAATTCGAGGGTTTGGCCTGGCAAGCACCATTTTTGGAGAAACAGTATGCAGTATCGGTCGATCTCCGCTGACGGACACGTGAACGAGCCACCCACATTGTGGACGGATCGGCTCCCGGCGAAATTCAAGGATCGCGGCCCTCGGATCATCGAAACTCCCAAGACCAAGGGTCACGCCTGGATCATGGAGGGGCAGAAGCGTCCGTCGCCGATGGGCTTCAGCTCGATGTATTCCCGCGGCGCGAAGCGCTTTGATCGTGCATCTCTGATCGACAGCTTCAAGCAGATCAAAGATCGCGGCGTGCGTTATGAGGATGTCTTCCCCGGTTCCTACGATCCGGCAGCCCGCGTCAAGGAGATCATTGAGGACGAGACCGACGCTGAGGTGATCTTCAACGGCGTGTCCACCGTCTGGAACGGGATCAAGCTGTGCCCGGACAAGGAGTTGAGTCTCGCCTGCTACAAGGTCTACAACGACTGGATCGCTGAGTTTCAGGCTTATGCGCCGGAGCGCTTCATCTGCAACGGAACGATTCCGACCACCGGGCTGAAGGATGCCATTGGCGAATTATACCGCTGCGTGAATCTCGGCTTGCGCACGGTGCAGCTGGAATCGTACCCGAGCGGTTCGTTCTCCGACCCTTCACCAGAGGACGATCGGTTCTGGGCGGCGGCGGTCGAGTTGGATATTGCGATCAACGTGCATACCCAGTTCTTCTTCCCGGCCGGCGATCTGGGGTCGAAGCTCAGCGCCGAAGGAGTGCCGGACCAGAAACTGCGTGCCCAGAAGCGGGGAATTGACGTGGCCGCCGGCAGCTTTCCGGTCATTCTCAACAGAATGATCTGTTCGGGCGTCTTCGAGCGCTTCCCGGACCTGAAGTTTGTCGGTTCGGAAGTGCACACGGGTTGGGTTCCCTACTACTTGGCGAAATTCGACGAGTCCGTGCTGCGCAACCGCCACGAATGGAAACTGCCGCTGCTGCCGAGCGAGTACTTCCGCCGCAACGTGTGGGTCGTCTACATCGTGGATGAGATGGGAGCTGAGAACCGCTACGAGATCGGTGTTGACAGGATCATGTGGGGTCCCGACTTTCCGCACTCCTCGAGCTGCTGGCCGTGTGATTACCAGGTGGGGCGTGAGACTCTCGAGCGGGCCGGGGCGACGCCGAGTGAGATCGAGCGGATCATGTGGAAGACCGCGGCCGATCTCTACAAGGTGCCCTACGACGCGCCCGTGCGGATCAGCAAAGCGGCGTAACCGGGCGCACGAGGGGGTAGCGTGATGTCTGGGGCGTGCAGTGGATTGAGAGTGCTCGAGTTCCGTACGGACCGGGCCGGCTCGATGGCGACGATGATTCTTGCGGACTTCGGCGCAGAGGTCATTCGAGTCGAGCCTGCCGAGGCAGATCCGAACTGGACTGAGCCTCTGCGTCTCCTGCTCAATCGCGGGAAGAAGAGCATTGGCCTGGATCTGCGTTCGGCCGCGGGTCGGGAAGCTTTGCGCGGTCTCGTGCCGACAATTGACGTCTTCGTTGAGACGATGCGGCCGGGCGAAGCTGAAGAGCTCGGCCTCAGCTGGGAGGCGCTCTCGCAACTCAACCCGGCGCTGGTGCAATGCTCGATCACGAGCTTCGGGCGCTCAGGCCCGCTGGCCCAGGTCGTGGCCGACGATGCGTTGGTTATGGCCAAGGCGGGCATCTTTCGTCACAACCCTGGTTGGTTTCACGATGGCGGCCGCCCCGTTTTCCGCGCTAGCAAGGAGGTCTCCTACTTCGCGGCGATGCTCGCTATTCAGGGGATCCTCGCCGCGCTCCGTGCGCGTGATCTGACGGGCAAGGGCCAACACGTCGAGACGACTCTGCTGCAGGCGCTTACCTGTCGCCAGAACCCACGAATTCGTTGGCTGCTGCGTGAGGGTGAAAAGCTGCCGTCAGAGTCTGGAGCCGGGGCAACCGAGGTTCAGAGCGAGAAGCACGTGCTGCCGCACCACCTCGATCCGCGCGATGTCAACCTCATCGGGATGAGGGTTGAGTGCAAGGACGGGCGCTGGATGGTGCATTCCCACACCGAGCCGCATTTCTTCCCGGCTTGGATCAAAGTGATTGGCTTCGATTGGATCTGGCAGGACGAGCGCTTCAAAGGCGCGCCGTACCGATTTGCGGACGGCGATGCCAGAGTCGAGCTGACCCGTCTCGTTCAGCAACGGATGAAGGAGCGAACCTCCGCCGAGTGGATGGCAGCATATGTTGCAAACGGCAACGTGTGCGGTGATGTCGTACAGACCACTCAAGATGCGCTGAGACATCCTCAAGTCGTCGAAACGGGCCTGATCGTGGAAGTGAGCGATCCGAAATTGGGGAGGATCATAGAGATCGGGCCGTTGGCGAAGATACCCGGTGCACCTGCAACAGTTAGCGCGTCCGCTCCCAGGCCCGGTCAGCACACCGATGAGATTCTGAAAGCGAAGAGTGCATCGTCTTTCACTGCTCCGGCGCGACCTGCAAATCTCGCCAGACCGCTCGACGGGATTACGATAGTGGAGTGCGCATATTACTACGCCACTCCTTTCGCGACCGCGCTGCTTGCCGAATTGGGCGCCCGCGTAATCAAGATTGAGCCGCTTCGGGGCGATCCGTACCGTTCTCTCGCCAGCTCCGGCGTGGGCGATCCCGTGCTCAATCTGGGGCATAACAACATGGTTCGCGCCATGCAGGGCAAGGAGAGCATTGCGCTCAACCTGAAGGATCCACGAGGCAAGGAGATCCTGCGCCGCCTCGTAGAGAAGGCGGACATCTTCATTCATAACTTCCGCCGCGGAGTGCCCGAATCGCTGGGCATCGATTTCGACACGCTGCTGAAAATCAACCCGCGACTCGTCTATCAATACGGCGCCTCGTACGGGAGTGTCGGTCCTTATTCGCGCCAACCGGCCATCGATCCGGTGATCGCGGCGTTCGCCGGAACCACTGCTTACCAGGCTGGCGAAGGCAACCCGCCGCTCACTGAGACGGGCGCCGATCCGGTCGCCGCTGCCGGGCACGCCGCGGCCACCCTGCTCGGTTTGTATGCGCGACATCGGACCGGCCAGGGTCAGTATGTCGAGTCGGCCATGATCGTTTCGAACATCTACCTCAACTGCGAGGATGCGCTGGCCTACGAGGGTAAGCCGCCTCGTCCGACAGTTGACCAGCAACAGCTCGGGACAGGTGCGACGTATCGTCTGTACGAGACTGCTCGGGCAGCGCAGGGAGTCCCTTTGGAGTCCTACAAGAACCAGAATCCATGCTGGGTGTTCCTGGCTGCGCAGGGCGATGACGAGTTCGCCCGGTTCTGCAAGGTTGCCGGCCGGGACGACATCGCGCGGGATTCCAGGTTTGCGACGCGTGCCGCGCGCGAGAAGAATGATCACGTGCTGGCGCAGGCGCTCGAAGCCGTCTTGCGCACACTGCCGGCGAAGGAGTGGGAAACGAAGTTGCTCGCTGTGGGTGTCGGCTGTGTCATGGCCGATGAGATGTCGCATTTCGCGTTCCTGTATCGCGACCCGCAGGCTCGGGCGATCGACATGATGTCGGTCACGGAGCATTCAGCATTCGGAGGCAGGTACTCGCGACACGCACCGCTGCTGCGGTTTTCGGCAACGCCCGGCCATGGCGGGCCGTTTTGCGAATTTGGCGAGCACACGCGGGCCATTCTCGCGGAGCTCGGGTACGGCCAGGCAACCATGGCGCAGCTCGCGGAAGCAGGCGTTGTCATGTGGCGGGAAGAGCGCATCCCAACGAACGTAGTCGCTGCATGAACCGATCAACACCGCGTTGTGACCGGCTGACGCCGGCCTGACGCATAACACCAGAAGCGAAAGACCAATGGCCGATAGAAAGAAGTACGAGCTCATCTCCGCGGATTCGCACATCCTCGAACCGCTTGACCTGTTCGAGAAGCGCTTGCCTGCGCACCTCAGGGAGGCTGCGCCAAAGTTGGTGCCCTGGAACGGCGGCAGTGCGTGGAAGGTGGAAGGCTGCGATCCGGTACCGCTGCCGCCTACTGCGAAAACCGGCTCGGGCTACCGGCCCGGCAACCGCACCGATGGCACACCCATCGGCTATCACGAGGTTCTGCCGGCTTTGATCGATCCCGTGGAACGGATCAAGGCGCAGGAAGCGGACAGCGTCGATGCCGAGATCCTGTATTCCTCACCCGCGCTCTGGGACGCCATCAGGCAACTCGACAATGCGGAGCTGCGCCGGGCCTGCTCGGTGGCTTACAACGATTGGATCGCCGAATTCTGCTCGCACGACCCCGACCGGTTGATCGGGCTGGCCCGGATTCCAACGACCTCCGTTGAAGATGCTCGCGCCGAACTCCTGCGTTGCGCCAAAGATCTCAAGCTGCGCGGCGCCATCCTCGATGCGTGGCCGAGTGGCGCCATGGTCGGCGGTAACCCGGCCGATGATCCATTCTGGGAAGCAGTGAATGAAACCGGTATGCCGATCAGCCTGCACTTCGCTGTTGGCGGCAACGCCGAAAGCATGCCCCCGAGCGGAATCGCACCGGGGTTCAAGCCACCGATGGCGGACGCCGTGCTACCAATGGTCGCAGCGGGTGTCTTCGATCGTTTCCCGAAGGTGCGACTCGTGTTCGCGCATGGGGATGCGAGCTGGGCGCTGCATTGGCTGGAATTCATGGACACCAACTACTTGCGCCACCGCCATCTTGGCGAGTACGCACTCAAGGATCCGAACGCGCTTCCCAGCGAGTACATCCGCAAGCATGTCTGGTTTACGTTGCATCATGACCGGATCGCGGTGAAGAACCGTCATAACCTCGGTCCCGCTCACCTCATGTGGGCCAGCCATTTTCCGTACGCGGATTCCAACTGGCCGGACAATCGCCAGCAGGCCATGGGCGTGACCGCGGATGCGCCCGCCGAAGCTCGCAGTAGCGTATTGGCTGGCAACGTGGCGCATCTGTATCGGCTGCCAGGCTATGAAAAGAGCTTCACGGCTGAGGCGATCAAGGAATTTGCAGCGCTCGTGCACTTCTAAAGAAACAGTGGAGATTTTTTCCGGATGCGTGGCTTCGCCGGCACGGACCTGATCATGGCATACCCAATCAACATCGGAGAGCGACTGTGAAGGAACGGGCGGGACGGGTCGAGGGCAAGGTCGCTATCGTGACGGGAGCCGGTTCAACACCGGGCCCCGGTGTTGGCACGGGAAAGGCGATCTCAGTGGCCCTCGCTCGGGAGGGGGCGAAGGTGTTGCTGGTCGATCTTCATCCAGAGCGAGCCGAAGAGACGCAACGGATGATCAAGGAAGAGGGTGGTGAGGCCGCCGTGTTCCGCGCCGATTGCACCAAGTGGCGGGATTGCGCCGCCATGGTCATGGCTGCGCTCGATACATTCGGCACCGTCGACATCCTCGTCAACAATCTCGGTCTGGCTTCGTTCGGTACGGTGGTCGACCTGCACGAGAGGGACTGGGATCGTACCTTCGATGTCAACCTGCGAACCGTTTTCCTGGCATCGAAATATGCGGTACCGGTGATGGCCGCACAGGGATCGGGCTCGGTGATCAATCTGTCGTCGATCTCTGCGCAGCGAGGGGGCAGAACGATTGCGTACTCGGCCGCCAAGGCGGGCGTGGAAGCGATGACTTTCGACATGGCGCATGCGCATGGACGGCAGGGCGTGCGTGTCAATTGCGTTCTTCCTGGAAATATCGTCACGCCCGTGGCGGCGAATGTGATTTCAACGTTGCCCGACTCGGACGAGCTGGAGGAGCTGAGAAGGCAGTCCAGCATGATTGGCAGTCCCGGCAACGCGTGGGATATCGCGGCAGCTGTGGTGTTTCTGGCCAGCGATGATGCGCGTTGGATTACGGGCGTTACGCTGCCCGTGGACGCCGGCTCCCTTAGGCTCGGGGCCCTGGGGATACTGCCCCAGATCAGAACCGTGCTCGAGTCGCGCAGAGGCAAGTGACTAAATGACTGATATACGCGAAGAGACGGTGACCGGCGGACGCTTGGTTACGCGAGAGCTTGCTGAATGGGTCGCGGGTCTGCGATTCGAGGATCTGCCTGAGGCGGTTGCTGCTGAAGCCGGGCGGGTGCTGGTCGACTATCTCGGCGAGTGTTTGTTTGTCGGCGCGACCCAGCCGTGGGGTCGCTCCATCGCGGAATTCTGCGCACAAAGCGGCGGTGGCCAGCCGGAGGCAACCATCATCGCTTCTGGAAAGCGCACGCTGGCATCACGCGCCGCGTTGGCGAACGGCACGATGGCGCTTGGTTTCGAGTACGCCGATTTCGGGGCCGGCAGCCGTCCGTACCCGTTTGCGGTCACCGCACCGCTGGCCCTCGCAGAGCTGCGGAAGCGATCAGGTAAAGATCTCGCGCTGTCCATCGTGATCGGCTACGAGGTGATGGGTCGAATTTTCCGGTCTACTTTTCAAAGGGGCCATATTCCATTTTATGTCCCTTCGCTCTACGGCACGCTGGGCGCTGCCGCCGGTTGCGCCAGTCTGCTGGGGCTCTCGGTGGACTACACCAACTATGCGTTGGGCCTTGCGGCCGCGTTTACAGGCGGAACCTTTCAAGGACACGAGGAAGGTGCGTGGCAACGATCGCTGAACGGAGGAATGGCCGGCGAGCGTGCCGTAACTGCGGCGCTGCTGGCGGAAACCGGGTTCCGGGCCACGACTATGGGGCTCGAGGGTGTGCAGGGATTCGCCAAAATGTATTGCGGCGGGAACCTTGATCCTGCGGCCCTGCTGGATGGTCTCGGCCAGTCCTTCAACATCACCGGTCGGTGGGTGAAGCGCTACCCGATGAACACCACGCTCCACGCACCTGTGGAGGCGCTCCTCAAGATCATGCGCGAGCACAATCTGGCGCATACCGACATCGAGCAGATCGACGCCGCGTGGCAGAAAGTGGAGCCGTTCCTGGCGAAGCAGAAAGTTACGACTGTGGTCGCCGCCCAGGCGAGCCTGCCCTTCGCTTTGGCTGTCGCATCTGTTCGCGGCAAAGTTGGAGTGGACGAGTTCACGGAAGAAACGGTGGCCGATCCGAGCATCCAGGCCATGATCCCGCGAACGGTCGTCCACCAGGATCCGGATCTGTACCAGCGCGTCAAGAACAGCATGCCCGGCCGGGTCACGGTGCGTACCAAGGACGGGCGGACCTTCACCGACGAGGTGTTGTATCCCAAGGGCAATCCCGCGAATCCTCTGACGGAGGAGGAATTCAAAGGGAAGTTCATGGACATGGCGACCCGGGTGCTCGGCCGGGAGCAGAGCGAAGAGTTGTATGGGCGCGCGAGGGCGCTGACGGAGGAGCGTTGCATCAGCGATCTGACGCCCCTGTTCAGTCCCCGATGACACTGTTGCGAGGCATATCGATATGGGCATGACGTCGGTCGAAAAAATCCTGGCCAACCACTCGACTCAGAAGGTGGTCAAGCCGGGAGATGTCGTGGTGGTCGACGTCGACGTCGCCGTCTGCTTCGATTGGATGCGGCCCAGCATTCAGCGCGTCGCCGATCCCGACAAGCTCGTGTTGCTCCACGACCATATGGTGCCCGCACCGACTCTCGATGCTGCGAACAAAGCCAAGCAGATGCGGGAGTTCGTCCAGAAATTCGGCATCAAGAATTATTTTCCCGTGGGCGCGCATGGCATCTCCCATGTGTTGATGGCGCAGGAGGGGTACGCGCTGCCGGGGAAAATTCTGGCCAATTCCGACTCGCACACCTGCTCCTCCGGGGCACTCAATTGCCTGGCGCGCGGCATGGGCGGCTCGGAGATGCTTTACATCGTGTGCAAGGGGCAAACCTGGTACATGGTCGGCCCGACGACGAAGATCGTCCTGGAGGGCAAGCTGCCCGAGCGGGTCTATCCACGGGATGTCATTCACTACATTCCGGGAAAGTACGGTGATTTTGCCGGCCG
>Ga0307509_10001586_pt1 | contig 38252 bp, 40 predicted proteins | sample 10_EM_MG_FD_202245 | JGI IMG/M metagenome (GOLD analysis project Ga0307509, IMG submission 202245) | Populus trichocarpa ectomycorrhiza microbial communities from riparian zone in the Pacific Northwest, United States - 10_EM | ecosystem: Host-associated > Plants > Roots > Unclassified | place...
AGCGTGGAGGCTGCTTTGAGTACCGAGCCAAACAGACTTAATGCTAGAAAAAGGCTCTTAGTATTTTCTAGCGGTTGATGTTGTTTCTTTTGTTATTAGTTGTTGTAAGCTAGTTAATCGAAAAGGATGATAAAAAAAAAAAAAAAAGCCCTCACACGCAGAGAGCAAACGCACTTTAGATGGTCACAAACCCGAAATGGAAAAATATTGTAGAAAAAAACATAGTCCTCGCAGACTATCCTAAACCTTGTTAACCTTGTAATGGGCTACCCCAAGCCATTTCCAGCAACTGGATCAAACACCAAATGCTTGCTAGCATTTAGGGTTTACTTTCTCGCTTAACTTGCCGCTCATATATTTTTTCTTCGGAAGGTATCATAGTACCGGTATTAGCGATTCACCCATCATGGTAAGGATGGTGGTCATTACCAGGGAGGTTATAACGGGGGGGTTAGGGTGTGCAAGGTCCAGGCTCCGAGGCAGGATTATACAGTGACTACCATACCGGCACTCGAGTATAGTATGACCAAGTCGCTGATCAGCCACAGATCATCTGGTAAAATTACAACAATGTACTGGACCGGGAAGCGGGACAGACGTAGAAGTGAATTCGCCTATGTATCATGTGTGAATTTCGCACAAATCCTCACTACAGGAAGTTTGACGAAATAAATTCTCAAAATTCAGCCCGAAAACAGGCAAATCTAAAAGGGTGCACTATCGGAGATCTCCCGCCCTTCCGAACCTCATCTTCTTAGGGCCGTGCGTCAATTGAGATTTCTGTATTTCTATTTTTTTGGTGCATTTTAACTGATCCACTTCCAGGTCTAATACGTTGCGGGTATCATACTCAAGTACAAAAATCACGAAAACTCTCGCCAACCATTGAACTTGACAGCCTTCTCACACACAGTACGAGTAACTTACGCTTCCTCATTCCCTCTCCTTTCCATACATACATACATAAAACACATATATACATATATCCATAGATAAAATGGTGAGCATATGAGTCTTAGGAGGGCAGTTCCACTCGGGGTGGCCAAGCCACTGTCCCCCCACTCTACACTCAGTTTCCCAAGATTGCAGGGCAGCCTTGTAGCTCTGGGGAATGATGATCCTCGAGTGCCGGTATGGTACAAAGGTGTGGCCCAGAGCCATATGACTCGGGCAAACTCTAAGCACTGTACTAGTACAGCACCCGTTCCCACAGCTTGTTGACAACTCACCCTCCCTTACCTTCTCTAGCTAAGGGGCAAACAGTCTCTCAATGCGACTACCCCTTGATGCTCGTTAGGTTTGCTTTTTCTTTCTTTTTTCTTTCTTGTTTGTTTTTGGCTCCAGTCTGAGCTCCCCCCGAGTTTCATAGCAAACACACTGGAAGGGCGCATTGGTGAAAAGCTGTCGGAACCGGGTGATTTAAAAATTCACAAATAATAGACACACGGAATAAATTGATTGAAAATTTTCCTGATTTCATTCACCCATTCAGTGGTTGTTGCTGGCACAAACATGGTAGATTGCTGCTAATTGCATGCCATTATCTTTATTGATATCTGGGAATGGCTACAATTTTAGACACACTGTCTCTTCCGGTGTGGGACGAGCAAAATCATGAGTACTTTGAGAAATAGATAGTCTATTTCTAATTGAAATTTTATTAGTTTTATGGCTGCATAAAAACAGTGACAGCTGGATAAAATACGGGAGGAGCGTGCACAAGTACCCGAAACAAGACTTAGCTCGAGATAAAACCTACGACCTCAGGATAAAAAGTCAAAGCAAACATACCGTACTCGAGTACTCCACTCGCGCTCGAGTTGGTATGGTGTTGTGCGGTGACAAAACCAACTGAACAAAGAGGAAGGAGCACCCATAATTCTCGCCCTAACATCAATGAACAGAAATAACCTAAAAAAACTAAAATCTATATGATAGCAGGAACCGACGCTTAGCATATCATTAGCCTTAATAGCAATAAGGAGCACAAGAAATTAAGTTACAGTGTATGGGTTGTGTGGTAATGATTCTTTCGGAGGGTTTGCAGCCGGGAGCTACAGTATGTGGAGACGATGTGTTTGCCTCGCGTGCGTTCGGTCAATTTTGTCGCGGCCCAACAGGGTGTAGTTTAAGTACTCGTACGGTACTCGAGTATGATACATAACGGTAGATTACCAACAAGTATGAGAGCGGCCGATAGATACGGTATATTCGTCACGTGCGTCTGACAAGAAAAATTTGGTGGACCTTCTGCCACGGTGTGCGCCTAGATCAGTCACGTGACTAATATGGCGGTATATCTATCGACCGCGCTTGTACGAGTACTGTACCGTACTCGAGTAGTCTACTTGGTATTATACTCGTACAGTACCGTCGGGCAGCAGATTGCATCTTTCTTCCTGCTTTGGAAAGCGAACAACTCAACCATCACGTCTTTTGCTTGAATACTCAAGTATCATAGTACGGTACTCGTATACGGTAGTAAGTTACATCCATCACCGGTCCCGACAGCCGGTGCCACATCCAACCATCACCTACGTCACAAAGGAAACCGGGTAGCCATCTGCCCAACCCCCGAGCCTCAGAAGCTTTGCCAGAGTCTGTAGCTTCGCTCCAGCTCCCCAAACCCTCCAACTCCCCAACAACGAACCAAAGACCGGAGCAGAATCAACACAAATGTTCCACCTGCTACCATCCATTCAGCTCGAATGTGCCAGCCTCCTGGACCCTTCCAATCTTAACCTTCTCTTCAGCCTCTTCATCCTCGCTGGAATCCTGATCTCCTACCTTCCACAACACCACCGAATAATATCTCGAGGCACGTCCGAGGGGATTAGTCCCGCCTTCTTGCTCCTCGGTGTGACTAGTGGAACATGCGCTTTTGCAAACATATTGATCCTCAGTTGGCGTGTGCTTGCGTGCTGTGGGAAGGGAATTGGCGGGTTTAATTGCTTCGCCGCGAGTTTAGGGGTCGTGCAGGTCGGGACGCAGTGGTGCTGTTTTGGAGTCATGTCAGTTCACCTCCTTTCACTGCTACCTCTAGGCTATAGGTAAGCGGGCGGGTACCGGTAGGCGCTAACCAAAGACTCTAGACTACTTCTGTTCCTCATTTACTTCCCCCGAGACGTCATTGTCGCTCCCACCACCTCCCGTTCCGCGATACCAAAGACTCAATCGGCTTTGACAGTCGCAATCCTTTGCGTGGTGCACCTTGTCGCTGTCGCGGCGCTGACATTCTACTTTTCTCTCTTGTCTTATCCGGCTCACTCCAACACGAGCGTCTCCCCGCGACTAACAGCTTGGGCCAATTTTCTGGGCATTCAGTCCATGGTCCTTGCCTCTCTGCAGTACATCCCCCAACTGTACACTACTTGGACTCTTAAGCACGTCGGATCGCTTAGCATCCCCATGATGTGCATACAGACGCCCGGGTCATTCGTTTGGGCCGTTAGTCTTGCCAGTCGGGAGGGAACCAGATGGAGCAGTTGGATCACATATGTTGTTACGGGGGTGCTCCAGGGTGCATTGTTGGCTATGTGTATCATATGGGAGCTCAAGGACCGCAAAGAGCGAAAGAAGACGGGTGGGGAGGGGAATGGCGCTGCAGTCGAGGGCGAGAGGAGGCCTTTGTTGGCGAGTGAGGCTTCGTAGGAGAGTGGGGGGCACGATTGTTTGGAAGCGGGCGCGGGTGACGTTAGACCTCCTGCGGCCTACTTATCTGTTATTCTACTGTCGTCCTCTTTTCTTACGTTCCCTGAACGAGTCTATAAGCATTACAATCTTGGTCTTCCACGAAATAGCATTCACCCGACCCATTTCCCATCACTCTCCCCCTTCCCTACATTCGCTGCTTCTACGACCTCCGCCTACATATACGCCCGCTTACTCGGCCCCTTGTACTTTTCCGTCTCCCTCACAAACTGTAGATGACCCATTACCGTATTAACTTGAATAGGAGAGCAGTGTGCCATGTAGTCAAAAATTCGCTATCTTGGACAAGGGGCGAAAATCACAGCAAAACAAGGGGGGTGAACAAACACAAAAATGCCAGACCTTATAATACCGGAGGGGGCAACCCCAACGACATAGCACACCGGTCCCTTACCCAAGTTAATACGGTGGCCCCTTGTTCCCCAGAATTTGTGAGCTAGAAAAGAAGAGAACTTACCCAACGCCGGACCTTCTAGTGCCTTTCCCTTGGCGCCTGGGAACGCGGGGTATATGATAATCCCTTCGACCTCAAGCCAGGCCGTGTGGACAATTTAGCACTTCCAATCAATGTTAGTATGATAGGTCCAATGGGGTTCACGACTTAGTTCCGGAGACCAGAAGGGTAGGACTCGCGCTGCAGCCGTGCCCCGGGGTGCGCACTGGGAGGGGGTGGGTTAGCGGGTGAGGTTATAGAAAGGGATATTTGGCAAATTAGCCAGGTGAGTAAGAAGAAGTGGATAGAGGCAGAGCAGTTATGTACAGCACAGAGCACCAGAGCAGGCACCGCCGCGATAGCCCTAGAACTCCTAGTCTAAGCGTAGCTAGCACTTGCTCCAGTCTAGCATGTGAGGGTGATAAACATCTTGGTAATGTTGGCCGGGTGCATCGTCCGTCTATTAGGCCTTATCCCAACCATACTTGTACAATTCGCCGTGAACCCCGCTACCAACCTCCAGCAACTCATGCTTAAAGTTGATCTCATTCTGTCCCTGCTCCTCCCCACCCCGATAAACCTAGGCACCTGCGAGAGGCAGCACGGCACAAGCCCATTGCCTCTCCACTGTGAACGCCCCGGCGAAGGCTACTGTCCGCCGCCTCGATGTTTGGGGTTGCGGAGGCTATCCTGTGCTAGATTCGGGATCTTTCCTCCAACTCCATCTGGTCTGTTGCAATCATCTCTGCGTACCCGGCTTTCACAAAAAATTTATAAAGATTTCCTAGGCCCCGGACGCGCCATCTTGGGGTATATTTACATTAGAGAGCTGTCGTCCAATTCGATACTTGTGAAAAAAAGAGGCAACCGCTAAGACTTGATGCGTTGAAAAAGGAAAGAAAGAAAAAAAAAAGAAGACTCTTGGAGGTAGCGGGCTAAGATAAAGCCTCCGTGCAGCTGCTAGGGATCAGAAGGTTCTAGGGCACACTGGTATTGCACAGTATTACTCGAGCATGATAATCTCGATATATTAGTTTTAGAACCCGTTTAACGTGAGACCTAATGTACAGTAGCTACAATACCGGTGTATTCTACGACCCCATGGTTTAGCAACCCTTCGGCCTTCCTATGATATGATATCATACTTGCACTAGATGATAGTGCAGGCGATAGAAATATTAGGGTTTGTGGTATGTTCAACTATCTTGGGAGTAATTGGCTTGATTGCTGTGTTAAGGTATCATAGGTTTATTAGAAATTTTACTACCGGATATAAGGTTTTAAACCACTGATTTTTTGGTCATTCCTACAACTTCCAAATCCCCCAATGATCACGATTTGGCAAGATGCCTAACCCCCCTTTGTGGCTTCCAAAACTATCATGTACCGGTATACAAGATCACTCACAGTCGGTGCTTTTTGCCCTCAAACTGTGGCTTTTGCGGGGAGGCTCCAATTTATCTAGTAAAACTGGTTGACTTCCTCTAGGCGTGGGTCTCTAGCTTTCCAGTTTCGAGCCATCATTTTGAGTCAGCCGAATCCCAGCGAGTTTGTTCTAAGTGCCTCCAGAGACCCACCCATTATTCCTTTCTTTCTACTTTTGAGGGCTACGAACCGAAGACTTGTCTCACGTACTGTAAAGTACCGGTACAATAGGAGGAGAGCCTTTAAATCCATTAATCACCGTACCTACCCAAACGACGGTAGAAACACCTAAAGGGCACAGCTTTTGCTATTGAAAGCTTGTAGTCGAGCTTTTTTGCGTATTTCGTCCTTACAAACCCCCGGAAAAAGGGGGCAGAGGAAAATACACAGTGTATCCCCATTCCTAGCCGAAGAACACTAGCAGAAGGGCACAACCTAAAGCTTCGTTACTCCCACCGGATGCACGTATCCTGTCGCTACAGGATTCATCCCCTCGGCATTCACAACCCCCGTTCCTCCATCCGGCGCCTTCCTCAACCGATTCGTGAAAAACACCGGATGACGCACCGCCGGATTGTGGCTGTGAGTTCTTTGCTCGAGTAGCAAGGGGAGGCGCGGCCCATTCTATCATCTTATTAGTAGAGTGGTTCATGGGTCTGGACTCCGGAGTTGTGAAGGGGACAAACTGTGGTAGAGGTTGTAGGACGCTTCGGTTGAAGTGAGGGCAGCATTTTGATAATCTGTTGGTTGTGCCGTGGATGAGCAAAGGTGACAGGTAGTTGGGCTTGTTGTGCTATTTATGGCTCACCTATCTCTCATTGGTGACCCCCGGTAGGCCTCGGTTACCGGGAAAGTACTGTTGCTCCAGATCGAGTCACTGCAAGGATCTTGAGGGTTAGGGTTTGAGTTTATGCCTACCGTATCATAGTAGACAAACCAATCTTCTCTCTTATCATTATTATATGTTCAGCACACTCACTACCCCTCTCACTTCTACTATCCTCTCCCTAAACCACCACTGATCAGAGTTGGCGGTACAGGATGCCCCGCCCCCCTTTAATTTCGATAACCTCCACCTCCTTCCGCCCCATAGCCTCCCCGCTTACCGCACCGACATTATTCCTCGACACGACATTTACCCTTCACCCCGCCCAGAAATGGTCAATCCTTGGGTCGTCGAAATCAACCCTTCTATCCATTCTCTGTGGTCGTCACATCGCTATCCCACCGACTGGTCGACAGTATCCCGGCCTGCGGGGCACCATTGAACTCGTCTCTTTTGGCGCTGGGAGTACGAGTACGGGAACGCTTGCTGGAGCTAACCGTGGGGAAACCTACTTATCTGCGCGGTACGAAGCTTGGCGGGAGGAATTTGATCTTTCTTTGAGGGAGTGGCTGGCAGGGAGCATTGCCGGGAAAAATCCTTTTGAGGAGGGAGTGGAGCCGAAAGGGGAGGAAGCACTACAGGAGAAGCGGAAGAAGGTAGAGGGTGTCGCGGGAGACCTGATGTTGCGTGAACTTCTCGATCAGAGTGTCATGACATTGAGTAATGGACAGAGCCGGCGGGCAAGAATTGCGCAAGCGCTGTTAAAGAGACCGGAAGTATTGGCTGTTGATGAGCCGTTTAGTATGGCTCCGTGAGGATGGGTAAGCCCGCCAGCGAGTGCTAATGATGAGCACGTAAAACAGTGGGCCTCGATCCTCCATCGCACAATTTACTATCAGAATTACTTTCCCGTCTCCCAGACGCCCAACAACCGACACAAGTGCTGCTCGGTCTCCGCCCGCAAGATCCCATACCAGCCTGGAGTACACACGTAGCATACATATCCAACGCCCGCATCCTCATGCAGGGTCAAAAAGGATTCGTCATCCAAACCCTTCGCCAATCCGGGAAGACAATCCGACAAGAAGGCGATGCCACCCAAAAACCCGCCCCAACTCTCCTTGACAAAGTCTGGGCCATTCCCTCCCTCCCAGCATCTGGATCACAAAAACAAACCCCACCCCAGCCACGGCCCACCTCCAGCCCAATCCTGGTTCAAATGAACGATATCCAAATAACCTACCCCCCACACCCTCCCCTCCTCCAAAACTTCTCCTGGACAATCCGGGCCGGCGAGCGCTGGGGACTCTTCGGTCCCAACGGATCGGGGAAGACCACATTGATATCTCTCCTAACCTCCGATCACCCGCAAACCTATGCCCTGCCGATAACACACTTTGGCCACCCAACCCGCCTTCCAGAGTGCGGAAGGCCGGGCGTAAGTGTCTTTGATATACAGAAGCGCATCGGGCACGCGTCCCCAGAGGTCCACGCCTTCTTCCCGAAGGCGTACACCCTCCGGCGCACTGTCCTCTCCGGCCTCGCAGAGACCTTCCATGCGAAGCCGCCACCAGCAACAGAATACGCCGAGATACTGCTCTCCGAATTCGAAGACATCGTGGCCGGCGTGGGCGGGTGGGATGGCGCTGTCCTTGGCGAAACGGGCTTGAGCGTTCAACGGCTCGCCCTGTTCCTGCGCGCTGTGGTGGGTAAGCGCGACCTGATCGTTCTTGATGAGGCTTTTTCCGGTATGGATACTGTGGTTCGGGACCGCTGTTTGCGGGCTCTCGCGAATGGGTTCGATCGAGCGCGCCAGGCGCTCGTGGCTGTTGGCCATGTCGGCGAGGAAGTGCCTGAGGTAGATATGTGGGTGAGATTGCCGGAAAGAGGGAGTGATTCCCGCGCAGTGTTTGGGGATGCGTAGAATGGTAAATCCTACATCTGGGGGAGGTTCAATATAAAGATCTGAACATAGACTATCACTCGCGATTCACCTCGGTTGTTGTTTCTGGAAATCTACTTTAAGTTCGAAGGGTCGTGGGAGACCAAGAACTAGAATCAGTATTGGCTCGGCGAAGATGCTGCTAGCATTAGCTCGCAACTTCTTGATTTTTTTTTCTTTCCAAACTAGCGATCAACTGATAGCTGGGTAGGTAAAATAGTGCTTAGCATCGTGCCTTGGGTCCACAGCATGTCAACTGTGCCCGCTCAACGACCAAGTAGAAAGCGCGCGAGATGCAGTGTCGCGGAAGCGCTAAGTCTAGACCCCCCTAAAGGAACTGGGCCGGCAAGAGCACGGATACAGCAGAACAATACAGTAGAAGCAAAAATTGGAAACACAGAAGTCCAAGTACAGCCGCAGATCATCTAAACCCTGAACAAAATGCGTGCAAAAGTGATACAGCTTGGAGAACCGACCCCTAATGACATGAAACTCACTTACTACCAAGCTACCGAGGGGATAGCCGAGAGTTGAATCGTTCTACTCTTAAGGGATCTAAGTGTATGATGATGAGAAAGGCCAATCATAACTCAACTACGGAATATTAGTTATTCAACGGCGACCTATCGTGCCTTTAAGTTTACCTAGGGTATGCATTGGTGCCCGTTGGTGTTCAGGTCATGCAATTGTAGCTGGATGCAGGGGGCTCGGAGGGGCGCTGGAGCTCACACCAAAGTCTGCCAGGCGGCTCGGTCCTTCAATCTCTGTTATTATAATCGAATATAAAGGAGCCACGCCAATCCAGGCTTTGACACCCACGGTAGTGCAATCCCCGTGATACGTGGCTGTACCGAACAACAGGTGGTATCGCACTGCTGGCAGGGCTGAACCTTAGCTATGCTCGATACCTCACAGCGACAGAGTCTGCTCTACTAAGGATTCCTAACTGGATTGGGTTCTGTGGAGCTACGAAAAATAGAAAGTTATTCTGCAGTATGCTCTCTGGCTCTTTGGGGTAGCTGACATTCTGCGAGACCCCGGGATGCGATATTGAGCTGGCTAAGGGAGATAACAGGAATAGACTTATTAACTACATGATGAGCTAGGCAGAGAGAGTGGGTTTTATTATCTATCTGTCGAGGGATATGGTTGACTCCCCAGGGTGGGGGAATTTGGCGGAATTGGTTCTCTAAGAACGATAAGGTAATTCCTTGTTGCACCTGTTATCACTCGATCTAGCTCACACCGGGATACCGCCCAGACCACCGACCCGAGCACTGTTCGTAGTGAGGTTGCTTAGAGAGAAGGGGAACTGAAAAGATCGGATCAGGGGATGGGGTGGTTGTTTGACTATCTCTGAGTATTGGTACTATACCTATATTTGTCTACTTAGCGCGGGGTGGGTGTGAAGAAAACAAAAAGACAAGTGGGTGCAAAGATAGTCGGAGGAGGGTTTATTGACATGATTTAAAATTATTTTTTTTCCCATTGTCTTATTTAAATTCCTACCTGCTGTCCGTAGGGCGCATATATACTCGAGTATGTCGCTGGTTCAGTTGCTCTCTATATACATGGAATGACAACAAGCATTTGGGGGGGGGGGTGCACAGTATAGTAGGGTACCAGACTCAGTCCTTTAGGGCTATTTGAACGCAACAAAGTTCGGCTCATTGAACGCTGGTGAGAAAAGGCTTAAGTGTTGAAATCGCCAGTATCATAGCAATCCTCTTAGGACTTGTCTTATACTTTAGGGCTGGATTGGGTTGAGCGAGGGTCATGTACTGTACTGTACCAGTAAGCTGGGGAGTGATTGATTTTATAAGCGGATACAAGTGCTGTACAGTACATTGCATACTCTCCTACTCTATTTCAAAATACATACTTGTATCGAGCACTCCCGGGTCAAGTAACACAAAGTACATACCTTGTTAATTATTAAGGTCTCTCCTTAAGAAGGTTTGCTTGTTGCTGCGGCCCTCTTAGAAGTGAGCACGCCCGATCGCTCGGCTTACGGCAGACAGCTGGTGGCAGGTTCTGGCCATTACTGAAAAGCAGGAGGGTTATAGCCGTTATCTGCGCCACTCCCTTCCTAAGAGCGAAGCGAAGCAACAAGTGGGGAAGGTGGAAAGGGACCCCCTGTGCTTTCCCGGTCTACGAAATGCCTATCTTGCGATATGTAGCACAAGTTCAACTCAACCTTATATTTACGCCATAAATAAATACAACAAATCAACTCTCCCCGCCATCGGAAGATTGATAACCTAAATGGGACTGGAGAGGCCTCAATTGAAACTTCTCAATTTCATTAAACCCCAACTCCTCTCTCTGCTAGCTGGTCCCGCTTTGTTGTTACCCAAAATCGCATTCTGGATGGTACTAACCCGGAGCCCTTGAAATGGTTAGTTGTCAATTGCTGACATTGTTGCTCGTCTTTCAAGGTTTGGCTGAACAATTTCCACTAGCATAACCTGGCTTTATTATTATTATTATTAGAAAATGGTATATGGATATTTGGGGTGGGCTCTTGGGGGATATAAAAAGAAAAAGGGTGGTGAAAATTTAGTATTTCTCCAGCTGAGGATCATCGGATACCGACATCCACTCAATCTCCCGATCTCCATGAGTGAGAATTTGAATCGGCTCAAAGGAGAACTTTGTTTCCCTTTCCCTTTTTGGTCTATACCCGCACCTAGAGGACTGGGAGTACTGGTATGGGTCGAACAAAATGTGAGGATTGTTCCCGAACCTAAGTAATCTCTCAATTTCCAATAAACAGCCAAGTTCTCAGCTTCAATTCTTTCTTTTCTTTCTCCCCGTTTTTTTCTTCTTCTACTTTTCACTGTGGTTTCTATCTAGTAAGGGCTGGATAATCCTGCCAGCTTTCTTCGGGCTGGGATTCCATTGTTGCCTTCGCCGCCTAGTGGGCATTGATTGCTAAGCACCAGGTAGGTGAGATTTTTGTTACCCTTGGCGGTTTTTGGAGATACTACACACTTTAGGTCTTAAGAAGTAGGCCGTTGTGCGCTCAATTGACGGAACTGCGAGCTTTCCCATTCTAAATTTGTTTTTTTTTGCCATACTTCTCAAGCACAAGAGGGAACTCTGTCTAAGGGGGATCGGCATTCCCCCAGCATAGAGCACATCCCTTCTCGACACCTGATGGGCTTATTCCTCTTTGGGTGTTTAGTTCTGGGTAGCGATGGACACGGTTAGATCACGCTCGAGTTCTCGACTGGATTATACATGATCACCTCAATCATTGGAGTCCCTCGATCACGAATTGATCGAGTAGTGCCCTCATGTCTTGTAATTGATTTACTCGATTAGGGAACTGCTCGACCATTCTCGAGCATGTTTCGTCGCGATCTCTCACCATAAGAGTCTCAGGAATAAGGTCATCAGATACGATGAACTGGCGTGGAGGGAGCTCACATTGCAGACTGGATAACAGCCCTTTCAAAACCCACAATCTTAGCTTTTCAACAAGCTAACATCCCGGGGGCCGACTTTATCATTTGGTTTATTTTTGAAGAATAGCCGTGTCCCATCCGGCTTCTCCTGGCGGATTGCTTTTCTTACTACAGGCGGGGAGGGTAGTACTCTCCTGATGTGCTCGTACTCTTGGATAGGTAGGTCGAGCAGGCTTAGTACTCCTGGGTTGTAATGCTGCTGGGTCGCATATATCCCTGGATCGTGGTAGCTCCGGTATATATTATATATACAAATGAAGGATGTTGAAATCATCGGGTTCTCACTCCGGTCACCCCCACCCGTAGCATCTGACCCCCTATGCCCGATTCTGCGAGTGAGCAGAATAGTGGCAATGGCTCCGGATCAGGGGCAGCCTTCCGTGATATACTAGGTGGGTGATGGGGTCGGGGGCTTCTATTCTTGTTGCGACGTAAGTTTAATTACTGATAATTCGTAATATTTTGATTGATATGAGAGCTATTTAGCGGTCTAACAATTGGTGGGAGACCTGGGTGTGGGATACGAGGTTGTGGTAGCAAAATTAAATGAATCTCTCATCCCTAATGCACATGAATTGATCGTGCTGGAGCACAATTGATGGTAATAGACATGGACGATGGTAGAGCGCTGGCAATTATTGATCACGGGATCGGGGTCCCCTCAGTCCATTGATCATTCCACTACGGGGACCTCTCGATCAGACCATGATAGAGCATAATCCCTGTGGTCTACTGGGTCGTGCTCGTGTCCGTTACTAGCTCTGGGCAGCTGGGTGAGGGTGAACACTAGGCTTATAAGCTTCCGGCCGGTGGTATGTTGGTTGTGATCGAATATGTGGGAAGCTCACGGGGCAATGAAGTTATTTTAATGTTTGATGCTAAAAAAAGAAGATATGACTGCTTTCATGAGTGCACGGTGGAGCTTCCTATGACGATAAGTGTGGAAGGCAAAAAAGTATCATATATTTTAGGAAGTAAATAAAAATGGAGTTCCAATATTTTCTCCCTAGAGTCAACAATAACTCGCCCTCACATCCTGATATACAGTTCCATCAATCTCAAACTGAAATACTAGAGCAGCTGAGTCAATGCTCATCAAGAGGTGAAAGTTGATCTTATAATATGGCTGGCCGTTGGTTCCAATTTTCATTTTATACTTCTCTCTTGGGATCTTCCTGCAGTCCACTATGAGGGTACAAACGGTATATATGTCTGTGAGAAATGTTAGCATAGTTGAAGACTTTTATCAGATGCGGTTTGATGCTTACCGGATGAGCTGCTGGTTTTAGAGGGGTTTGAGGAATCACTTGCTAAAAGTGGGATTTTAATCCTCTCATTGGGCCCGTTGAGTGATCCAAGATTCATAAAATATGGTGCTCGAATGGGGTTATCTAACTGAGCATCTTCGCCCTAAATTCTGTTATCATAATAGAACCAAAGAAACTCGTAGTCCATGTTCTTACCTTCATAATGTACCATCTCATTCGATCCCCACACATACGCATTCCATCATACTCATCAATATAAGAATCTGTCTCTGAGTGAAGCCCCGCTATAAAAGGCGTGCTATACGAGTTGCCATAATTTCTGGCAACTTTACGAACGCGGACTGTTTCTCCCTCGAGCCCACGCATCACTGCGCCTCGAACAACAGCCGTCCAGCTGCCATCCATTAGCTTTGAAGAGTATGGAAAAAGAATAGTCTTCTCAAGTAAACTCACGCATTAGGGGGCTGCAGAATAGATATTTTTCTAGCATCACTTGTCCTTATTTCAGCATGAAGCTGACTGCGCAGATATTCCGATTCTCCAAATCCACCAACAAGAACTAAGGCCTTAACTTGTCGCATCTTGCGAGAGGAATTACTTAGAGAAAGTCTGTTGAGAGATAGGGACTCTGCTTCCAGTAGTGGGGGGATTGTCTGTGAGTGAAGTGTTAGCCGACAATTGCCCATAGAAAGCTTCTAGTGTCACATCCAACCTCCAATTTCTCGACCTCTCTCACTTGCTGTTGTACTAAGTGAATGATTTTTCGTACGACAGGATCGAATATCGCCTTCATCTCATCCCGGTCTATGACAAACATCCCATCTTCGATACCTGCAGTTCTGTCATCTGCAACACCGGGTATGGGGCATGTGAATAGTTCCTCCTCCTCAGAACCTGTAAAGTTTCGTTTCAAAGAATCATTGAACTCCTTCATCATGTATGATCTCCCTTCATGCCTCATCTTATCGTATCTAGAAACTCTGTTACCCACATGATCTAAAGGAAGATCAAGGAACTGACCTGTTACCGATGCGATTTCTGACCAATTTTTCAAAACGTTCATTCAGGACTGTTGATCCGCACAAATCGCCGCTACCCTCAACACATTCTACCACCTCCAACTTAGGAGACTTTTTGGTGACAGTATAAGATATGAGGTCCTACTTTCTGTGAGTCATTCTGTATGATAATCCTAGAGTCCTTATAGCTAAAATGATAATAGATACTCACCACTGTCCCTCCCCCACAATCCGCAACGACGAAAGTATCGCCAACCTAATAAAGTTGAATATTTGTTGGAAAAAACTAAACAGTTGCATCTGAGAATGGGAGCTACCTTAATGTGGTTTGGCTCTATCTCTTTTAAGCAACAGACCGCTGCTGCTTCTGGCTCAGAAATTAAACGAATGGATTTCATTCTTCCAAACCTTGCCCGCTCCGCCGCTTGGAGGGTTAGGTTCTTTGCTGCATCGCTCCACACCTGCTGGATAGTGAGCTGGAGGGAAATAAATTATAAATGATGGTGAATAGATTACTGCTGGAACTGTGAGAATAAAGTCAAGGGGTGAGACTTCGACTACCGCTTTTCCAAGGGTCTTTTCCAGATGTGTGATAGTGTGTTTGTATAACTCAAACAAGTAATCAGCTACGACATCGACAGGCTCCCGCCCACGGGGTATTAGCTGCTTTGTCTTCGATAAGGGCGAATTGGTGACTGTTGCAAGTGAATATTTGGTAGGATCCAGGAGAAGCTTAAACCAAGCAAGCCTTTGCTCTCTGTGAGGAATTCCAAACCCCCATTTCACACCTGATTGTGTGTACGCAATCTCGCTAGGCACTTTTGCCGATGTCCTACTTCTCTAGAAACATATAAGGGTCTGGAACCTAATGGAGGATTATGCGTCAAACTTACCTTATCGACCCATCTATCAATGATATTAATCTCTTCAGGAGTAGCAGTATGAGTCTATGATATAAATTCCAATATTAGAAGAGTACATGCGCATCAAAGGACAGGCCGAGATTACCCAAGCTATACCAGAATATGTCGTTCCAAAGTCTATCCCAATCTTAATTGAGTGTAAACTTGATACTTGGCTCATCTTGTTGCTTGGGTCGTTTCAACCTGGCTTGCCGGAAAGTATAGAGGGTTAAAGTTCAGATTTTGGAGTTTTCCTTGCGGGTACACACTGTTTTAGTGGATAAGGTATGATCGTGAGGATTATCCCTTTCTGGGGGGAGTCTGTGGGGTGGATCTCGGGGTGAAACTAAAGACAATGGTTCCAAGGTTTGCCCCAGACAACTTTATGAGTGCTTGGCTAATGGGGGCTGAGCAAGCATGGCTCCAGTGAGAAGGACAGAGATAGCATCACAACATCCTGTTAGAGGTCCGTGTCGTATTATTGCATAGGTCAGTATGATACTCGAGTACATGTTGTGCTTTTCAGATACCCAGCTGAGGGTCAGGCCAACCTGGTTAGGGCTCTACTGGAGTAGATCGGATTGCGTTTAGCCAATCCTTCTCACATATCATACTTTTCCCAGGCTTATGTTAAGTTTTACTAGTACGGTACTCGAGTAAAAGCTATCTGTATCATTACAACTGCAATACCAAATTTGGGCTGCAGACACCAACATTACTCGGAGAAGGCTCTACTGTCAGACAATTACGAGGATTGCCCCCCGCAGCTTTCAATTCAGCCCACATTTTAAACAACACACAGGGAGCTCCTGGGGATCGAGGATTCCTCCCATTATCGGAATGTGCTCCTCGAGTTGAGGGAGGCCGCTATTGGTGGTGATGCCTCTGTACACGTACATGTTGTACGACTGTAGTTACACGAGGCTTAGAAAGGAAGGGGTCCATCTCGCACTTCGCGAAGAATACAAACTCCAAGTAAAGATAATACTTCTAACTCTCAAATCATGGGATTATTGTCTGAGGCTCAATTAAGATCTTTCTCTGAACGCATCATGACGGTAATATAAACCTGATCAAATGAATTATAAACTCTAATTCTTGCTAACATATCGGACACAGAGATTCTCAGTCAGGGAGGAAGAATTACCCGCTAGGGACGAGGGTAGAGAGCCCGAGCGTCTGGCCGAAATTGAAACCCTCGATAATACCATACGAGCGAGGGAACAGGAAGCGGAGGAAAAGAAAGGCGGTATCCAAGAACTCATGCAACGCTTTGAAGCCTCAGTCGCAGAGAATTCGGATTTAGGAAGAAAGCTCATGAGCTTGGAACGCGAAAAGTCCGCCCTCGAGAGGGAACACAAGAAGACACTTGAGCGGCTTAGCCTAACCGAGGCCAAAGTGAAACGATATAGTGCGGAGCTTAGCGAGACCTCTGAACATCACGACAATCTTAAGGCCCGCTACAGGTTCCTTGCTAGGGAGAATGAGGAAATTACTAGGACCAACAGGAGCCAGGAGCGGGAAATAAAAGCCTTGGGAAATATTAACACTAAGCTCCAGGCTGATTTGGAGAAACGAGTTGCACAGCTGAATAAATTTACGGGAAAGATTGCACGCAAAACCCAACGAGTCAATACTTCAGCAATCCGAGATGATGAGTACTTTGAGAGAGAGTTTGCAGGTCTTGCGAAGGATATACGCAATTGGTCCTTTTCACACTTTCCTTCCCACTCGGGGACCGAGGCAATGGCTAGCGACTTCTGGGATGCTATTCACGAGATCGCAGGTGGAACCTATCTTCTTGAGACTTCCGAAAAACGTGTGGCTGCCCGCCCTCTGATTATTGGACTACTCGCCAGTCAACTGAAGAAACAGCTGTTCGACCCTCCTGTGTTGGGCTTATTACCAACCGAGTTCACTGAGTTCGAAAGTATAATCTGGAAGTCTAGTAAGAAAACCAGGCCCTCTGAGAGGCCCTCTGAGAGGCGACAGGGCTAACTTAAAAAAGGTATCCAAAAAAGCCAGTGGTTATCACAAACAATAAGTTTATTTGTCAAGAGCGAGCAGTTTGAACAGATGTTGAATGGAAAAGTCCGTATTGTATCCCGAGCTCTCGGTGAAATTCTGGGAGGGCTAGCTCCCCACGGGTCAGGCGAATCCAAAACTTCCAAACGCAACAAAAAACTGCTTACCATAGTTGAGCGAGCGGCCAGTATCGCAGTGGAAGTTTCACAACAACCGCACTGGTTTCGTTTCTTGGCTGCCTCTCCTAATGAGCAATTCAGTCCAAAGTACATGGAGGATGTTGGGGGGGAAGTGTCACTGGGAGAAGATCCATGTGAGGACCATCGCAGAGTGTGTTTATCGGTTTTTCCCTGTATCTACCGCCAAGAGCAGGTTGAGGGAGGAGACGCGATAGACATCGTGATTAATAGGGCTTGGGTAGCAACTGAGATGGGGGATAGTCACGAGGCTATGGAGAAAAAGGAAGGTCGTATCATAGACGAGGAGACAAAAAGTGGTATAGAGAGCGTGGGGGGATGCCCTGACGGGTGTGGTGAAGATAGAGAAGAATTAGGGGCTGAAGGGGAAGGGAATGAGGGTTCTGCGCACTTGAGAGGGTCGGCTACGGGAAAATGTATATCTCGGGGGTCTATCGCACTGGGATCACTAGGGGATGGAACCTCGCTTGAGGGGGGGTGGAGGAAGTTTGAATAGATTGATTGTATTGCGGCGATGATGTGTTCTATTTTATTCAATTCTGTTATCTTTATTTGGTTACCTTAGGATATTATTGGATCTACCGACACCAATTTGGAATAAGGTCCCTAGTTCTTTTAAGAAACAACATCTATCATAGATGATACACCAATCTACCAAACCCCATATCGTATTGTGTCTGCTGTAATGCGTGGCACTGGCTTTAAGTGTGTGGAGGGTATCTCCCTCGTGCCTATGCATCACAGTATACCTTGAACTAGGGCTGTCTAAGGCCATCTATTGGCTTTGAGAGTGTAGAGGAGTAGCTTTCTTGTGTTGACTTACGATACTGGTTAGATTGCTGCAGGATTGATATTTCCCTGTAATTGTTTGCCCTAATTTCAACATTGAGCTAGCAACTCAGATACAACAAGAACTAAGGCATTGGCTTGCTGCGCTGGAGGAGAAGAATTCTTTGAAGGAAGCCTGTTGAGATGGAAGCACCCTCCCGCTGGTAGTGGGGTTTTTTTCCTTCTAGTGAACTTGAAGTATTTGCTAGAATATCGATAGAAAGCCTATAGCCTTTCCGTCTCCGACCTTCAATTACTCGATCTCTTTGACTTGTGTGTCTGGGCTCAGCAAACGACCTTCTGTACAACAAGATCGAGCACTTTCCTCATATCCTCCTATTTTATAACAGACATCCTATCATCTATACTTGTTGTTCTATTATCTGCTGCACTGAGTATGGGGCACTTGGATATGTCACCACCTTTAGAATTCATAAAGTTTCGCTTCAAAGACTCACTGAACTCCTTTATGATCTAGTAATTGCGAGGAACACAATATGGCACCGAATGGCACCCGGAGTGGATAAAGGGCAACTTCTTCTATTCTACTTATTTGATAGGAAGATAGGAGTATATATGTAAAACATTGCCAGGTCATCCCGATCCTTCCATCTATCCCCACATATGTCCTCTTTCTTCCCCGCATGGTCAGCACCCCCCAATTGGAGACAAAAGAAACATTCTCTGCAATCCCGAAACAAAGGAAATGCATCACAATGTTGGGCCTGCTCTCCTGCGCCTTTCTTGAATGCCATACCCTTGCCTTACCTTTACCTCGATAGCCTTCATGCGTTCCATTTACTGTCCATACTCATGCCAGCCTATCAACAAAAATATCTTTCTGAACTTCTGAACTTTCATGGAAAAGAATCAAACTATAGCAAGACCATGCCCAGCAGCATCAACTCATTTCTAACATGTACAATTTCCCTTCATGCTTCATATTGCCAAAGCTAGAAACTTTGTTACCCGCATGAGCTAGGAGAAGAAGACTTCGGCACTGACCTGTTTCCTATACAATCTCCAACACATTCTTCTAAATGTTCATTCAGGCCTGTTGATCCACACGAGGGACCCGTGCCCTCAATACATTCTCGTCACTGACGATAGTATAAATATGGAGGTCCTACTTTCTGTGAGCGCCCCCCTCCCCCTTAATAATTTTGGGGTCCTTATAGTAAAAAGAAATGTAGGGTACAGTACTCATCGCCGTCCTATTCCAACAATCCATGACTACGAAAGTACCACCAACCTAATAACATTTGATCTTAGTTCAAAAAGGTCAGTCGTATCTAGACTTAGGGGTTACCTTGAGGTTGTTCGGCTGGAATTTTTCAAATAGGATGCTGCTGCTGAAGCTCTAGAGGGTTAATATTTCGCTCCTAGAGTCTTGCATACATGTAGAGGCTCATTTGGTGGGGAGTGGTGTAATGGTCAGGATTATGCTTTCCGGGCGAAATTCTGTAGAATGGAAGAAAGAGTGAAACCAAAGATCACTACCCGCTGTTCTGCCCAAGAAAACTTTATATGAGGGCCCGGCCACTGGAGGCTAAGAAGCATGACTCTGGCAGGAAGAACAGAGCTATAAGTTAGTATCACAGCCTCCCGTCACAGTTTCGTCCCTTACAATGGAATAGGTCAGTACAACGTATGATTCTCAGTACAGCTACCAAAAAAAGTTAGGCCGGCAAAGGAAGATCTCTAGGTCGCACGGCACTTAGCCAAAGCATCTTCGATCATATGCTTCGCTTGCTCATGCACAAGTTTTGCTGATAAAGACTTGTATCATAATCCCAGCACCGTCTGATTTAGGCCACCAATACCAACCTTAGAAGACACCAATGGTTGCCTTGGCTTTGAATTCAGCCTAGTCCAGCCTTTAAAAAAGACAGGAGAGCTCCTTAAAATCAGGAATTCCTCCCTTCATCTGTATGTACTACTGGTAGAAGGGAGCCTGATCGGTTGTTACATTACCGTAGTGATGCCCGGTTACATTTTGGGCTACCCGAGTTACACAAAGGCTCTATACCATATCACATCACCAAGGATATAAACCCCTGATCGAGATAATACTTCTAACTCTCAAATTATGCTACTCAAGATTTTCAGGGCAAAGGCTGAACGCCTTTTTACGGTAACATAGACTCGATCAAATGAATTATATACTCTAATTCTAGCTAACATATCGGACCCAGATATTCCCAGCTAGGCACAAAGATAGGGATCTTTATCTTCACGCCCAAATCGAAAACCTCCAGAATGCGGCACGAGTGAGGGAACAAGAGGTGGAGAGAATGGGAAACTGTATTCAGACACATGAGAGACGACTATCGGACTTGGTTGCTGAGAATTCGGATTTGGAAAGAGAATGTAGAGGCTTAAACCGTGAAAAATCAACCCTCGACAGGAAATACCGGGAGACGGCTGGTCAACTCGAGAGAGCCAGGGCCACGGGGACCAAATATCGTGAGATTCATGAAGCCGATTCTGAACGGCTTACCAATCTCCATACCCAGTACGATGGACTTTGTGCGAAGAATGAAGAAATTACGAGCACAAATAGGAACCAAGAGCAAGAGATAAAAACCCTGAGGGATTCAAACCTCAAGATAAGGTCCAAACTGGAGACACGAGTTTCACAACTCAATAAACTTGCCGGGGAGATAGCACGTAAAAACCAGCAAGTCAATACTTCAGCAATTCGAGACGATGAGTATTTTGCCGGAGAGTTTGCTGGTCTTGCCACAGATATACGCAATTGGTCGTTTGCATACTTTTTTGGCTCTGAGACCCCTGTCCCTAGAGGAGTGACTGAGGAGCTCCGGGATGGCATTTGCGAGATCGCAGGATGGGCGGACCTGCCTGAGATTTTCAAAAATCGTGCGGCAAGCCGCCGGGTGATTGCTGGACTACTCGCCTATTGGCTAAGAAAAGAGTTCTTCGACCCTTTACTCTTGGGCCTATTGCCGGAGGAGTTCACTGAGTTCGAAAATATGATCAAGAAGACCTGTGAGAAAATCTGCCCCCCTCTAGGAGGCGACCAGTGCTAACTTACAACAGGTACTCAAAAAAGCCAGTGGTTATCACAAACGATAGGTTTATTTATCAAGAGCGAGCAATTTGAAAAAGTCTTGCATGAGAAAGTTCATGTTTTATCCCGAAATCTTGGTCAATGGCTAGGAGGACTCGCAGCCCAAGGGTCGGACCACTCTAAAGCCTCCAAACGCAACCAAAAACTATCTGCCATAGTCGAGCGAGCAGCTCATCTAGCAGTAGAAGTTTCGCAGCAACCCTACTGGTTCCTCTTTCTGACTGCCATCCCTGGAGAGCAATTCGGTCGGTACCACATGGAAGATGTTGGGAGAGAATATTTTCTTGGAGAAGAGGACCCGAACACCTGTGTGGATGATCGCACAGTCTCCTTATCAGTCTTTCCCTGTGTCTGCCGTCAGGAGCAAGTTGAGGATGGGGGCACAACTGACATTGTAATTAATAAAGCCTGGGTGACTGTCGTGATGAGGGAAAGTCACAAGGCTGTTGAAAACACAGGTGGCGATATGAGGAATGAGGAGGCAAAACGTAGCATGGAATTCAGGGAGGGGACTCCTGGAGGGAGTAGTGAAGATGAAGAAGAGCTAGGGGCTGAAGGGGAAGGGGGTGAGCTTTTCCAGACTCGAACATGTTGGCTACAGAAGGAGCTTTATCTCTCAGATCGGTTTTCCGGAGACCGCGGACAGATGTAAGTTAGACCTTATTTACGAAAAAAAGGAAATAGTTTCTACAGATTGGTTGTATCACAGCAATGGTCTTCTCCATTTTATTCCTCTCCTTGTCATCGCTCAGTTGCTTCAAAGTAGAGCCGGTACCTTTTTTAGTGGGGGAAACTTTAATTGTCCTGTTATTTAGTCGTCCAGTTCTTAGAATCCGAGTCCGGATAGTGCACTGATCTTGTGTCAAAGGTTCATATCATACCTCCTAGTGCCGGTACTATACTATACACCCAGCTTAAGTCAGCCAGCAGCCGAGTCCTAAACAAGGGCGCTCACAGACAGTCTGTGCTTAAAAGTAGGGTGTGTTCTTAAGTTTATCTTCTCTTATCGAATTCATCGAAATTAAGTGCGAACACGAATTATGTAGCCTAATACCGTAGGTTAATTGAACTCTTAGCCCAGGGGCCGGATCAAACGTCATGATCTAAGTGGTAGAGACGGTCACCGAGCCAGGCAGAGTGAGTTCGGCAACCTCATCCGGTAAACCTGACCCAAACCCCATTATCCGTTCCGCCGCTCCCAACACCATAATAGTGGGTGGTCAGGTGGTGGAATACGCAGGCACCCGCCCGTAAGCGAAGTCAGCTCCATATTGCACATGCAGTTATTGCGGAATGCCTGTAAGGGGGTATCACAAACTCCCCATGGGGTCAGAACATGATAACGAGTGAGTAGATATGATTGCATGTCAGTGCGCAGCTGGAGGGGAGCTGGATTTTGTTTTTTTGGGGGGCGATTCAATTTGTGCGGTTATAGGCGGGATCCGTCATTGGCATTGCTCTGCTGATAGAGGTGGAGTGCGGGAGAGAGGAAGGGAGGGTTGTGGCTTTTGAGCCTGTAGTGGAGTATGGGCACTATCTTAGGTCGGGGACTGAAAGGGGTGGATCGATCGACCGGATAGGCAACGCGAAGCTATTGTCTAACTTATGTTAGATAGTCTGCTCGGCTGTTGATGTTGGAATAATGTCCTAGGAAGTTGGAGAGTGTTAGAAATAATGATAGGAAATAACAGACTGTGTTTTGTGCAGCTATACAAGTATGGCACTAGTACTGCACAGTACAATCTCGCCTTGCGCACCCCTTCTGCCTCGTATTTGCAGAGAAATTTCCAAGATAATGAATATAAGGCCAATTTGTAAATTGAGACCTAGAGCTAAAGGTTCTGATATATATTGAATCAAAAATTGCTCCAAGCTAAGAATTCTTCTCTTCCATTACGATTACTCACCCCCGGGTGAAATAGCATGCAGAAAGGCACGGTCCGGTTATTTGAGATCCTCTGATATCTTGTTCGAGTGCATGGCCCAGGGCAAGATATCCGCTGATAACACACGTAACTTCCATAATCTATTCCATATTTCTACAGATAATCCGCAGCAGAGTTTGCCCTTTTATAGAACCAACTAAGCAATATATAAATACTAGGCAAATCGAGCTACATCCTAATCAACGAACAAACACCCAAAAGTCCGAAGTCCGAAGTCTGCTACACTACATCTTAGTTTATACATAAGTATTGATAGTTTCAGAATAACCCCGAATTTTTTTACACTATAGATTTTTCTCTTTTAAGGATATCAGTTGGTATCGCATTCTATTGACAAGATACTTGTAGCACAATACAAGATCCAGTGTTCTTGTACACTACCGGTATACCGGCCAAAATATTCTCCACACGGATGCTAAAATCTTACCTTATCTCATGCGCCCCTCCCTTCTGCCTCCTTTCTCTGCGGCACTATTTACCATCTCGAGTGACATCCTATGACTACCACACAAACAACAGTCACTGCAGCAAGACCGTGCCTTTATCGTAGCACCCAGCAAGATTTAACGATAGGATATACTAAGGGCCTGTTTGGTTTCGATGGTTCCTTCCGTTGTTCCATACAAATGGCCGTTTCCCTTCAGTTCCAAGGGGGGTGAACGGAATGGCTGTTTGGCAATGAAAGGTTGACCGTTCATTCAACATAGGCGAACGGTGCTAAATTGGCAACAACCGTTTCACAATAAAACGGCCCTGAACGGAACCATCGCAACCAAACAAGGCCCAAAGGCCGCCTCCGAAGGCGAACAAGACGGGGGGAGCGACCATCGAGATCAACACATATATGGCAAAACCTGGTTCTGGAACCACGGAAACCCTCCGGCCAGGACAGATCGAGAATATTGGGCATGGCTGAGGTTTGCTATGAATCAAACACGCTCAGTGAGTTACCTTTGGCTCAAATGTCAAAAGTACAAGAAATCGTTATCTTTAGAGAGAAAGATGAAATTACCCTCCTGCCCAGTCTACACTCAGTCCGTGTATCAGACCTAAGAATCTAAACAGAAAAAAAAGAGGGGGGGGGGAAAATATCATATTTTACGGAAACGAATAAGAAAAATAGAGTGTTCTGAATTCAAGTTCCTTGTCTAGAGATAACAATAACTCGCCCTCACATCCTGATAAACAGTCCCATCAATTTCAAACTCAAAGACCAGAGCGGCTGAGTCAATACTCATCAGGAGGTTGTACTCAATCCTAAAATACGGCGTGCCCTTGACTCCAATCTTCCTTTTATACTTCTCTTCCGGGATCTTCCCGCGGTCCACTATGAGGGTGCAAACAGGATATATGTCTTCAAGAGGTGTTAGTATGGCTGAAAATTTCCATCAAGTATGGGTTAGATGACTTGCCAGGTGAGCCACTTGTGTCTGAGGGGTCTGAGGAATCACTTGCTAGAAGTGGGATCTCAATCCTACCATCGGACCTATCGAGCGATCCAAGATTCATATAATATGGTTTTCTAATGGGGTCATTCCTCCGAGCATCCTCACCCTAAACTCGGTTACCATGCAATCATCACAAGAGTAGTCCCCCTGGTTATATTTTTACCTTCATGACACACCATCTCATTCGATCCCTACACATGAGCATTCCATCATACTTGTCAATGTAAGAATCGCTCTCAGAGTGCAACCCTTTCACAAACGGCACACTGTATGAGTTACCATAGTTTCTGGCAACCTTTCGAATGCGGACCATTTCTCCCTCAAGCCCACGCATCACTGCACCTCGAACAACAGCCGTCCAACTACTGTCTGTTAGCTTTGAAGAGTGTGGAGAAGGAATAACCTTTTCAAGCTAACTCACGCATTAGGTGGCTGCAGAATTAATATTTTCATGCCATTGTTTGTCCTTATTTCAGCCTGAAGTTGGCAGCGCAGATATTCCGATTCTCCAAATCCGCCAACGAGAACTAATGCTTTGACTTGACGCATCTGGCAAGAGGAATTGCATAGGAAAGATTTGCTGGAATGTAGCGACTCTCTTTCCTGTAATAGGGGGTTTTCCTGTAGGTAAAGTGTTAGCTATAATACAATAGCCACCAGAAGCCCCCCTCCCCTTCCTCATATCTGACCTTCAATTTCTCAACCTCTTTAACTTGTTGCTGTACCAAGTGAATGACCTTCTGCACTACAGGATCGAAAATCTTCCTCATGTCCTCTCGCAGTATAACAAGCATCCCATCTTCTATCCCAGCGGTTATGTCATCTGCGACACCGGGGATGGGGCATGTGAATATATCTTCATCTTTAGAATCGGTAAAGTTGCGTTTCAAGGAATCATTGAACTCCTTCATCATATACAATCTCCCTTCATGCTTCATCTTATCAAATCTAGAAAACCCTGTTACCCACATGATCTAGGAGAAGAACATTCAGTCACTGACCTATCGCCAATACGTCCTCTGACAAATTCTTCAAAACGTTCATTCAGGACTGTTGATCCACACATGGCGCCAGTACCTGCAACGCATTCTACCACCTCTAACTTGGGAGATTTTCTTGTGATAGTATAAGATATAAGGTCCTACTTTCGGTGAGTTGCCGCTTTGTGATAATCTGAAGTCCTTGAAAGAAAGAAATCGTGGTGGTACTTACCACTGTCCCACCCCCACAATCCGCCACAACAAAAGTATCACCAATCTAATACATTTTGATATTAGTTTAGAAAATCAAGTTGTATGACTGAAATCTGGATATGAGGGTTACCTTGAGGTTGTTCGGCTCAATTTCTTTCAAGCAACAGACTGCCGCTGCCTCCGGCTCTGAAATTAAACGAATTGATCTCTTTCTTCCAAATCCTGCCCTCTCTCCCGCTTGGAGTGTTAGGTTCTTTGCTGCATCGCTCCATACCTGTAGGGTGGATAAGCTAGACAGAAACAACAGATTATAAATGACAGGAAAATAGCTTACTGCAGGAACGGTGAGGATGAAATCAAGGGGTGACACTTCGACCAAATCTTTGCCAAGAGTCTTCTCCAGATGAGCAATGGTATGTTTGTGTAATTCAGTCAAGTAATCAGCTACAATATCCACTGGCTTCTTCCCATGTGGTATTAACTGCGTTGTCTTGGCCAAGGGTGAATTGGTAACATTGGCAAGAGAATATTTGGTAGGATCTAGGAGAAGCTTAAACCAAGCAAGCCTTGGCTCTTTATTGGGAATTCCAAATCCCCATTTCACACCTGAAGCTGTATATGCTATCTCGCTAGGCCCTTTTGTTGAGGTCCTGTTTCTCTATAAACATGTCAGAACCTGGAATCCAATTGAGGATGATACTTTCGAAATTACCCCAGTGACCCATCTATCAATCACATTGATTTCTTCCGGAGTGGAGGTGTGGGCCTATTGTATAAATTTCAACAATTAGAGAAGTGCACCCTAGTCAAGGGAGCAACCTGAATTACCCAAGCTATGCCGGAATATGTTGTTCCAAAGTCTATCCCTATCTTGATCGAATGTAAACTTGATGTTTTGCTCATCTTGTGGTGTAGACGATTTCCCCCTCGTCTTCTTGGAGAGTCTAGAGAGTTAACTTTTAACTTGCTGAGTCTCCCTTGCAGGTAGACACCGTTTCAATAGGGATGAGAATACCTGTTTGTCGGCGAGAGTCGGCAGGATGACTGGATAAAAACAATGATCATGATTTATAGGTTTACCCCCCATAAATTTATAGCTTCAGGCAAGGAGACTGAGTAAGCGTGGCGCCGGGGGGAGTGTTGCGACCTCTCGTCAGAGTTTCGTATTGCATCGTGATAGAAGGGAGAGGCTAATGCGTGGTGTCTTTTCCAGTATGACTACTGAGAAAATTAGGCAGACAAAGGTAGGCTTCTTGATCAAATCGCTTTTAGCCAGTGTATCTTGCGTTGTCACATGCTTCACTTGCTCGGGTACAGGCTCCACAGATAAAGTGTTTCCAATATGATTACCACTATAATTCCCAATTTGGCAACAGATACCAGTAATAACAGTATTATAGAGCATCTGGCCTTCTGAGCTTCCAATTCAGCCCCGCCTTTGAGCAGCACATGGGTAGCTCCTTAAAATCATAGCCTCTTCTCATGATCAGAGTTCACTATATGAGATCCGTATTGGTTGTTGTATTTGTTATACTCGAGTGCTACATATGATGCGCTACCCTAATTACGCGGAGGCGGTAAAAAGTCACACTGGCCCATCTTCCACACTACGAAGAAGACGAACTTCTAATAGTGATAACACCGTCCACCTTCAAGAAATGCAACTCCTCAATACGATTGCTACAGGGTTTGAACACATTATACCGGTAACATAACCCCCACCAAATGAATTATGTACACTCGTTCTAACTAAAATATCAGACACCAGGATCACTGATCAGGAACGAAGAGAGAGCACTTGAACTTCTGACAGAAATTGAAACACTCAGGAATGCCATAGAAGTGAGGGAACAAGAACTAGAGGGAAAGAAGGACGATATTCGAGAAGTTGAGCAATGCTTAAAAGACTTGGTCACTGAGGATCCAGATTTAGGAAGAAAGCTTCTAAGCTCAGAACGCAACAGGTCCATCTTCGATAGGAGATGCCGAGAGATGCTTGGTTGGTTCTGCAAAGCTGAGACCACAGGGCGAAAGAGCGGTCCAGCGGTTGGAGGGGTTTCTGGGTGCAACCACTACTTCTGTACCCAGTGCAAGTTGCTTTCTATGAAAAATGAGAAAATTACTCGGACAAACAGGAACCAAGAGCAAGAAATAAAAACTCTGAGGAATTCAAACCTCAAGATCAGAGCCAAACTGGAGGAACGAGTTGCACAACTCAATAAACTTACAGGAGAGATTGCACGCAAAACCCAGCAAGTCAATACTTCGGCAATTCGAGACGATGAGTATTTCGCGGGAGAGTTTGCTGGTCTTGCCACCGATATACGCAATTGGTCGTTTGCATACTTTTTTGGCTCTGAGACCCTTGTCCCTAGAGGAGTGACTGAGGAGATCCGGGATAGCATTCGCAAGATCGCAGGATGGGCGGACCTGCCTGAGATTTTCACAAATCGTGCGGCAAGCCGCCGGGTGATTGCTGGACTGCTCGCAGACCGGCTAAGAAAAGAGCTCTTCGACCCTTTACTGTTAGGCTTATTGCCAGAGGAGTTTACAGAGTTTGAAAATATAATCGAGAAGACCAGTGAGTAGATAAACCCTCTGCTATCCAACAAGCGCTAAATTATTATTATTATTTTGAAAACAGGTGCCAATAAAACCCAGTGGTTATCGCATACGATTAGTCTATTGGTTAAGAGCAAGCAATTTGAAAGGGATCTGGGTGAAAAGGTCCGTGTTTTGTCTCAAGACCTCGAGAAAAGGCTGGGTGGATTGGCAAGCGAAGAGTCAGATGAGTCTAAAGCCTCCAAACGCAACCAAAGACTGTTTGCGATAGTTCAGCGAGCGGCCCACCTAGCGGTAGAAGTTTCGCAACAGCCCTACTGGTTCCATGCTGAGACCGTTTCTCCTGGGGACCAATTTGTTTCAACCTCCATGAAGGATGTTGGGAGAGTATTATCATCGGAAGAAGACAATCTAGGCCCCAGTGAGGATGATTACAGAGTCTTCTTATCTGTTTTCCCCTATGTATACCGCGAGGAGTATGCTGAGGGTGGGAGCAAAGTTAACAACGTTGTGATAAATCGGGCATGGGTAACTATCGAGATGGGTAATAGTCGCGCGACTGTTGAGCAAAAGGGTGGTGATACAACTGATGAAGAGGCTGGCGGAAATGTGGGGTCCAGGGAGGGATGGGCTGGTAGGGGGAAGGACCATGGGGGAGAGCTGGTGGCTAAAGGAGAAGGGAGTCAGCTCTCTCCACACTCGAACATGTCAGCCACAGAAAAAGCTATATCACTGGGATTAATCTTCCCGGGATCTCAAGAGGATGTAGACCTTGCTTGCGAAAAAATGGAGAGGGTTTCTCTAAATTGATTGAATGATAGTAATAATACACTGTACTTCGTTTTATTGCTTGCTTTTATCATCCAGTTACTTTGAGGTAGAATCCATCATTTGTAAGCGAAATTTTAACTGCCTCATCCTTAGAATTAAAGTCAGGATAATACACAGCCCTTGTGTCAAATGTCCATATCAGTCTCTATATTAGATTATGTACTGTACTTCTGCGAAATATCCAGAAGAAAGGCACCAGAGGGTATATTGAGTAAGCCAAGAGTTACATGGTGGAGGGGGCTGGATAGGTAAGGCTAATGCTTATCGCCTACCTGCTATTCTTAGCCAAGATTCACCTTCACCATTTGCAGCAGTGAATGTCGGCAAGTTCTTTCCTACTCAAGAGTCTAAGTCACAGCAGTTTATCACAAGTAGTAGTCTAACTATCGGGTTATGAGTAGAGGCGCCGTTGTCTTCTAAATGCAAGATTGAATAATTATTTAATACAAATACTTTGTACTTGCTTTACTCTTCGCAGAGCTTTATCAAGCTATTTCTTTCTTAACCTCCAGGCAGACTGGATCAGCTTGTCACACATGAAGGGGAACAATAGCCTCTTTAGTCGGCTTGGAAAGGCTCTTTCCGTGAGCATCATGGATCGAATTGGATACAGTTATATTGAGCTTTCTGGCCACACATTTACGCAATCTTGATCTTTCTGATACTAGTTGCTCACTAATTTAGTCAGGCACTACCGATACATTGTACTGGTGACCAGCAGACACTCACTAGTTTAGATGGTGAAGGCAAATATTGGCGAAGAGCTAGGAGTTAGCATAATTTATGCAAAAGAATGCCACAGTTGTGCCTCTGGCCACCGAAGCAAAAGCTAAGAACTGTATATACTTTATCCGTGATCTCCGCATACATCGAGAAAACCCAATTCTAAAAAGCTACTGAGAAAAAAACAAGAAAATATTAGTATTTGAGCGTAGATTTCTGTTTCTTTTGTTTATGCTTCTTTGTCACCAATCGTTGAAAGTTGCAGCCCGTGGTTGTGATATGCCAGCACTGCTTGGGAGGTTTTTTTTTTCATTATGTGATTTTATTTTAAAAAATATGTTCAATCTATATTTTGGGTACATTCATTTCGAGCATATTATTGTATTTTGGCCACCATGTTTCATTGTACATTAGACATGCCAATCCAAAGCAAAATAGAGGGTTGCTGAAAAACCTCTTTCATTGGGGATAGTGTTCTCAACGGTCCGGGGCCCCCGTAGGGCCCGGCGGGGGGACTGGCAAGAGTCCTGGATGGGACGGGACGGGACAGCAAAATGCGGTCCGTTTTCGTCCGGAAAACCTCAGGATGGCTGTCATCATTAAGGACGGCTGGCCCTACAATGTAAGAGAAATTGGTGTAGGGGAAAGTGCGGGACTGCCGGGGACCACCTGGGATCTCCTGGGACTGCGGGGAGAGTTTTTGCTTTATTCAATTATTTTGCATGCCAGTCAGAAACATGAATATGTGCAAAATATAATAAAAGAAGTGTGTTATTCTGTTCTAACAAATGGAGGGGTGGACTCTTAGTGTTTTCCCAATATCACATGATCGCTAGAAGTGGAACATACTTAAGATATATGGTAGACCATGAAAGTAACAATGAAGCAGGAAATTCAACTCCATGATTCCTGATATCTTCTTGTGTACAGGACCCTGTGATAGGGAAAGTTTATAGCGAAATCAACCACAGCAAAGTTACAACCCCAGAATCTGTGATAGCCACTAAGTTGCATTTCTACCTCCGGTTCTATCAGTCTAGACTGAGTTATAGTAGAGGACAGAAAGTGACAAGGAAGAACACCAAAAACACGGCAGCAGGCACAATACCAATTCATGAAAAGAAAAAATATAAATAAAAAGTGAGTGAGCCCTGATGACTTGAACACCAGGGACAATAGGGGGATGGCGGGGGACTGTAGGGGACACCGGGGGACAGCGGGGCTGTAGGTGACGGCAGGGACGGCAAGTATGAGACATTTCCCATGGGGGACGGTGGGGCCCCTAGTCCTTAGCGGTGGTGGTAGGGCAAGTTTGGAAAAAGACCTGACGGGACGACACGACGTCCACCGCGGTCCTCATCCAGGACGGACGGACTGCCTCGTTGAGAACACTGATTGGGCTTAAAACGAAGCCCCGAGCCGGTATCCAGAGCCACCCTAAAACGCCCTTTCCATATTACGAACCCAGGGACCTTTTTATTTGATTCTTATTGGTTTGTTGTATGGGGATAGGTTGCGGGCATCATACAAGGCTATTGGGTTTGTGCAGCGCAATTAGAACCCAAGTATGATATACGAGATCAGACAGAACGAGACCTAATTGCAACCGAATTCTAACATCATTGAATAGGGCCATGTGCAGCTATCCGCCGCAAAGGCCAGGCCGACAGCGGAAGCGGAGAGTGGGTACTGTGCTAATTCTCGAGTAAAGAGCCTGGTGAATACTTGAATACTGCACAGTACGAGCTCTATTGGTTTGTGCTCCTGGGTTGTAGAATTGATATAGGCAAAAAAGTTAGCCAATCAAAGCTTGTGCATCGCCCAATCCTAAAGAGAGTATATCTCCCTAAGGCTAATCCGGCTGTATTTCCTGGCGCAAATGCTAGACGGAGAAATGTAAGAGCAACAACACATGGGCTTTACAAGGGCGAAGGGGGGATATTTCGCACACGAGAGCGGTTATTTTGAGGGTTAACCCAAATTAACTCCCCGTTAACGTTCCAAGAGATTCAAGTAAGATTTAAGCGATCCCCAGCATAACTTAAATCCTTCTAGAAACCAGCCCTCTGTTCTAACGCAAAATGTCGGCCGGTGGAGCAAATACTTGTCAGCGCTGGAATAGGCACTGTGGGAGGTCTCACGTGTGAGGTGGGGAGGGGGTGTTGTTCTTCGTAAGAGGTATGGTGCCGGTCATCGGTAATCTGGGTACTGGGAAGGGGGGTTTTGGTATGTAACATTCACCTTACCCCCCATACAAAACTCTCCAACTTCAAACCCTTATAACTCCACAACCAGTTCTCTTTTCACAGGTTTAAGAGCGACCACTAATAGAGTACATCAAGTAGTATATGGTTTCGTTCTTAAAAAAAAATAGGTCATATTGTGGTGGAGTAGTAGACCTTCAAAGTTGGGAACACTTTTCACGAAAAATATCCAGGTTACCCGTGATCGGCACTCACTATACAAGAAAGCAAGAGGTATAAATACATGAGGCCGAGCCTGTCCTCCATATACAGATAGCCTCATAATCTACCGCATGGCCATCTGCATGCCCGACAGCGCTGTTTAGGGTTGGGATGGGGGCAACCCCGATTCAAGCCTCCTGAAATATTAAGCCGGCAAACAGTCTGGGCATATATTATTATCCATTAGATTTTTATGAAATGTCCTCTGGCACTGCTGTTGTGCGATAGCGTAGGCTATCGTGACAACTACATGAAGTTTTTGTGTAAACAAAGGGTTTAGGCTACTGTGATGTCGAGCCCTGTCTGACACCCGTTTTGCATGCTAGACAAAGGCTTAGGGCCGGCATAGGGATCCTTGATGAACTCAAGTACCGGTAAATCCAGCTATTCACCAAGGCTAGCAATCAAAGGCAAAATGTGAAAGGCTATATAAAAAGAGGTTAAGGCTGCCCGCTCCATGCTTTGAAACTGTCGCATGTGCTAGTCCGTCCCTGTAGCTCACTCGTGTTCCATATTTGTTCGAGATTCTGAGCTTTATCTTCCATCCACCACTGAAGACGATGACTTTCCTTGGGATTCGGCCAGGGAAGGGAGGTTAGTGGACTTAAAAGTGCCCCTGGGTGTCTCTTAAGATTTATTCTGCGGAAATATAGACCCCTCATCCCACCCGGTCAATATTCCGAGGAATAACCTACTGCACAATATGTTCCCTTTTTCATCCTCAAGTAGGATAACCTGCTGTGTCAACTAGACATAGCCTGAAGGATCATTGAATACGGAGTGAGGAAATTGATATGGCTAGAATAGACCTATTTCTTGATACTACATTTGGCAGAGCAGTCCCATCTTCGAAACAGGAGTCGGAACCCAAAGGCTCAAGCCTGGGAAAGCTATTCATAAATTAGGCGCCTCTAAACTTGCAACTAGAAATTTCAACCCGGACTGTTGTCGCTTTTTTTCATTGGTAATCATCGGGTGGATTCCACATTTTGGGTGCTTGAAGATGGCAACATTCCACGGTGTGGGTTACCACTGCTTAATTAGTATCATACTAGATAGCTTAATTTTATGCAGATTTACCTCTCCCCCAACAGGTCCATGGTAATAGAGGGGCATTTACCCCAGGGGATATCTCTGAGCTGAAAGTTAGTCCCACAGGTTGTTCCAAACCCCGCTTACTCCTACCACTGGAAAATACCACAGGATTCTAAATTTACCAGACTCTGGAAGCCCACTGAATGAAATCTTGTCCTCTGTAGTCAAATGTTCCCTATTAGTCAAAAAAATGCATGAAAACTAGTGTATAGAGTGATGTCAACAACTAAATAGGGCAAAGAAGGAGAGACAGAACATGTTCCAAGGCTGAGGCAGCACAATCAACATAGCACTGGATAAAATTATTGGACAGTTTGTGAGAGTCTACTGTAAATAAGGGTGCCTAAGGTCTGCTGCAAACACATAAGTTAGGCCGCGACTTCCAAAATATTCTACGTTCACCAGGAGAAGTGGTACATTGGTGAATATTAGCCCTAGAGGGAATGTGAGGGGAAATAATTTCACCTTCAAGATATTGGTAAAGTGTACCTTTGTATGAGGACTGTTCACGATTGGGCTGTCTGAAAGGTATAGTAGGTCAATGGCCGTCAGTGATCAGTAGTCTGTTTATTCAGGTCAGGATTTAGTCTCCGAATTTAGGGCAAGCTGCTGTGAGGACAGATGGCGCCATGGAACATCATCAAAAAGGAATATCTTGCATCCGGAGTGTCCTCAGTGTCTCTTAGACTTGACGCATCGAATGTTAGTCATGAATCAGGACATGATATTAATATGAGGTTAGAGCCTGACTTTGTATTTCTTAGTACCCTGCATGTCCACATGATCAGGATAAAGATAAATTTGTGTCATGCATTCTGTCTGCATCTAGCACTTGACTCTTGCCTCCTAACTCTGTCTGATATTCTTTACATGTTTTCTAAATCTCTTAAAATCTTGTTAGTTCTATAGTCACTAGCAGTGGCTACCACACAACATTGAGGGTTGACAGAATGCTGGTTAATTTTAATTACCGCTAAGGGAGCTGATATATAGATGGGATATCTAATAGAGACTGGAAGAGTCCTGCGTAAAACAAATAGAAGTCCGTAAACATAAGGTGATTGTAAATGTAAAAATGTACAAAATTAGTTCGTCAATATTTTGCTAATGAAAAAAGCAATCCTGCAACTGGCTTTTATAATATCCCTTCAGGTGGTACTTGCACTTGTATCTATGTACAGCCCCTAATGAGAAGTGTTTGTCAAAGATATCTCACATGACTAAACTACCTTGCCAAAAATGCCATCAAACTAAGCTCATCACAACTGTAACAATCCTGCCCGGTGGTGGTTGCTCTGACGCTAAGAGCTAGGTTGCTTGCATACAAGCGAGAGGTAAAGGTAAAGGGTATATTATAAGAAAGTACTTGGATGGTTGCGTGAAAAGCTCTAACTACAGTGACTTTTTTTTTTTTTTTTTAATCTCGATTATTAATTGTTTCTATCGGGGAGAATGCACACCTGTGCTCAATCCCACGGTCCTAGGTACAACGGACTTTCAACCAAGCATTCGCCACGTAGTCCAAAACCTCCAACTACAGTCCATCCCGCCACCCCCAAGCTAAAACCCTCTGACCATGCCCAACAGAGAAACCCCCGCCAGGTACTATGGGTAGAAACTACAAGGAGATAAGAAAGCGGGCATGAAAGCCACGAACCAAAAACCCCCGTGAAAGCCTAGCCTAAAGGAAAAACACCCCCAGCCGACAGTGGACACAACCAACAAAGGAAAACAAACCCACTCCCCCTAGTCAAACCACATATAAGATAAACCGTAGTAAAACCCCACCGGGCCCAGCTCACGAGGGAATAGGGACTCCTGAATGACAGGTCTCGGGGACACAACAAGGGGAGGAAAGCACCTGGAGGCATATGGCCTGGCCAGCCGTGGCTCAGGAAGAGCAAGCGAGTTCGAGAGAATCCCACCAAACAAAGGAAGGCTCGTGGCAGCTGAAGGACGATCCGGTCGGCTATTTCGGGAAACAGGACCCGGAAAGAAGATATAAACTTGAACCCCTAGTCAGAGGACATCAGAACGGAACAGAGCTCTGGTGGCGGGTGTAGAGCCGTGAGCAGTAGTGTGCCAGCCGATTCAAACATCGGGGAGGGGGAGGGCAGAGGGCTAACCGACACGAGAAGTATGAGGAAGGCCGACGGAAGCGGGATCATGATGTTACATCAGGTCCGACTGTACCAGCAGAGCACAAAGGTGATAGTGCAATACCAGAGAGCAATGCTACCGGGGACAACTGCTTTATCGATTGACCAAGACTAAAGACCGACGGTTGACGGGTGAGGGGTTGCCGACCGTGGAGGGCTGCCTAAGCGAGCCCGGAGAAGAGGGGTGAGGGCAGACTCAACCAAACCCCTAGGAACAAGCTCGCCAGGCCTGACCATCAGAAGGGAAAGGAAGAGGGGAGGGAGATGGCTTCAATCAGACAGATGCAATGTGGCATGTCTGATGAGAGGGGGGTGGATAGAAGTGACGATGATTTCTCGTGGTGTTGAGATTTCAATCGCTGGAGGTGTAGAGGAGACGAAGGATGCTCTAACTACTGACTTTCTTTATCTTTTTCTTTTTTTTTTTTGGCATCATATGTATTTGTTTAAGGTACAAAGACAGCATGCAGCTTTAACGCTATGGCCAACAAAAACTGTACCATCCTCACCCCAGGAAACATCCAAACCCCCAAGCCCCTCTGGTATGAGACCAACTGCACATCTCACTTATCGCCCAACCAAATCCTACAAACATACTCGTACATCCGAAGGAAGTAGAAAGGAAAGAAGCAAGCAGGAAAGAGAGGAGAACCCTTAGTGACATCTACTACGAAAGTTTAAAAACATAAGGAATGAATGAACCCCTGACAAAGGAAATTTATGTCTGATAAGTGACGTGTATCAGCCTGAGCAAGGAAGTGAGAGTATGGACCTGCAGACCGGAGCGATGCCGGGAGACGAAGCGGTGCCCGATGGCAGGATGAAAAGATGGATGGATGTGACTCTGATGAGGGGTCGCCGGAGGGTGTGCCAAGCGGCATTAGCGACGGCCAAAAGGACAGGCATAACCAAAGCGGGTTTTTGTATAGCGACCAAAGATCAACCGCGGGAGGGGAGCAGTAAGGTGCCAGCTGAGAGGGTGGGAAGAGGGGGGATGGGAGTAGCTGTAACCGAGCACCGGGACGAAGACCAAGAGGGTAGAGGAAGGAGGACGGGAGGAGGAAGAACTAGTGCAAACACTTGAGATGACCAACGAGAGTAACCGTGGCTGATGCTTTTCCGAATGCGAAACGAAGATGAAGTGCAGAAGTTACTAACCGAAGTGTTCCCCGACAGGACCACATAAACGAGACGGAAAGGTACTTCGCAAAGGGCTTGGAAAGGTCAGTGCCAACCGTGAGTGAAGAGAACGGAATGCCGACCGTGCAAAACCTAAGCAAACTGCAAAGGAAGTGCGGGGTAAGTGGGGAGAACGGAACTTCAGGAGCGGGAGTCAACGATGAACGGGAACAAGAACCCCATAGAGGAGGGGGTAGACCCCAAAGGGAGAGGAGGGGTGAGAGCATCACTCCCCTAGGCAGAGGCCATCAAGGGGGAGCAGAGGGGGTGGTGGTGGATCCCACGATGATTTCCCTGGTGTTGAGATTTCAATCGCCGGAGGTGTAGGGGAGATGGTTTGTGGCTCTAACTAGTTTGATTTTTTTTTTTTTTTTTTCATATCATTTAAATTTTGTTCGACAACCTAAAAAGCTAAATAGGTACAAAAGGCCCGTTCACCCTATGGTATGGAGCCAAACAACGTCTGGCAACAGTCCATCCCTCATCCCTCGTGCTAAAAACCCTCGGACCCTGCCCGATACCGTTGGGACAAACGAACTATCCGGTGCGATGGGTAGAAAACTACAAGAGGAAATACAGGCCTGAATACGACGAACCAAAAACCTCCGCAGACGTGCAGCCCATAAGAAATAACCCCAACCCGACAGTGAACAACAGAGGAAAAGCAAGGAAACCTCAAGCCCATCTAGAAAGGAAACACCAAAACCCAAGAACCGTAGACAACCCACCCTTAGCCCCACAGTAGACCCGATTCTGACGAATCAGGGAAGGGATCATTCAGCCTGCAGGACAAAGTCATGGCCTCAACAGCACTCACAAAGGGGTAAATGTACCTGGGGCGTAGTGCCCGGCCGAAGGGGCAAGCGAAACCCCAGAGGGAGATCCGAAACCAAACCAACACATAGGAAGTGTGTGGCATGACAGAGTAAAGACCGTAGGCCCACCGGAAACCGGACCGGGGGAGGTGCATGTCCCGCGAGGGACAGAGGCGGCAGCATGATACCCCTAGGAACAAGAGAATTTCACCAGCACGCACGCAGCCAGGCCAGATCCCAACTCGAGACCATCATGAGGGAGCAGAGGCCAGGTGGTGAGGGCAGTAGGGTGCCAGCCAAGGAGAGAAGGCAGTAGGGTGCAAGCTGACGAAACCGTAGGAGCGGAGAGAGGAGGAGTAGACCCAAACCGAGAAGTACGAGGGAAGGCGACCGAAGCGAGATCACGATCTTTCGACGATGCCGACCGTACCGGACAGGACTCTCAGGAGATAGTGCAATACCAGAGAGCAGAGCCACCGGGGCCACTACTTCACCGATAGCCCGAGACTGCGACCGACCCGTTGACGAGGTACATCAGGAAAAAATCTAAATTCTGCATCCTGAAGTAGAGCTTATGTTGGGAAGAGCCTGTGGTACATTGGAAGACATCTGAAGTCTTCCTATGGCATCCACGCGCATCCTGATAACTTGTTCAATTCTTTTTCAGCAAAAATGGACATGTTAATTATGTCCGATAGG
>Ga0307509_10001587_pt1 | contig 38250 bp, 27 predicted proteins | sample 10_EM_MG_FD_202245 | JGI IMG/M metagenome (GOLD analysis project Ga0307509, IMG submission 202245) | Populus trichocarpa ectomycorrhiza microbial communities from riparian zone in the Pacific Northwest, United States - 10_EM | ecosystem: Host-associated > Plants > Roots > Unclassified | place...
AAACTCTCCATAAGTAGCTGCCAAGAAATAATGAAACCCCTATTTATTGCGACAAGAAGATCATTCGCAATACACACCTTAAATTAACCGCATTTTTCGAGGCCCAATTATTTCAGTTTCTACGGTACACCATACTGGCTGGTACCCTACTACCACCTCAATATCTGCCCTCCGGTGGCCTCTCGCCATAGCCATAGGGACAAAAACCTCACTACTTTGGCCAAATCCCATGGCTACTATCACAATAGTGTGTAATGGGTTTAGCCCTCCTCAATATTTCAACTTGGTCGGATTTTCTTGGCACCGTGTGGCTAGTATTGCACTGCCTCTGGTTGCACCACTGCCCTGCCGACTGTTTACTATACCTTTACCTGATGCCTTGCTCTTGGGCTGGCGTACGGTTGTTCACAAGAAAAGGATTCCTCAATCCTACCAAAAGCGAGGAAGGGTTTGTCTGACAGCCCTACACCCGAGATGATGAAGGTTCAGACACGAGTAGCATTACAATTTTTTCCTTTGTCTTTCTTATGTCATGAGATGTTCAGGAAGGTTTTCTTGTTGTCTTCTGCCTCTGCTGGCTAGGTTGTCGGGCAAGTGTCCTGCCTTGTAACCGGTACAGGTTACCAGTTTAGGTATGGATTTGTTTTATGTATTGTTTCAGGATACGAGTTCAGGTGACTTGTATGTCTAGTTAGTTTGTATTATGTTTTGTTTAAGGATACGAGCTCAGGAGACTCATAAGCTTTGTTATTTGATACTTGTATTGTTTCAGGATACGAACTCCGGAAGTTCGTAAGCCTTGTTTATTGTGCGATTGTTTATGGGTTAGGTATCATTTGATATCTTAGGATTTTGGATTTGATTGATGCAAGAAGGATTTTTGCAAGTGTATTTAAAGACCTGTATCTCTCTGGGCTTAGAGAGATCAGACTTCGACAGACAGAGTTTTCAATATACTTGGTTCAACAGTTATCTTCTATTCCGTTCGATTCGAGAATCTTTGAGCTTCGCACAGGCCTAAAGCACTTGGCCTTCTCTTAGTAGTTTTGATAAAAGTAATAGAGTCTATTCAATTACTTGTTGGCGTCTCTGGTACTTGATCTTGTTTATACCACTGGTTTGGTTAGAGTCAATACCAATATCCCTTTGCAAGACCGCTACCCCCAGGGAGCGGTTACATGCCTATTATTGGGGTTGTTATTCTTGTCTTGTGCCTTTTTGGTTGGGGATTTGCAGTTGGTTCCACACCAGAGGGACCTGTGATGACTTGTTTTTCCCTTGGCTGAAGGGGGTGGGCTTTTTTTGCCATGGGGTCTTCTCCGAATGCAGCAGTTTGTGCCTGGGGGAAGTGTTTACTTTGGTTTACATGTACCTAAAAACAATACCACGGATTTAACAAAAAAAAAAAAAATGCATCTGCGAGTAGGATGGGGGGTTTTCCTTTTACTAGATGTCCTGAAATTGCTGGTGCCAAGGATAGACTGATAAATTGTATCACTTATATCATATGTTTTATTTTTTGGGGTTGAAGTCCCCCTTGTTAAAGTTTTTAGGCCGTACCCCAGGGTGTACAGTATGCCATGGATTTTCCTGATGTATCATAGCTATGATACAAATAAACCGCGGATTTGGCGAGGAAAAAACAAAAAACGGCATCTGCGAGTATATAGGAGGCGGGTTTCTGTGCTAAGCTCATGATCGCGCATACTGTGGCTTCCCCACCAACAAAAAGCCCAATAGAGAAGAAAAAAAAGAGTGATACAAAACTCATAGCGATAAATCACATCACCAACCAGCCATTCAAAACATTTGCTTTCCAATCCATCACATCAACAGCCTCGGCCTCCTCTCCCTAGCGCCTCCTAATAATACTCGCACTGCTCGATGATGTTTAAGGTGTCGGGAATGTGAGTTATGCACAGTATTAGTGACCAAGGTTACGGTGGTATCCTCATAATCTACCCGTATACACCTTAGCGCACCGCTAATAATATGCCGCGCCTCACGCAGCCATCCAATCCACTTCGCCATAGCTACTCCGACGACATTTGGCCGCTGCATCTCCCCAGGAAACGCCCCCAGTGCGAGCGACCCCCCGAGCCCAAACCAAAGGCCCAACTTCCACAGCCTATCCATCCAGCTCTCTCCGAGTGAGGCCCCTTCTATCATCCACTTAGGTTTCCACCCCTCCATTCCCTGCCTCCCCCCACCGCGATTGAGTAAGGCAGCCGTACGCGAAATCTTCCTCCAAACAACCTTTATAATCACCGGCTACCCGAGGGTCTTATATTGCAGACTGGCGAGCTCTATCATGAGGACGAAGCGCTCCATCGGGTACTCTCACTCGAGGTTTTCCTCGCTATCTGGACGCCTCGGGTCATTTGTGCTCGTCGCAGGTGACTTAGTCTCCGTTAGGATGGCGTCCTAGACGCAGGTTAGGCAGAGATGGCAGTTCTCGCTGCTGTTGCGCGGGCAAGGCCTTTTCCAGGCAGTCTTTCTGTAGGGCCAGGAATAGGAAGGGGAGGAAAGTGAAGGGGCGAGCATTTTGTGTGTTGAGAGCCGAGGCAATAGCCAGAGCGCAGAGTGCTGGTCGAGGAGAGGAGCAGGAGTGTTGCGGTGGTGCGGTGGTGGGTTCTCTCGGCGGAGTCTCGCACTGAACGGCTAGGAAGCATTACATTCACCCGGGGGTGCACCGGCAGGGGGTGAGGAAATAGACGTTGGAGACGATCGAATGAGGGATGCTGAGATTAACTTAATATTGCGTTGTTGAAACTGTTGGAGGTGCCGGAGGCGGCTTCAATTGTGGCATCTCTAGGGTTCCTCGCTACAGGGGGGGTAGAGGAAGCGCTATTGCTACTATCGGTACAAGTAGTTGGTAAAGGTTGCTACTGCCGCTGGAGTTGTTGGTGCTGTGAAAGGTTCTAGCTGTTTCTCCTACAAGTATAATAGGAACTTGGGGGAGTTATGGCATCCTATATCGGTGTTCATCTCGCCTCTGCTGCAGCCCGAGTTGGGGTGCGTTCCCCGCAGCGCCTCTTAGCCGCAGTTTGCGCGTTCAAGAGAACACTCAGCAAATGTTTCTTATTTCCCACCCACTTGGTGACCTGCGCATCGTTAATACCGGTACCTAAAAGTGTACTCAGCTGTTAATTCCCCTCATCATACCAGACGTCGGCGCACGCCCGAAGAGCTGCTGCGGGTATGGAATGCTAGAGTAAGAGTAGCACGAATTTTTTTGAATAATACTCTCTAGCTGGGCAGGTAGATATTGAAAAGAGTTCTGAATACTACCGGTACTGCGGGTATCAGCTTCTCGGGTTTCTACTGCCTTGGAATGTGTCAGACAGGAGACATGGGTATTGTGGTACAAGGGACAGGCATATAGCGATCGAACACACCACTTTGTGACCTCACCAGTTTTCGAGGATTTTTTGCGGGTAAGCCACTTTGGTGTGTTCGAAAACTATTTTTTTTTTTTTTTTTTAAAAAAACTTTTTTCATTTCGGGCACCCCTGCTACTCTAAAGCGTACGGCCCGTAATCAAGCAAACTAAGCTACAGGCATCTCCCCCTTCCTAGCCGCAAAACAAAAGAAAATTTCAAAGGTCAAAAAACCACTACAACGTGGAAAAACCCCGGCCAGCTCTCCACCCCAAACGAAAGTCCAAAACCCCAATCTCCTCCTCAAAACCCTTTTCTTACCAGTCCCAACCCAAAGCCCAGGGGAACGGTAGGATCCATCCAAGTCAACGTCCCCTCTCCTCGAAACCGCCCAAACGGCCGCTCGCGTATACCCTCACAGGACTACGAGTCGGAGTAATCAACAAGAACTTCACCGTCGGTAATGGCCAACCGGTTCGGCCTGCATAAGCAAGCGGGATCAGGATCGCAATCCGTCTTTCCGCCCAGCCAGCCCCAGTCAGCCCGGTGTTTGCCACTATAAAAAGGGCGCCCCAGGTGGCGATCAGAACTTCACGACTCATGCCCGTAGACATAGCCCCCGATACAACAACTCACCCTGATCCGAGACACGGGCAACATATCCTCTCTCACAACGTCCGACGAACACTCCAGAGATGACACTTGCAATGGATGCCAACGCCTTCATGAACGACACTACCAGCCACCCACTGATGCGCCACAATGCCACCAGCCACCCCCTCACCAGTCCGTGGACCAATGAAACCGCCGAGAATCCCAAAATGCCCTAAAAACAAGGTCAGACCGAGCATAGAGCGGGGGAAAGAACTCAACGGTGATCCAAAGTAGGCCCGAAGGCTTCCCAAGGATGAAGTTTGAAAGGAATTGATGAATGAACACCCTTCCAGACGAAAAATTGAAACCATCGTAATGGAGTCAAAGACATGAGTCTATCGTGAGATGAAACCCATGGATCCAACTGGCTGAACACCCAAATATGACACGTCACCCGAAGGTTCAATTTCAATCGCTGGGGTTGTAAGCACCATGGGGGATGTGTTCGAAAACTAAATGCCTGCCCCTTGTATGGTTCAAGGCGAGGCTCCTGCAAGAACACGTGAATCTGCACAGTGCTTTTGACAACCTCCAGCTTGTGTAACGATTTTCGGACTACCGGTAAGTGATTGGACTGTCAGACGCAAGGCTTCACCATCAACCCCGCTTTTCCTCAATTTCGAGAGACCCCAAGTGAACCAACATCTTCCTCGCAATAGCATTCAAAGGGGTAGAAATCGAACAATGTCGCAAGCTTTCAGCAATAACCATAACTCTATCAACATCGCAAACACCTTTAACTATACTGTCCACTACGATTCGTCTAAGATATTGGCGTGGCTATCCCCATTAGAGCCATGGGTGCGGCATCGAGATATCGGAGCCCAGCGAGTGGACAGTATAGGAGCCTGGCTGCTGGAAACCAGTGAATTCAGAAACTGGCATACCGGTAGGGATGGATCTGATAAGGCGATCTTATTCTGCCATGGCAATCCAGGGGTAGGAAAGAGCCACATCATGTAAGAGAGAGTATCATTGCCGGAAATTGGAGAATGGTGTTACTGATAGGTTGAGATGACAGCTCTCTGGTTATAGACAAGTTATGCGACGAGACTGTGGAGGAAGATACTGTTGTTACCTGTTTTTACTTCGACTTTGCTGCCCGGAGTGAGCAATCACCAGTAAATATGCTAGGCTCCCTACTGAGACAGCTTGTTACCGGATTGGAAGAAATTCCTGAAGCGGTAGTCCGGGAATTTCAGAATGAGAAAAAGGCGATTGGGGGTAGAGGACTACAAGTTTCTGGAATTCTGGGGATGTTCCAGGCCATCACTGCTGCAAAACGCACATATATATGTGTTGATGCGCTTGACGAATGTATGCCAGAGCACCGAATGGTGGTTCTCAGGTCGCTAGGACAGATTCTGCAGGCTTCACCGAATACTCGGATATTTATCACTGGAAGATCCCATGTCCGGAGTGAGGTTGAGAAGAGATTAGACGGGACAGCAGCTTTTATATTGATAGAACCTACGGGAGATGGTATCGTTAACTATCTGCGTGAGAAACTCAGGAATGACACCACTCCCGAGATAATGAGCGACACATTGGAGGCAAATATCATGGAGAGTATTTCCCAACTAAGCTCCGAAACGTATGTAGAAGCGAATTCAAGTGCAAAGCTATACAGAGCTACCGCAGGTTTAAGGGCTGACATACTCAAATATAGATTCCTACTGGCTTCGCTTCACATGGAAGCAATCTTACAAGAAACTAGTATCGCCCGCCGAAGGAACAGGCTCAAATCGGTGAAAGATGGGGCTGGATTAGCCGGCGCATATGGTGCGACACTGGAGCGGATAAAGGCCCAGGGCGGGGAAAAGACGAAACTTGCGATAGCCACTCTCACATGGATTTGCCACGCGGAACGGCCATTACAGGTGGATGAGTTATGCCATGCGCTAGCGGTGGAAATAGGAACAGTTGATCTTGACCCCGAAAATATTCCTTCGATAGCTACCTTGCTAGGCTGCTGTCAAGGATTGATCATTGTCGATAAGGAAGCCTCGACTGTGCGGTTAATCCACTTTACGGTCCGCGAGTATCTTTGCAGTCATCAAGACCTCTTTTTCAAGTCTCACTCTGCAATTGCGGAAGCCTGCTTGACCTATTTGAATTCACATCAGGTCAGGAACCTCTCCTCCCACCCCCTCTCGGACCACCAAAGCATGCCATTCCTCGAGTATTCATCGAGATATTGGGGTATCCATGCCAATAAGGAACTCTCAGACCACGCGAGGGCCCTTGCGCTAGAGCTCTTGAGTCAGTACGAAGACCACGTATCCGCCGTATCACTTTTAAAGCAAATACTGGGCACCAAAAATACAGAAGACATCAGTTCTTCCCCGCGCTTCTCTGGATTACATTGCGCGTCTTTCTTCGGGATTCATGAACTTGTGGCCGGATTGATGAATGCGAAATGTTGCGAGATCAACCAACAAGATTGTGTAGATTGTACGCCACTCTCATGGGCGGCGAGGAATGGGCATGAAGGTGTTGTGAAGCTGCTACTCGGCGGGAAAGATGTCGACCCCGACAGACCAGATAATACAAATAGTACACCACTCTCATGGGCCGCTCATAACGGCCATGAAGGAGTGGTCAAGCTGCTGCTGGAACGGGAAAATGTAGACCCCGATCGTCCGGATAAGTATGGTCGAACACCACTCGGCTGTGCTGCCATCGAGGGGCATGAAGGGATTGTGAAGCTATTGCTTGGTCGGAAAGATGTCGACCCTAATCGCCAGGATGAGGATGATCGAACACCACTCGGCTGTGCTGCCATCGAGGGGCATGAAGGGATTGTGAAGCTGTTACTTGGCCGGAAAGATGTTGATCCCAATCGCCCGGATAAGTATGGTCGAACACCACTCCGGGATGCTGTTGTGGAGGGACACGAAGGAGTGGTCAAGCTGCTTCTAGAACGGGAAGATGTCGACCCTAATCGCCGGGATGAGAAGGATCGAACACCACTCGGGTGTGCTGCTGTCGACGGGCATGAAGGGTTTGTGAAGCTATTGCTTGGTCGGAAAGATGTCGACCCTAATCGCCAGGATGAGGATGATCGAACACCACTCGGCTGTGCTGCCATCGAGGGGCATGAAGGGATTGTGAAGCTGTTACTTGGCCGGAAAGATGTTGATCCCAATCGCCCGGATGAGGATGATCGGACACCACTCCGGGATGCTGTTGTGGAGGGACACGAAGGAGTGGTCAAGCTGCTTCTAGAACGGGAAGATGTCGACCCTAATCTCCAGGATGAGGATGATCGGACACCACTCGGATGTGCTGCTGTCCAAGGACATGAAGGGATTATCAAGCTATTACTTGGCCGAAAAGATGTTGATCCCAATCGCCTGGATAAGTATGGTCGAACACCGCTCGGGTGGGCTGCTGTTGGGGGGCACGAAGGGGCAGTTAAGCTGCTGCTGGAACGGGAAGATGTCGACCCTAATCCCCAGGATGGGGAGGATTGAACACCACACCACTTAGATGTGCTGCTGTCGGGAGACATGAAGGGGTTTTCAAGCTACTCCCTGGCCTGAAAGATGTTCATCCCGATCGTCAACATGGAAATCCTACTTGTGTGTAAGCCTATATCCCTCCGCAACCTCCTACCATTTCTAACTTTTATGAGTAAAGGCCAACAAGTTTCTGCTCATTGTGTTTAGTATGCAGCAATTGGAGCACTATTGCATTTGTTTACCTACTCCGCTTGTCTTGGTCGCCTTCTCTAGTTGAATAGATCTCCCGTTATAAAATCTCCTTTTTTCTCTTTTTCTTTATTCACCGATCCTTATCTCCTTGTTTTCCCTTGCTTGCAATAGACGCATAAATGGACAGATAGAGGAACTGCACACATAACCTCCTTTAGAGAGCAGGGGGACTAGCGTAGGCGTTCCCTAAACTAGCCTATAGAAGCGAATAAACTCTAGACGTTGTGATTGTGAGATGATAGTTTTTCTGACATTGTGGGTGGACAAAATTAACCGCGCAACAACGATTGAGAGCAATGCAACCCTCTTCATTACTCTGCACTTCTAACACCACCGAAAGAAATTTCTCTAGTTCAAATATCAGTTTCTACTATGTATTCTACTATAAATAGCCCTTTTTTCGTAATCCAATAGGATATACCTGTAAAATACCGAGTGTAGGGAAAAATGCTTAATTCACAGCTCTCTCCGGAAGGGATTCCCCTTTTTCCTCCCTTTTTCGCCCCCTTGTCCAAGCCGATCACAGAAACTGATCGTTAATCTCTATATTTCACGATATCTTGCAAACCTAACAAGAACGCTATATCAATTCACTGGGTAAAGCAAGCAAGAAAGAAAGAAAAAGCCAACTGGACATGGAAAGCTCGGGTGAGGATTCCCTGAGCCCCAAGGACTACCCAACCAACCAAACCTGAGACAGGCCAACTGCTGGTGCTGTACTAGGGTAGCATGTGGTGTCCCCACTCCCAGTAGAGATTTTGATGCTGGGCGGCAGTTTCTGGGCGGATAGTGCAGACGGAGGGCTTGCCGCTAGAGTTATAAAGCCCGGGGACAACTATATCAGATTGTACCACCCCGCCGTATTATTGTAGGGAAAAGCGAGCATACACTTACTTGGGCCGCCCGATCTCACGGGTAATATTCCTTGAAGTATCTACAGTAATCCTCAATAAAAGCCCCATGCTATAGCCGAACAAACACTAAAAGCAATCCTCCACGCCGGCGCCACCTCTTGCGAAACATACCAATTGATTTTTCACTCCTTCCCATTCTTACGTACCTAGCTTACGCTCTAAAGAGCCCTATGATGAACATGATCATCCGATTGAGATTCTGTGACGGGGTTAGCCTTCAACATGAATTTCAAGTGAGATTAATATTTTTCTAAGCAAGCCCCACAAAAACACCGACAGAGGGCAAAAGGGGATTGTGTTTGGGTGGGGGTGGGGGATGAAATTCTATAGTTTAGTTTTTTTTGAGCTTCAAGCGTTTGAATAATTAGACTACCAAAACACGCTCCTGGGGTGTGAGAACGATAGTTCTATGCGCTGGTAAAAGCCACCGTAGTGTTAAATCAAGGTTTCCAACTGGGCGGTACCCAAGGGGAGCATATTAGGGGAAACTTGAGAGTTTCCCAGGCTGTATTTTTCAAACTCTTGGGACGGCTGATATTCTACTCTCTAGGGGCCATCAATATGGGAATCCCTTAGAGCGTGATACCGGTTTAGGACTGACAAAACTGTCTGGTATCTACCTGACGCAGGAAAACTCGGCACCATAAGTACTACTAGCTACTACTCAAGGTGAGATTAAGTCCTCAGACACCTACCGTAAAAACTCGAATAATTGGACCGTGTGCTATGTAGTCCGAAATTTCCTCCTCTGGAAAAGGGGGGGGGACACACCAAAAAACACGGCCCCCGAGACAAAAGAAAAGGGTTAAACACAGACCTTACTAGGAGAGGCAAGTCCAACGTCCTAGCACATGGTCCAATTATTCGAGTTTCTACGGTAGCACAACCACAATTCCCCAAAACACTCAACAATCGCAATACCACAACAACTCAAGTCAATGCCACAGTCAAATTGAAAGGTCCTATTGCCAGATCCCATGCCCCTAGAGAGTAGAGAAACAAATATATAGACCTTAGTATTAATAGTTATTATAGTTGTGGTCGCAATTGTAATCGCCGTTATGGCTATCATGATGGTTGAATTTTGCGGATCGTGGTTGTGCCCGTTGTCTGAGGGCTTAATCTCGCCGAGAGTATAATATGATCTACTATAGCAACCTGAGGGTACAAACCTGTAGAGTCCAATAGGGCCCCGGACGGAGCCCTACCCTCTTTCAAGTTGAAAAGAAAAGACCTAAAAACCCAAGGGCAGCCACGTTGAAAACCATCAAGCTCTTACCCCAGCCAACCGTCACAGCCCTATCATTCTATCTTTGAACATCCGCCTTTATATTTAACTAGGGCTACACAAGATTTCTATATCTTGGAACACGGGACTCATCTTCTATATTACCCTCAACACACGACACCAACAACCTTCTCTCAACTACCTCCTTCGCTTCCTCACAACTTGTTTACCTTCCCTCGATTTATTATTCCACTTCCCCGCTTCTTGGAATATATATTCTACTAAAAATGACACAGAAGAGAATGCTCAGTGATGAGAGTGATAGCAGAGAGGGCGGGCTCACTTGCGAGAATTATAACAGTATGCTTCTTTACATCTTCTTCTTCTTCACTTTCAATCTCTCTAATATCTAGTAGGACCCCGCACGTCTCCTGAGAGAAGGATATCTTACATCCCTAATGAATCCTCTTCCAGTTGGTTCAAAACAGTGCCCCCGGCAGAGGGTAGTGGAGAAACAGGATGTGTCACAGAAACGGAGGGCGTGTGGGGATCTCTCACTATTGGGGAGCTACAGAAAGCAGATGGCCGGATTATCCGAAGGTCAATTGATTATACCAACAGTATATTCCTCCCTCTAATATTTCCCATTTCCCAACTTCTCACGATTAACATGTGGCGGTACAGGAGGCAAGAGACCAAGAAACATCGACTCAGATCGACCCCTCTACTCACCCCCCTCGAAGCGTGGGCAGACAAACCTCGAAACGGACCACCCCGAATCCGAAGTTCAACCTGATGAGGACTCTGAAAAGTCATACAACTATTCCAATCTACCCGTTGTGGGAGCAAGAACGATCTACTTGGCGCCTGATCGCTATGCTGAGCATATTTCCAAGGCTAAAAGGGAGGCGGAACTCCAGCAACATAATGAGAATGAGAAGAGGCGGAAGCCATGGGAACAGAGATCAATGCTTGAGAGGGGGCCGCGTGCCGGACGTTCCGATGAGTTCCATACCACGGAAGAAGCCCAGTACGCCGAGAATATAATGCGGGAAGCAGCGCGACACCGCCTCGAAACATGGCATCGGGAACGGCATGAGATGTGGGGTCTTAAGCCGATTGAAGTTCCGTGCTCACCTCGCAGAAAAATGGGGAGTCTATCAGCGGACGGAGGCCCAGCAGATAAGGACATGCAACTCAACAAGGTTAACATCAGGTCAGGAGGATCAAACTCAAGACTAAAGACTTCCCTCAGACCCGCTTCTACTCACCGGGAAGACATTGGAGACAGCGCAACAACTGAGGAGATATTACAAGCGATACCGAATCCCTTGGACCCTTGCTTTTTCACTCCAGCTGGCAGCATCTTCCTTCCACGCATCCCCAAATTCACAGAGGTTGTTTTCAGGCTAGAATACCACTTGGGATACACCAGGAAGCAGGTCCGTTGGCTCATGGGGGGTGAACGAGCTGGACGTGGCACAGTTCCATCAGCTAACACGATTGGAATGCGCCTGCAACGTTACATGAAAAAGAATAACCTTATGGATGCCGTCAAGGCTGTACCCGAGGCAGTCAAGAGATCTAAAACACTTCTCTCTAGTGGAAGGTCCGATTCAAGCTCCGGTAAGCGCAGGGGTTCTGCTGGCGAAGAAGAACAAGAACCCCATTTGTTACCCCACGGACCCAGAATCCGGCGTCCAGAACTTGGTGTGCACGGGTGGGTCTGGGATCACCCACATGAAATCCAGCAAAAACTAGGGGACCACCACCACTAGTCAGTCCCCCAGGAAAAAAATATCTTTTCCCCTTATCTAATCTCTTCTCCACCTCAAAAGCATATTCTATTTTATTTTCTCACTCGGACAGGTACTCCAATTGGATACTTACAAAAATTTCACCGGAAATCTAAAAAGCTCTAATAACAAAAAAAAAACATCATTTATCCTCCAAATTTTCTAAATCTATACTAAAGTTGGAGATACGCAGTTATTATAATAATATTATTATTATTTTCATGTACCTTTCTACTATTTCTTATTATCCCTTATATTATTACAAAGCTACCACCACCCCTCCAAAACGGCGGTAATTGTAATTAGCAAATCCAATCTCTACTCTTCAAAATTATATATACTTCATGGAAGCCGGGTGCACAAATGACGAAGCTAGCGTCAAAATTACAAGCGTTCACTTCAAGGTTCCCAAAGGCTGCTTACTCGGGTATGTAGGTATCATAAGTGATGAGACGGGCAGGAGGGGTTCAAGATGTCAAAGCTTCTCACCCTTCCTGGCATTATTCCTGCAAAATTAAATCATTTTTTACCTCTCCCGTATCGAGTGCCCGGACTCAAAAACCCCTGTCCGTCTCATCATTTATCCCCTGGCCCGAGTAGGGGGCAACAACGAGAAAGACATATCATACCATTGGGAACATTAAATATCATGCTAATATATACTAACAGCTATGGTATCATAAGAACTCGAATAATCGGACAATGTGCTATGTATCATAGTCCAAAATTTCCTCCACTAGAAAAGTGGTTAAATAAAAACACACTAAAAATCTATCCCCTCGAGATAAAAGGAAAAGGAAAGAAAAAAACACCAGAGCATACTAAGAGAGGCAACTTCAACGCCCTAGCACATGGTCTGATTGTTCGAGTTCTCACGGTATCAAAGAACCGTTTGGCCGTCCCGAGGACGACTTTGGACATCGGAAGAGGAATATCTAATTAACCGTGTCGGGGAGTCAGAAATATTATTAGACTTATATATTCATGTCGCCTACGGGATGGGAACAACTATTTATCTCAGAGCTATCCAGTACCCAACCCACTTATATTTCCTCACAATCAGACTGTCAATCCCCCGGCGCGAGTATACACCCATCATCACCACCGATCACTCGCTCATATCGACGGTTCTAGTTGTAACCTTACTTAGAGTACTATCCCTTGGAGTGCCTGAAACAGTAAAATTCGCGACCAGGAACGCTGAGTCCTGAATCTGTTGGCAACTAACTTAGCCGTTTAAGGCTATTATATTAATTCGGGGCTTTTCAACACGAAAGTGACTCAACATGACTGCAACTATTAATCGCCAACGAATCACAGCACTCGAGCGACGACAAAAGAGGGTTAGTGTGCCTGGTCGCGGGTTTTACTGTTTCTGACGCCTCAGGGGGGACATACATAAGATACAACCGGAGAACCCATACAGCATTCAGAATTTTCAGGCATCCCCCCCCTCCAAAAAAAAAAGTCAACCAACCCTTTTAAAAAAAACCCCCCCCCCGCGCAACAATTTAAGAATGACATTTGCTTCCCCACTACCATCGTGTAACGGACGAAACTAGATATATATATTTCCAACACGTCCAATATACCGTCGTTCATTCGGAGAAAAATCTACTTTCTGGGCACGCATCGTACCCACGAGGAAAGTATGGGGTTGGTTAGTTATTATTGTTGGATAAGGATTAAGAGAAACACCACAGGCCAGATCTAGCACAGGCGGAAAAATACCATCATAATCACATAGCGTCATACAAAAAATCCACGGCGCTGTCGATAGCCAACTTTTCTTAAAAAAAAATAAAAAAACAATTAAAAAAAAGCCTACTTATTTTCCTCCGGAATATATTCCATCTCCAACACGCCTAAACTGTACAGTACCCGCAGAATCAGTCCTAAATAAGAATATATAAAAAAGCTCTTGTTTCACTTCTACCGTGCTGCCCGGCCGATGGCAGCCCCACATCTACGGGTGAGAAGAGAAGGGGGTTTCGAAAAATTGTGGAAATCAGCAGTGAATAGAGCGACCGTAGTGACGGAAGATTATACCCAGCATTATCCACCAGCTTATATCCTTTCAATTCCCATACTATCTATCTAACCTACCCCATAATAATAACACCACCACACTCACTTTTTCATCCTCCCCTTTTCCCACCCAGACTCCCAGATCTTACCCGCTCCCTATCTACCCACCGCCAGGAGCCACCCCAGAAAAGGAAACCCCACTACTCCCCGTAACTAACTGCGCAATTAATCAAAAAACATCCCACCCACAAACACCCCCGCCGAACGGCCGTACCTACCACCTACCTACCCACCAACCTCGCACACCACACCACTCCCCTAAAAAGGAAATGGGACGGAGGGAGGGGGCAAAGTAATCAAAACCCCCCCAGCAGGTAGCAACAACCGTCGAAGCCAGGACAGACAGACGCAGGTCTATATTCGGACCAGCCAATCGGTATCGTAGGAGGAGGAGGAGGAGGCAGTCCCGGCCCGTTTGATACAATACGGCTTGCCGGGTCGCCACGAGCGTTCGAACCACACACTATACGGATGGAGCTCCGCAGATCCAGTTACTATCGCGAGGTCGGGGACGCATCCTCTGTGGATTGCCCTTTGTTCGAATGCTGGATGGGTATACCCGCTGATATACCGTACCCTACTCTGCGAGTACGCACAGTTAGTACCAATAGACAGAGGATAAACGTTCGAGTGATAATTTGTGATTGTCGAAAATCGGGGTCTTCTGCTTTATTACTGGCTTGTTGGCAGTGATACGGTGCCGTATCATACTTGCACTTTAGTGGTTGGTATAAACATCGCCGGTTAATCCCTAAGGTCTTTGAATCACATTATAGCCCCTGGGGAAAAATTGAGTTGAATTAAAAAGAAACTTTTATGTATCTAGAGAAAAGGAGAACATAAGTCATATCGATACAACCCCCCCTTTTCTCCACCATCTACTATACAGCCACATAACCAACTACCGGTCCGGATACCAATCCACATACTTTGGATGCCTCTTGCACTTTGCGCGGTTTCTCTTATTGTGTCCGTACTCGCCGCAGGCAGAGCACATACAGTCCGCGTACGGCAGCCCCTGGACGTCAGCCTCGACACGCGCCTGGTACTTCAGCTTTTTGAGCTCGTGTTTGAGACCTGATTCGCGCACTAAGAGTGCATGCTGCTGGAGGTTGATGCGGTGGATTTTCTCCTGGATCTCGCGACGGCGGAAGGCGGTGTCCATGGATTCGCCGGGCCGAACGGGGCTGGGCGAGAGGTCGGCCGGCGGCGGCGGAATGGGAGTTGGGGTGGGCGATGGCGATGAGGTGAGACCTCGTTTGCGCTTTTTGGTCTTGGGGTCGGAGGAAGAGGTGTTTGCCGGCGGCTTTGAACGGTGGGAAATGCGGGTGGAGCGAGTTTCTGAGATGCCCTTTGCGAGTGGCTGGGTGGCGTCTTCGGTCCCGGAGAGCGAGGACCGGCGGCCCCTACGCTCCTTTCGGATTCGTTTTGCCGAGGGGTCAGAAACGTCCATGTCTTCGGGCCCAGAGAGCGAGGACCGGCGGCCCCTACGCTCCTTTCGGATCCGTTCCGTCGAGGGGTCAGAGAGCGAGGACCGGCGGCCCCTACGCTCCTTTCGGATTCGTTTCGTCGAGGGGTCAGAAACGTCCATGTCCACGTCGGAGCCTTCTCGGACCTCTTCCACTTCTTCAGCCTTCTTCTTCTTCTTCTTTTTCTTCTTCTTTACCTCGGATGGAGCTAGGCTCTCGTGGTCAGAGACGGATTCCACTTGCTTGGGAAGCTTCCCACGCCCCGAGGATTTCTTCCTCGGCTTTGATGGACCTGGCTCATCTAGGTCGCTCTTGGATCCCAGACTCCCATCCGAGTGGGCAATCTCTTTACCCTTTCCCTTTTTACCACTTTTGTGCTTCCTCCGTTGGACTACCGGCGGTTCCTCTCCGCTCTTCGAAGCTATGCTCTCGCCGGAGGGTACTTTCTCCTTTCGCTTTGATTTCTTCTTTTTCTGCGTTGATCTCTCAGGCCGAGCCTTTGCCGCGCGCGACCCCAACCCAGATTGCCTATCACTGTCGCTGGAATCAACTATTGGTATCTTCCTCCTCTCCCTCCCCGGATTCCCCGATTTGTCAGACCTTCCCCTCTCTTTGCCATTACCCACGGTGAGATCGACAATTTTCGCCAGCGCAGCGTCTGTGGCTTCAGAATCGCTATCATCCGTATACTGCATTTGACCAAAAGCCCGCGCCACTGATCCGGTCACCGACCCGATAGACCCCGATGACGATGGTGATGGTACCGCCCGGTGAAGAAACGACCATGACGAAGACGGCGAATCCGACGAGGATATTTCAATATGTGTCTCAGGTAGGAGTAATCCGTTGTCTCTCCCATCCGTCTGTTTTGGGGGAGCATCGACTCCCTGATCCGCCATTGCCACCACTACCCCCTTGCCATTACCAGGTCGTTTTTCGCCATTTTTAGATTTCTTGAGTAGACCCACCATGGCATTTCCTCCTCCACCCGGTAACAACTGTGAGCCGGGCTGGCGCTGACCAAATGCTAGTGGGCGCATAATCGAACCGGTTGGTTGAGTACTGAAAAAGGGAAACTGACGAGCCTTCAGCTGTGGGTCAGAGAAGGCAGAGACTCTGGAAGAGCCGCCCGGGTTTGGGGGGGTATGACCTGGTGACGGGTGTTCTGGTTTTGTCACACCTATCGGCAACACCCTCTCACGGCCCAGGCCCTCGGTGTTTACAGAGTCATGGGGCTTAGGTTCCCTATTCGCCCCTCCCTCCAACAACAACACGCCATTCACTGCTGTCCAAGCTGGTATGTTAGACGTGCTACCGACAGAAGCCCTCCTCCTCAATGACCCCGGTTTATTGAGCGCGCTCGAGCAAAGAATGTTGTCCCTTTGTCTCTCGTTTTCCCGAACACCCGATGACCCAACGACCGTATCCCTCCGACAGGACTGCAATTTCCCCCCCATTCCAGGAACCACTGGCGACGCTGGCGGCACGCTTTCCCGAAAAAACGTCTCGATCTTTAACGCATCAAGTGGATCTTCCAGGATAACCCCAACATCCATTATCCCCCCACAGTCAGATATATCCCCTCGAAGGATCTCCATAAGCTTAACGAAATGGTCCGGTCCGGCGTGGGGTCCGTTTTTTACCGCAGCGCGGCCAGTACAGCGTGTCCTCAAAGCAATGTCACGAGAGGTGGCAGTAGGCAGCACCCGGCTGTCGTTAAGGATGATTTGAGGATCTTCGCCGAGATTAAAAGACAGCTCAGAGTATACTGGCGATTCCACAGCCAAAGTAAAAGGAACAGGCGGAGTGGCAGCTATGGAAATTACCCTAGCCCCAGTTTGTAAAGTGCGAAGGCACATATAGCAAGATAGAGAGCGCTCATAACCCACGAATTCGGAAGCACGCTGGCCCCGCAATATGGAAAACTGAAGCAATTCGCCATCAACACTGGTACCTTGCAATCGGCTAACAGCAATTTCCGCCTCTTCCGGGTCCCAGAAGGCAGCAATCATCATGTGCGGTCGCCGCACCAAATCCCCATACAGCCGATATCCTTGAAGCAAGTTCCGAATGCGAGGGCTCTGCGTTTCCTGTTTTATATTCATTATGTAGCTAGAGGTCATCATCAGCAACAGGTCAAGGCAGAAAAGAGGGCATATTTCTCTGACACAATGGTATTTGGTGTTTTCCATGATATCCATACGGTGGAGTTTCCAAGCCTCCTCCCCTCTAACTCCTTGTACGCTCTCGCAGCCTCCTCCGGCGTCTCAAAAAGAACGGGAGCGTAGAGATCCCCCGGTTGCCATTCGCACCTAAGGTACCTATACCCCCACAAGAATTCCGTGAGGATGGATTGCTGCAAATTGGTTGGCAAGTTTGAAATGTATCTAGATATCTCAGCAGTCAGAGCACAAAAATAAATAAAAAAAGCGGATGTTGAAGGGGTGCGGGTGGGAGGATGTGAGTTTTACAATGACCGACGAGCCACTTCTTCGATCCCTTCCCTAACCGGTTGATAACTCGGATGCTCCCAATACCTCATAGCAAAATACAAGTCACTCCCGGGGATGATGGCCATTAAGGGGATGTAGTGAACCTCGATGCACTGATCATCTGCCGCCCGACCCAAGAATTCCCCATCATCACCGCCCGCAACCTGCCGATCCATCTTAGAAAGTCAGAAACACGCGGGCCAATGACGAAAGGGCGACCGAAAGCGAGAGGCGGAGAAAGGCGGGGCGGAGTGGGTACCCTTCGCAGATATCAATTCCCTCACCTATCGGTTGAGCAAGTGGTGGACCAAAGGGTGTCTCGCGCAGATGTTTCTCCCAGCGCGGCGGGGGAAAGTTGACGTCCAGACAAGGTTTGGTTCTGAAATCTTGGCAAGCGAGAGGAGAGGAGCCCCATCACGTGGTCTTTGCTGTTAGCTCCCGTTGTCCTCCCCTACCTCTTTGCCTCGGTTCCTCCCCGCTTAACTAACTTGCTTAACTAACTTATGAGGCTAGAGGACAAGTGTTTAGATTGAGATTAAAGGTGGCAGGAGACGTTATCGGACCCCGCATTGTTTCTCCCCTTCAATTAAATCCTGGCAAAGCATCATACCATACCATAACGGTGCTCGCAACCCGTACTAGTACTGTTAATCCTTTTGCTACGTTTCCTTCCCCTTCCTCCTCCCGTCACCCCGCCAAGGAGGTCACGGATGCAGGTACCCCAACCGTCCACACAATCCTTTTGGACACGCGTACCATATCTCCATTTTCCCCCTCATCCTTTGAAAAAATGTGCAAATGGCCTACGTAATCCAGAAAAGAACCCCTCTTGGCACAATCCTGCCGGTTACCCCTGGGTTTCTTCACTCCACACATACACAAAAGAAAAGGAAAAAGAAAAGGGTTTTTTAAAGTAGATCTGGCATCACCTCACATCACCCAAGAGTTTTCCATCATACAGAAGCGAAGAAGCATACGTTTATTCATGTTTCTGCCGCGTGTCCTGCCCTAACCGCTGCAAGCCCTTTTTACCTATGATACCTCGCAGAAGCAGCACCATACGTTATCCCACAGTTGGCCTTTTTGTTCCCCGAGGCAGGTTTGCATCATCTTCATCATCGTCTTCATCATCCTTTTTGTTTTTGTCCTACAGTAGTCACCTTTTAGCCTCGGTATATCTATTTCATAAGTGAAAAAAAAAACCAGTTCACGCAACTTTGTGATCCGGTCACGAATCAAGTTTTTTTTCCCTTGAATGTGATGGCCGGTGTTTTTTTGTTTTTTTTTTCCCTGTTACAAAGGGATCGGTAGAACAAAAGTGTTTTTCCACTCGGATGCAAAGCAACCCGTAGCCGGTGGATTGCCAGCTCAGGATAATATGTTACTGTTGGCCAAGTCTGTTGAATCGTCCCTTATTGGCCTCATAGAACCCATCGACCACTCAGACCGCAGGATTTCTACTCCAGCCACTGAGGCGAGAGTTAGGCTGACTTTTTTCTTTTCCCCTCACCAAAAAATATCGGAGGGTGACTAACTTAACCCTCCGCGAGATATCTCATATTACACGCATATGTAAATTCTGCGAACGTGAGCCCAAGTATCATATCATACGAGCACTGTACCGCACCGCCCCAACTCTTGCGGCAAGTGAGATCGTCCAAACAACCCTGAGGCTGCAACACCGAAAGTCACTCGCTACCTTATCTTCAGCTGAGTGGAAAAAGGAGGCGGTGATTATGATACGATGGGGCTCTTCTCGAAATTAGAATGAGAATGAGTGGCTCCAACGTTACCCTACTGCACAGGAAAGAAACTATTGGGCTGCATAATACAGTACCAACACAATATTACTCTTAGCATAGCCACGCTGAGATCACCATCCATCACTCGTATTCTGGCATTGCAATTGATGGAGCGAGCCAATCTTGATCCGTTAGAAGGGGGCAGATGGATGGATGGATGTAATACGGTAGGATCTGCGTATCATGCGCTTGCCTTGGGCGGCGGCGATGTCCAAGGAATGCGATACGTTCTATATGGGACGCTTTTCCCCGGTGCTATGTATACTCCGTATTTAAAATGGAAAACAAATATTCACTTCTTCACCTCATAACATACTGGTAGAGTGAATGCAACGACCATGACTGGATAAGTTTTGTAGGGGAGCCGAGCCAGGTTATCTTCTCCCAGCTCACGGCGGGACCGAGGCTAACATCGAGTTCCAAAATAGCATATTGTTCGCTCATTTATTTTTATCCTCAAGTTACTATTTACAAAATTAAAGAGATATCGGTAACACCGACCATAATAGAAACGAAACGGAACGACTCAAGTTATGAGCACCGGGTACCGTAACCTAGACCCTTTCAGCAGGTGCGAACAAAAGCCAAGAAAAAATCTCAAGGAATTGCCCTACCATGTGTGGTAGGATATCTCCGTAACGTGATCAACCGGGGCACAGCGTTGGCCATTAGAAATCAAGCTCATCCTTTGTTTTCAGCAGAAGCTGTGACCATTCCCGAGCGGTGTGATACCGTTAATGGGCAAGACACCCTACCACCACCACCTCCGCCGCCGCCGCAATCGGCTTCCCGAAGCTGCAGCGTGGTACGCTGCGCCCTAGGCAGACTAAGAGTCGATCTGAACCATCTTCCTCACAAACACCGGTGAAAGGGTGCAATAAGCGCATCCGCGTCACAGCTAAACAACTGCGAAAAGGGACTGGGAAGAAGAAAAAAAGACTCACGCGCAGCGATCATGCCATGTCACAGCCATGCAGCGCAGTGCAAAGATATCCTCCTCCTCCTCCTCCTCAGCGGACGGGTAATACAAGACTGCACCGGTGCCATCGAAACATCTCATACCTTGTCACATGACATGGATCCAATCACACAAAAATAAAGCCCCCACCCCGCGCAGAGCCTCATACCGCACCAGCGGCTCAAGGATTTTTCATCACATTTCCTCTCCCCCCCCACCCCCCCGATCGTCAGTTCTGGCCGAGCCTCATTGAATGACTGCTCTCTCGGGCGCGGGCGGGCAGGCAGGCGGGCGTATCTACATCGGCTCAGCTGCCCAATTCGATTTATTACTCACTGTCAAACTTGCCTATAGTATGGGATTAGTCTGCTAAACTGTGAGTTATCGGCTTTGCTTTTCCGCCGTTGTGAAATGGCGGGAAGGCTTAGCGAGCGAGGCGCTTGGGGTACAAGTACTCGAGTACACTGGTGTAGCACGGGTATGGTGATGGTGGTGCAAAACGTCGGGCGGATCGCCGTTGTAGGTGGCAGGTACAAGTGTGAGAGGTCTGGGGGCTGGGCTGGGTTGGGCGGGAGGAAGGGAGGGAAGGGAAGTCTTTATCGCGGGGGTGCATGCAGTTTCCTAAAGGACACCATAGTCATGGAAGATATGGTAATTCGTACTGTAGGATCGGATTGCTTGCAGGTGGGTTTTTGCTCGGTTAGGTTGAGTTTGGTCTGGTTGGGCATTCTGAAGCATGGTACCGTATCATACCCTACCGTACAGTAATACCCACTCTGGGGACTTGTTATCTCCGGCACCCCCCTAATCTCCGGATTCAGAGATAAAAGGTCTTGGGGATGGTTACCGGTATTGCTTTCCTATCGCGGTATAAGATCAGCCTCCAAGGGGTGTTGGATCTCATTAACTGGTATGCACAATTCCGTTAACATGTCGAACTGCGCCTTTCCTAGGCTGACGGAGATAGCGAATCGCAAGAGTAAATACGGTACTGTACCAGTACGGTACTAGCACAGCACTGGCAGCGTATTGTAGCCTACCTGATCAGCAATATGGTGCCGGCGCGGTGCGATGCGGTGCAATACCATACAGCAGGGTAGCAAGAATTGCATCTCTAGTGCTCCGTAGATCCCCATGCTTTCTCCCCACCTTCAATCTCGTACAGCAGAGCAGTAGAGCGTGAATCAATCATCCGCTATCAATCAATTCGCCCTCTCACCAGTTCACAAATTCACTCATTCGGTTCGGCACGGTTATAGCAGGTTTCAAACACCCTTCGCTTCGCTTTCCTTCATTCTCCCCATTCCACCCCCCCCCCCGGTTCATCCATCCATCTGCTCTAGGCAAACACCACGGCGCATATCTACCACAGCGCAGACAAGTTGAATCTCATCCACTGCCACAATCAACCTCAGATGCAGCATACTACGGTAGCCAGTCCAATCTAAATCAATGCCCCCACAACCCCATGCATGATCCATCAAAGGAGCCCAAACCGAACTTGTGTCCTTACACTCCGCGGGCGGAAGACTTTACACGAGTGATAAGCAACGAGAAGGCAAGTACCGGCCAGCAGACTACCGTATCGTACCGTCCCCCCGGCGCCACGCGAACCAGACCAAATCCCTCAGTCATGAGATCGCTTTGCTTGCTCGCGCTCTGTGTCAGATAGATAATGAATAAGGCTCTTGTGTATGTACAGTACCAACCGTATCGTGCTGTGCTGGTGTAAGCCTCAAGTGCTAGGATATAACACAAGTCACGAGAAGAGGATACGGTATTTCTGTTGGGTTTGCTGGGTAGGCGGGTTGGTGTATCTGCCGTTGTGTTACGGGGAGGAATCTTCTGGAAGGGTGGATGGATGGATGGATGGATGGATGGAAATGGGATGGGGTGGGATGGAGGGTGTGGGTGTGTGTGTGGGGGAGGGGGAGGGGGAAGGATGGAGGGGTTGATGGGAGAGGAATGAATGGATTTGAATTGGGTTGGTGGGAGTCACAAAATTGTACCGCGTCGTGGGTGAGGTGGACTTGTTTGGACCTCTACATGGGTTGGATTGGAGTGGATTGGATTAGTTGTGGCCGAGGATGTCACATTAGTGATTTGGGGGGGGGGGGAAAGGGCACTTTTGCTGCTCTGGAATAGACGAGGTAGCCCGAGAAGGTCGTGTCAGGCTTTTTTGTATTGTGAACGGGCGATTGGATTCGCAGCGGCCGCGTTTGCTATTTACGTCTGCTTGTACAATGAATGAATGGCACCTTTTTCTTGAGTACCTGATCACCGCACTGTATTGTGGGCCATTCTTTTCGAAGGGTGACGACAAGTTTTTTTTATCCTATTTTAGGGGGGGTCTGCTGTCCCTTTTTCATCCCGTCCAAGGGATCGCTCCTTCTCACTCGGTTTTTTGTTTTCCTTTTCTCGCGGGGTTTCCAATAATAACTCTTCCTGAAACAGACAGCCTCCGGAATTACCCTCGAGTCATAGTTTCTCCGGTGAAGCCAATTTTTCCGTTCCCAAGACGCGAGTGACAAGAATGACAAGGGCGGGGGGGGGCTTTGGTCTGTGATCTGTTCTATCCTGTCTCAGTCCGTGCCTCAGGTCAACGGGAAACGCGGTAGACGACTGGATGACTCTTCAACGGACAGATGTGTACCAGGGTTTCCTCCGAAGCGTGATATTGGAGCCGGAATTGCGAGCGTCTGGGAACAAATCCCCTGGAACAGATGTATTCGGTTTTGGGCGGGGCTCAGGAGGGAAAGAGCCATAACTCATTGGCTAACGGTTCTGGTTAGGGTGTTTCCAATCAGTCGCACAGGGTTTGCTGATATCATCCATCGGGAACTTTGGGGCTTCCCCCAGAAATCCAACCTTGTGACAATGAATATCGGTGTAGGATACTGTAAGTCGCTGTGTGTACTCGAGTATGTGCAGCATCTCGGAGATCCGGGAACAGGTGAATCGCCTCTTTCGAGCGCTTTTCGGGAAAGAATTGGCTATCCAGAGATCTGACCCATTAACCTTCGCTTCGAGTCTGCTTTCCTTCTGGGCTCGTAGGGACCCATCTAATTGTGCCTCTTCCTGACTTGACATTCCCACACACTCGGTTGCCTTGCCGACCGTCCAATCTCCACGCTTGAAAAAACACCGAGATTTAGACCCGCAATACGGTTGTTTTTCGCCGTCGATGCTGGATGTTGTGAGTGTGTGTGTGATCGTGAGAGGACCTACGCTGTCCAGCCTCCTCAATTTCATTGAGCATTTGGAGGAGGAATGCTCGATAGATATGGAACTTAGAGACACATCTTGGTGACTCTTTGTGAGCTCTTTTCTCAATCTCCAAGACACCGTCTTTGTGAGTCATTGTGACGATCAAGGGCTTAGCGATGGGAATGAATTGGCTTTTGTGGAACTGAGTGGGATAAGTCAAGTCACAGAGAGTGACAGGATACATGACATGGAGCACTGTTATGATAGGGGGTCACTGCTTCAATTGGGTTGCAAGGGTAGGTTTGGGAGTGCTAATTGGCATTTCAACGCGTACCCGACGCGTTGGAGGGGTTGGCTCCATCGATGGTGCTTTTGCACTTTGAGGCGCAGCTCACAGAACGGAAACACTTACTTGACCCATCCCCCCCGTGTTCTTGTGGCCCTGCGCACACGCTTTCTCCCTCTCCCTCTTGCTCCTCTCGGGAATGAATGAATGGGCCCTATGACTAACTCCTCACCACCCCCCCTCCTTATTCCTCTTTCATGCTGGAACTTTTTGGGGAACTACTGTACTGTTTTCCCATCAAGTGGGCGATGGTGGTTACAGCTCTATTGGACCGCTTAGAAGTTGCTCCAGGGCTGTGCGTTCGTCCCACAACCAAATACCCAGCGGTACGAGTACAGTACACATCCCCAAGATATGGCTTACTCCCCGTCCAAGTAACCCACGACCACGAAAGGTGTCACGTATCCGCAGGGAGTATGAAGTGTGACGCAAAGTGAATAATCCGGGGAGCCCCATTTGATTGCTTGCTGCGTCTCGTTCTTGTACCGCCGCCGAGGGTGTTGCTCTTCCAGGCCGCCGTAACGGAAGCACCGGTGCTGCGTTATACACCCCCCCTCCACTTGGAGAGCGACAGAGTGACAGATGGACTCCAGAAATTCTCATATAAGAGTCATGCCGGACTTCGACTGTCTAGCTCTTTCTTTTTTCGCCATCACTGCGAACACATCAAAAAGATCTCTCTCTCGAGAAAAAACATCACGAGCTTTCAAGCAATTTGGTTTTGTGAAGAAAAACAGACAAAACACAAGCTTTCGCCACTTCCCTATACGAGCATCCGAGCCGAATTCGCGAAGACAACCCCCCCAAAGCACTAGCTTCTCTATCCCCCTTCTATTTGCCACCGCCCTTTAAAGCTTTAAAGTTACCAATTTACCTACCCTTCACGATGCCTGCGACAAGCAACCCGCAGCCACCACCGGCCCCGCAACCACCACGGATCCCAACTCCTGATATCGGCCCTCCACCACGGGGTATGTTCGGGGTATGTTCTCACTCCAACTCACTCACCCATACTCAGACTTAGACTACCAGTATCATGAAGGATTAGAGCTAATCGTGTATATGACGAATTCAGAGAATGCACCGATGAATGAGTACGCCAAAAGGGATCAGAAGAATAAACTCTCCTCTTAATTCAAAATTATATAAAAAAGGAACCTGCTTCGAGCAAGATTATCACCTCCCCAATGCCTCGACATTGCGCTGGCCCATCATCCCCCTCGAAGCACATCCCATCGGACGAAAATGGATGGAATGCCTTCCTTCCTACCTACCCAAGGGAAGCAATCGTCTCAACCTTTTCGAGTCCGACACCTCTACCGGACGAATGTTTTGCTTGATTTTGTTTGATTTATCTCTCTTTCCCTTAATCCCCTCCCTTCCTACCGCCTCTGTTCTCCAGATATGACCTCTTTTTCCAACCGCCATTGCTCATCGGGAATCGATCGATTTGAACGGGACGAACGGAGACCAGCAGGCAAGGGAGGGAGGGAGCGACGGGCGGACGTCCCAAAAGAAAAAGGGAGCAAAAAATCAACGGAACATCTCATCCTACAACTCACAACCTTTTCCTTTTCCTTCTCTTTTACTTTCATTCGTCCTTGATTTTTTCTAATCATCTCTATCCGTGATTTCGAGACGAAAGAGCTTCTGTCACTTCCCCTCCCTTCTCGGTTATTTTTCCGCTCTTCGAAAAAGGGCACAAAAATCCAGAGTAGAAGGAAGGGGTGGAAGAAGGATGGTTTACTTTCATAAGGGCGGTCACGTGATGTGAGTCAGAAAAACAACGAATGGGTTTGGGAGATGAAGGGGGAATAACCGCTGAGGAATCCTTTTATTTCTTTCTTTCGATTGCCTTCTATTCTTTCCTCTTATTTTTTTTCTCCTTTCCTTTCCTATTCCATTCTTCTTCCTTCTTCCTTCTTCCTTCTCCTTGTTTGCTTTTTGTTTTTCTGTTGCGGGTCAAGATGAGGCGGAAGGCGGGGGTCGCGGCTCCTGCTGGACACTTTTGACGAATTGTTTCTTGGTATTTTCTTTTATTATGATTGTATTTGCTTTTCGTTGACTCTTTCGACCGTTATGACTGTTTTCCCGTTCGCCTTGCGATGTGGGGCACTGGGGGGAGGGGTGGGAGGGGAGTCGTATGCGATGATGGTCGTGGTGGTGGTGGGGGTTGTCTCTTCGGAGGAGGTTGTTTGAGGGGTACGTGAGATGGCTATTTTGGGAAGTGGGAAGTCGCTAGGGTTAGGGTTATTTTCACGGTGCTTCAACAAGACGAGGAACGACGATTACGGCTGGGCCTGGGAAGACGAAAAAGTTATTATCGCTGTACGGCACGGGTCCTTTGTGGTTGGGGTGCTATCGTATACGGTAGTAGCAGCTCTATTATTATTTTTGTTCCTTTTTGTTCCGCTTGGAAGCGGGGAGAGGTGGAGAAAGCGAGGGTGTCTTTTTTTAGCATTTTCTTTTGGAGGGAAAATATATCTTTGTTTTAGTTTGGGAGGCATCATATACCGGGATATCTGAATTCAAGCTTTCAACTCAAACATTCTTACTGCTTCATATGCTACGAGGGACCACGATGACCTGGCCCTGGGATGGAGGGGGGGTGTCACGAGTGCACTAAACTAGTTTATCCAGCATCCATCTTTTGTGAAACATGCACAGAATGAGTCGCGACAAGTGCTGGTATGTTCCTGAGGCTACGTATCATTCCCTGACAAGTCACAGTTTTCTGGGACGAGAATCCCATAGACTGCAGTGCCTACTGATCCGCGGTATCGCGGTATCGGTAGTGCAGATCTTCGCTCCCAACTATCCTGAAATCATCCCATCTTCTATGCAGCCCCTCCCGCACCCACCCACCCACCTATTAATATGCACTCCGTCCGTTCAGCCATCCGCTCTGAAACAAACACTACCATTTTTCAAGATGATCCAAACCCCCAAAAAACCTCCCCCCATATAAAAAGCCCCCCCATCGCCACCCCAAAACGACCCAGCACCAACATATCATATCATACAATACGCTGTGATACCAAACCTAGAATATGCTACCATCATACACCATACAATACAAAAACCACACCCTAACCCCCCTCCCACTAGTCATCCTGGCACTATTCATGGCCACGGCAATCACGTTCTTAGCCATATCGTTCAGATTCATGGTGTTCACGGAGGCGCTGACGGCCGCGGTGCCCTTATCTTTAATTATATTTGGATGCGGGTTCTGTATGGGATGTTTTGTCGAAGGAAGTGGGGAAGCGGGGGAGGGGGGGGAATGACGGCGAGGGGCCTTTTAAGGGATTTTTTTTATCAAATAAAAGACATGGTATAATATCATCAGACTACTATCATGAGATAGGTCGTTATTATCATGAAAAAAACCAAATATATCAAAAAAATTTTGCTTGGGAAGAAGATCCCGGAGCGATGTGACGTGATGTAATGTGGTATGACGAAATGAATAAATAAATAAACGAAGATCTCCCGAAAAGAAGAAAAGAAATGCATTCCTGACTCTTGTCGTGATTCGTATTGCACCACACCACCCTACCGTACCTACCCCACCTCGTCAGATCGCGCACTTTTGTTCACTTCATTTGTCTGGCGGCGTGGATCATGTAACCTAGGAAGATCCGCCGGTGGGACACTACACTTCGTGTCACCGACGGGAAACTGGAGTGAAAGCTTATCTGGAGTGCTGGCACCGTAGTGTGTGTGTCCCTTGTGGGCCGCCTGTCTGTGCCTGTGGCGAATAGGCCTTAGCGGGAGGGGGGAATGATTCATAACCCCACACCCTTTCGCCACCCTGTGCCCGTCTCCGGTCTACCGGAGCGAGCACGTTGGATAAGTGCCTGTAGAAAGAGGCACCACCGGGTAAGCAGAACGGAGGATATCCCAGCGCCCCTGAATAATTAATGAACTGTGTGGGGTAGGGTCGAATCCGGAGTAGTGGATAATAAGAAGGTCCGGGGGTGTCCCGTTCGATTCTAGCGGGGGAAGTGCACTCCCTTGGGTGGTCCCTGAACGAACCAGCGCCGAGAATGTGCAACAGATACTTTATAGCATCATGGATACGCTATAGGTCTTCCATTTTGGAGCGGGAGGTATCGTACTGCTGGGACTACTGCTCTGAGTGTAGATATACCATATGGTGTGTGGTGCTCTACAATACCAATACCAATACTGTAAGAAAACCCTTGACTCGCCCCCCACCCCCGCCAGGCACAAAATTCAATCATACTCCCCAGCGCTCTTCGTTTTCCAATCTCATACTACTCTTCCAGCTTCCCGGTATGCCGCCAGCATAGTAGTTTACCGTGTAGCGTAGTCCAGTATCATACCAGCTCGAGACTTTCCCCATAGTTGTGAGTCTGACCGGACCGTCATATTCTCCACGCACACACCACCTCTTTCTTTTTTTTCTTTTCTTTTCTCTTTCCCTTTTTGTATGTGTGCCTGATGTGTGTGTGTGTGAGCGTGTGTGTGGGTTGAGAGGTCATGTGATATCACTCGTCTTGGCGTTTTTGTTTGGGGGCATTGTTTGGGGGCATTGTTTGGGGGCATTGTTTGGGGTTGGCCGGTGATATGTGATCACAGGGACAATGTGAGACCTGCGGGTGAGGCGTAATTTTAGGAGTCTTGAGGGGTGGAATCTTTGTGTCATTTTGTCATCAGATACGGTAGCGTGCGTACAATCGCGACTTGCTATCTCCGGCCGGACTCTAATCTCCGGAGTCAGAGATAAGAGGTTGTGAGTTAATATAAAATCTTGTCCTGGTTTTACTTGTCCAGCATCAAGTAAGAAAGGTCTTGAGAAGAGCTAGTCCTTTCCTGTCATGATAAGATCGGCCTCTGTATACGTGATTATGTTAACTGTCAGACTAAGCCTGTTCTGGCAGAGATCCAAGAAAGTGATGAGATGGACAGGGATTCAAGATGTCAAAGTTTTCTTGCCATTCCTGGCGTCTTTCCTGCCGGATTAAATAACCTTTTGCCTCTAATGGTAATGGTAATGAGAGCCTGAGTCAGAAACCCCTGCAGTCTTATCATGTTCCTGGATGCCGAGTAAATAGGGTTCTTGGCAAAGAGCCCTTTGGGAGGGGTATTTTTTCTTCTCCATCTCCCAAGATGTATTCCTAGCGCATATGTATTATCGTGCCTGAGGAACCGCTCTTAATCTCCACTACAATTCCACGAACTTGTTTCACTACTTTTCACGGAACATCACTCGGTTCGGCAGAACGCTGGTGTAATTGGCTGCTTGACGGACCAGCCGGTTAGTCATCCGTCGTGAGACAAAAGTGGAGATTAAATTCTCCCCCTACCCCATGGTTCCTCACTACCGGTACTTTCCAGATATCGGCGGATAAGGTCTCAGTCTGAAACCCTCGGGTGTCATTTATTTCCAGCTAAGGAATGGATATGATACTCTTCGGATCCCTTTTATTTTCTCGGCAGGATCTCGTTTTTTTTGGGCGTAGCTCCTGAAAGACTAAGGGATACAAATAATATGTGGTGTTTATCCTTTGTGTTCAATTTCACCTTCCTTCCTCTTCCTCTCTTCCTCTCTTCCTTCCTCTCTCTTTTTTCTTGCATTCGCTTTCCCTTCACTACGCTATCGGCACTCTTGGATTTGGAATCAGGGTGGAGTTGACTTACCCCGGTGGCTCTCGTATCATACCAAACTTATATAAACACGCTGCTCGACTTTCCTTCCTACAATACCTCCTCCTTCCTACTCGTCTATTAACAAACCTACACCTCCATCACACGACCGCAAACGCAAACAAAAAAAAAATGCCTACAACCCCCGAAAATAAATCTACCGTCCCCGCCGGAGCCCAACCGAATAAAGTCCCCTCACTAAAGAGCACGGTCAGAATGGTCACGTGGGCGATGAACGGGAAGAAGAAGGCGATTAAAGCCCAGGAGAAGGAATCCATGGAGGCCGAGCGAGTCTCCGAGATTGCGGAGTTTCTGGAGACCGCGAAGGAGGGGCCCAAGCAAGGTTGATTGATTTGTCGATCTGTTTGCCGGTTTATGGGGTTGTGGGATTGGAGGATGGGGGGGATGGGGTGAATTGATGGGATAGGGGTTCGGTATTTGTGTGTGGGTGAATGTGGACGATGGCATGGCGTGTTTATCGTTTGCATAGTGAGGAAACGAATTGGGCTTTCTGGTTAGGCTCAGATTGAGGAAAAATGGGAGTGTGGAGGGGATGTTGGACCAAAGGGTGGCTTTTTTTGTTTTTCAATTTCTTCAGTTTTCTTCTTCTTCAGGAATTGGTTCAAGATAAGTTAATTCTACAATACCATCAGATGGTTCCTGCTCCAGAGGTCCGACCTCAGGGGTAGGAACCGTGATATAAAATAAACTTCTCTGTGACAGGCGGTTGTAAGATCATTTCTTTCTGGAAAAGTTTATTCGCTTGGTGTTTTTTCATTCCATGCTTATTCATGTTATTGTTATCCTCTACGATATATTTCATGCAATGGTATGGGAAGGATTTAGGAGGTGTTTTATTTGTTTATTGTTGTTGCTTGGTGTGTATTTATCGCAGCATATAGCGTGCCATCATGAGAAGTTGCAGGGTGATCAGTGGTCGGTCGAGCAAGTATGTCCTGCTCAAGGGTTAGGGATAAAATTAATGGGATTTGCTCTCGAGTGCAAGTAAGATGCATGACTAAGACTCCAATGGGACTGGTGTGATACTCCACCCCTGCCGGTGAGAAACAGGACCCTGGGATGATCTCTACGATATTTCCTCTTGTTTCAGCCAACCTTAAAGGAAAGTGGCTGAGGGATGGACGGGGTATGATACCGGTATTGTACCTGGCCTCCAGTTCAATACAATTATTGAAAACCCCCCCCCAGTAAAACGGGAAAAGCCTTTACTGTCCTTTGTTGGCCGATGTAAGTACGGTAGTATTATTGCCTTTTCATACAAGCTGGTAGGAGCTTACAACAAATTTTGACCGAAATTAACATTAGCCTCCTGCACCATACCACTTTTTTTTTTACCTTATATGCACTGACCTTTGTACATATCATACCAATATCGTGAAAACTTCGGATGATTCACTGTCGATTATCCCTGCACTACAGATCGCGGCGTTGGCCGGCGATGGTGGTACAGTACTACAGTGGGTTTCGTTTGGCATGCCAAACGGGATTGCGAAGGAACCAGTTAATGAGATCCAGGGCCCCCAAGGGGACCTAGGCTATTGGCGCGCAAACTAAGCCATGGTGCAACTGGCCTCGTTTTGGAGCGGGTCTTCACTGAGTAGCACTACAGGTGCCGGTATTGTATCTTAATTTGCGCGCAAGTACTTGTACCTTCACTCCTGTCGTCGTTGGGAAAGCACTAATTCTTCCCTATCCATGTCCATATCGATCAGGACTCGCCTAATAGTCCAAGAGAGGTGCTAGCGCGAAGGGCACGTGATCGCTTACTATTCTTGTGGAACAACATCGGCGTTGTAACCGGGTGAGAAATGGCATTGAACGGTTAACTTACCGTATGGCACAGGTATCCTCAGCTGAGATGGGGATAAAAGATGGAGGATGAGGATGAGGAGGGGCTTCATGGGTGGTTTTTTTTTCCCCTCTCGGACTTGGTTTGGCATTGCACTTCTTGTTCTGGGCATTATGGTACTTGTGGTTTGTGAGAGCTGAGTACCTTACCGTACTCGTCGTTGGGGATTTGCAACTGTTGGCGAAGGAAAGCGGTATTACATATCTTGCTCGTGGCTATCTCTTTTTTTTTGCTGAGCTATTGAAATACCGGTGTCACACTTCCTTCCTTCCTTCCTTCCTTCCATCCAATAACCTCCTCCGTCGAGCCTTTCACGAGACTACCAAGCTACCGCCCCCACCGCCACCGCCACACAAACAAGGCAAAACCCGAGCCGTAAATCTGCGAGTGATAGCACGTGCATACCTTGCCTCCCTGTTCTTGGGATGTGGTGCGACATCACTCTTGCACAAACAAGCGAAAAGGCAAACCTCCTCCCGTTTAACCTGCTGGAAATCGTACTTGTGCTCTTACATCCGCAGTAGTCACGAGTGACACCTCTTGACTGCTTGCGTCACCCACCTGTTTGTACACCAATCCCTTGACTACACTTTTCTCTCCTCCGTCCTCCTTCTTTTTCTCCTTTTCTCCCTTCTCTGTTCAATCCCTTTCCAACCACTCAATAAGCAATACAAGTTACTCGCTCGCTCTGGTTACCACTTTCTGCTCGCATACTCTCTCGTGACACTACTCAACAAGTCCATCTACAAACAAAACAGGCCCCCCCTGCGGAATATCACACGCAATCACAAATGTCACTCCTACAAAACATCAAATCAAAAGTCGCCCAAGCGATGCTATGTCCTCCGATCCGGTCTTCTAAGGAGGGTGAGCCGGGGAAGGGGAGGGGGAAGGGGCCCAAGGGATGGGTCCCGCTGAATCAGATCGAGAGGGAGAGGTTGTTAGAGAGCATGGGTATTAGTGGTGCGAGGGTTAAGGGGGGTGTGGAAGTTGGGAAGATGAGATGAAGTGAGCTGTGGCGACGATGGGTTTAGACAGCTGGATGGGTGGATAGAAAGTGGGGTATTGGGTTAGGTTGGGTTGGATGAAGGAGGAATTGGGGGAGGAGGGGGGAGCTAGTGGTGGTGTAGGCTTTTAGGAAAGTGTCGGCCAGTGAGGATTGGTATTGTAGATTGTGATAAAGGCTGGACATGTATCTAATAGTAATAAAAATAAATAATTTTTCTTGCAGCTTTTCTCCTTTCCTTCCTTCTTTCCTTGAGTGATGTTTCCCCTCGATCATGGGGACTGGTATGATAGGATACTAAAGAAGTGTTTAGAGTAATGGTTGAATCGGGGCTCTGATACCACAATATAAATCTATCTATTGAAGCCCTTTCTTTTAGCACAACTATTACACTCCCGTTTTGGGATCTGAAAACAAAGCTAGCACCCAATTTCAAGGCCTGCGGAAAATTGGCGTTGATATAATCTATATTTTCCCTATTTAGCTTTCCCTTCGCTGCTGCTCAGCTGAGTCTTGGCCTGTAATTGAATCTCAATTCTATGATTAGGACGTCGGGTGTTTGCCGAATGCATGGGGCAGATCGGATCGCCGCGCAGAGTGGCAATTGCCGGGCTGAAGGACCGGAGGAAGAAAGCAATTGGATAGACGGCCGCTGTCGGGAGCGTTGCTTCAATGTGGCGGGAAGTGCGGGTGTACCCGGCTGCCTTCTATCTTGTGATGGAAATGTCCAGTGGTCATGTGGGTGTATCTGGGCGTTCTCTGTTGCCCAAGTGACTAAGCAAAAGTCTTGGTGATTTCAACCGTTCGGTACCCCAAAATGGGTAAAAGCCTCATTTTACAATTGGTGGCCGTTCACCACAAAGGGTACTGGTATCTGCTTGCCCACGATTCCTGATTTCAACTTATTTCATGCGCCTAATATTAAAAAAACAAAGTTTTCTTGACCTTACTGAGAGGAAAGCCCAACGATATAGCACACCCCCAAATTATTCAAGTCTTTACTCGAGCACGGTAGGGCGGCACTAAGCACAAGTGTTGAGAGAGCTACCAAGCAACTCTAACTGTTCCTCACTCATTCTACCTATACCTCCAGACTCTGTTATTCAGCCTTCGCTATCCATTCCCATCTAATTTTGTTTTTGATGTCCCAGTTATATTGACCGATTTCCGGGTGTCAGATATATCGAGGCAGTAGAGGTCACGAAGTGAATATATTGCAGAAGTAGAGATCGCTTTGTATTGTTGTGGTCATACGATAGAAGGAAAAGAGTACAGCGAGTATGAGAAGAACTGAAAGGGAAAAATCAGGAAAGGGCAGAAGGTGTCTGGGGAAATTATATGACACGGCGACTATTGGAGGCAAACAAGTTCACAACGCGCAATCGTAGTTTCCAACACTTGGAACCGCGGTTTTAGGTGCCGAGTGATGGCTTGTGATAGTAGAGTTATTGCAATAAGGGCTGGGTACAATACACTCCTGTTCGCAAATTTTCGGCTGAAAGAGATGTTAGATATTATGGGTTCACGGAAGTTTAGTCATGAGGTTGTCTCGTCTGTTGTTGGTCGCGGGGCTCGCTTCTCATTTAGCTCTCTTCCCCTTTTCCTTTCTTATCTCTTTTCTTCACAGTAACCAAACCCAATGAAACTGATCTTAACACGACTCTTATTTGACCTTTAATCTCTCTCTCGTTCTCGTCTTCAGTGAAACTCTTTCCACACTTTCTGTACCCAATAAGCGGCTGCGTAAATTCTTCGTTCCACGCATATCGGGTTTGACCTGTCAGGGATCGTTTCCAACAAGAGAGGTACCGTACCAATATCTTGGCGGCATGTTTGAAATCGTACTTGCGCTCTTACATCCTCGGAGTCACGAGTGACGCCTCATGACTATCTGCGTCGCCTACCTACCTGGTTGTATGCCTAGTTCTTGACTCTTGTTTCTCGCCTCTATTCTCTGCTTTGTCTTTCTTCTTTTCTTTCTTTTCAGTTTAATCTCTTTCAAATCACCCAATAAGCAATACAAGTTACTCGCTCGCCCACTTTGATTACCACTTTCCGCTGACACTCACTCGTGAGGCTACTCAACAAGGCCACAAAAGTACTTGTGGTGAGCAAAATAATCCGGTCGCCAAGATGTATCTCTCACAGGAAATTTGCTGGGGTCGCTGCGAATTTCCTGTGAGAGATACATCTTGGCGACCGGATTATTTTGCTCACTACAAGTACAGGTACAAGATTTTACCAGGTATCTAAGGTCTGGATTTTAGATTCAGCAGCAGCAACACTCGCATCATCTGTCACTCGCTAGAGGCCTACTCCATAAGAAACCCGTGTAAACTTTGCAGTTATGATGCCACTTAATATGACTACTTTGTGCTTGAATCACATCTACTAACTGCTCTAGCATACTGTCGATAAGTCTACGTGTGGCTGAGCTTTGTCTTGGCACTTTTGTTGCTGCCGAGACATTGTTGGGGTACTAGTATCATGCTGTGGGAGGTCTCTTGTGTAAGGTGGGGAGGGGGGGGTGTTGTTCTTCGTAAGAGGTACAAGAAAGCAAGAGGTATAAATACATGACGTGGAGCTCTCCAGTCCCCAGTATACAGATAACCTCCTCTGGTCGTAATCTACCGCATCTGCATGCCTGACAATACTGTACAGCGGGGTGTCAAATTAACGCGAACATCTGTTCCTCGCAACCAGTACTATACCACAGCTGGAAATCGGTGAATGTATCTCCTTCGATAGCCACAAGACCTAAATGATACGGCCAATTCCCCGCCCTCACAGCAGCGCGCTTTCACTCTGGGAGTAAGGCTAAGTGTATTTTATTTTTTACTATTGAGGTTGCCCAAATTATTATCGCTAGTATTAACCACTTTTATTTTTTTGCTAGGTACATGTGTTCGTGTTAATTTGACACCCCGCGGTACAGTACCTCCCTTTCCCCGAAACCTTGGCGAACGGGAGTGTAAGAGTGTAGCAACAGAAAGGGCGAGGGCCAATGTTTTTTTATTATTATAGTTGTTATTTTCGCGCGTACAAAGGGGTGAGGGGAGTGAACATGAATTGCATAATAGACAGGCCTGTGTATAGTGGCCTAAAGAATTAAGGATAGGAGGGGGGAGCAAAAAAAAAACAAAAAAAACAAGTAATTGGCGCGAATTCGGCCATCAAACGAAGGCCTTATTCGGGCCGAGTGTATAGGTTGTATCGTTTCTTATCGACGATTTCATGGGGGTGGTCCCAGTAATAGCCGTGGACACCAAGTCCCCGCATCCGGCGTCGTTTCCCATAGCGTAACAAGGGGCGTTGCTGCTGGGCATGATGGCTAGCGCCCTTATCGTCGTCGTCATCGTCATCGTCGTCGTCTGGCTTGGGAGTGGGTTTGGCGACTGTACCAGCAGGCGCCACCTTGACGGTATCCGTGAGTCCATTCTTTTTCATGTAGCGTAGTAGACGCATTCCGAGAGCGTTGGCCGACGGAACTGGGGCACGCCCCTCTCGGGCTCCCCCCATCAACCAAAGAACCTGCCCCCTGGTGTATCCCCGGTGGTACTCTAGCTGGAAGACAACATCATTGAATTTAGCGGTGCGTGGCAAGAAGACAATGTCTGCCGGGCCGTTGAAGCAAGGGTCCAAAGGCTGTGGTATTCCTTGCAATATATCCTCGAATGTTGCGTCGTCTTTTTGGTCCTCTTGCGTGACTTGAGTCTCTGGCTCCGGGTCTTCTTCGACTTCTTCCTCATCCTTTTCATCCTTTTCATCCTCTTCATCCACATCCACATCCACATCCACATCCACATCCACATCCACATCCACATCCTGATCCTGATCCTCTTCTTCCGTATCTTCGTCAACCACCTCTTTCAGACCCCACATTTCGTGTCTTTCACGGTGCCATGCTTCAAGGCGACGTCGCGTTGCTTCTCTCATTATATTCTCAGCATAGTCGGCCTCTTCTTTGGTGGCGAATTCGTCCGAACGTCCTACACGTGGTCCCCTCTGGTGCCATTTTCTCTTTTCCCATGCTTTCGGTCCTGTAGTAAACTCCTTGAATAGCCTCTCCTTTTCAAGCTTGGCGAGATGCTCGGCATAGAGATCTGGTGGTAAATAGATCCTTCTTGGACTCGGGATGGGAGATGAGGGGTAGTCACAGACGCAAGGCGACGGCGAAGTCGCAATAACAGATAGGATTTCGAGGTCACCCTTTCCATCATATGTCTCCTCTGAGTCTGAGGAGGGGTCATCCGTTTCACCATCTGTCTCCTCTGGGAAGGGGGCATCCGTTCCACCATACATCTCCTCCGAGGACATGTCATCCGTTCCACCATATGTCTCTTCTGAGAAGAGGTCATCCATTCCACCATATGAGAAGGGGGACAACGGCGCATCTTCACTGTTAGGATGGGGTTCGCTTGTGGGATGTTCTATTTCTGGATCGCCGGGGGAGGATTCGTCGAGAGCGGATTCGCAAAAGTTACTGGCTTCGATATTCTCGTCCTTTGTGCTACTAGGGCCACCTATCGAATGTGAGCAAATAGAAAGAGAAGATACCCGTACCAAGGCTGCGGCGAGTGGCTACAACCCCCGCAATGTTCGCAGGCTCATAACCGGGGATGCTCTAAAGAGTGCCTGACAGCTCAACGTAACTTGACAGCTCAACATGACTTTGACCTAAGGACGTCTGACTTTCCTCTCTAAGTAACGCGTGGTTTTATTTTGCTGGTATTTTCTCCCGTCCCCGTCAAAATAGGAAACTCAGACGTCCCGAGACATGTTCATGTTAAGCCACAAAGTTACATGTTACCGGCATGTAGAACCTGAACATTTGAGTCCGGATTTAGTATGGCCGCTCAGACGCGCACAGACAATTCGCCAGACAAAACTTTGATCCCTGTGTTCAGGTTCTTCATGCCGGGAAAGAGTACTATTGAAACCCGCAAAATTACGTTGAGCTGTCAGTGCTTTTTAGAGTGCCCCCGGTTGTGAGCCTGCGAAAGTGAGGGGATTATGGCCGCTCGCCGCAACCTTGGCACGAGTAGACAAAAACTTGGAGAGAATTATACCTTTAGTGGGACGACGCAAACTTTTGACCACTCTGGAATCCTCTGCCTTCTGTTTAGCTCTGAGGGACATCGCATCTTCACTCTCTGAATCGCGATTGTCGGCCGGGTGTTTTTCGCCCTTTGCCTGATGTCCTGTTTGGGAATGGCGGGGAGGGGATTGCTCGAAGTCGGTGTCTTCTTTTGCCTCGCCATGTCCACGACTTATACCACCTATAGAAAGTGAACGAAGAGGAGATAGTGGGTATGGTTTGGGGAGAGATATACTTTGGGCGGATTCACGGATACCTTTGACCAGTCTCCTGAGTGTTTTCTTTTTAGGCGGGGGGGCGGGGGCATCTTCCTGCTCGGAATCGGGCTCGTCGGCAGGATGTCTTTTTCGCTTCCTCTGGGACGCTGTTTCGGCATCGGCATCTCTCCCCTTTCCTATCGCATGGCCTGGGGTACCTGTTGAGTGTGAGAAAATAGGAAAAGCTGTTGTGAGGGGTGGGATATACTTTGAGCGGATTTACGAATACCTTTGACCAGTCTCCTCAGTGTTTTCTTTTTAGGCGGGGGGGCGGGGACATCTTCCTCCCCAGAATC